>OEPS010000025.1_pt1 | contig 57480 bp, 49 predicted proteins | sample 1539411 | NCBI WGS metagenome assembly OEPS01 (sample SAMN02671747, study PRJEB22543) | soil metagenome | biome: bacteria | place: China:Hunan Province, Lengshuijiang City | collected 2012-10-15 | depth 0.08m m
GGTTAGAATACCTGCCTGTCACGCAGGGGGTCGCGGGTTCGAGTCCCGTCCGTTCCGCCACTATTCAGAAAGCCTGAATCAGAAATGATTCAGGCTTTCGTCGTTTTAGCCTGCTGAATCATTACTCATCCCTCTTTTCGCCGCCGCATTAACGCTTTTGCTCTGAGCAGCTTGAGTTTTATCTGGGGTCTCAGGGGCGCGTTATCGCGGTGATTTAAGGCATAAAGAAAGGGAGCGTAGGCTCCCTGATATGCGGGCTTTAATTGAGCGTGAAGGGGTCGGCATCCTGCCAGGCTGGAAACTTCTCGCGATACTCGTTCAGCGCCGTCAATGAAAGCTCTGCGTCAAGGCGAGTGGCCTGATGCGGCTCGGCGGTGGCGATAATTTCGCCCTGCGGCGTTATTATCCGGCTGTCGCCCCGGTAATGGTGGCCATTGCCGTCGGTACCGACGCGATTGCATCCGGCTACATAAGCCTGATTTTCGATAGCCCTGGCCACCAGTAGCGACTGCCAGTGCGTTGAGCGCGGGGCAGGCCAGTTGGCAACATAGAGCGCTAAATCGTAGTCGTTATGGTTGCGTGACCAAACCGGGAAGCGCAGGTCATAGCACACCAGCGGCAGAATTTTCCAGCCGCGCCATTCAAAAATCACCCGCTCTTTACCCGCCTCGTAATGATGGTGTTCATCCGCCATACGAAACAGATGTCGTTTATCATAAAAATGCGTTTTGCCGTCAGGCTCTACCAGCAAAAAACGGTTTACGGGCCCGCGTTCCGTTTGCAACGCCGCGCTACCGGCAATCAGTGCGCTGGTCTGCGCGGCTTTGGCTGCCATCCAGGCGACAACCTCCTCCTGGGATAGCGATTTTTTGGCGGCCTCCATAGCGAAACCTGTTGTGAACATTTCGGGCAAAACAATGAGGTCACGTCCGGTAATCCCTTCCAGTTGACGATCGAAATGGCGCAGGTTGGCGGGACCGTCCATCCACACCAGCGGTTGTTGTAAAAGGGTAATTTTTAATCCGGACACAGTGGTGAACTCCTGCGTGATAAAAGTAATTATAGTTACTTTAACACCATATCAGCCGACGTATGGTTCGCGGAATATTTTGTAAAAGAAATGACCGGCCTGGAAATGCCTTACGACAAATTGCCGGAAAAAAGAGAGGCGGGGAATTCCCCGCCTCGGTCGTGATATGGTTATTGTTTGTTTTTAAGCCGCTTCAATTTTACGGACTTTCTCCGGCAGCTTTACCGGGCGGGTCGCCAGTTCATCCGCAGCGAAATCGTCGACGTTAATACTGCGCAGGCGGCTGGTTTCCGCTCGGACCAGGATATCCGCCTCGTCCTGATTAATTAACCCTTTTGCCAGCGCGTTACTGGCCAGTTCATCAAGACGAGTAAACGACAGGTTTTTTCCCAGTTCTTTACAGATGCGCTGGTGGATTGGGTCTGCAGCCATGACATCAAGCAGCGCCTCTTCCAGCAGGCCGACCGGGTTATGTTCGCCTGGCGTCAGATATTGACCACGGCCAATGCGTGAACGAGTGGCGCTCGGGATCTGCAGGATTTTCGCTACCTTATGATCCAGTTTGTCTGAAGGCGCCAGATAGTGACGTCCGGTCGGGAAGATAGCCACGCGAAGCGCTCCTGCGACCAGCCGATTCGGGAAGTTGGCCAGCAGATCGTCAATCGCCTGTTCAGCCTGATACAAAGCATCCTGCACGCCCCAGTGAACCAGCGGTAAATCTGCTTCGTTACGTCCTTCATCGTCATAGCGTTTCAGTACTGCCGAAGCCAGATAGAGCTGGCTCAGCACATCGCCAAGTCGAGCTGAAATCCGCTCGCGACGCTTCAGGCTTCCGCCCAGTACCGCCATCGAGACGTCTGACAGCAGGGCCAGGTTGGCGCTCAGGCGATTCATATGCTGATAGTAGCGACGAGTGGCATCGCGGGTCGGCGAGCTGCTGGTGAGGCCGCGAGTCAGGCCCAGCCAGAAACTGCGTACTTTGTTGCTTCCCACGTGGCCAATGTGCTTAAACAACAGTTTATCGAAAGCATCAACGTCGTTATTCTGCGCTGCAGCCATTTCATCCAGCACGTACGGATGGCAACGAATCGCTCCCTGGCCGAAGATCATCATGCTGCGGGTAAGGATATTCGCGCCTTCAACGGTGATGGCGATCGGCGCCCCTTGATAGGCTCGCGCCAGGAAGTTGCCGGTACCGAGCATAATCCCTTTACCGCCGGTAATGTCCATCGCGTCAATGATGGAGCGCTGGCCGCGGTGGGTACAGTGATATTTCACAATCGCCGACAGCACCGCCGGTTTTTCGCCGAGCATAATGCCATAGGTGATCAGCGAAGCGGCGGCATCCATCACGTAGGCGTTGCCTGCAATACGCGCCAGCGGTTCTTCAATCCCTTCCATTTTACCGATAGAGATTTTGAACTGGCGGCGGATGTGCGCGTAGGCGCCGGTGGCCATGGCGACAGATTTCAGGCCGCCGGTGGCGTTTGAGGGCAGGGTGATGCCGCGACCAACGGATAAACACTCGACGAGCATCCGCCACCCCTGACCGGCCATTGACGGGCCGCCAATAATGTAGTCAATAGGAACGAAAATATCTTTGCCCTGTGTCGGGCCGTTCTGGAACGGAACGTTCAGCGGGAAATGGCGGCGACCGATTTCCACGCCTGGTGTGGTGGTTGGGATAAGAGCGCAGGTAATGCCCAGCTCTTCTTCGCCACCCAGCAGACGATCGGGGTCAGAGAGTTTGAACGCCAGTCCCAGCACGGTGGCGATAGGCGCAAGCGTGATATAGCGCTTGTTCCAGGTCAGGCGCATGCCCAGCACCTGCTGGCCCTGCCACTCGCCCATGCAGACTACGCCGGTATCCGGAATCGCGCCGGCATCGGAACCCGCCTCCGGACTGGTCAACGCGAAGCAAGGAATTTCCTGACCGCGAGCCAGACGTGGCAAATAGTGGTTTTTTTGTTCTTCGGTACCGTAATGTTGCAACAGCTCGCCCGGGCCTAATGAGTTAGGTACGCCGACGGTAATCGCCAGGATACCTGAGACGCCCGACAGTTTTTGCAGTACCCGTGCCTGAGCGTAAGCGGAGAACTCCAGACCTCCGTACTCTTTTTTAATGATCATCGCGAAGAAACGATGTTCTTTCAGATAAGCCCACAGCTCTGGCGGTAGATCGGCCATTTCGTGGGTAATTTCGAAATCATTTGCCATGCGGCAGGCTTCTTCGACCGGGCCATCAATAAAGGCTTGTTCTTCCGCGGTCAGGCGCGGCTGCGGATAGTTGTGCAGTTTCTGCCAGTCCGGATTACCGCGGAACAGGTCGCCTTCCCACCACGTCGTACCGGCGTCAATCGCCTCTTTCTCGGTGCGCGACATCGGCGGCATGACCTTACGGAAAGCACGGAATGCCGGAACTGAAATCATAGATTTACGCATCGGCGCAAAGTTGAACGGCAGCAAAATGATCGCCAGCGGAACCAGCAGCCAGATATTCCACAGTCCCGCAGCGCCGAGGGCGGCGGTCCAGACAAGCAAAATCGCGCTGCTAAGCAGCAGATTGATTCGGTGATAGAAGAGCGCACCGAGTAAAACAACGGTTGCAACAATACTCAAAATCATCATAGAGAAATGCTCCCTGTCTTGTAGGAGGTCTGACCACTTGTGATGATATGGTTGTAGTGGATGTAATTTGTTTTAGCAATGTGTTTACAAAATAATTACAACCTTGCTCACATTGTTGTACGGAAATGCGGCACATAAAATCAAAAGCACCGGGGTTTACATCGTGTGCTGCTTCTCGCTGCGGCGGCTATCCGGTAAACTGCCTGGGTTATCCCACAAATACTGAAGGATTTTCCTCATGTACCAGGATCTTATTCGTAACGAACTGAATGAAGCCGCCGAAACTCTGGCGAATTTTCTGCAGGACGAAGCCAATATTCATGCGATTCAGCGTGCCGCGGTGCTGCTGGCGGATAGCTTTAAAGCTGGCGGCAAAGTGCTTTCCTGCGGTAATGGCGGTTCGCATTGCGATGCGATGCATTTTGCGGAAGAGCTGACCGGGCGTTATCGTGAGAATCGCCCTGGCTATCCGGCAATTGCGATTTCAGACGTGAGCCATCTCTCTTGCGTCAGCAATGATTTTGGCTATGAATATGTTTTCTCTCGCTATGTTGAGTCGGTTGGCCGTACGGGTGACGTATTACTGGGGATCTCTACTTCTGGTAACTCCGTTAACGTTATCAAAGCGATTGAAGCCGCCCGGGCTCAGGGGATGAAAGTCATTACTCTGACCGGTAAAGATGGCGGTAAAATGGCGGGGTCGGCGGATGTAGAAATTCGCGTACCGCATTTTGGCTACGCTGACCGTATTCAGGAAATCCATATTAAAGTGATTCATATCCTGATTATGCTGATCGAAAAAGAGATGGTTAAAGCTTAACAGGACTGGTTTGTAAGCCATTGGAATCCGGACAGTGCCCAGACAAAACTCACCGAGTTTTGAACGCCCTTAGGGCGGCCCGAAGGGTAAGCGTAGCGAATCATCCTCGCGTACATGAAGTACGTTTCGGTTTCTGCGCGCTGGCCGTGTCCAAACTGACTGCACCAATAACGCCTTTTATGTTTCAGTGAGTGGTATGAGGTGATCTATGTGCGAATTGCTCGGGATGAGCGCGAATGTGCCCACAGATATTTGCTTCAGCTTCACCGGGCTGGTTCAGCGCGGTGGCGGAACTGGGCCACATAAAGACGGCTGGGGCATTACTTTCTATGAAGGTAAGGGCTGCCGCACATTTAAAGATCCGCAACCCAGCTTTCAGTCGCCGATCGCTAAGCTGGTGCAGGAATATCCTATTAAGTCCTGCTCGGTCATTGCCCATATTCGTCAGGCCAACCGGGGTATCGTAGCGCTGGAAAACACGCACCCTTTCACCCGAGAACTGTGGGGGCGCAACTGGACCTATGCGCATAACGGTCAACTGGAGGGCTATGAGTCCCTCGAGACGGGAACTCTGCATCCTGTTGGGGAAACGGATAGCGAAAAAGCGTTCTGCTGGCTTCTGCACCGCATCACCGATCGCTATCCGGAAATGCCGGGCGATATGGTTGAGGTATTCCGATTCATCGCCACGCTTGCCGGTGAGCTACGTGAGAAAGGCGTATTCAACATGCTGCTCTCCGACGGGCGCTATGTGATGGCCTTTTGCTCGACTAATTTGTACTGGATTACGCGACGAGCACCGTTTGGCGTAGCGACGCTGCTGGATCAGGATGTAGAAATTGATTTTCAACGCGAGACCACACCGAATGATGTGGTCTCCGTTATCGCCACTCAGCCGCTTACCGGCAACGAAACCTGGAATAAAATTATGCCAGGGGAGTGGGCGCTATTTTGCCTCGGGGACCGTGTAGTTTGAGGCGAGCTGCGGCTGAACAACTTCGTGGCTGAGCGGTTTGCTGACCACGTAGCGGCCATCCGCCACTGAAACTACCGGCGGCTTACGCGTCTGCTGGAAATAGTCGTACCCAGGTTTAAGCTGTTTCCAGAAATCAGAGAAATAGGAATATTTATGACGCGCCATGTTGGCATCGGTCATGCGGAAGGGGTAAATGCTCACCTGAACGCTGGGCTGACCAAAGACTAATGCGCCGGTGACGAACTGGAAGATTTCATCAATGCCGGTATCGGTCATAGCGTAACAGCCAACCGATACGCAGGCGCCGTGAATCATCAGATACTTGCCTTCATAGCCGTGCGCGCGATCGTAAGCATTAGGGAAGCCGATATTGATAGCCTTATAGAAACGGCTGTCAGGTTTAAGCTGATTGCGGGAAACGTTATAGAAACCTTCCGGGCTTTTGAAATCGCCCTGGCGCTGCTTGGGACCGAGCCCGCCGGAGTAGTTACAGATCCGGTAGCTGTCGAGAAGCTGGTAGGTTTCGCCCATCTTGACGTAAAGATCGAGCATGCGCTCTTCTTTAAAGATCTCAATGTAGACCGGTGAGCCCATTAACTGTTGCTTAAACTCTTTGCTCATCGGCGTTGTCGAGCTATTACTGCTAAGTAGCCCTGCGAATGAAACGCATGGCAACAGAAGCATCGCAATAAATAATGCGATTTTGCGCATACTACTTGTTCCTTGATAAAACAAATAACCACATTGCCAGGACGGCAAGAGAGACCCAAAATCAGAGTTTTCTGGATTTAGAGCGCTCACATTAGCATCACGGCAGTTTTTCGCAAGCACGACGTGCCACGTTTTAGTCTTAGTTTTCCGTTATAGCGAACCTTTCAGCAAAATACAGTCAGAACTTTGCGTAATAGCTCGCATTTTAGAACGACTTAATGGCAGTTTGTCTACAGGCGTAGCTCACGAAATGTTACACTTGGTCTGCTTAATGATCAGGGTAAGAAAGGATGCTTCTCTCCCGTCTTGCGAACCATCAGGGCTATGATGTTCCTTTCTTCTTCTTATTTTCCATCAATTATGCTGGCCTCGGCCTGATACCGGGGTTTAAGTAACGGATACCTGCTAACGATATGATTAAAATCACGAAAGGGCTGAATTTGCCCATAGCTGGCATGCCATCACAGCAGATTTTTTCGAAGACTGCGGTCAAGCGCGTTGCGCTGTTGGGTGAAGAGTATATTGGTATGCGCCCTTCGATGGCGGTACGTGAAGGTGACCGGGTGCAAAAAGGTCAACTTCTGTTTGAAGATAAAAAAAATCCAGGCGTGTGTTTTACTGCCTCTGCGAGTGGAACCATCAGCGCCATCCATCGCGGTGAGCGTCGTGTTCTGCAATCGGTGGTGATTGATGTGGATGGCGAAGATGCCGTTCATTTTTCCCGCTATGAATTAGCCGATCTTGCCGGGTTGCCGCGTGAGGCTGTGCAGCAACAGCTGCTGGAGTCTGGGATGTGGACGGCCTTTCGCACCCGCCCTTTCAGCAAAATACCTGCGCCGGGCAGCGTTCCTGCGGCCATTTTCGTGACCGCGATAGATACTAATCCGCTGGCGGCCGATCCGCAGCCACTCATACTGGCGCAGCGCGATGCCTTTGACGCCGGTTTGACGCTGCTGACGCGCTTAACCGACGGTAAAGTCCACGTTTGCCAGGCCAGCGGCGGTAAGCTTGGCGGGCATCCCATTGGACAGGTTACTTTCAATCAGTTTACCGGGCCGCATCCGGCCGGGCTGCCAGGGACCCATATCCATTTTCTTGAGCCGGTTAGTCTGAAAAAGCAGGTCTGGCATCTTAACTATCAGGATGTTATTGCCGTTGGCAAATTATTCCTTGAAGGGGAATTGTATAGCGAACGCATCATTGCTCTTGGCGGTCCGCAGGTGAAAGAGCCGCGTCTGCTAAAGACTTGCATGGGCGCCAGTCTTGATGAACTGCTGATAGATGAACTGCTTGATGGTGAAAATCGTATTATTTCCGGTTCGGTCCTCAGCGGGACGCGCGCCAGTGGCCCTCATGCATTCCTTGGACGCTTTCATTTACAGGTAAGCGTCGTGAAAGAGGGGCGTGAAAAAGAGCTGTTCGGTTGGGTCATGCCGGGGAAAGATAAATACTCTATTACCCGTACCACGCTCGGTCACTTTATGAAGCGTAAGCTTTTCAATTTCTCGACGGATACCAATGGCGGCGAGCGGGCTATGGTGCCAATTGGCAACTATGAGCGAGTCATGCCGCTGGATATTTTGCCCACGATGCTGCTGCGGGATTTACTGGCGGGCGATACCGACAGCGCGCAGGCGCTGGGCTGTCTGGAACTGGATGAAGAAGACCTGGCGCTTTGCACCTACGTATGTCCCGGCAAATATGAATACGGCCCGGCACTGCGCAGCGTGTTAACCCAGATAGAGCAGGAAGGATAAGTGATGGGCTTAAAGCAACTGTTTGAAAAACTTGAGCCGCACTTTACGCACGGCGGCAAGCTGGAAAAATACTACCCGTTGTTCGAGGCGACGGCGACGCTGTTCTATACTCCCGGCCAGGTGACGCGCGGGGCGGCGCATGTCAGAGATGCCATCGACCTTAAGCGAATGATGATTCTGGTGTGGTTCGCGGTTTTTCCGGCGATGTTCTGGGGAATATATAACGTCGGCCTGCAGACTATTCCGGCACTGCATAAATTATACGCTGCTGAACAGCTGCAGCAGGTTATTGCCGGAAACTGGCACTACAGTATCGCACAGTGGCTTGGGGTGAACTTCAGCGCTGATGCCGGCTGGCTAAGCATGATGACGCTGGGGGCGGTATTTTTCCTGCCTATCTACATTACCGTATTTCTGGTCGGTGGGTTCTGGGAAGTACTATTTTCTATCGTTCGTAAGCATGAAGTTAACGAAGGGTTCTTCGTTACTTCGATTCTGTTTGCGCTGATAGTGCCGCCCACTCTGCCGCTGTGGCAGGCCGCTCTCGGGATCACGTTTGGCGTAGTCATTGCTAAAGAGATTTTTGGCGGTACCGGGCGTAACTTTCTCAACCCGGCGCTGGCGGGACGTGCGTTTTTATTCTTTGCCTATCCGGCACAAATTTCCGGCGACCTGGTATGGACCGCGGCGGACGGCTTCTCCGGCGCGACCCCGTTATCCCAGTGGGCAAGCGGCGGCGGTGAATCGCTGGTTAACGTCACTACCGGCCTGCCGGTAAGCTGGATGGATGCCTTTCTCGGTAATATTCCAGGCTCGATTGGTGAAGTCTCGACGCTGATGATTCTGATCGGCGGTGCAATCATTATCTTTGGTCGAGTCGCCTCGTGGCGCATTGTCGCCGGGGTTTTTATCGGCATGGTTGCTACCGCAATGCTGTTTAATCTCATTGGTTCTGATACCAACCCGATGTTTGCCATGCCGTGGTACTGGCATCTGGTTCTCGGCGGTTTTGCCTTCGGCATGATGTTTATGGCGACGGACCCGGTGTCCGCGTCGTTTACGGATAAAGGTAAATGGAGCTATGGCCTGCTGATCGGCGTGATGTGCGTACTGATTCGCGTGGTTAACCCGGCCTATCCGGAAGGGATGATGCTGGCGATCCTCTTCGCCAACCTCTTCGCGCCGCTGTTCGATTACCTGGTGGTGCGGGCCAATATTAAGCGGAGGAAGTCGCGTGGCTGAGAATAAAAGTAACGATAGCATCGGCAAAACGCTGCTGGTGGTGCTGGTGCTTTGCCTGGTCTGCTCAATTGTAGTCGCCGGTTCTGCCGTGGGGCTAAAATCGCGCCAGCAGGAGCAGCGCGCTCTGGATAAACAGCGCAATATCCTGGCGGTTGCCGGTCTGATGAAGCAGGGGATGAGTGCTGATGAAGTGGCTGATACCTTCAAGGCCCGTATCTCTCCTCGATTGGTCGATTTAGCCAGCGGTGAGCTACTGGATAAAGACCCGGGCAAGTTCAATCAGGCCCAGGCCCTGAAAGATCCCCAGCAGAGCATACCGCTGGAAGTCAGTCAGGACCCGGCTGGCATCAAACGCCGCAGCAATATTGCCGAAATTTATCTGGTGCGTGATGAAAAGCAGCAGATTCAGGAAGTTGTGCTGCCAATTTACGGCAACGGCCTGTGGTCAGTAATGTACGCTTTTGTTGCCCTGGAAACCGATGGCCGCACGGTCAAAGGGATTACGTATTACGATCATGGCGAAACGCCGGGACTGGGTGGCGAAATCGAAAACCCTAACTGGCGTCAGCAGTTTGTCGGTAAACAGGTGTTCGACGATAAAGGTATGCCAGCGCTGAGAATCGTTAAAGGCGGGGCGCGTCCAGGCGATCTCCATGCCGTTGATGGGCTATCTGGCGCAACGCTGACGTCAAACGGCGTACAGCATAGCTTTGATTTCTGGATGGGCGAACTGGGTTTTGGTCCATTCCTGCATAAGGTGCGTGAAGGGGAGCTGAATAATGGCTGATTTGGGCGACATGAAAGAAATGAAGCGTGTGCTGGTGGGGCCGCTTATCGCTAATAACCCTATCACTCTGCAGGTTCTGGGCGTTTGTTCCGCGCTGGCGGTGACGACCAAGCTGGAGACCGCTTTCGTAATGACCGTCGCGGTAACGCTGGTGACGGCGTTTTCCAGCATGTTTATCTCCATGATTCGCCATCATATTCCTAATAGCGTGCGTATCATCGTACAGATGGCGATTATCGCTTCGCTGGTTATCGTGGTTGACCAGCTGCTGCGCGCTTTTGCATATGAAACCTCTAAACAACTATCGGTGTTTGTCGGGCTGATCATCACTAACTGTATCGTGATGGGGAGGGCGGAAGCCTATGCCATGAAGTCCCCGCCGCTGGCGAGCTTTATGGACGGTATCGGCAACGGTCTGGGATATGGCGCGATTCTGTTGATTGTTGGTTTCCTGCGAGAGCTTATTGGCAGCGGCAAACTGTTTGGTATCACGGTAATGGAAACAGTACAGAACGGCGGCTGGTATCAACCAAATGGCCTGTTTCTCCTCGCGCCAAGTGCGTTCTTCATTATCGGTTTGTTGATTTGGGCCGTACGCAGCTGGAAGCCTGAACAGCAGGAAAAGGAGTAACCGATTATGGCTCATTACATTAGCCTGTTTGTCCGTGCCGTGTTTGTTGAAAACATGGCGCTGGCCTTCTTCCTTGGGATGTGTACCTTCCTGGCGGTATCGAAAAAGGTTTCGACCGCTTTTGGGCTCGGCGTTGCGGTAACCGTCGTGCTTGGGCTGGCGGTACCTATCAATAATCTGGTGTATAACCTGGTGCTACGCGATAGCGCGCTGGTAGAGGGCGTTGACTTAAGCTTTCTGAACTTTATCACCTTCATTGGCGTTATTGCCGCGCTGGTACAAATCCTTGAGATGATCCTCGATAAGTATTTCCCAACGCTCTATAACGCGCTGGGGATCTTCTTGCCGCTGATTGCCGTTAACTGTGCGATTTTTGGTGGGGTCTCCTTCATGGTGCAGCGTGACTATAACTTCACTGAATCCATCGTTTACGGTTTCGGCTCCGGCATTGGCTGGCTGCTGGCGATTGTGGCGCTGGCGGGCATCCGTGAAAAAATGAAATATGCAAACGTGCCTGTAGGTTTGCGCGGGCTAGGGATCACCTTTATTACCACGGGGCTGATGGCGCTGGGCTTTATGTCATTCTCCGGTGTGCAGCTATAAGGGCGGAAAGTATGGAAATTATTCTTGGCGTAGTGATGTTCACGCTGATCGTCCTGGTGCTATCGGGGCTGATACTGGCCGCGCGTTCGAAACTAGTGAATGCGGGCGACGTGGTCATTGAAATTAATAATGAAGCGGATAAACAGATTCGTACTCCGGCGGGCGATAAGCTGCTGAATACGCTCTCGAGCAACGGTATTTTCGTCTCGTCCGCCTGCGGCGGAGGCGGCTCCTGTGGCCAATGCCGGGTAACGGTGAAAGAGGGCGGCGGTGATATCCTGCCTACCGAACTTTCTCATATTACCAAGCGTGAGGCGAGAGAGGGCTGCCGTCTGGCCTGCCAGGTTGCGGTGAAGCAGAACATGAAAATTGAGCTTCCGGAGGAGATTTTTGGCGTCAAGAAGTGGGAGTGTGAGGTTATCTCCAACGATAACAAAGCCACTTTCATCAAGGAGCTGAAGCTGCGCGTGCCGGATGGCGACGTGGTTCCGTTCCGCGCCGGCGGGTATATTCAGATCGAATGTCCATCACACAAGGTGGCTTATGCCGACTTTGACATCCCGGATGAGTATCGCGGCGACTGGGACAAGTTTAATCTTTTCCGCTATGTCTCTGACGTGAAGGAGCCAACTTTACGCGCCTACTCCATGGCTAACTATCCGGAAGAGAAGGGCATCATCATGCTCAACGTGCGTATAGCAACGCCGCCACCGCAGGTGCCTGATGCGCCTCCGGGGATCATGTCCTCGTATATCTGGTCGCTGAAGCCGGGCGATAAAGTAACGATTTCCGGTCCTTTTGGGGAGTTCTTCGCTAAAGAAACGGAAGCTGAAATGGTATTTATCGGCGGCGGTGCGGGGATGGCGCCGATGCGTTCGCATATTTTCGACCAGCTCAAGCGGCTACACAGTAAACGTAAAATCAGTTTCTGGTACGGTGCGCGTTCTTTGCGAGAAATGTTCTATGATGACGAATTCGAGCAGCTGGCCCGTGAGAACCCTAACTTCACTTTCCACGTGGCGCTCTCCGATCCGCAGCCGGAAGACAACTGGACAGGGCATACTGGCTTTATTCACAACGTGCTGTATGAAAACTATCTACGCGATCACCCGGCGCCGGAGGACTGCGAGTTTTACATGTGCGGGCCGCCGGTAATGAACGCCGCGGTTATTAAAATGCTCAAAGATCTTGGCGTGGAGGATGAAAACATCATGCTGGACGATTTTGGAGGCTGATGATGTTGACGGTATTTGTGGCGACCTTTGTTATTTTCGCGCTGGTGATTTTAGGGATGTCGCTGGGGTACCTGATCAAGCGTAAAAGTCTCCAGGGAAGCTGCGGCGGGATCTCCTCGCTGGGGATGGAAAAGGTGTGCGACTGTCCTGAGCCCTGCGATGCGCGTAAAAAGCGTATGGCCAGAGAGGCCCAGCGCCAGCAAAATCGTATCCTCTAGTTTTCTCCTGTCCACCTGACCCGGCCGAGCGCAGCAACGCCGGGTTATTCTTTATCACAATATTCATCGTCTCTTACAGCGTTTCTCTTCTCAATAACCTGACTTATACTGTATACTTGTCCAGTTGTAAGTGAGGGCTAACGATGCGCAAAATCATCCATGTTGATATGGACTGCTTCTTCGCGGCGGTTGAAATGCGTGACAACCCGGCGCTACGAGATATCCCTATTGCGATTGGCGGCAGCAGGGTAGAGCGCGGTGTCATCAGTACGGCCAACTATCCGGCACGTAAGTTTGGTGTGCGCAGCGCTATGCCTACCGCCACGGCCCTCAAACTTTGCCCCCATTTAACCCTGCTTCCCGGCCGTTTTGATGCTTACAAAGAGGCGTCAAACCATATCCGGGAGATTTTTTCCCGCTATACCTCTTTAATTGAACCATTATCACTGGATGAAGCCTATCTTGACGTTAGCGACAGCGTTCACTGCCAGGGGTCGGCAACGCTGATGGCGCAGGAAATTCGCGAAACCATCCATCGCGAGCTAAACCTGACAGCCTCCGCAGGAATTGCCCCGGTAAAATTTCTCGCCAAGATCGCTTCGGATCTTAATAAACCCAACGGTCAGTTTGTCATTGCGCCGCATCAGGTGGCTGAGTTTGTCAAAACGTTGCCGTTATCAAAAATCCCGGGCGTCGGAAAAGTTTCTGCCGCGAAGCTAGAAAGCATGGGGTTGAGAACCTGTGAAGATGTGCAAAACAGCGATCTGGCGCTATTGCTCAAGCGATTTGGTAAATTCGGCAGAATACTATGGGAGCGCAGCCAGGGGATTGATGAACGAGAGATCAGCAGCGAGCGCCTGCGCAAATCGGTTGGCGTTGAGCGCACCCTGATAGAAGATATCCATGAATGGGCCGAATGTGAGTCAATTATAGAGAATCTCTATCCGGAACTGGAGCGACGCCTGGCGAAGGTAAAACCAGATTTGCTGATTGCCCGTCAGGGGATCAAGCTGAAGTTTAATGATTTCCAGCTTACTACCCAGGAGCATGTCTGGCCCCGTTTAAATAAAGATGATTTAATCACCACGGCGCATAAAGCCTGGCATGAACGGCGTGGAGGCCGGGGGGTAAGGCTTGTTGGCCTGCACGTGACGCTACTCGACCCACAGCTGGAAAGACAATTAGTTCTGGGATTATAACAATGCTAAAAATAAGAGCGTATGAACAGCATGATTTTCCCACGCTTTGCACTATATTTTTACGGGCTATCAAAGAGACGGCAAGCGCCGATTATTCTGCCCGCCAAATTGCCGCCTGGGCTCAGGTTGATGAGGAGCGCTGGCGACAAAAAATAGCGGCTTCACGGGTAATAGTTGCGGAAAAAGATACAGTCCTCGTCGGGTTTATTACCGCCGTGGATGACTATATCGACTTATTGTTTGTTTCTCCCGACCATAGCCGCCAGGGAGTAGCCAGCGCTTTACTCAAGGCGCTGCTCCTTCAGCATCCTGAACGCGTTTTTACGGTAGAAGCCAGTATTACGGCAAAGCCTTTTTTTGAACGTCATGGCTTCCATGTTATTGAACAACAGCAAGTAGAAGCGCGCGGTGAGCGATTTCTTAATTATCGGATGCGGCGATGAATCGGCTTGCAATAAAGATTTTGCCTGATTATTATACGCCCGATTTCAGCAAATTAATTAACTGCAAAGGAGGTTCATCATGAAAATAGATTCTCAGAACGCACTTTGCAGACCTTCCCAGGAATAACACTCTTTTTTTGCCCTGGTAACGTCTGCCATATCCTTAATTTATTTTTTATATGGATTGGTATATGGGCAATAATGTTCATTATACGTCTGACGCTATTTCTTATATTACGTCAGACGATCTGTGGATCGAAGGTTTAGCGATCCAACAATTACACACAACGGCAAATTTACCCCACATGCATCGTGTAGTGGGAATGCCAGATTTGCATCCCGGGCGCGGCTACCCGATCGGCGCGGCTTTCTTTTCTATTGGTCATCTCTATCCGGCTCTGGTTGGCAACGATATCGGCTGCGGCATGGCGCTGTGGCAAACGGATATCCACGGGCGAAAATACAATGCCGACAAGTATGAGAAGAAATTGTCCGCTATGGATGATGCTGCGCAAGAAGGTTGGCTGGATGACTACCTGCCGGAAGCGCTGTTAGCCCATTCCTGGCGTCGCGCTCTGGGTTCAATTGGCGGCGGCAACCACTTCGCTGAACTGCAGCAGGTGGATCGGATTGTTGATAACAGGCGTTTCCAGCAGGCTGGTCTTGATTCTCAGCATCTGCTTCTTTTGGCACACAGCGGTTCGCGTGGCCTGGGGCAATCCATTCTGCAACGCCATATTACGGCTTTTTCACACCATGGTCTGGCTGAAGGTAGCGCCGCAGCTGCGGACTATCTGGCAGCGCATAACGATGCGCTGGCTTTTGCCCGCGTAAACCGGCGGCTGATAGCCACCCGAATCCTGCAACAGGTACGGGCCGATGGACATAGCGTGCTGGATATTGCGCATAATTTTGTCGAACCCTGCTCTGTTAACGGACGTATGGGCTGGCTGCATCGCAAAGGGGCGACGCCGGACGACCGTGGTCCGGTGATTATCCCTGGCTCCCGCGGCGATTATAGCTGGCTGGTTCAGCCCGTGGTCAATGAGGAAGCACTACATTCTCTGGCTCACGGAGCCGGGCGTAAGTGGATGCGTACTGAGTGCAAAGGAAGATTGTCAGGCAAGTACACTCCTGTGCAGCTGTCCCGCACTGAACTGGGAAGCCGGGTGATCTGCCGGGATCGCCAGCTGATCTATGAAGAAGCGCCGCAGGCGTACAAATCGGTCGAGAGCGTAGTGGACTGCCTGGTGCAGGCCGGGTTGGTTGAACCGATCGCCCGCCTGCGTCCGTTGCTGACGCTGAAAACCAGCGGAGGGAAAGGCGCATGATTTTACTGCAACTCTCTTCCGCACAGGGGCCAGATGAATGCTGTCTGGCGGTGAAACTTTCATTGGATTGCTTAATACAAGAAGCCGCAGAGCAGAGGGTGGCTGTTACGCTGTTGGAAAGCGAACCGGGCCGGCGTTCCGGCACGCTGCGTTCAGCCATGATTTCGCTTGATGGCGACAATGCGTTTTCCTTTAGCGAAAGCTGGTGCGGTACCCTGCAATGGATTTTTCCCAGCCCGTTCAGACCGTATCATGGACGTAAAAACTGGTATGTTGGCGTCGGGCGCTTTTCTTGCGACGAACAGAAGCTGTCCAGCGAGATCCGCTTTGAAACGCTACGCTCTTCCGGTCCCGGCGGGCAGCACGTGAATAAAACCGACTCAGCGGTACGTGCCACTCATCTGGCGAGTGGGATTAGCGTGAAGGTTCAGTCGGAACGGAGTCAGCATGCTAATAAACGACTGGCCCGTTTGTTGATTGCGTGGAAGCTGGAGCAGCAGCGGCAGGACGATAGCGCGGCATTGAGATCTGAACGCAGAATGTTTCATCATCAGATTGAACGCGGTAATCCACGGCGGACGTTTAGCGGGCGTTAACCGGCTATTCGTTATTAAAGAAAAAGGCCCATTCCGTCGGGAATGGGCCTGTGGCGATTTATTTAGCCGGAATAGCTTTCAGCAGTTCGGTCAGCAGCGTCCAGTACTGGCCAACGCTTTCAATGTGAACCTGCTCATCCGGAGAGTGAGGGCCGGTAATGGTTGGTCCGATAGAAACCATGTCCATTTCCGGATACGGTTTTTTGAACAGACCGCATTCCAGGCCCGCGTGGATAATCTGGATATTTGGCGTCTTGTTGAACAGACGCTGATAGGTTTCACGCACCAGATGCATTACCGGCGAATTGGCGTCCGGCTGCCAGCCCGGATACGCGCCTTTAGCTTCGGTTTTCGCACCCGCCAGTTTGCCTAAGGAATCCAGCATGCTCACGACATAATCTTTTCCACTGTCGATCAGAGAACGAATCAGGCAGTGAATCTGCACGTTATCGCTGGTCATGGTCACTACGCCAACGTTCAGAGAGGTCTCCACCACGCCTTTTGCCACATCAGAGTTACGAATGACGCCGTTCGGCGTGGCATTAAGCAGGCGTACAAAGGTATCGCGGGACTGTACCGTTAGCGCTGGCTGGTCGTTTTCAACAGATTCCAGCAGAACGGCCAGGTTTTTCTCCCTGGCCGCCAGTTCGTTCTTCAGGATCTCCTGATACTTATTGGTCAGCGCTTTCAGCAAATCCGCTTTATCTGCGGCAACGGCTACGGTAGCGAACGCTTCACGCGGGATGGCGTTACGCAGGGTACCGCCGTTAAAATCGACCAGACGTAGATCCAGCTCTTCAGCATGGCCTGCCAGGAAGCGCGCCAGCAGTTTGTTGGCATTGCCTAAACCGACGTGAATTTCTCCGCCGGAGTGACCGCCTTTTAACCCTTTCAGAGTCAGCTTAAAGCTCTGGAAACCGGCCGGAACGGCTTCACGAGTTAGCGCCAGGTCAGAGGTGAAGTCGATTCCACCCGCGCAGCCCATGTAAATTTCACCTTCTTCTTCAGAGTCGGTGTTGATCAGGATATCCGCCTGCAGCCAGTTGGCCTGCAGGCCAAACGCGCCGTCCATACCGGCTTCTTCCGTCATGGTCAGCAGCACTTCAAGCGGGCCGTGAACCACGTTATCGTCAGCCAGCACCGCCAGCGCGGAAGCCATACCGATACCGTTATCGGCGCCAAGCGTAGTGCCGCGCGCTTTGACCCACTCGCCGTCGATGTACGGCTGAATCGGATCTTTAGTGAAGTCGTGAACGGTATCGTTGTTTTTCTGTGGCACCATATCAAGGTGCGCCTGCAGCACCACCGGTTTGCGGTTTTCCATACCGGCAGTGGCGCCTTTACGAATCAGAATGTTGCCAACCTGGTCGCGTTCCGCGTGTAAGCCTTTTTCTTTTGCCCAGCCCATAATGTGCTCAGCGAGCTGTTCTTCGTGGTATGAGGGGTGAGGGATAGAGCAGATTTTGGCAAAAATATCCCACAGCGGCTGCGGGGATAATTGAGACAGTTCAGACACGATGAGTCTCCTTACAATCACCTGCAAAAGTCGTTTGCAGATCGAGGGGTTAGCAATCAAATACACTACAAGCAGGGCTTGCGCGATGGGGTTGAGAATACCACTTTCCGTGTACTCTGGTAGTGTAAACCACGTAAAAAGAGTCGTCGTGGCCGCTTAACGCTGGTTTTTAGCCCGTCAGATCTCTATAATCTCGCGCAACCATTTTCCCCCTCGAACATTATTTAAGCCGTATTACACAGGCTGGGACACTTCACATGAGCGAAAAATACGTCGTCACCTGGGACATGTTGCAGATTCACGCCCGCAAACTGGCAACCCGTTTGCTGCCGGTTGAGCAGTGGAAAGGCATTATTGCCGTCAGCCGTGGCGGTCTGGTACCGGGAGCCCTACTGGCGCGTGAACTGGGTATTCGTCATGTAGACACCGTTTGCATCTCAAGCTATGACCATGATAACCAGCGTGAGTTAACCGTTCTTAAACGCGCTGAAGGCGATGGCGAAGGCTTTATTGTCATTGATGACCTGGTTGATACCGGCGGTACCGCCGTCGCTATCCGTGAAATGTATCCTAAAGCGCATTTTGTCACTATTTTCGCCAAACCGGCAGGTCGCCCGCTGGTAGACGATTATATCGTTGATATTCCGCAGGATACCTGGATTGAACAACCCTGGGATATGGGCGTGGTATTCGTTCCGCCTATCGCAGGGCGTTAATTTTCAGCATAAATGCTAATTACCACGCCCGGTTTTGCCGGGCGTGGTTTTTTTTACCCTTGTGCAGGTTACAATAGTTTCAGTGGCAACATGATGGAGGCTGCACATGTCCCAGGCTAACCTTAGCGAAACGCTGTTTAAACCCCGATTCAAACATCCGGAAACCTCTACGCTGGTGCGTCGGTTTAATACCGGAGCGCAACAACCGATCCAGTCCGCGCTTAGCGGAAATCACGTTGATCACTGGTATCGATTGATTAACCGCCTGATGTGGATCTGGCGTGGCGTGACGCCGCAGGAAATCCTCGACGTACAGGCGCGTATCGTCATGAGCGATGCGGAGCGCACCGACCCGGAGCTTTACGATACGGTCGTTGGCTATCGCGGTGGTAACTGGATTTTTGAGTGGTCTAAACAGGCGATGAGCTGGCAGCAGCAGGCCGGTCAGGAAGAAGATCTCCTCGTTAGCGGTCGTCACTGGCTCCATGCTGCAAATCTATATAGCATTGCTGCTTATCCGCATATAAAGGGCGATGAGTTGGCGGAACAGGCGCAGGTACTGGCATACCGTGCTTACGAAGAAGCGGCTCAGCGCTTGCCAGGCAAACTGCGCGAACTGGAGTTCTCCATCCCTGGCGCAGCGCCGATCACCGGTTTCTTACATATGCCGCCGGGCGATGGTCCGTTCCCGACGGTGCTGATGTGCGGCGGGCTGGATGCGTTACAGACCGATTATTACATCCTGTATGAGAACTATTTTGCGCCACTGGGTATCGCCATGCTGACTGTGGATATGCCTTCCATTGGTTTCTCATCAAAATGTAAGCTGACTCAGGATACCAGTATGCTGCACCAGTATGTGCTGCAGCATCTGGCGAATGTTCCCTGGGTCGATCATACCCGCGTTGCCGCATTTGGTTTCCGTTTCGGGGCCAACATTGCCGTGCGCCTGGGCTATCTTGAATCCCAGCGCCTGAAAGCAGTCGCTTGTCTGGGACCAGTGGTACACGGCCTGCTGGTGGATCCTCTGCATCAGGGGCGGGTGCCGGAAATGTATCTCGACGTTCTGGCTTCGCGTCTGGGCATGCATGATGCCTCCGATGAAGCGCTGCGCGTTGAGCTTAATCGTTATTCTCTGAAGGTACAGGGGCTGCTGGGACGTCGCTGCCCCACGCCGATGCTTTCCGGCTACTGGAAAGACGATCCGTTTAGTTCGGAAGAAGAGTCGCGTTTGATTACTTCGTCGTCCTCTAACGGCAAGCTGCTGGAGATTCCGTTCAACCCGGTCTATCGTAACTTCGATCATGCTCTTCGGCAGATCGCCCGCTGGATTAGTCAGAGATTTAGTTAATATATTGCTAAATTCTATTGATTTGGTAACGTCATAGCATCACTAAAGGAGATCGCAATGACGTTACCGAGTGGACACCTGAAGAGTAAGCTGATTAAGAAATTCACGGCTCTTGGCCCTTATATCCGTGAGGAGCAATGTGAAGACAACCGCTTCTTTTTCGATTGCCTGGCAGTTTGCGTCAACGTAAAACCCGCGCCAGAAAAACGCGAGTTCTGGGGATGGTGGATGGAGATGGAAGCGCAGGCTTCGCGCTTTACCTATAGCTATCAGTTCGGATTATTCGACAAAGAAGGGGTCTGGCGTCCGGTCGCTATTGACGATCCCGAAGTCACTGAAAAGCTCGAAAAGACGCTACGTGATTTTCACGAACGCGCAGAAGCATTATTGGCAACCTTCAGCCTTAAGCTGGAGCCAGCCGATGATTTTAGCGAACCGGTTAAGCTGAGGGCTTAGGCTTCAGCCGTTGGCTGTTATCTTGCTATCAATAAAACCTGCGTTTCTATAAGCGTGGGTTTCTTCCAGATAAACCCATACTAATGACTTTTTAATACCCGGTATGGTTGACCTACGGCAATCATTCCGGCGCCCAGATCTTTGGTCACCACTGTCCCAGCCCCGACTTTGACGTTATCGCCCAGCGTGACCGCGCCGATCACCACGGCGTGGGCGCCAAATTCTACATTATCGCCGATTCGCGGGCTGTTGCCTTCCCGACCCTGGCTATCGGTCACGCTGCCAATAGTGACCCCCTGGCGCAGAGTACAATTTTGGCCGATGATCGTTCCCCGATTAATTACGATGCAGTGCGGATGAAACAACTTCAGCCCATATCCAATGCGCGCTCGCCACGGCAGCTCGATGCAAAATAAACACTCGTTAATCACGATATTGAGAATAACGAACGGAATTGCGCAGATCTTCCACAGCGGGTTACGACTGCGGTAGAGCGTTGCCAGACGATAGAGCAGAAGCGCGATTTTCGCTTTAATGCCGCCGCAGGATTTGATTTCCCGGCCGACCAGCCTGATAGCCTCAAACATGGTTATTCCTTAAGGTTAAACGAAGCCAGTGAATACCATCCGTCACCAGTTTGACCTTCGTTAGCAAGTTGTATACGCGGTAGGTTTTGATGGTTGGTCAGCGCCGTTTCCAGGCGGTACTGGCCGTCAGGCAGGCCCGCCGGCAGCGGCAGCGTGACGTTGCTTTGATGGTCACCGGGCAGCCACTGGCGAACATCGTCCGGCGTCCGGACTTGCGTCATCGTCGTGCCCGCATCATTAACTATTCGCCACTGTACAAGCCACGGGAGATAGGCTGGAGCAACGCCGTCGTTACGCCAGGTAATATTCAGCGTAAGCGGATTGCCGTTACGCACGGGCGTATCAAATTCCAGCCGGCTCACCCGGTAGCGATAGCCGATACGCAATAATGCGTTATCAACGATATCGCGATAGGCGGCCGGTACCGGACGCGATTTCAGATTCAGGGTACTGGCGTGCTGTGCTAATGCCCAGTCAAAGCTGGCCTGAACCTCCTCGCGGGTATAGTGCTGCACGCTTTCCCATTCCGCCATATACCCGCATATTTCGAGGCTAACGGGAGCGTGCTGCCAGCTAGTGTTAAAACCGGCCCACGCCATCTGCGCTGCGGCCAGGCGTTGAGGATAGTCATCGCGCATATGGCTCCACTCCGGGGAAAAGTTATGCCAGTCTCCCCAGCAGTCCGCGCGCCATCCGGCGCCTTTTTGGCTGGCCCAGGCCAGCGAGTCGCCGCCGCTGATTAACATAATTTTGGGCGTTTTCGGGAAACTGCTGAAGTGCATATCAACGTAGCGATTGAGCTGTTGCGGAGTGTACTTTTCCATCAACGGCGCGACGTCAGGGAAATTGGAGTTATGCCATTCGCCCCAGGAACCCACCATGCCGATATCGACAAACGCCAGTTCAGGATTGCCATCATAACGCGCGCCGAGGGCGTTAAGCAGCTTTTGCGCATAGGCGATGAAAGTCGGATCGCTGAGGTCCGGGACAAAAGTTTTTCCATTTTCGACCCATTGTCCCTGAATGCCTTTGGCGATAAGCCAGGCGGGGATTTTCGAGCCTGATTGTGGCTCATCGAGCGCCATGAAACGTAATCCGACGTTCATCGCCGGCTGATGCTGGGCGGAGACGCTGAAGGCATGATCGATCGGCGCAAAATTATAGACGCCCTCTTCAGGCTCCAGATCGCTCCAGTAAAAGCGATCGTATTCAAATCCGGTGTCCGGATACTCTTGCAGAGAGGGCTTCTGACCATAACCATCGTGGAAACTGGCCACGCCGATCCCCGGATTCGTTAACAGACCGGTGAAGGCCGGCGGGATGACAACCGTGCGTTCAGCCAGTACCGCTGCAGGGGGTATGGCTCCGGCTAGCAGTAGCGCCAAAAGCAGCGCGGCGCGGCGCAGTGAAAAAGAGCTCATCGTTAATTCACTTTATCGTGGAGGTTTACAAACCACGTCCAGATACCCACGTGGAAGTTTTTAAACACATCGATACCCAGCGCAGATTTAAGCATATAGAGCGCCAGCAGCACGGCAAGAATGGCGAACAGTACGGCAAAGGTAATCGCCAGGGTGGAAAATATACGCCCGGGCAGCGTGCTTTCTCGCGGAATTTTGCGCAGATCGCGACCGCATAAAAAGACCACAAAATAGCGACGATGTAGAAACGGAAAGCTATGGCGAAAGTCGATACGATGGCGCGACGCCAGGCTCGATCTCACAAGAGCCTGTTCGATACCGCGTTTTTGCTCCGGCGTGAATGAGGCTTCTGTTTCCGGGTCAAGCGCGGAATAAAAGCGCTCGATGACCAGGTCGGATGTTGATTTTGTCACGGTTGACTCTTATTCGTTAATCGCTGATAAACCTGAGCCGTTTTCGCTGCAATGTCCGGCCAGCGATATTTGGGCATTAACTGGCTGTAATCCACGGTCACCTCGCCGCTCCAGGACTGCAGCTTTTGCGCCAGCGCGGCGACATCGCCCGCCGGGAAATAGTCCCCGGCAGGCAGGCCAATCTCCAGGTTAGCGGGGATATTGCTGACGATAACCGGCAGTGACCAGGACATGGCCTCCAGCAGGGCAATAGGTAGCCCTTCATGGTAAGACGGTAGAACAAAAAGCCCGGCCTGTGAGAACAGGGTATGCAACGGATCGCCGCTAATAAAACCGGTCATGATCACCCCCGGGGTAGCGGCCGCCTGTTTCTTCAGCCGCTCGCTATACTCATCCGGATGATCGGCATCGCCAATCAGCACCAGCGGCTGCGAGCAGTTGGCGGCTTTATGGGCGGCAATCAGATCGTGCAACCCTTTCTCTTCAACAAAGCGGGCGACGGCGACAACGTATTGACCGGCTTTGAGAGAGTACTGATTCAACGTGGCCTGGCGGACCTCTTCGGCGGGAAGCTGCGGCTGGCGCACGCCGTTATAGATCACGTTCGCGTTATAACGGCCATGTTTGGTCTTAATCAGCGTATTAATCACTTCCGAGATAACAATGACCTCGTTGGCATATTTCACCGCCCATTTTTCACCGAGGCGCAGCATTTCCTTTGCCATTTTCCCCCACTTCTGCCGGTCATAGTCCGGGCCGTGGTGGGTAAAAACGACGCGTTTGCCGAGCAGGCGCAGCAGCGGGACCACCAGGCCAGGCCCGACCGCGTGAACGTGCACGACGTTTGAGCCGTCGAACAGGGTACTGAAGGCGGCCAGCGTAGAGTGAATAATGGCTTCGAACTTGCGGCTTTTGGGCGCCCACAGGCTTTTCAGCTGAACGCCTTTATATTCACTACGGCGGTAGTCGACGTACGGCGAGCGGGCAATGACGCAGATATCAGCATGATTCTGTTGGTAGATTTCGGGATACAAATTCTGGCAATGGGTCTCCACGCCGCCCTGGACGTTCGGAATACCGCGAGTGCCAAGCACCGTCACTTTAAGCTTCATTTCGCTTCCCCCACAAGCTGCTGATAGAGTTCCTGCAGAACCTGCATATGCCGGGCGAGATCGTATTTATCCTCTAACCGCTGGCGTGCATTAAGGCCCATTTCACGCGCCTGCTGCGGATTGACGGCCAGACTATCCATGATACGCGCCAGCGCGTCGGCATCTCCGGGTTCCACCAGATAGCCATCAATGCTATCGCGAATTTGCTCCGGAATACCGCCGATATTGCCGCCGACGACGGGGCGGCCGAACGCCATCGCCTCCAGCACCGACATCGAGCAGTTTTCATAATATTCGGAAGGAACGATCACCGCGCGCGCGCCGCGAATCAGCGCGTTGAGCGCTTCTCCATGGCGCATATAGCCGAGAAATTCCGGACCGCTAAAGCGAGCGCGCAGGTCGCTGCCGAGAGGGCCATCGCCGACGATTTTCAGCGGCATGGACTGCTGCATTTGTTGCTGCGCCAGCGCCAGGGTGGCCACACCTTTCTCACGGCTTAAGCGGCCGATATAGAGGAAATAATCCCCCGCCGTCTCACCCGGGATGGTAGTGCTGGCATCAATACCGTTTACGATCACATCGATCCGTGCCCTGGGCAATTTACGCAGCAGGGTTTGACGCATAAATTCGCTGGGAGCGATGATGGAATCGAGCATGGCGTAATTTTGCGCGAATTTTTGCCAGTAGGCCTCAAGTGAGAGCAACAGGCTTTTAAAGGTGTCTCCCTGCTGACAGCGATGGCGAAAGGCATTGCTCACCGAACCGGTAAGACAGTCATCGCAGACGTGGCCATCGCGCAGCATGGTGTAAGATGGGCAGACGATTTTATAATCATGCGCCGTCAGTACTGTTTTGCAGCCAAAGCGTTTAGCGACGCCAATCAATGCGGGCGTCAGCTGATGATAGATATTGTGAAAGTGCACAATATCCGGGCGCTGTTCCAGCAGCAGCGTATTGAGTTTATTGCAGGCCTCGGCGTTGTAGATAAAATCGATACCCGCTTTGAGCTTACCCATCAGGCCGTGGCTTTGATGATAATCGACGTTATCTACGAAGAAATTCTCCCAGGGTGAAGGCTTATTTTCCGCATGCTGCATGCTGAAGTCGACAACCTGATAGCCAGCTTGCAGCATGGCATCTCGTTCCTGAAAAAAAACGGTTTCCGCTCCACCCTTAATAAAGAAGAATTTATTAACGAATAATATTTTCATGTTCTGTCTGGATATGTTTTGGGTTAGAGACGGTCACGGCGGGCTGTTTCAGAGGATCGCGAACGGGGTTAATGACGCCTCGCACCATGCCTGCGGAAAATAACGATAAGTTGATCACGCTCTGGACGCCGTCGCGCAGCGATTTATTTTTAATCGCCTTCAGCGCGATAAACGCCAGCAGCGGAAGCAGGGCGATGATAATCACACCGGGATTGAACGTCAGCAGGCAAATAATCAATATCAGGATATACAGCGTGAATATCAGTTCGTTGCGAACAATCTTAAGCGCGGCGGGGAAATGCTTTTTCCCCCAGCAGTTGCGTAATAGTTCACCCGGCGCCCATAAAAAGCCGTTCTTCCAGCGATAGGCCAGCATTTTGAAGGTCGGCATGGTATAGGATGCATGGCTAAAATAGGGTGCGGCAAGACGATGGAGCTTATAGCCCGCGGCCTGCAAACGGATCCCCAATTCAGCTTCTTCATAACCGTGTAGGTTCAGATTAGTCAGATAGCCTATTTTCTCGATTGCTGAACGGCGATAGAGCCCGCCGCCGCCAAGATGATCGGTATCGCCCTGCGGATAGATAAGATGCAGGCGCTGCTTGCGCGATTTAAACTCATAGTTAGCGGCATCATCCATCTCGACGCTGCCCGCCACGCCCGCATATTCGGGATGCGTTTCGAGAAAAGCCACGGCGGTGTCGAGAAAACCCGGTTCCAGCTCCATATCGCCATCCAGCAGCAGCAGGTAGTCCCCTTCGCTGAACAACCAGCCCAGCTGGTGGCCCACGCCGCAGCAGCGATCTTTCGCGTTATCGAGGCAGACCACCATCGCGTCTTTAGCGACGGCCAGCTCCCGGGTATTGTCGGTGGACAGGCTATCGGCGACGATAATTTGATGCGGGTAAGGCTGCAATTGCTTGCGGACGCTGTCGATCGTTTTTTCAATACCCTGCGCTTCGTTGAGGGTTTTAATGCTGACGGTAATTGATGGCGTTTTATTCATATTGGGTACCGGAATTCAGACGGACAGAACGATGAATGACAATAAGCGCCCCGAGGGCCAGCCATAATAAAAACTGTAGCATGGGAATGATCATCAGGATCTGGCTGTAGGGAAGGCTGAGCAAACAGCCAATGGCAAAGACGTAAAATGCAGGCGCGGAGCTGAGCAGCTGTAAATCTTCACGCTTAAGATCGTAGCGGGAAAAGGTCTCTTTGGGCCGCATACCGACGAGAATCGAAGCAATCATGGCGATAAATAAGATCACGCCGATAATACCGACTTCCCACAGCAGCATACTCAGCGCGGTGGAGTCGAGAATAAGGTGATACCAGGCACCAATATAGCCGGGGGAGACGGTACTGCCGCTGTTGGTGGCGTTCAGACCGTAACCAAACAGCATTCCGCCGGGGCCAAAAAGTTCGTTATGCTGGAGCCAGAAGAAAATAGTGGTAAACCGGCCGAGCTCGCCGCTTTCCATAATGTAGTTGGTATCAAAGATATAGCCGAGGGAATCGATAAATACCGAGAGCGCGCTTTTGGTCGGATCTCCGCCGAAGGCCGACGAGTAGTTGGACGCCAGAATAGTGATAGCGGCAAAAATTAACACCACCATTCCGGCGGCGATAATCATCAATGAGCGCAGGGTGACTTTACTGATACCGCTAACGTAGGCGGGCATGATCCACAGCAGCGCCAGTAAGAACGGCGACAGCAGAATCACGAATTTTACCTCGCCGATCACGCAGAGGAAAAAGGCCAGCACGATATGCGCCGCCATCGACTTGAACGAGCAGATACCGTGCTTAAATTCGGACACCTTCAGCAGCATAATCAGCAGGCAGAACATCCCCATTGCTGCGGTATTGCCGCCGCCCATCGGGTCGCCGCCAAACGTGCCGACCACCGAATCCCACTTTTCATCCTCACCGCGTAGCGCCACGCGTTTTGGCACCACTACCAGCACCTGATAGATAGCCAGCGGGAACTGGACGTAGAACAGCCAGTAAAAAAGCTGTGTCAGGCGATGCAGCTGCGACTCGCGAAACATGCCGAGCAGCATGCAAAACATCACCAGCGACAGAGCCAGTTCGTTTTTAAAGCCGACGATAGCGGTGACGATGCCGGATTGTAAAACCGTGGCGCAGAGGCTGAGGATGATAAAAGTCAGGTACAGCGCCAGCACCACCTTTTCGCGCGCGCTAAGCGCCAGCGGCTGAGCCCGGCTTTGCATCATCAGCAGAACCACCATCACCAGCACCATGAAAAAAGGAAGCCACAGTACGGCTGCCACGCCGGTGAAATACTGAATCGTGCCGCAGAAGACGATGGTCGTCAGCGCGAATGCCTCCAGATAGCGGCCGGTATTTAGCTGCATATTTTCTGCTCCTGCCGGGAGAGCTGTAGCGCCCGTTTGTTCATTTTCAGCAGGATGAACAGGTAGCGAATGCTGGTCAGGAGAGAGAACGTCAGCAGGGCTATCTCATAGCTCTGGCCAAAATTAGGCAGAGCGACAAAAGCGACGGCGACGATCAGCAGTTGCTCTATCTGAATACGTAAAAAATAGCGTTTAGAACCAAAGATAAGCTCAATAACGGTCAGCGGACTGACGGCCAGCGCGGCGAACAGATAGGGCAACATATAGCGTGAGGTCGGAATGGAATTTAGCCACTCCTGGCTGAAGCCCAGGCGCATGACCAGCGGATAGAAAATCCAGATCCCAAGGATACAGATTAGCGCCGCAGCCATCAGCAGCAGGCGAATCTTTTTGTACTCCGGATAGTTAAAGGTGCTGTTGCGAAAATCCATCGACCATTTTGAAAAGATGGAGTTGCGTACCGCGTTACCGACAATCATCACCGGAGATAAACAGAAGCGGCTCACCACCGAGAAATAGCCCGCGACCAGCGGTGAAAACCAGACATTTATCAACATCGTCGGCAGGTTATTGCTGGACATCGCCAGCACTTCCGCGCAGCCGACGCGACTGAGGTGCTGCCAGTGCTGACGCGCAAAAAGAGCGTTCGCGCGCGGAGAAAAATGCGCTGGCGTCAGGGTACTGAAGCGAAACAAGCGCAGCAGACAGAGGCTGAGCAGCAGCAAAATACCGGCCATCCAGGCGATATAGAACAGCGTGGTATTCGGCATCGCCAGCAGGGCTATCGCTACGACCAGAGACACGGCGATGCGCTGAAAGGTCAGAAACTGATAGTTGCCGCTGCGCAGCGAGAGGTTCTCTGCAATCAAAACCAGCACATAGCCGAAGGTGAGCAGATAGAGAAACGCAATATTGAGATGGAAAATCAGCCCGGTGATAACCGCCCACGGCAGCGCCAGGAGCAGGCCTTGCAGCAGACAAAACACCACGTTCTGCCCCAGTTCATGCTCCTCCTGGCGTGGGATCAGCAACTGCGACGCAAAAGTACAAACCTGAGCGCCAATCAGCACGTTGCTGTAGATCATCGCATAGTGTCCGACTTCCGCCATGCCATAGCGATGGGAAATCAGCCACACGGAAAATGCGCCGATTGCCTGCGAAAGAACCGAGGAGCTGGCGATTGAAGAAATACTCTTAATTAAATTCATAATCGCTACTTCGGTGAAATCAGTTCGCCCATGCCGCGCTCGAGCAGGCGTTTGCCTTCCTGAGTCTCCAGGTGCTCTTCTTGAACCCGGTTAAGCATGGTGGCGACTGGCGTAGGCGCGGCAGTTTGCAGACGATTCTGCGCGTCGCGAATGCGCGACGCCTGCTCGCCAGCGTTGATCGCCAGCAGAGTAATATCGACGTGCGGCGCCAGCAGCAGGGCGTCCTGCGCCAGCCCGAGCGAAGGCGCATTAATAATCAGATAATCGTAGGTCTGACGCAGCGTCGTCAGCAGCGCCGGAAGCCGCTCAGAGGTCAGCAGCAGCAGCGTGGAGCCGCTCAGCTCGCCTCGCGGCATAAAATCAAGCGTGTCGGCCAGGGGGACCACCGCCTGAGGCGCGGCGCTGCGGTCATCAAGACGCTCGCTAAAGCCTGTTTTATGCTGCGGGTAGCGCGCGGAGAGCCCATCGCTTGCCAGGTAGTCCACATCAATGAGCAGCGTTTTGCCTGACTTAGCGGCGGACCACGCCAGCATTTCGGCAATCAGGCTGCTGCCGGCATCGGCCTGCGCCGAGGTCACCAGTATCATCCCGCCATGATTATTCTGACCGAGCAACGCCAGGCGCAGGCTGTGGATCATGTCGGCATACAGCAAGTTCTGGAACGTCAGCTTCGCGCTGTTCGCCTGAGGTAATAGCGGGAATTCACCGCTGGCATCAAGGCCCGTTTTGGCTTTAAGTTCGCTGATGCTGTTGACCGTTTTATCCAGCGCGGTGCTGACAATCAGGTACATAATGTACAGCGCCAGCGCCATCAGGGTCGCCATCACGATAAGCAGACCGCGCTGCGGTTTAGACGGTTGATTTGGCGGCACGGCGGCATCGTAGATCACTTCATCAGGAACCGAAAAGCTCTCGGAGAGCTTCTGCTCGTTCGCCCGCTGATACAGCGATTTATACAGCTCTTCGGTTTTGTTCAGCGCGGTCATCATGGTGTTGTATTTATCGCGCTTAGCGCCCAGCGCCTGGAAGTCGGCTTTCTGATCGTTGAGCATCTGCTGATAGTGCTGCTCATCGTCCAGCGCAATCTGATACTGCTGACGTAACCCATTGAGCAGTTCACCTAGCACCTGGCCTATTTGTCCGTTAACGACCTGTAGCTGGGCCTGAGCCTGGAGGTATTTCGGATGCTTAGGGCCATAGTGTTTTGCCGCTTCCGATAAGTTACGCCGCGTCTGGATCAGCGCGATCCGCAGATCCTGAATCTGCGGATGACCGGAGATTTCCGGTAGCGATATTATCGCTTCCGGCGCTTTTCCCTGCTGGCGGCGCACTTTGTCCCATACCGTTTGCGCTTTCAAACGGCGCTGGGTCGCGTCGGCCAGATGGTTAATCACGATCCCCAGGCGCTCGGTTTCGTAGCCATCCATGCTGCGAAAGGTCAGCAGACCGTTCTGCTTGAGAAAATCATCGATATCGGCTTTCTGGCGATCGAGCTTATTGCGCAGATCGTCCATCATTTTTTCGTTCCAGCCCTGGGCCTGAAGTAAGATTTTCTGCTTCTGCGCCAGGCTGTAATCGATAAAGGCCTGCGCCACGCCGTTGGCAATATCGGCGGCTTTTTGCGGCGATTTCGCCTCCATCGAAACGGATACCAGCTGCGTAGTGCGAACGCCGGAGATGGTCAGGTTCTTTTGCAGGGCGCGCACGGCATTATTGACGCGCGCGGCCTCATCAAGCTTATTCCCGCCGTTAAATTCCGGGTCCTGATCCAGCTTTAGCGCTTTCACTGCGGCTTCCAGTACCACGCGGGAGCCCATCAGCGCGTATTTGGTTTCATAGTAATCGCTGCGGGTGGAATCGTAGTTTTCCAGCCGCGGCAGGGGGGTTACATCCTGCGACTGCGCTTTAAACAGCACCGTTGCGGTTGCCGTATAGCTGGATGACATAAAGCGCGTCAGGATCCACGATGCTGCCGCAGCCACCACCACCACCATCAGGCACCAAATCAGCTTGTGCTTAATTTTGTTGAAATAAGGCGTGAAGTCGATAAAGCCTTCTTTCTTCTTTCCATTTTCAACTAATGAAATAGCCATATCAGAAGAAACTCATGCCAATGATGATGGTATCTCCGGCCTGTACGGCGGAGTCGGCGGCGACGTTTTCCAGCAGTTTACCGCTGCGAAACTGGCGAATGCGGATGTCATGGCGATCGGCGCGGTCGGTGAACCCTCCGGCCAGCGCAATGGCTTTTTCCGCCGTTAAGCCGGGCTCCCAGGCGTAGCCGTCCGGTTTTTTGACTTCGCCTAACAGATAAATTTTACGGTATTCGGCAATGCTCACGGTGACCATCGGCGCCTGCAGATAGCTTCCGCGCAGCTTATCGGCAATTTCATTGCCGACCTGTTCGGGCGTTTTTCCTTTCAGCATCAGGGAGCCTATATAAGGATAATCAACGCTGCCGCTATTATCGATTTTTACGCGCATAGTGAGATCCTGCTCGCCGGAAACCGCGATATTGATCTCATCCCCCTGGTCCAGATGATAAACGGCATCCGGCGGCGTTCGGATCGTCTGCGGCGGAGCCGAACAGCCCGCCAGCCATAGCGCCAGAAGAGAAATCACCGCCCGTTTTCCATAGCTAAGGATCATATTTGTACCTGCGTCATAAAAATAATGGCCGAGTCGTTGTAGCCCAGCGTGCGCTCGACCTCATGGTCATAGTCTGGCCCAATATAAAAGGCATCTTTTTCTTTATTAGAATGCATCGTGTTCCATTGCAGCTTCAGCTGAAAATTAACGGATGGTCGATAGTCGTAGTTGAAGGTCAGCGATACGAGGTTTGATCGATCTTTGCGTCCGTTGGTCTGGTGTTTGTAATCCTCTGTAATATAAGAGTAATCAACCAGGGTGGATAATCTGTCGACCAGCCAGTGGTGCTCGTAGCCCAGGCCAAAATTTGATACCAGAATATAGCCGCCGGAGTCGGTGGGATCTTTTATCCGTTGTGAACTGTGTAAGTTGAGTTTTATCTGTTCAAGCGGTTTCCAGTCGGCATTAATATCCCAGTTCAGGCCGTTGAACCCCTGTGAGTCGGGGTTATGAATAAAATCTTTATACAGCCATGCGACGTTGCCGTTGATCTCGGTCTTGCCGGAAAGGCGGTTTTTCATACCCATCAGTAGATAATATTCATTACTGTCTTTTAACGGGTTGAGCTCATAGCGACGCTGGTTGGTAATAAAACTGTAGCGGTAGCGCAGCGTTTTGGCTTTTTGATCAAAAAGCTCGGCGACCAGGCTGTTTTCATGCCACTCCTGATCGTGCATGTAGTAATGGAAGTCGGCACTGGCGTTCTCAATGCTGTCAAGATTGCGAAAGCGCAGCTGCTTGTGTAACAGCGCAACTTCTGCTTTGCCGCGCCCTTCCGGCGCCCCGTAGCTATAGCGTAGTTCGCTGTTAAAGAAGCGCGTAGCGATGGGCTTATTAATGCCAAACTCTTTGAACTGCTCAGGCAGAAACCCCTCGGTGGTATCGCGGCCGCGCTCTTCATGACCGAACGTTTCATCAAGATTTAACGACAGGCCATGCATACTGCCGAAGCGCCATTTACCGTTAAACATAAAAAAATGGTTATCACGGTTATCAGCGCTATCGCTGGCGTAGCGGCGGTAATCGCCCGAGTACATCAGTAAATAGCGGTCTTCATAGCGCTCGCCGATAGCTTTGAAAATCGGTTTAATACCCTGCCAGGAGGAAGCAATTTCATTGCCGTCGTAGCGTTGCCAGGTCACGTTGTTATTGTAACCGACGTCATAACCCACCTGGCTCTCGAAATCGATGCCAGCCACGCCGGTATGTGGTTTTGCCTGCAGGTCCGCCCATGCGTAAGGTATTGCCAGCAGACTCGCGAGGAAAGTGAGTTCAGAACGCATTTTTGCCCACAAATCCGCGGAAAAACGTTAAAAATACGATTTTGATATCCAGCAGCAGCGACCACGACTGAATATATTCCAGATCGTACTGAATGCGTTTTTCCATTTTATCAATCGTGTCAGTTTCGCCGCGAAAGCCGTGAATTTGCGCCAGTCCGGTAATGCCGGGCTTCACTTTATGGCGAATCATGTAGTTTTCGACCAGCACGCGATATTGCTCATTGTGCGCGACCGCGTGCGGGCGGGGACCCACTATCGACATGGTTCCCAGCAACACGTTAAAAAACTGCGGCAGTTCATCAAGCGATGTTTTGCGTAGAAAGGCGCCGAAGCGGGTAATACGCGGATCGTTACGCGTTGCCTGGGTGACGACCGCGCTGTTTTCCATCACGCGCATGGTTCTGAACTTCCATACCGCGATCTGCTTACCGTTCAGGCCATAACGCTTTTGTTTAAACAGCACCGGGCCCGGCGACGTCAGCTTAATGCCGATGGCAACCGCGAGCATTACAGGCAGGCTGACGAGGGTAAACAAGGTGCCGAGAACAATATCTTCGATACGCTTGAGCACCGCGCCTTCGCCTTCAAAAGGAGAAGTAAAAATGCTGATGGTCTGGATATTACCAAACATCCGCAGTTGCGAAATATGTGAGCTATAGGAAAACAGGTCCGGCACCAGAAACACATCTACGGTAGTGTCGGAAAATTCGTTTAAGAACTGGCGAATGCGCTGCTGGGCGACCATCGGCAGGGCGATATAGACTTCATCTATCTCGCCGGCTTTTGCCAGCGCCAGCAGGTCGCGTGAGTTGCCTTTTTTCTCAATACTGAACAAGCGGCTGTCGCGCTGTACGGCGCGGTCCTCAAAGAAGGTAATTTCAATACCGTTATGGGTATATTCCTTAAACAGCGCCTGCTCGATAGCCAGTCCGGCTGGCGTGATTCCTAAAATAGCAACCTTGAGTCTGGATTTGAAAAAATAACGGCTGGATATAATACGAATAAGAAACATACTAATGAATATTGCCAGCGAGCATAGTGCAATAACTTCAGCCAGTAGCAGCGAGTTCGTGCTGGCATGATTGTTCATTAATAGTTCAGCAATCTCAAAAAATATAAACGTCAGCAGCCCGCTAATACAGACGCTAAAAAAAAGCTTCGTTAATTTTTTAAAATACTGACCTTTAAACTGGCCTGAATATAACTGAAAGTACTCGTTGGCCCGGATAAAAATCAGGGAATATATTATTCCGAGGAACTGAGAGGCCATCGATGATTCGACGAGAAAGTATTTTAAATAAGCGAAAATGAACAGGTTAACGGTAAAAAAATCCAGTAATTTCATCAGATTACTGTAGCGGGCGTTATAAATTTTAATTGTGCTTTCCGTCATCTTTTTGCTCGTTTTATAGTCAATAAAATGATGTCATATCCCGCTGAAAAGTAAAGTTTATCTCTATGAATCTATTAAGAAATTAAGTTTCAGACCAGCGTTGATTATTGTAGTCTACGATTAATCCTATGTCGAACCAGCCCGGAATGGATGATTAATAACTTTTTCTTATGGGCAACGCTCTTTTTCGCATTGTTATTAAGCATAATGGATGGCGCTAAGATGAGCAGGATATCTGGATGTCCTCATGAACCCGGCCCGGAAACGTACTTCCAGCCCTTATGAGGGGAAAATGACCGCTAAATAAGCTGCGCCAGTAGAAGCTGGCGCGAGCGTATATTAAACCCCAATACACATGTATTTGATTTCTAAATAATCTTCTATCCCGTACTTCGAGCCTTCACGGCCAAGCCCGGAAGATTTCACGCCGCCGAAGGGGGCAACCTCAGTGGAGATAAGGCCGGTGTTAATGCCGATAATTCCGTATTCCAGCGCTTCGCCAACGCGAAAGACGCGGCCTAAATCGCGGGCGTAGAAATAAGCCGCCAGGCCAAATTCGGTATCGTTGGCCTGAGCAATGACATCAGTCTCATCTTTAAAGCGGAATAGCGGGGCGAGGGGGCCAAAGGTTTCTTCTCTCGCCACTTTTGCATCGCTGGGAACGTCCACCAGAATCGTTGGCTGAAAGAAATTACCGCCCAGATCATGGGCTTTTCCGCCGGTCACCACCCGTGCGCCTTTGTCCAACGCATCGGCGATATGTTCCTCTACTTTAGCGATAGCTTTGTCGTCAATTAGCGGCCCAATGGTGACGTTCGGCTGCAGGCCATCGCCGATCTGCAGCTTGCTGACCGCCTGCTGTAGTTTTTCCGCGAAGCGATCGTAGACCCCTTCCTGGATGTACAGACGATTGGCGCAGACGCAGGTTTGCCCGGCGTTGCGAAATTTGGAAGCCAACGCGCCTTCGACGGCTTTATCAAGATCGGCGTCGTCAAAAACAATAAACGGCGCGTTGCCGCCCAGCTCCAGCGAGACCTTCTTGATATCTTTCGCGCACTGCTCCATCAGCTGGCGACCTATTTCCGTCGAGCCGGTAAAGGAGAGTTTGCGCACCAGTGGGTTACCGGTGAGTTCGTTGCCGACCTCGCTGGCTGAACCGGTGACTACGTTAAACACCCCCTCCGGGATCCCGGCGCGGTTGGCGAGCTCCGCCAGCGCCAGCGCGGAGAATGGCGTCTGGCTGGCGGGTTTGAGCACCATTGTGCAGCCTGCGGCCAGCGCCGGGCCCGCCTTGCGGGTGATCATCGCTGAGGGGAAATTCCACGGGGTAATAGCGGCGGTCACACCAATCGGTTGTTTAATCACCAGCAGCCGCTTATCGGCCTGATGGCCGGGAATGGTGTCGCCATAGATGCGTTTGCCCTCTTCGGCAAACCACTCAATAAAGGAGGCCGCGTAGCTGATTTCACCTTTTGCTTCCGCCAGCGGCTTGCCCTGTTCCAGAGTCATCAGTCGTGCTAAATCGTCCTGATGCTCCATCATCAAATCAAACCAGCGGCGCAGGATATTGGCCCGCTCTTTGGCGGTAAGTGCGCGCCAGGCGGGCAGGGCGCGGGCGGCGGCATCAATAGCCTCGCGGGTTTCTTCAGCACCCATTTTGGGCACGCTGCCCAGCTGTTGGCCGTTGGCGGGGTTGCTTACTGCAATGGTGTCTTTGGTTTTGGCGTCGCGCCAGCGTCCGTCAATGAATGCCTGCTGGCGAAAAAGGGTAGGGTCGTTAAGTTGCATGTTTGCGTCCTGTCTCGGTCCGTTTTAAGCCTTGAATGAGCTGAGTCTGTGCTTTATTAATGCTTCCGGTAGACGGAGTGACTTTCAACACCCGTCCCTGTTAAGTGTAGACGAACGCCTTCAGGAAGCCGGGCGCGGAGGAGCGCGTTACAACATTAACCCTCATTTATTTACGGATATTTGAACTGACGGGACGTTATTGGGCAAAAGATGCTGTATTTTTTCTGCTCAATTCGCAAGAAAGGAGTGCTCCATGTCACAGCAAGAACGCTATTGTCAGGCCTGCGGGATGCCGATGTCTGCTGAAGATGCGAAAGGCGCAAGCGACGATTACTGCGCCTGGTGTTGCGATAGCGAGGGGAAGCTTAAGTCCTGGGAAGACGCCGTTTCCGGCCTGGCAGAGTTTCTCGATTCCTGGCAGAAGGTCGGGCCCGCGGAGTCGCGCAAACGGGCGATGCGCTATTTGACGGCAATGCCCGCGTGGGCCCATAAAGCGGAAGATTAACCTGCAGCCCGGAGCAAAAACTCCGGGCTTTTTAACGCGATCAGAACTTCCAGGAAACGCTGCCGACGATGCTGCGCTCTGCGCCAAAGTAGCAGTAGGAGAGCGAGTTACAGGCGGCAATATAGTTCTTATCGGTCAGGTTATTGACGTTAAGCTGCGCGCTGAGGCCTTTAATTCCTACCTTCGACAGGTCATAGCCAATCGCCATATCCACCAGCGTATAGGATGGGAGGGTATGCGTATTCAGACGATCGCTGGTAATGCCGTTGACATAGCGTATCCCGGAGCCGAGCATCAGGCCATCCAGCGGACCGCTTTTCACATCATAGCTCAGCCAGGCGCTGGCCTGGTTGCGCGGCGCGTAAACGGCACGTTTGCCTTGCTCTTCCGGGCTGCTTTTCTTATAGCGAATGTCGGTGTACGTATAGGCTGCCTGCAGGCGGAAGCTGTCCGTTAGCTGTCCGATCGCTTCCAGTTCCACCCCTTTTGACTCAATTTCACCAATCGAGCGGTACGGATCGGTCGGCTCTTCTTTGGTGGCGATATTGGTCTGGTTGATGCGGAATACCGAGGCGCTGAACTGGCTGTTCATTCCTTCCGGCTCATACTTCAGCCCGGCTCCCCACTGCTTACCTTTCATCGGATCGAGCAGGTTGCCGTTTTCATCGGCGAAGCTGGTGGGCGTAAAAGCGGTAGAATAGCTGATATACGGAGCTAAACCGTTATCGAACAGATACAGCAGCGCGGCGCGGCTGCTGAAGTTGTTTTTATCCAAATCGCTGCGCGAACCGTTGAGCTTATCGATATTTGACACGCTGACCTGGTCGTAGCGTCCGCCCAGAGTGAAGCGCCAGCGGTCCCAGGACATCTGGTCCTGCAGATAGTAGCCGGTCTGGCGCAGCTTGTGTTTTTCGCGGCTGTACATAGTGATGTAATCCGGCTTCGCGCCATAGACCGGGTTAAAAGCGTCGATGGCCGGGAATGCGCCGTAGTAGCCGGTGGTGTTGTTGCTGCGGTCCTGATAGTCGATCCCTATCAGCAGACGATGGTTCACGGCCCAGGTATCGACGCTACCGTCAAGCTGGTTATCAAGCGTGATGGCGTTCATCTTTTCGTCCGAGCCGGAGTAACCGCGGTTTAGCTCGGTTTCATTGAGCCAGCCCGCGGCATAGACCTGGTTCAGCTCAACTTTGGTATGCAGGTAACGCAGCTTCTGCCGCACTGACCAGCCGCTATCAAACATGTGTTCGAAATTGTAGCCGACCATATTTTCGCGACGGTCATATTTGTCGTAATCATCTTCACCCTCAAAGAAGGTGTTAGCGATTTTCTTACCATAGTGGGGAACCACGGTACCTTCATAGGGGAGGCCTGAGTGGCTGCCGCCCTCCGGGTCGCGATGCAGATAGGCCATTAAATCAAGGCGCGTCTGGTCGGTGATGCGCCAGGTCAGGCTGGGCATAATCGCATAGCGCTGCTCTTTTAAGGTATCAAACTGGGAGTCCGCATAGCGGGTCATGCCGCTTAACCGCGCCGCCACCCGGTCGTTATCGTCCAGCGCGCCGGTGACGTCAAACGCCGCTCCGCGCTGGTTGTTATTACCGGCAAACAGCTTGATCTCTCCGCCGGGATCGAATGAGGGTTTACGCGAGGTGAGAGCGACGATGCCGCCGGGCGAAGAGCGGCCATACAGTACCGAGGCCGGACCGCGCACCACTTCGATATTCTCCAGGAACCACGGATCGACCACCAGCGAACTGTGCGAGTTGGTGTCGCCCATCATTTTCAGACCGTCGAGATAGACGTTATCCAGGCTGCCGTCTGAGAATCCGCGCAGGACGATGTAATCAAAGCGGTTAGAAGCGCCAATCTGATTGCTATAAACGCCCGGCGTATAGCTCACGGCCTGGCGTACGCTGATCGCACCCTGTTCTTCAAACTGCTCGCGGGTGATAATGGATACCGACTGCGGAGTCTCAATATCCGGCGTGGCAATTTTGGTCGCGCCGCTCTGCATCTGCGAAGTGACTACGATAGTTTCGTTTTTTGTTGTTTCCTGGGCCAGCAGCGGGAAAGCGACGCCGCCGGTCACCCATCCTGCCAGCAGCGCCAGGCGAGTTTTCGCAAACATGAACATCTCCAAAGGCATTTCTAATTGTTAATAAGAATTATTACCTTTTTGGCGCTTTCTATAGCTATGCGCAATGCCAGGATGCGTATGCGCGCTGCCAAAGCCGCTAAGTATTCTTCGCGAAAATATAAAAAATGGATTAGCCCGGCTTTTGCACATCGCAGGGTGAGATGCCGTAGCGCCGACGAAAGGCGGTAGAGAAGTTGGTGGCGTGCTGATAGCCCGACATCCATGCCGCTTGCTGTACGCTATATCCTTCAAGCAGATAGCTTCTCGCCCGCTCCAGCCGACAATCGCGCAGATAGTCAAAAACTGAACAACCGTAAGCCTGACGAAATTTACTGCGCAGGCTGCTGGAGCTCATTGCCGCCCGCTGGGCCAGCTCGTTAAGGGTGTAGTCCTTTTCCGGAGCCTGCTCCAGCAGGCGGCGAACCCTCTCCAGCCGCTGCTGTACGCCGTCCGCCGGCGCGAAGTGTTGCGCGCTTTCGTTCTGGCACACGCTCAGCCCGTGGCCGAACAGCTGCAGAATAAGTCCCTCGAGCATTAGCTGACGAGAAACGCGACTAAGCGCGCTCTGCTGCGCGTACTGGAGACCGCTCAGCAGAAAACCCGGAATCTGCCAGATAAGCGTTGGCGTCTGGCACCTTTCCCATTCGCGCATTAATGAATCAAGCAGTCCGTCGCGCCGCGCGCCGTCCGGGTAGAGTCCGAGGGAGAGCGTGCGAAGCCGGCAGTCGGCATCGTGGCGAGCGCACATGACCTGATGTTCGCTAAGACGCGAGGTAAAAGCCATCCCGGAGCGCACGAGGTGCTGCTCTCCGTTGAGGGTCAAAGCAACGCAGCCTTCCAGCACTACCAGCATATAGAGAGGGCTACTATGCCGCGAGGTTGTCTCGTAGGGCTGTAATACCTGAACATCGGAATGGGTCACGCACATTCCGCAGGGCAACGTCATCTCTTCCACTTCTCCTCGCAGTACCGGGCTGGCGTGCGATGGCTTTTGCAGCAGTTGCGGAAAGCGGTAGTCGATACCATACCGTTCACCAAACGCCAGAAACTCGCTGACGGAGAAGATTTTTCTCAGGGCGTGGCGGGCGGGCTCGTTCTGCGTAGTTGAATTGTTCATGCGGTTGTCAGCGCTGGAAATGGAGCGTCATCGGATGGGGTAACCTTACCATTGTGCGGGCTGGGCGACAATAGAATGAGAATCATTATCAATGTTGGCGATGTTGCAGGAGGTGGCGCGGACAGGAGGTGTCCACGCGGCTGTATCAGGGATCAGGCGTCGGCGTTGTCCAGTGGCCAGGAATCAAACAGGTAGCCGTCGAAGTAAATATCATCAACGTTGGAGAACTCAAGGAGCCGACGTTTAACGTTCTCCAGATGCTGCCACATGGCGAGCTTTGCCGCCCGGGCGTCTTTTTTAATTAAGGCGGCGAGGATCCGTTTATGATCCACCAGCCACTCCTGGCGGTAGTGGGTATCACTAAGATGGCGATGTAGCTGGATCCACATAGGATTGTTTTCCCGCCACTGCCATGACTGACGGAACAGTTCCACCAGCATACTGTTATGCGTCGCTTCGGCGATAGCCAGATGAAACTGCATATCGCCACTTTCGGTGCCGCCCGGCGCGCTACTGGCCAGCTCTCGTTCTTCCAGCTGTAAAGCCTGGCGCATTTTGATGATATCTTCCCGGGTTGCCTGCAGAGCGGCAAATTCGGCAATATTGCTTTCCAGCAGCTGGCGGGCCTGTAGCAGTTCAAACGGACCGGCGTCATTGCAATGATTGATATCCGTGTTCTCCGCCGCGCTTTCCCCAGCGGCGCTATCGAGCACGTAGATCCCGGCGCCGCGGCGCACTTCGACCAGCCCTTTGATCTCCAGCATGATCAGCGCTTCACGGACCACGGTGCGGGTCACGTCCAGCATCTCGGCGATCTCGCGCTCCGGTGGCAAACGATCGCCGGGGTTATAGGGCGTCTGGACGATCAGATCGCGAATCAACGCGCCAACTTCCTGATAGGGTCTGTGCTGAGATATTTGTGATTTCATGATGTTATGTTGTGAGATGCGATAGCCCGGTGGCTGACTATAGCATTTGGCCGGAGGGTTAGCATCTCTCTCCGCTGAAACAGAGAAAACGGGTCAACCAAATTACCATTCAGTTGACCCGTGTCAGGGGGGGTGATTACAGGCTGGCGCTGACCGCCGCGACGCATTCGCGGGCGCCGCGTTCGCACAGCTGTTGGTACGCCTGCGTCACTGCCGCCACGAAATCGCTATTGTCCGGCAGATCGTGGGCAAAAATTCCGCTTAAGGCCAGCAGGGCGGTGACGCGCTCCGCGCCCTGATAACGCTGGTTGATCTGTTGGATCTCCGCCAGCAGCGGGTCGACGACATCAATGGGCTGCCCCTGCTCGTCGATCCCCTGGGTGTAGCGCATCCAGCCTGCGACTCCGAGCGCCAGATGACGCCAGCTGCTGCCGTTTTGTAGATGCAGACGGATTGGATCCAGCAGGCGCTGCGGCAGCTTCTGGCTGCCGTCCATGGCGATTTGCCAGGTGCGGTGGCGCAGAGAGGGGTTGCTGAAACGGGCTATCAGCAGCGTGGCGTAGGCCTGTAAGTCGGTACCTTCCGGCATGGAGAGCGTAGGCGCCTGTTCCTGCATCATCAGGGCGAAAGCGGCTTTGCGGTACGCCGGGTTGGTCATGGTGTCGGCGATGGTTTCATAGCCGCCAAGGTAGCCAAGATAGGCGAGGAAAGAGTGGCTGCCGTTGAGCATGCGCAGCTTCATCATTTCAAACGGCACCACGTCTTCAACGAACTGCGCGCCGACTTTGTCCCACTCCGGTCGACCATTAACAAAACTATCTTCAATCACCCACTGACGAAACGGTTCGCAGGCGATAGCGCATGGATCGTAGACGCCCAGCTGGTCGGCAATCTCCTGCAGCGTTTCAGGCGTTGCCGCGGGTACGATGCGGTCAACCATGGTGCAGGGGAAGGTGGCATGGGCTTCAATCCACGTCGCCAGCTGCGGGTCGCGCGCTTGTGCGAGGCCAAGCACCGCCACTTTCGCCACGTGGCCATTCTCGCGGACGTTATCGCAGGACATCACCGTAAAGGCCGGCAGCCCCTGTTCGCGGCGCAGGCGCAGCGCTTCGACAATGTAGCCGATGGCGGATTTCGGTGTTGCCGGATTAGCGAGATCGTGCTGAATCAGTGCGTTATTGAGATCGAGCTGCCCGCTGGCCGCATCGGTGCAGTAGCCTTTTTCCGTCACCGTCAGGGAGACAATCGCCGTTTGCGGACGCGTCATGGCGCGCAGAATAGCGTCACAGCCGTCGATTTCCGGATGCAGCGCCTCTTTCATTGCAGCGATAATTTTCAGCGCGGTGCTGTCAGCGCCTTTTTCCGCTACCGTATAGAGCAGCTGCTGATTTTTCAGATTTTCTATCAGGATGCGGTCGTTACCCGGCATCAGGTTGACTTCGCAGATGCCCCAGTCGCTGTCGCTGGTTTCCAGCAGATGATGAGTATAAAGCGCCTGATGCGCGCGGTGAAACGCGCCGCAGCCCAGATGTACGATACGGGATTCCAGACGAGAACGATCCCACGCGGGGCGTGTAACCGGCAGGTTGCTGTCGGCAATGGTTGCAGTCATAGCAAACTCCAGAGTGGGTCGCAAAAGGCGACCAAAGGGGAAAAGGCGGGACGCGCGGTCCCGCCTGTCAGGAATTAGCGGCTAAAAAAAGCGCGCTGAATCGCCAGCTCGACGCCGCGAACTTCAGCCAGGCCTTTCAGGCGGCCAATAGCGGAATAACCGGGATTAGTTTTCTTTTTCAGATCGTCGAGCATCTGGTGGCCGTGGTCAGGACGCATTGGGATAAGGTCCTCTTTGCCTTCAGCTTTACGACGATGTTCTTCTTCGACTATCGCTTTCACGACTTCGTACATGTCCACGTCGCCGTACAGATGCGCCGCTTCGTGGAACGTTTTCGGATTCTCTTCCCGCAGAGTCGAGCGCAGGTGGGTAAAGTAAATGCGCGGACCGAACTTCTTAATCATATCAACCAGATCGTTGTCGGCGCGAACTCCGTAAGAGCCGGTGCACATGGTGAAGCCGTTAGCCGTGCTGTTTACCGTATCAACCATCCACTGCATATCCTCAATGGTAGAGACGATGCGCGGCAGGCCGAGAATAGGGCGTGGCGGATCGTCCGGGTGCACAGCCATCCGCACGCCAGCCTCTTCGGCAACCGGAATAATCGCTTTCAGGAAGACGGCGAAATTCTCGCGCAGGGCGGCTTTATCGATATCTTTGTAGGTAGCCAGATGCTGGCGGAATTGCTCAAGAGTATATCCCTCTTCCGCGCCCGGCAGACCGGCGATGATATTACGCGTCAGGCGCGCTTTATCTTCCTCGCTCATAGAGGCAAAACGTTGGTTCGCCTGGGCAACCTCTTCGGCGGTGTAATCTGCTTCCGCTCCCGGACGCTTGAGGATGTGCAGCTCAAAGGCGGCGAATTCAATCTGGTCGAAACGCAGGGCTTTGGAGCCATCCGGCAGGACATATTCCAGGTCGGTACGGGTCCAGTCGAGTACCGGCATAAAGTTGTAGCACACGGTACGAATCCCACACTGGGCCAGATTGCGCAGGCTTTGCTGATAGTTAGCGATCCACTGCGCGTAGTTGCCGGTATGGGTTTTAATCTCTTCGTGAATCGGTACGCTTTCGACCACTGACCATACCAGCCCGGCTTCTTCCACGATAGCTTTACGCTTGAGGATCTCTTCAACCGTCCACACTTCGCCGTTCGGGATATGGTGCAGGGCGGTAACCACTCCGGTAGCGCCCGCCTGACGAACGTCAGCTAAAGTGACAGGATCGTTAGGGCCATACCAGCGCCATGTCTGTTCCATGCTTAACCTCTTTCACGTTATTGACCTGCTTCAGGCCACTGCTTTGATGGGAGCGTCGGTTCCGGTCAACCATCGTAACGGAGTGAAACCAGACGATATGGCGTATAAATTCCTCCAATTGGTCAAACATGTCAACCGTGAAAGTATAATTGGTAAACCAAAATGTGATGGGGATTGGCTAATGGGGCGAGTTTTAAGCCTGTAGCTGGTCATAAAGCGGAATTTTATCTGCTTAAACAACCAGAAAAGTCCGGCTCAGCGGGAAGAAATGTGTATTAAATGGTTAACCAGTGGTGGCAACATATCGACCAGGAGGATGGATTACCGCCAGAAAGCGGATGCACTCGCTGCAGATCACATTTTTTTATTATAACTATTTCCATATAAAAACCACGTGTTATCATTTCGCTGGTAAATACCTTTTCAACTCTCACCGAGGCTTTGATGCTGGAGAATGTAATCATTAGATAATCAGCTTCCCGACCTTCCCAGGCTGGACTGGTTATCGCTGCGCTTAAACTTTACGCGAACACCTGCGGGTGTTGGCTCGTTTTACGCATGATGATTAACAGGTTTCTTCAGTATGAATCTATCCCGTCAGGAACAACGTACCTTACACGTTCTCGCTAAAGGTGGCCGGATCGCGCACGTTCGCGATGCGTCAGGCCGCATTACCTCCGTTGAATGCTACAGCCGCGAAGGGCTTCTGCTCAGCGACTGTACGCTCGCCGTTTTCAAAAAACTCAAAACCAAAAAGCTGATCAAGTCCGTCAACGGACAACCCTACCGTATCAATACTACCGGGCTGAACAACGTCCGCGCCCAGCTGGATAATCGCTAAGGAGCATCTGATGACAAACCACAACTTCACTTTTCATATCACTACCGAATGTGACGCCGGTGATATTTGCGAGGTCGAAACCCGAGCGTTCGGTTTTAGCAAGGAGGCTGAGCTGGTGGCCGATTTGCTCAACGATGAGAGCGCTTGCCCGATGTTATCTCTGCTGGCCAGGCATAACGGAAAGGCGGTTGGGCATATTTTATTTAGCCGGGCGACGTTCAAAGGGGAGTCTGACTCCCCGCTAATGCACATTCTTGCTCCCCTGGCGGTTATCCCGGAATACCAGGGCATGGGGGTTGGCGGATGGCTTATCCAAAACGGTATTGAACATCTGAAGGCGATGGGAAGCCTGGCAGTATTCGTTCTGGGGCATGCCACTTATTATCCGCGGCATGGCTTTGAACCTTGCGCCGGAGACAAAGGCTATCCGGCGCCTTATCCCATCCCGGAGGAACATAAAGCCTGCTGGATGCTGCAACCGCTTTCGGCCCAACCGCTGGGGAGAACGGGTCAGATACAGTGCGCCCGCGCATTGATGAAGCCCGAGCATTGGCGTGAGTAATCAATAAGGAAATGATGATGACTATTGGCACGATTATTACCGGTTCCAGGCATATCGCGTTGTCATCCGGGGAGCGCAAAATTCCCTGGAATGAGCCGGCTTTTAGCCAGCGTATGCTGGAGAACCATTTGTCGCAGGAACACGACTGGGCCAGCCGCAAGCTGGCCGTTATTGAACAACAGGTCGAGTGGATTACCGGGCAACTGCCTGATAACGCCCGCATTCTGGACCTTGGCTGCGGTCCAGGCTTATACACTCGCCTGTTGGCGAAGCGCGGTTTTCACTGTACGGGCGTCGATTTTTCTCCGGCTTCAATCGCCTGGGCCCGCCAGCAGGCAGAGGCGGACGGACTTGATATTACCTATCATCAGCATGATGTTCGCCACTACGAGCCGGATGGACAGTTCGATTTCATCATGATGACCTTTGGTGAACTGAACGTGTTCAGCGCGACGGACGCACGCTCGCTGATTAACCGCTGCGCGCAGTGGCTGGTTCCCTGGGGAAAGCTGCTGATCGAAGTTCATACCTATGATGAAGTTAAGCGTCAGGGAATGGCCGAGCCCGGCTGGCAGCGTTGCCCGCAGGGGCTGTTTCTGGGCGTTCCGCATCTGCTGCTGACCGAACACGCCTGGGATCCGGCGGCGCAAACCAGCTCAACGCTGTTTATGGCGATTGAAGAGAGCGGCAAGGTGACGCGCTTCGGCAGCCAAATGACCGCATGGCACGATGAAGCTTATCTCGATCTGCTGCGCACGGCGGGTTTAACCACTATTACTCGCCCAGATGAGGCGCAATGGCCGGTCAGCGAAACCTTTGCAGGCAAGCTATACGCGCTGCTGGCCGAAAAAAATGTTCCCAATTCTCTTACTGCCAAACCAATAAAAGGAATTCAAGCATTGGATATCCCACGTATTTTTACTATTAGTGAAAGCGCTCACCGTATTCATAATCCCTTTACGCCGGAAAAATACGCCACGCTTGGCCGCGTGTTACGCATGAAGCCGGGAACGAGGATACTCGATCTCGGCAGCGGTTCCGGGGAAATGCTCTGTACCTGGGCGCGCGACAACGGCGTCAGCGGTATCGGCGTTGATATGAGTGAGCTGTTCAGCCAGCAGGCTGAACAACGTGCACAAGAGCTCGGCGTTGCCGACCGCGTGGCGTTTATTCATCAGGATGCTGCCGGCTATATCGCCGATGAAAAGTGCGATATCGCCGCCTGCGTCGGCGCGACCTGGATCGGCGGCGGCGTCGCCGGGACTATCGAACTGCTGAACAAAAGTCTCAAGCCCGGCGGGATGCTGCTGATCGGCGAACCGTACTGGCGGCGGGTACCGGCAACGGAAGAGCTGGCGCAAGCCTGTGGAGTCTCTTCGCTCGCGGATTTTCTGACTCTCCCCGAACTGGTTGCCTCTTTCGATGCATCTGGCTACGACCTCGTCGAAATGGTGCTGGCGGACCAGGAGGGCTGGGATCGCTACGAAGCGGCAAAATGGCTGACCATGCGCCGCTGGTTAGAGGAAAACCCTGATGATGACTTTGCGCCAGAGGTACGGGCGGAGCTGACGATTGCGCCCAAACGCCATGCTACCTATACGCGTGAATACTTCGGCTGGGGCGTATTTGCATTGATTGCACGTTAACAGCAACTCCCCGGCATAGCTTTCAGGCTATGCCGGGACAAACGACAGGGTTTAATTTTCCGGGTTCTCTTTAACAAATAAAGTCAGAACGAAGAAAATTGCCACAAAACCGATAATCAAATTGAAGCCCAGCGAGACGCCGTACATCTGCGATACCTGTCCAATAAGCCAGCCTGCAAAGGCTCCGCCCATTCCAGAAGCGACGTAAATCAGCCCCATCGTCGATCCGCTTTTATCGGTGAGTTTTGTCGCCACAGCGGAGGCTGTAGGGAACAGCACCGACATCGCAAAACCAAATACCATAAACAGCCAGACAAACTGGCTGGCGAAGTAGCGGCTGGCAATAATGGCAATCAGCGAGAACAGGGAAAACAGGATCAAGGTTTTGCGATCGCCCAGCTTGAGATTGATAAAGCCGCCAATAAACCGGCCGACGGTGAACAGCATGGCAAAACTGGAAATGACGTAGGCCGCCGTGACCATTTTGTCTTCCGCCGAAGCGCCAGCAACATCCAGCGAGCTGTAGAAGATGGGGAAAAAGTTCAAGAACGCGGCTTCGGCTGCGACGTAGAACAGGATAAAGCCAATCACCAGCATCAGGCGTTTTTGCCCAAGGATATGGACAAAATCAGAGAGCTGCATGTCCATACCCTGGGCTTTTTCCAGTTTCAGGCTGCTGAGTACCAGAATGATGATCGCCACAATAATGGCAATCCCAACGTAGAACAGGCGCCAGGAGACGTGATTTGAAAAAAGCTGCTGTAAAATCAGCGGGGTAGCGATCATCCCCACGCCGAACATGGCGTTAGACACGTTGAACATCATGCCGGCCTTTTCTTTGTAGAAGGTCGGGATGACGGTAATGATCGATACCAGCATCGAACCGATTCCCAGACCGACAATCAGATAGAAGCCGAAAAACAGCAGCACGCTGAACGCCAGGCTGGTACCGACCAGACCGACGGCCATCATCAGCGAGCCAATCAGCATCATGATCTTCAGCCCTTTCTTATCGGTAAAGTAGCCGGTGAGCAGGCTGGCGACCAGAAAGCCTATCTGGAAGAACATGATCAGCGTACCGATCTGCCCCATGTTGAGATTGATATCGTGCTGGACCTGCTCGAGTATCAGGCCTTTTGTGTTCTGTATGCCGCCAAGAAGGAACATGGTGACGAACAGCAGGAAAAATACTTTCCATTTTTGTTGGTTAGCCATTGTTGATTTCCCCGTGTTAGCAAATGGGCTTTTGGTAATGGTTGCCTGCGGCATCGAAAAGCGACTGTTCCGCCCAGCCGTAGCAGTAATAGAGCAGGTCGTCGCAGTCGCTCTGTTCTGCTGCATTAATGGCTTCCAGCAGCGCCTCCGCAGACAGGTTCCACATCTGGATCCCGCTGTAAATAAAGGTGCCTGGCTGCGATTTTTCCCGCACCAGATTGTTTTGCTGTTTGACAAATTCGATCGGGAAGCCTTCCGCTTTAAACCGCTGATAGCTGATGTCGTAGGGCAGGCTGAACAGGCGCATAAAGGCGCGGAAAGCATTTTCGCGCTGGGCGTCATCTTTGGCGAAATGTTCAATGAGCCCCTGCACGTCCGCACCGCCGCCGAGCTTATGGTAGGGAAAGTGCTTCAGGGCTTTTGAAGAGCGGGTAAGGGCCTGATAGTCCTGGCCTAAAACCCAGGCGTAGGCTGGTGGCCAGAGATCGAGCCACAGCTCGCTCTCACCACCATCCTGGCTGCTGATTCCGGCCAGCAGGTTCTGCACGAAGCGGGAGACGCTATGCTGGCGAAACGCCATCCAGCGCTGCAGGAGTTGATCATTTAATAATGCATCGACCGTCGCTTCATACTGGCCGGCGTGCATCTGCTCCGCCAGCGTTTTCAGGCGCGCGCGTACCGCATCGACGTCGATACCCGTTCGGGTCATTTCGCGCTGACAGTGCGGACAGAAGCAGGTAAACAGCCCTCTGGGGCTGACGCTCTTGCCTGCCCAGTCGGGATAGCGGATGCGGTCTATCAGGAACGTGGAATAACCATACTGGGCCTTGATCGCGCTGAACGTGGCGATCCAGAGTTCAATAACGTCCGGGCCGTTAGGGCACAGCCAGTGTTCAACCGGGTTGCCGCGAAAATCGATCACCTGATTGTTTTCGATCTGCCCGGCAAAATCGCCGTTGAGAATATTTACCCAAGGGATCACTTTATACGGGCCGCTTTTGGTGGCCTGCTGCAGATCGCGCAGGGGATCGGCACCTGCAAGAATCGTAGGATCGACGCGCTGATTCAGGCGCAGGGGCGGCATATCGAGTTTGACATGCAGCGTGGCGGTACCTTGCACAAACTCATGCTTCGGATTGTGCGGCAGGCAGCCCGTAGGGTAGGGATTACGTTCAAAAATGGTGTTAACTTCAACAAAGAGGCTATCGACGGCGTTCATTTTACCGATGCGTTCAAGTATCGAGTCGACGCCTTCATCAAGAATATCGTGCGGGTGTATATGGATACCGGCCATTAGGGGCTCCTTTTTGTTCTGGCTGCTGGTGTGTATTAGATAAGCTGCGTGTCGGGCATAAATTGAATCGATGGATAGACCGCATGGAGCGCCAGCATCGCCATTCCATACAGCGGCGCTTTTTCTTTTAATTCGGAAAGTTCGACGGATACCCTGGTATTGGCAAACAGATGCCTGTCGAGATTGTCCTGTACTCGTGGCAGAAAGAGCTCAGCGGATTGAGAGACGCCGCCGGTAAGAATGACTTTCTCAAGGTTAGCTATCGTCACCATGTTGAGAATGCCGATGGTTAAGTAATCCGCCATCTCTTCCAGCAGCATGGTGGGTAGCGTTTCACCCTGGGCGGCGGCGATAAGAATTTCATGGGCGTTCATACTCTGGCCGCTCAGCGCGGACATTCTCTCTTTCAGTCCGGAGCCGGAGCAGTAATTTTCGAAACAGCCTTTATTTTTCCAGTTCTGATTCAGATGGTTGCGTTCAAACAGCATATAACCGATTTCACCGGCAGCATTATTGATCCCCCGGATGATCTTTCCATCCATCAGCAGCGCCGAGCCCAGCCCGGTGCCAATTCCAATAAGCGCCGCGCTATGGACGTGCCGACATTTTCCTTTCCACATTTCGCCAATCAGCGCAGCACGGATATCATTTTCCAGTACCACTCTGATATTCAGACGCGCATTCAGCTCGTCGGCTAGCGGAATGTTGTCCCACTCCGGGAGGTTGGGTGAGCCCTCAAGAACCGTTCCGCTGCGGTAATCAACGATACCCGGCGTAGCGACGCCGATGACTTTTAGCTTATCGCGAGGGATCTGCTGCTGTTCGATAAACGCCTCAATGCTGGCGCTGAAAAGTTCGAGAAATTCCTGCCGGGTTGTGACGTTATAGGTCGGCTCCTGATGCTGGGCCAGCAGTTCCACATTGAGATTAAACAGCGAGAAGGTGATTTTGGTTCCACCTAAATCAATCCCGATGCCGAGCCCGTGGTTGGGATCGAAGTTAACCAGGATGCCTTTTCGTCCGAGGCCGCCTTCTTCGCTGACGCCGCTTTCATAGATAATTTTCTCTTCCAGCAGGTCGCTCACGATTTCTGAAATGGTTGCTTTCGTTATGCCGGTAGCCTTGGCTATCTGGGCGCGAGAAAGAGGCGAGTTCTCGCGGATAACGTTGAGGACCACGGAGGCGTTCATCTGTCTTAAGGTGTTGGGAACATTCAGCTTCAAAGTGCCATTCCTTTAGTTTGTAAACTAAACTAATTAATTGGTAAGATGCTTCAAAAACGGGTTTAAAATACATTAACGCTTTTTTTAACGGCGTATAAAGCGTTATTTTTGATCATATAGTTTGTTTTATATATTTTATGGATGCGATCACAAAATGGAGAAAGAAGGATGAGGGTTACGAGGATGTGAAAGCAGCGGATTAAGGCAACGCTTTGACTTACCTGCAATTTACTACCGCCTGAAACGGATGAGCGTATCTGGCAGAGGAGCCCCAGCCTGGGTACCCCTCTGCCTCTACAAGCACGCCTAACGTAATGAAGTGATGTAAATCAGCTTGTTAGCGCATCAATTCGTAAAGGCAACGAATCCAGCGTTCTCAGAATCAGGCTTCTTTTAGACCACTGCGCATCACCCTCCATAGCGATAACACCTCTTTGACTCAACGCCGCGGCCAGGTTTTCCGCCTGAAACTGCGCCAGTAATTGGCCTATACACTGATGCGCGCCGGCACCAAATCCCAGCTGTTTTTGCGCATTCTTACGCCCCGGAATAAAGCATTCTGCATCGTCAAAAACGGTTTCATCCCTGTTAGCCGAACCAAGACAGAGCAGAATATTATCCCCGGCTTTGAGATCGCGACCAAGAAACGTCACTGGGGCCACCACCCTCCGTCGGCTCATCTGCAGAGGTGATTCAAAGCGCATGGTTTCGCTAACGATTTCTTTCATGCGTAGAGAGTTATTACCAACGCGTTCCTGAAGCTCAGGATGCCGGGCAAGCATCAGCAACATATTTCCGGTCAGCGCTTCGCTGGTTTCGCTGCCGCCAATCAGCATCGTGACGCAATCGGTACTGAATCGCTCTGCAAGAGCCTGTTTATCACCGCCATAGCCTTTCAACAGGCTGCGATAAAACAGGGAGTCATAGCCCTCTCTGTGCGCCAGCTGATTAAAACTTTTATCCAGATGGGAAAGCGCTTGCAGCAGTCTTTCCAGCCCTTGCCGGTCAATTGCGCTGGGGTCGAGTAATAACCGAATGGCGTTTTTCTCCTGCTCAACCACCCGTTGCTGCTCTTCGGGCAGGTTAAGCCAGGCGGTAAAAAGCCTGCCCCAGAGCGGTGCCGCGACCTGACTAATGCCGTCAAAGGCGCGGCTTTCCGTCAGCCCGGTAACCAACTCGCCGGCCTCGCGTGAAATGATGTCGGTTAAGGCCGTCCAGGATTCGCCTGTAAACAGGGCCTGTAACGCCTGACGGTGATCCCGATGAACGCCGCCATCTTCAAACAGAACGATGCCGTACAAAAGGTTTCGCAGCGCCGGGGAGAGGCAGAGACTCTGCTTTTCCAGCTCAGCATGTAGATCTTCCGGGATCCCTGAAGACACGAAGGCGCGTTCTCTTAGCGCTTGATACACATCGCGATAGCGGGTAAGTATCCATGTCTTACCGATGCGCGCCACCGGCTGGTGGTTTCGCATGTGGTGATAAACGTTATGAAGATTTTCCTGAAAAGCGGGTGAAGAAGGATTAAACCGAAGTGCTTTATCGACATATGCCATATGAGAACCCTCATCACAGGATGAATATCCTTTGAGTAAAGCAGGGATATGTTTCACTTCAAATATTTCTGTTGCGGCGCGAAGCGCGACTGACCGATCGATCATGGTCTTAATCGACGGAAAATGCACATACGCGTTTGCTATGAATAAGTTTATTAATGGGGGCGGCAGGAAGCAGGAATGTTCGAACACATTCTCTGGATTTATATCCCGCCGGCCTGATGTGAAATATCTGGCAAGCCCAGGGCTACCCTGCGTTACACAACTTTTCGGGCGCTCCGGCAACAGCATTGACAGCGTCGCCTGTAACGTTACACTAAACCGTTGTAGTTCATTATTTTAATGAAGATGGCGATGCTGATTGTCCATACCTGACGCCATTCATCAATTGCCGCAAAGGAGATGTATGGCGAATATTCGTGATGTCGCAAAACACGCTGGGGTTTCCGTGAGCACTGTATCCAATGTGCTTAACGGGCGAACCGATCAAATGCGGGCTGAAACGCTGACGCGCATCCAGCAGAGTATGCAGACGCTGAATTACTTTCCGAATCGCGTGGCGCAGCAGCTGAAGACCGGTCAGGCGAAAATGATTGGCCTGCTGGTGCCGTCAATTGTCAATCCCAGCTTTGCCGCGCTGGCGCGTGAAGTTGACCTTGCGGCGAAAGAGCGTCATTACCGGGTGCTGATTGGCAACACCTACCGGCAAATCGAAGAAGAAGAAGCCTTTCTGGATGATATGTTCTCCCATGGCGTGCGGGGCATTATCGTGGCTGCTTGCGATATCGAAAAGCAGCATTTTGCCCGTGCGGCGGAGCAGGGCATGGTGATGGTGAACTATGATGGCCGTATGCCCGCCCGGGCGCAGTCGGATAATTTCTCGCTGGACAGCGTTTCAATGGATAACATTGAAGCGGGCCGAATGGCTGCCGAACACCTAATCGCGCAGGGCTGTCGTCGTCTGGCGTTTGCCACCGTGGCAGGAATGACGCCCAGCCGCGCCCACAAAATAGAAGGGTTTCTCAGTGCGGTGAAGGAGCATGGGCTTTATCGGGAGGAAATGATCGTTGAAGGCCAGGCGATAGCGGCCTATGGCGACACCGAAATGACCGAGCTGGGACGGGCGCTGGCGTCAAAAATCAGCCAGCACTCCACGCTCCCGGATGGCATTGTTGCGATTAACGATGCGCTGGGCATTGGGTTGATGACCGGCCTGCACCAGGCGGGAATCAATGTGCCACAACGTATTTCCATTGTAGGTATCGATAATATCTCTCTTTCCGGGCTGGTATTCCCCGGCCTGACGTCAATCATGCCGCCGCTGAAAGAGATGGCACGGGTGATGGTTGACAGGCTGATTGAGCGTACAGAGAACCCATCGATTCCTCCTGAGGAGTTTCTGTTCCCGCCATCGCTGGTTTCCCGGCAATCGGTGCGTAGTCCGGACGCCTGATCCCGGCGCGGCAGGAGAAGAACAGCCTGTTCTTCTCTTTATTTCATATCAGCGTTGGGGCTACGGTTAGCAGAATATTGGCGAAACGACGCGTTTCACCGGAAGCGATGACCAGGATCGTGTCCGGTGATTTCGCCAGTGAATAGAAAGCGTTGCGCTCAACATGTTCAAATTCGACTGTCTCTGCCAGCAGACACCGGTACTCACGTTCGATAGTATTATCGAACTCGGTAGGGCTATTCATCAACGTTGCCTTTTCCACGTTTATATAGTGGAGTATTTTTTCGAGGATAACCACGCTGCCAATCAGCCCCGGAGATAAATTAAGCCAGATAATACGTGCCTGCGGTGAGGTATTGCTTAAAAAAGAGTAATTAGCATCAGTAAGTAAAATATTTGCCTTATGCCCACACTGTGCCAGCGCCTGTAATAAATCCGGATGAATAATATCGGACTTAATCATATTCCACACCTTTTAAAAGCTGGCGGGTAGAATAACCCGCCACGTTTTTTACGCCCGGTAAATACCGCCATTGATATCGATAGTCGCGCCGGAAACAAAACCATCATATTCGGATGCGAGGAAACAAATCACCCTTGCCACATCTTCCGGGGTACCCGCTCTGCCTAAAGGAATCGCCTGGATTGTCTCATCGGCTGAAGCCTGGGTAGTATGCTGGTTATGAAAACGCGTTCCCAGAATCAGCCCCGGCGCAACGGCATTGACGCGGATACCGTGTTCACCCAGTTCCGCAGCCAGCGAGCGCGTCCAGGTGAGCACGGCGCCTTTGGTGGTGGAGTACACCAGAGAGCCAGCATGTCCGCCAGAACGTCCGGCTAATGAAGCCAGGTTAACAATACTTGCGCCTTCCGCTGAGGCTTTCAGCCAGGGGAGCGCCTGTTGAGTAACATTCATCATCGTCGTCATATTCACGTCGATAACCGTTCGCCAGAAATGCGGATCAATATCTCCCAGCCATTTACGGGCAATAATACCGCCGACGTTATTGATCAGAATATCGATGCCCCCTAAAAACTTCGCAGCATCCGCCACGCAGCGTGCGGCATCTTCTTCATTGGTTAAATCAGCGAAACCGCAGGCCGCGCGGGAGCCTCGTTGTTCGGCTAAGGCCATTAATTCCCGTGGCCCCTCTTCGCCGCTGAAATAATGAATATAGATATCACATCCAGCTTCGATCAGTTTTCTCGCGCTTTCTTTCCCGATACCCTGTTCGGCACCAGTAATAAACACTTTTTTACCCGTTAATAACCCCATCATATACTCCCGTTATTCAGCATTAAACGGCGCCAGTCTTTTTAGCAGGCATCGTGTTACCGTTTTTTGCGCGTGGATATCCCTGCCATCTGAACGTGGCAAATAGCAGGACTTAATAATTAATAGCCAGCGAGTCCTGGCAGCCAGGTTGTTAAAGGAGGCGCCATGGCGACAATAATGATGCCGACAAAAACCACCGCCAGATATTTCGCCATCGGTTTGATCACGTGTTTCATTTCCACGCCGCAAATGGCGCAGGTGGTATATAACCCCAGGCCAATCGGCGGAGAAAACAGACCAAAGCCCATCGCCATGATCATCACAATGCCAAAGTGCAATGGATTAAAACCAAGCTGAATGGCAATCGGTACCAGAATGGGGGCGAAGATAATCAGCGCCGGCGCGCCTTCCAGTACCGCACCAAAGATGATCAAAATAACAATGGTGAGCATCAGGAATAGCCAGGCTCCTTGCTCCACACCGATTCCGACCAGCAATTCCGCAATCTGCTGCGGGATCATCTGGATAGTCAGGGCATAGGACAGGCTGGTTGCGCAGGCCACGATGAACAGCAAGACTCCGGACATCGCCGCAATATCAACGAACATTTTTATTGTCGCTTTCAGGGTCAGCTCACGAAACGCCAGACGGCCCACCACGATGGCGTAAATCACGGCAAAGGCGGAAATCTCCGTCGAAGTGGCAATGCCCATCATCACCCCACGACCGATCATAAAGATCATGACCAGGCCAACGGCGGCGCCGAGATAAAGCTGAGTACGAGGACGTAATACCGGATAGGCTTCATTGACGTTGATTTTTCCGCCGAAGCGGTTGGCGGCCACCATTAACAGCACTAACAGGCATGCCGCAGGCACCAGGCCGGCGATAAACAGCGCACCGATAGAAATGTTGGCGACAAAACCCATGACAATCAGGTTCACGCAGGGAGGAATGGTTTCAGCCATGACCGCAGAGGCAGCAAAGACTCCGGCAGCTTCTTCACCATCTTGTTTCGCCCGGCGCACCGCCGGCATTAAGACGCCGCCTACCGCTGCCACATCCGCGAGTTTAGAACCCGAAATGCCGGAGAAAAAGGCCATCGACAGTACGGTTGTCATATTCAGACCGCCGCGAAATCGTCCCATGCCGCGCACGATAAGTTCAACCAGACGCGTTGACATGCCGTTGATTTCCATCGCCGCGCCGGCAAGTAAAAAGAAGGGAATAGCCAGCAGAACAAAGTGGTCAACGCCTGCGGCGACCTGTTGAGAAAAGAACACAAACGGCAGGGAAGGGTCGCAGATAAAAAACACCATGGCCGACATGCCGAGCGTGAAGGCAATTGGCACGCCGGCCAGAATGCCTAACACAAAGCAAATCAGCATTAATCCGGCCGCCGCGCTGGCCGGATCGGCCATCAGCGAGAGTTTCAGATAGCCCAGCGCCGCCAGCACCAGGATCCCCGCGCCGCTGAGCAAAACGACCTTAGCACGTTCATGCAGAGCATGCTCAAGCGCTGCCACCATCATCACCACGGAGCCGATCAATACCGGGATCACGTAGATAGTTTGCGGTAAGCCCGTTTCTGTAGTTTGCAGCCGTGCGGCCTGGACGAGATCGTAGCTTGATACGACCAGACCTACCGAGACCAGGAACAGGATCCAGCGACTGGCATGCACGACATACGGTCGAACGGCGTCGGGGAGAAAGCGCAGGAACAGATCGACGCCAATATGTCCTCCTCTGCCTGTTGAGGTCGCGACACCAAAAAAGACCAGCGCAATCATCAGCGCACGCGCCACCTCTTCCGCCCAGTGGATCGGCGAATGCAGCGCATAGCGCCAGATAACCGAGGCGAATACCACCAGCACGTTGATAAACAACACGAGCGCTCCGGCCCATGAGGTTAAGCTGGTTAAGAACTTGCTCAGCCGCCCCAAGAGCGACAACAAAGTATTTTCATCCTTTGTTTTCATAGCGATATCAGCCATGATGAACTCCTTACATGGTTTTTGGCTACATCGCCGACCCGGCAGAAATCTGCGGGCCGACGATTCCCGACTTATGGTTTAGCGCCCGAATCCGTAGCGCTGAGCTCGTTCATCATCGGTTTTAAATCAGGATATTTATCAAGGAATGCTTTCCACACCGGCTGTACGGCCTGCGCAAAGTAAGCACGATCGGTTTCCCGGAAGGTCACACCTTTGGCCTCAAGGTTTTTAATCGCTTCCAGCTCTTTTTGGCTGGCCTGCTGGCGTTCATATTCCGTTGCTTCTTTTGCTGCAGCCAGCACGTCGGCGCGCAATGGTTGCGGAATTTGCTCGAAGCTCTTCTTGTTCATGGCAATCATCAGCGGGTTATAGCTATGGCGAGTCAGAGTGCCATTCTTGATGATTTCATAGTATTTGCTGGCGTAAATGGTTGGGGCATCGTGTTCAACGCCGTCGATAACGCCCATTTGCAGGCTGGAGTAAACTTCCCCGCCCGGCATCGGAATGGCGACGGCTCCCATATGATTCAGCGTGGCGATAAAGTTGGGGACCGGCAGTACGCGGATTTTCAGGTTTTTTAAATCTTCCGGTTTCTCAATCGCCTTTTTGGTATAGACGTTACGCGCGCCGAGGTTATAGCCATATCCCAGCACCATCACGTTTGCTTTATCCATCATGAGGCTGGAAAGCTTGTCACCGATTTTGCCATCCAGCGCTTTGCCGACCTGATCGTAATCCTTAAACAGGTACCCTAAATCCAGAACGCCAATTTCCGGTACCAGCGTGGCCCAGATTGAGGTACCTGAAATCATCATGTTAATGGCGCCGATACGTACCTGCTGAGTGGCATCGGCTTCCTTTCCCAGCATCGCGTTTGCAAAATAATTAAGCTTGATTTGACCCTTTAACTTCTCGTTTTTATTGATATTTTCCTGGAAGCGGTTGAACCAAATATAGTGCGCGGAAGAATCATCGCCCGGCAAAGAAGAGTAAACACGAAAGTTGAGCGCTGCTTGCGCTGAAGCGGTGAGGGCGCTACCTGCAATCAGCGCGGTGCCGAGGCAGGCGAAAGCCAGAAAAAGTCTGGCGGAACGGAACGGTCTTGTTTTCATCATGATTATCCTTTCTCACAGTGTAGGGGTCGCGATAAGGCCATCTGGCATGGC
>OEPS010000026.1_pt1 | contig 57182 bp, 43 predicted proteins | sample 1539411 | NCBI WGS metagenome assembly OEPS01 (sample SAMN02671747, study PRJEB22543) | soil metagenome | biome: bacteria | place: China:Hunan Province, Lengshuijiang City | collected 2012-10-15 | depth 0.08m m
GACCAGGCCTACAGCCTCAACGACCAGACCCGTACGCTGCTGGTGGCGCGTAACATGGACGGCGCCAAGCTGGTCAAGGCTGCCTTGGCCGACCGTCCCAAGGGCTATCTGGAGGCCCGCCAGACAGTGTTTGTCGCCGATATTCAGCGCATGCCCGCGTTGATTTCCAAGCTCTTCGCCATCCCTGCCATGCGTGACTACAGCTACCGCGTGTTGCTGGATCGCGAGGGCAGTGTGGCCACGCGTTATGCCGGTGCTGAAGACAAGGTACTGTGGTTGCAGCTGGACAAGGGTCAGGTGGTCAGTCAACGTGAATACGCCAGCGCCGATGAACTGCGTCAGGCGCTTGAGCAAACACCAGTGCAGAACTGATTCAGGGCGTCAGGCTGTCCTGAACCATCTGCAAAAACGTCGCGACCAAGCGCCGCGAACTCTGCTCGCGCAAGCACACCAGGGTTTCGGTCAGGCGCCGCTGGCAATCAACGATCGGCAGCGCGCACACCCGCGCATCGGCGCCGAACTCGGCCGCCGACACCACGCCCACGCCAATCCCCACCACCACCGCCTCGCGCGCTGCTTCCCGGCCTTCGACCTGAATGGCCGGACGAATGCGCAGGCCTGCGCGCTGCATTTCTTCTTCCAGGGTCTGGCGGGTTACTGAACCCGGCTCGCGCAGCACGATGGGCGTGTCATCGAGGTCGGCCAGGCTGATCGAACCGCGACTGGCCCACGGGTGGTTGTGCGACACGAAGGCCACCATCGGATCGCTGCGCATCGGCACGCAGAGCAGACGTTCGTCATCGACGTCACGGCCGAGCAAGGCCAGGTCGGCCTGATAATTGAATAGCCGCAGCAGGGATTCGTCAGTGTTACCGGTTTCGATCTTGACGCTGATGCCCGGGTACTGCTGGCAGAACTGGGCGATCTGCGGCAGGACATGCACCGGCGCATCCACCGCCAGCACCAGGGTGCCGGTCTGCAAGGCGCGCGAGTCCTGGAGCAGCTCGTGGGCTTCGGCTTCGCAGACGAACAAACGCTGGGTAATCGCCAGCAGGCGTTCGCCGAGGTCGGTCAGTTGCACCGAGCGTTTGTTGCGGTGGAACAGTAACACCCCGAAGCGTTCCTCCAGTTTGCGCACCTGATCGGAGATCGCCGGTTGGGTCAGAAACAACCGTTCGGCGGCACGGGTAAAACTGCCGTGCAGGGCAACGGCGTGAAACGCCTTCAACTGAGCATGGGAGACCGACATCGCAGCACCTGTTACAAGCTGAGCTTATTTGTGAAATACGATAAATCGATTTTATTTATCAGTCAGTAATTGTTTCTATCTCATCCAGCCCGCCACGTCACCTCCTGTGACTAACGGGTCATGGATCTGGCTGACAAGGCACAACAATACCCCTTGCTCCCGCTCCATCTGACCAGATGACGGCCCTGACCGGCCGTCACGTAGTGCGCAACACAACAACAAGACAGGCGTTTTTCAAAATTCTGCCGGCACACTCAAGCTCCGAGGTCAGAGTCACCATGAACAAACACATTGCAGATATAAAGCGTTGGCGCGTGCAGATCTTTGCCGTTACCTGGATTGCCTACGCCGCGTTCTATTTCACCCGCAAAGCCTTCTCCGTAGCCAAATTGGGCATTGGCGAAGACCCCAGTTTTACCCTCGATAAAATGGCCATGGCCAACCTCGACGCCATCTACCTGGCGGCCTATGCCGTGGGGCAGTTCACCTGGGGCATGCTGGCCGACCGTTTTGGGCCACGGGTGGTGGTTCTCGGTGGTCTGATCATTTCTGCAGCGGCTGCGTTGGTGATGGGCAGCTACGCAACGTTCCCGATCTTCGCGACCTGCATGCTGGTCCAGGGCCTGGCCCAGTCCACGGGTTGGGCGGGGTTATGCAAGAACATCGGCAGCTTCTTTCCGTCGTCGCAGCGTGGACGGGTGCTGGGGCTGTGGAGTTCCTGCTATGCCTTCGGCGGCCTGGTCGCTTCGCCGTTCGCTGGCTGGTGGGCGTACACCCTGATCGGCAGCTGGCATGCGGCGTTCTTTTCCAGTGCCGCGGTGGTGGCGCTGGTGGCTGTGCTGTTCTTCTTTCTGCAACGCAACAAACCTGAAGACGTTGGCCTGCCGGCGGTGGAGCCGGAACCGGAAAGCATGGTGCCCGGTGCCACGATCTGCAGCGTCTGGGCACCGCTACGCGAGATCCTGCGTAACCGAACGGTTCTGACCCTGGGCCTGGCCTACTTCATGCTCAAGCCGGCGCGCTACGCGATTCTGTTGTGGGGGCCGGTGATGGTCTTCGAGCAGATGCCTTCGGTGGGCAAAGTCGGTGCAGCGATCATCCCCACGGCCTTCGAACTGGCCGGCTTGCTCGGGCCGATCCTGATCGGTCTGGCTTCGGACAAGCTGTTCGGCGCCCGGCGCATGCCGGCCTGCGTGATCAGCCTGCTGGTGCTCACGGTCGTGCTGGCGCTGTTTATGGGCGCGATGCAGACCGGCAGCGTGATCCTGGTGGTGGCTTTGCTGTTCGTCATGGGCCTGACCCTGTACGGCCCCGACTCGATGATCAGCGGTGCGGCGGCCATCGACTTCGGCAGCGCCAAGGCCGGCGCCACCGCGGCCGGCTTCGTCAACGGCTGTGGGTCGGTAGGCGCGATCCTCGGTGGTCTGCTGCCGGGTTACTTCGACGGTGTCACGGTGTTCATCGTGTTTGCCGGCTGCGCCCTGTTCTCGGCGCTGGTGCTGGTACCGCACTGGAACAGCCGGCCGGCGACGGCTGCGCATACCCCGGCCGTTGCCCCGAACACCGCCATGGCAATCAAACCGCTGCGTACCTGAAACCTTAAAGGAAACCGACCATGAGACCCTTCTGGCTGCAACAGGCGCTGGATCAGGAAGATCAGCCCGCCTGCCCGGCGCTCGCCGCTGACACTCACTGCGATGTCTGTATCGTCGGCGGTGGCTACACGGGCCTGTGGACAGCGCTGATGCTCAAGGCGCAGAACCCGGCACTGGATGTCGTGCTGATCGAAGCCGACATTTGCGGCGCCGGGGCCAGTGGGCGCAATGGCGGTTGTGCGTTGTCGTGGTCGGCCAAGTACTTCACCCTCGAACGGCTGTTCGGGATGCAGGAGGCGGTGCGCCTGGTCAAGGCATCGGAGCAGAGCATCTATGCCATCGGCGAATTCTGCCAGGCGCATGGCATCGATGCTGACTACCGTCTGGACGGCACCTTGTATACCGCCACCAACCGCGCCCAGATGGGCAGCACCGATGGCGTGATTGCCGCGCTGGAACGTCAGGGCATCAACTCGTTCCAGCGCTTGCCGGTGGACCAGGTGCAGCGCCTGGCGGGCTCGGCCCGGCACCTGGAAGGCTGGTTCTCGCCTGCTGCAGCCACGGTGCAGCCGGGCAAGCTGGTGCGCGGTCTGCGCCGGATCGCTTTGCAAAAGGGCGTGCGCATCCATGAAGGCACGGCCATGACCGGTTTGCAGGAAGGGCCGCAGGCCGGCGTGGAAACCACGGGTGGCACCGTACGCGCGGCACGTGTGGTGCTCGGCCTGAATGCCTGGATGGCACGGGCGTTCCCGCAGTTCGAACGCAGTGTGGCGATTGTCTCCAGCGACATGATCATTACCGAGCCGCAGCCGGAGCTGCTGCGCCAGATCGGCTTGACCAGCGGCATCAGCGTCCTCGATTCGCGGATCTTCGTGCACTACTACCACAACACCAGTGATGGCCGGCTGATGCTCGGCAAGGGTGGCAACACCTTTGCCTACGGTGGACGGATGCTGCCGGTGTTCGACCAGCCGTCGCCCTACGAGGCGCTGTTGCGCCAGAGCCTCGGCGCGTTCTTCCCGGCCTTGGCCCAGGTGCCGGTGGCGGCCACCTGGAACGGCCCTTCGGATCGCTCGGTGACCGGCTTGCCGTTCTTCGGCCGCCTGGGCGCCGAGGGCAATGTGTTCTACGGTTTCGGCTATTCAGGCAGCGGCGTTGGCCCTTGTCATATGGGTGGGCAAATCCTGTCGTCGCTGGCCCTGGGGCTGGACAACGAATGGACCCGTTCACCGCTGGTCAATGGCCCGCTGGGCTATTTCCCGCCAGAGCCGATCCGTTACCTGGGGTCGTTGATGGTGCGCAATGCCATTCGTCGCAAGGAGCAGGCCGAAGACCGCGGGCATCGCCCGCGCCATCTGGACGTGCGCCTGGCCCGCTTTGCTGCGGCCGCCGGTAAAGCCGACAAGGCCTGAACAGTTTTTTTGTCGATTGCCACCACGAGGATGTATAAACTGCACCCACTTTGCCGGTCGCTACCTGAACCGGCACCTGAAACAAAGAGAGTCGAGATGGGCGCACAGTGGAAAGCCAAGCATAGAGAAACAGCTGCCAATGCCAAGGGCAAGATCATGGGCAAGCTGTCCAAAGAGATCCAGATCGCCGCGAAAGCTGGCGCTGACCCCGACATGAACCCACGCCTGCGTCTGGCGGTCGAGCAGGCGAAAAAGGCCTCGATGACCCGTGAGACCCTGGAACGGGCGATCCGCAAGGGTGCTGGGCTTGATGGCGATGCCGTGCAGTACACCGCAGTCACCTATGAAGGCTACGCCCCGCATCAAGTGCCGCTGATCGTCGAGTGCCTGACCGACAACGTCAACCGTACCGTGGCGCAAATCCGTGTCCTGTTCCGTAAGGGCCAGTTGGGTACTTCGGGTTCGGTAACCTGGGACTTCAATCACGTTGGTCTGATCGAAGCCACGCCGGAAAAGCCTGAGGCTGACCCGGAAGAGGCGGCGATCGAAGCCGGTGCCCAGGATTTCGAAGACGGTGAAGAAGAGGGCTCGACCCTGTTCATTACCGACACTACCGACCTCGATGCCGTGCAGAAGGCCCTGCCTGCTCAAGGTTTCACCGTTGTTTCGGCGAAAATCGGCTACACCCCGAAGAACCCGGTCAGCGGCTTGAGCGATGAGCAGATGGCTGAAGTCGAAGCCTTCCTGCATGCCATCGACGACAACGATGACGTGCAGAACGTTTATGTAGGTCTGGCTGGCTGATAAAAAGCCTCAAGGCCTTTTCGCGGGGCAAGCCCGCTCCCACAGACGACGAATTGTCACTGTGGGAGCGGGCTTGCCCCGCGATGCATTCAGCCCCTGCATTTCTGCATATCCGATGAGACTTAAGTCCCATGGCGGCCTGGCCATAGCCAGCCATACTCGACACTCGCCCTTTTAAATAACAACAAGTTCAGGGTTCAGTATCGATGACTTATCAGCACAGCTACGCCCATTCCATCGCCGATCCAGCCACGTTCTGGGCCGAACAGGCCGAACGCCTGGCCTGGTACCGCAAGCCACAGCAGCCCCTCAGTGAAAACGCCGATGGCACCCATCAGTGGTTTGCCGACGGTCGCCTCAACAGCTGCTACCTGGCCCTGGATCATCAGATCGAACAGGGGCGTGGTGAGCAAACCGCGCTGATCTACGACTCGCCGGTAACCGGCAGCCAGCAATCGTTCACCTATGTGCAGTTGCGCGACGAAGTCGCGCGCCTGGCCGGGCTGTTGCGCGAGCTTGGCGTGCAGAAGGGTGACGGGGTGATCATCTACATGCCCATGGTGCCTCAGGCTGCCATGGCCATGCTCGCCTGCGCCCGTATCGGCGCCGTGCATTCGGTGGTGTTCGGCGGCTTTGCTGCCAACGAGCTGGCTTTGCGTATCGACGATGCTCGTCCGACCTTGCTGCTGACGGCTTCGTGCGGGCTGGAGTTTGATCGGGTGATCGAATACAAGCCGCTGGTGGATCGCGCCTTGCAACTGGCTCGCCATCAACCGCGCCAGGTGCTGGTGCTGCAGCGGCCCCAGGCCCCGGCAACGCTGCTGGCAGGCCGCGACCTCGACTGGCAGGCCGCCGTGGCCGATGCCCGCCCGGTAGCCCCGGTGGAGCTGGCGGCGGCCGACCCGCTGTACATCATGTACACCTCCGGTACCACCGGCAAACCCAAGGGCATCGTTCGTGAAAACGGCGGCAATGCCGTGGCCCTGGGCTTTGCCATGCGTCATATCTACGGCATGCAGGCGGGTGATGTGTGGTGGGGCATTTCCGATGTCGGCTGGGTGGTCGGCCACTCGCTGATTGTTTACGGGCCGCTGATGAATGGCTGCACCACGGTGTTCTACGAGGGCAAGCCGATTCGCACCCCGGACGCGGGTGCCTACTGGCGGGTGGTCGAGCAGTACCGGGTCAACGGTCTGTTCTGCGCGCCGACCGCCATGCGCGCAATCCGCAAGGAAGACCCTGAGGGCGAGCTGCTGCGCCGTTATGACCTGAGCTCCCTGCGCCAGCTGTTCCTGGCCGGCGAGAAGCTCGACTCCAGTACCCACCAATGGCTGGAGGCAACCAGCGGCAAGACCGTTCACGATCACTGGTGGCAAACCGAGACCGGCTGGCCGGTGACTGCACCCTGTGTGGGGCTCGAGGGTTGCGCGGCGCGCCCAGGGTCGAGCAACCGTGCGGTGCCGGGTTATCACGTGCGCGTGCTGGATGATGACGGCCAGTTGCTCGGTGCCAACCAGCAAGGCGCCATTGTCATTGCCTTGCCATTGCCTCCGGGGTGCAGCCAGACACTCTGGGGCGACCACCAGCGCTATCTGGACGCCTACCTCACGGCCTATCCGGGTTACTACCACACTGGCGACGGCGGCTACCTGGACGACGATGGTTTTGTCTACATCATGGGGCGCACCGATGACGTCATCAACGTTTCCGGACATCGCCTGTCCACAGGCGAAATGGAAGACCTGGTCGCCCGGCATCCGGCGGTGGCCGAGTGTGCGGTGATCGGTGTACATGACGAGATCAAGGGCCAGGTGCCCCTGGCCCTGGTGGTGCTCAAGGACGGTCAGGCTATCAACGAGGCTGCCTTGCAGAGCGAACTGGTGGCCAGTGTGCGCGAACAGATCGGTGCGTTGGCGTGCTTCAACCAGGTGCGGGTGGTCAAACGTCTGCCCAAGACCCGTTCGGGCAAGATTCTGCGTGCGGTGTTGCGCAAGATTGCCGACCAGCAAGCGTACACGCCACCCTCGACCCTGGATGATCCGGCGGTACTGGGTGAAATCGAAGCGGTGCTGGCCAGCTTCGCCCGCGTCGGTTAGGGAATATCGGTTTGACGCAATTGCCCAAGACGGCTGCGCGTTCGTGCCAGATCGGCCGCCGTACCCTGCAGACTTTCGTCCAGCGGTGCGGCACCGATCAATACCAGATGCTTGTCCTGGTCATAAAGCACATCCACCAGATTGATAAAACGCTGTTGCTCAGCAATCGAGCACGCGTCCAGGCACGGCAGGCCATCGACGATCCAGTGATCAAAGCGCCGGGCCAGTTCCAGGTAGTCGATGACTGCGGTCGGTTGTTCGCAGAGCTGGGCAAAATCAAACCCCACCGTGTCGTGTTGGATGAGCCGCGCCTGTAACTGGCGCTTGCCTACCGGCAGCGCCAGCGAGGTGTCGGCAAACGCCGGCAAGCTTAAAGACTCACGCTGTTCCGGGTTGCCAGGCCAGAGGTAATGGCCCTGGGTGAACTGTTGTTGGCCTGCGGCGCTCGGCAGCGCACGATAATCCTGCTCACCGCCTACTTCCAGCACCTGCATCTGGTGGTGGATCAGGCGGATAACCGCTTCGAAACGTTGGTGGTAGAGCGGGTTGGGCAGCAGGCCTTCGGGGGCGTAGTTGGAGGTCACCAAGACAAAGATGCGCCTGGCAAACAAGGCCTGGAACAAGCGGGTGATGAGCATCGCGTCACCGATGTCATGCACATGGAATTCATCGAAGCACAGTACCTGGCAGGTCTGGAGCAACTGATCGAGGGTACAGGCCAGGGCATCGTCCTGGTGACGGTGCTCGAACATGCCCTGGTGCAGGTGCGCGAAGAAGTCATGAAAGTGCACACGGCGCTTGTGTGCCTGGGGCAGGGCCTGAAAGAAACCGTCGAGTAGCCAGCTCTTGCCTCGTCCGACCTTGCCATGCAGATACAGGCTACGGGCCTGGCCGCTTGCAAGCCGCGCGGCCTGGCTGGCCATGTGTTCGATGACCTGCAACTGACCCGGGCTCAAGGTGTACCCCTGGGCGACGGCCTTGTGACGAAAATGCTGACGAACGGTATCAGCAAGCTCGCCATCGTCGCGCACCGCAGGCCCGAGACGTTGACGCAGGGCGCGCAGCGGTGAGCGTATCCAGGAAGGCGGCAGGGCAGGCAAACGGGGCTCCTTGAGGCGTTCGGCACTCAAGGACCAGCTTGAGCAAGCGCGGCTAATTTAACCAATATACGCGGGGGCTGCCAGCGTTCTGCCAAGGCGGTAAAGCGCCGCGAAATATTGTACAGGGGCTGTACATTTCTCTGTGGGCTGGCAGCTTTTTTCTCCACTGCTACCCTCAAGCTCAGATAAATCCTGCGTTAAAGGATGAGCCGGTGAAAGGATGCTCTCTGGCCGCACTGCTTGGGCTGATCATCGTTGACAGTTCAGCTGCTGCCCAATTCATGGTTGAAGTCAGAGTCGAAGTGCAGCGTGGCTGCGTGCTGATTCATCAGCCCCGTGAGGCCGGCGCGCAAGCGCTGGGCGTCCTCGACTTCGGCGTTACCGCACGACTGGACGATGCGGCTGGCCCCAAGACCAGCCAGTTACTGAGTCAGCGGCCCCCGCGTCTTGAATGTAACCCCGACACCACTTACCAGGTGCAGGTCGACGGCGGCCAGCACGGCGGTGTCGGCGAAGTGCGTTACCTGACCAGCCCCCAGCCTTCGGCCCGACCGATTCCTTATCGGGTATACCAAGACCCTGCCTGGCGTGTGCCGCTGCCGGCCAACGTCGTACAGCATGCTCGGGTGCCCTCCAGCGGTTCGGTGGACCTTCCGCTGTATGCCCGCATCGACCGCCTGGCCGAGGTGCCAGCGGTCGGTCGTTATTCGGATGTGCTCAAGGTCACCGTCACCTGGTGAAGGTCACTGCATTGCCGCTGAGCGATGCCTGCTAAAGGAACTGGCAGCATGAATAAAGTCCTGTTGTTGAGTATTGGCCCGCTTTTACTGGTGAGCCCCGACGCTTTCGCCGGTATAAGCGGGCATATCCAGGCGCAGTTGGTGATCAGCGCGGCCTGCCAGATCAGCGGTGACCCTGGCGGCGCCGTGGCCACCCCAGGGGCTGGGGTGCTGGATTTTGGCAGCCAGGGCCCGAGCTGGACCAGCCCGCTGCGTTCGCATCTGGATGAAGAGGGCACCGATGGCCGCCTGCAAGTGCGCTGCAATCCCTCGGTGCGGGCCTTTACCGTGAGCATCAATGGCGGCGTCCATGGTGATGGCGCCAATCGCCGTTTGAGCAATGGCCGCGAGTTGATCCCCTATGAATTGTCGCTCGATCCCTCGGGCAGTGCCCGCTACGGCATCGGCCAGCAGCGCAATTTCACCATCAGCAGCGCGGCGCAGATTCCGATACCCATTTACGGTGCACTGGTGGCCCATCCCAAGGCGCTGCCAGCCGGTATTTATCGCGACACCCTGATGGTGACCCTGGACTGGTAACACGCAAGGAGTGACTCATGCAGCCTTACATTTCTCGCTTCATCTTTGCCGGCGTCGGCCTGGCCCTGTGCACGCAAGCCCAGGCGGCGAGCGTCACCGGGCAGATCAGCGCCACCCTGGTCCTGACCGCCAGCTGCCAGGTCAACGGCTCTACCGGTAGCAGCGGTCTGAACTTCGGTACGCTGAATTTCGGCACCGTGGACGCGCTGTTCACCCAGGCTCCAGGGCAGGTGCTGGGCGGTGCTGGCGGGGCGATGAGCATTCTCTGCTCCAGCGGCACGATACCCGTTGTGAAGATCGGCGCGGGCAGCCACGACGCCCAGTCCCCCGGCGGTACCCGGGCGTTGGCCGATGGATCTGGCAACTTTGTGCCGTATGACTTCTACACCGATTCAGGGCATTCCCAGCCGCTGGCGATCAACGGCACGATCACCTTGCCGACCAGCACGGGCGTGGCGCAGACGGTCAACCTGTACGGTCTGGCCAAGGGCAAGGCCGGCTTGCCGGCCGGGGCCTATACCGACACGGTAAGCGTCGAACTGAGCTTCTGAGGCGTGTCCCGTTCGTGGTATGGGCTATTGGCGGTACTCGCCTGGACAGCGCCTGCGCCGTTATCGGCGGCGCTCAGCAGTACCTTTCAGGTCAGCGCCCAGGTGGTGGCGGGGTGTCTGGTGGTCGGCGGGGTGAGCAATTACGGCAACCTCGATTTTGGCAGCTACTCGGCGCTCGCCAGCGGCCCGGTCGGTACTTCGCTCAGTGGCGCCAGCGTGACCCTGCAGTGTACGCCGGGGGTGACGCTGAGCATGCGCATCGGCGCCGGGCAGAACACCAGCAGCGGCAGCCGCAATCTCAAACGCAGTACAGGCTCGCAGTTGGTGGCCTATCAACTGTTTCGCGACGCCGGCTTCAGTCAGAGCCTGGGGATCGATCAGACAGTCACCGTGACCTACAGCGATGCCAATTCAATCAAGCTGCCGGTGTACGCCCGGGCACAGTTGACCGGTAGCGTGCCTGCCGGCAACTACACCGATGTGGTGCAAGTGGTGCTGACCTGGTGAGTGGACTCACCCGGTGTATTCGACAACCAAGGAGACTGCGGATGAGGGCACGTGCGGACAACTCACAACGGATGATCAAGTGGGCCAGTTGCACATTGGCTGTGCTGTTCGCTGTACCGCTGCAGGCAGGCACTTCGGTGTTGATCTGGCCGATCGATCCGGTGCTTGAGGCCGAGCAGAAAGCCGGCGCGCTGTGGCTGGAAAACCGCGGTACGGCGCCGGCCAACTTGCAAGTGCGGGTGTTCGCCTGGCGTCAGGGTGACTACGACGACCAGTACCAGGCGCAACGCGAGATTATCGGCAGCCCACCGGTGGCGAATATCGCACCGGGGCAAAAGCAGTTGATCCGCCTGACCCGCACTGGCGCCTCACCGGTGGGCCAGGAGCAAGCCTACCGGATCATCATCGATGAGATTCCCCCGGCCTTGCCCGAGGCACCTGACAGCGACAAACCGCAAGCGGCGATCCGCTTTCAGATGCGTTACTCGGTGCCGTTGTTTGTATACGGCCAAGGCCTGTGGGGTAAAGCGGACGCCACGGGCCAACGCGATCCGGCAACGGTAGGCAAGCCGGCACTGAGCTGGCGCCAGGTCTCGGTACAGGGCCGGCCCTATGTGGAAATTCGCAACAAGGGACCGGTGCATGCGCGCCTGACCGATGTCGTTCTGCAACAAGGCGGACAAACGCGCCCGTTGGTAGAAGGCCTGCTCGGCTATGTGCTGCCCGGCGCCAGTATGCGCTGGCCAGTGCCGCAGGCGATGACGGCCGCCTCGGTGCTCAAGGGCCGAGTCAATGGTCAGGAGCCGGCACAGACCCTGAGCCAGGGCCAATGAACGCGCAGTGACACGGCAGTAACAGGGGCCAGGGAGGACCCGGTAATGGTTGGATACGGTGCGTGAGTATTTCTTTGGGCACCACACGCCCATGGCTGCTGGCGGCTTGTGCGTTGGTGGTCTGCGGCCCGCTGTTCGGCGGCGAATTGCCGCCGCCACCGCCCAGCCTCGAGGCGGTCGGCGATGCCCAGCTGTACCTGGAGCTGGTGGTCAATCAGATGAGCAGCACTGAACTGGTGGCGGTGCAGCAGCGCGCCGGCCGCCTGTACATGGCCACGGCGGACTTGCACAAAGCAGGTGTGCAAGTGCCGGGTTTGGCCGACGGGGAAGTGGCGCTGGATACCATCACCGGCCTGCACAGTGACTACGACAGCCAGGGCCAGCGCCTGCTCCTGCAGGTGCCCGCCGCCTGGCTGCCGACCCAGGCCCTCGGTAACCGCCAGCTGTACCCGGCCAGCGACGCACGCAGCAGCTTTGGCGCACTGCTCAACTATGACCTGTACCTGAACGACACCGATGACGGCGGCACCTATCTGGCTGCCTGGAACGAGCTGCGCCTGTTCGACAGCTGGGGGACGTTATCAACCACCGGTCAGTGGCGTCAGGCCTTCGGTGGCAACGAGGTCGATGACAGCCAGCAGGGCTTTCGCCGCTATGACACCACCTGGCGTTACACCGATGAAGCGCGCCTGCTGACCGTGGAAATGGGCGATGTCCTCAGCGGTGCCTTGCCCTGGACCAGTTCGGTGCGTCTGGGCGGCGTGCAGGTATCACGGGACTTTGCCGTGCGCCCGGACCTGGTTACTTATCCATTGCCGGCATTCGCCGGTGAGGCGGCGGTGCCTTCATCGCTGGATCTGTTCATCAACGGCTACAAAAGTTCCAGTGCCGAGTTGCAGCCAGGCCCCTACACGCTGACCAACATTCCCTTTATCAATGGCGCCGGTGAAGCGGTGGTGGTGACCACCGATGCCCTGGGGCGGCAGGTGTCCACGACCTTGCCGTTCTATGTCACCAGCAGCCTGTTGCAAAAAGGCCTGGCGGATTTCTCGGTGGCTGCCGGCAGCCTGCGTCGTGACTATGCCTTGCGCGATTTTGCCTATGGGCCGGGGGTGTCCGCCGCCAGCCTGCGCTATGGCCTGACGGACAGCTTCACCCTGGAGAGTCATGCCGAAGCGGCCGAGTCCCTGGCCTTGGGTGGCCTGGGTGGTAACTGGCAGGTGGGTCACTGGGGCGTGGTCAACGCGGCCATGAGCCAGAGTCGTTTCGACAGTCGCAGTGGCCAGCAATGGAGCCTGGGTTATCAGTACAACAGCCCGCGTCTGGGTTTTAACTACCAGCGTTTGCAACGCCGTGGCGACTACGCCGACCTGTCATTGGTCGACAGCCCTTACACACGCCTCAGTCAACGCAGCGAGCAGGTCACCCTGAGCCTCAACCTGAACCGTTACGGCAGCCTTGGTGCCGGCTATTTCGATGTGCGCGCCGGCGACAACAGCCGCACTCGCTTGCTCAATCTGAGCTGGAGCAAGCCCTTGTGGGGCAACAGCAGCCTGTACCTGTCGGCCAACCGCGAGATCGGTGACAGCCAATGGGCGGTGCAGGCGCAATGGGTGATCCCGTTCGACGTCAGCGGCACCTTGAGCCTGAGCCTTGAGCGCAACAACAACGGCGAACGTCTGCAACGGGTCAATTTCAGCCGCGCAGTGCCGACCGAAGGCGGCCTGGGCTACAACCTCGGCTACGCCGATGGGGACCGCGAGGCCTATCGCCAGGCCGACCTGACCTGGCGCCTGCAGGCGGTGCAGTTGCAGGTTGGCGCCTACGGCACCAGCGACGACACCACGCGCTGGGCGGATGCCAGTGGCTCGCTGGTGTGGATGGATGCCGGGGTGTTTGCCGCCAACCGTATTGACGATGCGTTCGTGGTGGTCAGTACCGACGGCTTTGCCGATGTGCCGGTGCATTACGAAAACCAGCTGGTCGGCCGCACCGACAGCAAGGGGCATCTACTGGTGCCCTGGAGCAGTGGCTATTACCGCGGCAAGTACGAGATTGATCCGATGGAGCTGCCCAGCACCGTGCAGGTGCCGCAGGTCGAGCAGCGCGTGGCGGTACGGCGTGGTTCCGGTTATCTGCTGGAGTTTCCGATGCAGCGGGTGGTCGCGGCGAGCCTTCATCTGGTCGATCCTGCGCAGCGCGACCTGCCACTGGGCAGCCAGGTACTGCATGAGCAGAGCGGCACGCGCACGGTGGTGGGCTGGGACGGGCTGGTCTATCTGGAAGGGCTGGCGGAGCACAACAGCTTGGTGGTGGAGCGCAGTGGTGCTGGCAGTTGTCGCGTGCAGTTCAGTGTCGAGGGCGATCAGCAGCAGGTGCCGCTGATCGGGCCGCTGGTGTGTCAATGAAGAGGTTGTTGTTGAGCCTGGCCTTGCTGGCCAGTGCCCAGGTGCATGCCCTGTGCGCGGTGGTGGCGACCAACCCGGCAAGTTTTGGCACGCTCAACTCGACCTTGGTGCGTGATGTGATCCAGTCGGCGTCGACCAACCACGCCGGTTTGCAGTGCACCGGCTCGCTGCTGAGTCTGTTGGCAACGGATGACCATTTTTTTGCGACGTTCACCCCAAAGGGAGGGACCACCGGTCTGACGAGCCCCACTGGTGATGTCATCAATTACACGTTGTATGCCAACAACACTACCAGCCTTGCCATTACCCGCAGTCAGCCCTTCGATTTTGCCCGTAACGGCATTATCGATGCCCTCGGTTTACTCAATGGTACCTCGCCCAAGAGTGTGCCGATCTACCTGAAAACCCTGGTCGGCAGCAATGTTGCGGCCGGTTTTTATCAGGAATCCTTCGCGGTGGAATGGAATATCAACTATTGCTGGGGCATTGGTGTGCTCGGCGTGTGCCTGGGGCGGCAGGAGTTGAAAAAGACAACGGATCTGACGGTGAGCCTGACAGTGACCAATGACTGCCAGATCACCACGCCCGCGATCAGTTTCGGCAGTGCACCGGTGATCAGTGGCTTTGCCCCGGTCAACCAGAGTGTCAGTTTGTCTTGCACCAAAGGCAGCAACTACACCGTGGGACTGGACGACGGGCAGAACGTCGCGGCCGGGCGGCGGCGGATGAAGTCCGGTACCAGTAACTTTCTGGCTTATGACATTTTCAAGAGTGCAGGGACGGTGCGTTGGGGGGCACTCCCCGGTGCGCGGCGGGCCAGCAGTGACGCTGATATCAATCCGGGGGCGGGGACCGGGACCGGAAGTCAGGTCTTCAACTACAACGCCAGGATTTACCCTGATCAGGCTACGCCGCCTGCGGGGACCTACGTGGATAACGTGATTCTTGATGTGCAGTTTTGAGCAGGGGGTATTGTGGTGTGTTCGACCCTATGGGCTTTGCAGGTTGTGTGTATATCCGTTTGCCAAGGTGGCGCTGAATCACCTTTCCGCCCTTACGGCGGCTTACTTTTTTTCAGTCGAAAAAAAAAGTAAGCAAAAAATTCTTGCCCCACCAGGGGCCCTACGCTGCGCTTCGGGTTCCTTCGCTCCGGCGCCGCTACGGGGCATTGCGAGCTACGAGTTGCAAGCAACTCTACGCTTCGCAACTTCGGCTACGCCGAAGGCGCTGCGCGCTAGCCCCTCCACGACACCTCCACTCAGCCCTACTGGTTAACGGGGCGGGTGGATCAAGATCAAAAGCAGATCAAAAGCAGATCAAGATCAAAAGCAGATCAACTGCACAACTCGCTGCGCTGTTGCTTTATTGAGGCGCTTCGAGCCAGCCCTGGATTAATCTGATCCGTATAAATCCACCAAACCTGAATCTGTAACTCAGTACACCTGAACGCCATAGTGACGTCATCCGTGATGAGGTCCGAACCATGTATCAGTATGACGAGTATGACCGTGCGCTGGTGTTCGAGCGTGTGGCGCAGTTTCGCGATCAGGTGCAGCGTTTCATGGGTGGCGAACTGAGTGAAGAAGAGTTCCTGCCCCTGCGCCTGCAGAACGGCCTGTACCTGCAAAAGCATGCCTATATGCTGCGGGTGGCCATTCCTTATGGCACCCTCGGCGCCCGGCAGATGCGTACGCTGGCGCAGATTGCCCGCGAGTACGATCGCGGCTATGGCCATTTCACCACCCGCCAGAATATCCAGTTCAACTGGATCGAACTGGCCCAGGTGCCGGACATCCTCCAGCGCCTGGCCGAGGTCGAGATGCATGCCATCCAGACTTCCGGCAACTGTGTGCGCAATATCACCACCGAGGCTTTCGCCGGCGTTGCCGCCGATGAACTGCTCGACCCGCGTCCGCTGGCCGAGATCCTGCGCCAGTGGTCGACGATCAACCCCGAGTTCCTGTTCCTGCCGCGCAAGTTCAAGATCGCGATCTGTTCGGCCCTCGAGGACCGCGCCGCGATCATGATGCATGACATCGGTCTGTACCTGTACCGCGACGGCAAGGGGCAGATGTGCTTGCGGGTCATGGTCGGCGGGGGGCTGGGACGAACGCCAATTCTTGGCCTGCAAATTCGCGAGGGCCTGCCCTGGCAGCACCTGTTGTCGTATGTCGAGGCTATTCTGCGGGTCTACAACCGCCACGGCCGACGCGACAACAAGTACAAGGCGCGGATCAAGATCCTGGTCAAGGCCTTGGGCATCGAGGCCTTCGCCAAGGAAGTGGAGCAGGAGTGGCAACACATCAAGGAAGGCCCGGCGCAGCTCACCGAAGACGAGTTCCAGCGTGTGGCAGCGGCTTTCGAGCCACCGGCCTACGCTAGCGTCACCGACAATGATCTGGAGTACGAGACCCACCTGGCCCAGGACAGTGCCTTTGCCCGCTGGGTATCCTGCTGCGTCAAAGCGCACAAGGTCCCTGGCTATGCCAGTGTGGTGCTGTCGACCAAGCCCGGTGTCAGCTCGCCACCCGGTGACCTGACGGCGGCGCAGATGGAAGCGGTAGCCGACTGGTCGGAACAGTTCGGCTTCGGCGAAATCCGTATCGCCCATGAACAGAACCTGATCCTCCCGGATGTACGCAAGCAGGACCTGCACGCCTTGTGGCGCCTGGCCTGCGAACGCGATCTGGGGACCGCCAATATCGGCATGCTGACCGACATCATTGCCTGTCCGGGCGGCGACTTCTGCGCTTTGGCCAATGCCAAATCGATCCCCATTGCCCAGTCGATCCAGCGTTGTTTCGAGGACCTGGATTACCTGCATGACCTGGGCGAAATGAGCCTGAACATTTCTGGCTGCATCAATGCCTGCGGCCATCACCACATTGGCAACATCGGCATCCTTGGCGTCGACAAGAACGGCAGCGAGTGGTACCAGGTCACCCTCGGCGGCGCCCAGGGCAAGCACAGTACCTTGGGCAAGGTCATCGGGCCGTCGTTCAGCGCCGATGAAATCCCGCGGGTCATCGAGCAGATCATCGCCACCTATTGCGCCTACCGCGAGCTGGACGAGCCCTTTGTCGACACCGTGCGCCGGGTGGGCCTGGAGCCGTTCAAGGAGCGGGTCTATGCCAAGCGTGGCGAGGAGCTGATATGCGTAATGTGATCGCCCTGCGTAACGGCGAGCCGCAGCTGCTGGCCGAGGATGGCTGGCAGCTGGTGCGCGACACTGAGTCGGCGTTGCCTGACGGCTTGCTGATTCTGCCGCTCGACGCCTGGCTGGCCCGCCAGGCGTCGCACCCCGATGGCCGTGACGGCTTGTGGCTGGGGCCTGATGATGAAGTGGAGCCGTTGCGTCCCTGGTTGCCGCACCTGCCGTTGATCGCCGTCGACTTCCCCAGCTTTCGCGATGGCCGTGGTTACAGTCAGGCCTACCTGTTACGCACGCGCCTGGGCTGGCACGGTGAGTTGCGCGCTATCGGCGATGTGCTGCGCGACCAGTTGAGCCATATGCGCCAGTGCGGTTTCGACAGTTTTGCCGTGCGTGAAGACAAGTGCGCCGAGGATGCGCTCAAGGGGCTGGCAGGGATGAGTGTGCTGTACGGGCGTTCGGTAATCGAGCCGCGGCCGCTGTTTCGTCGCCGTTAGTGGGTGCCCCGGCGACGGTGGTCTATCGTTTAACTTTTGCCGGTGTGCCACCACCTGAAGCAAAGGGAGTTGTCATGAACGAAGACCAGCAAAGCCGTCGCCGTTTCATCGCTGCCAGTTCCGTGCTTGGCGCTGCCGGGGCCATGTACTCGACAGCGCCGCTGGCCGCCGAGGCGATCATGCGCAGCAGCGGCACGGCCTTGCCAGCTGAATTGATCTTGCACAACGGCCGCTTGCACACCGTCGACCGCGAGCAGCCTGAGGCCAGCGCAGTGGCTATCCGCGACGGGCGTTTCCTGGCCGTGGGCGACGATGCCCAGGTCATGGCCTTGCGCGGGCCTGATACCCAGGTCATCGACTTGCAACGGCGTACGGTGATCCCGGGGCTCAATGACTCACACCTGCACCTGATCCGCGGCGGCCTGAACTACAACCTGGAGCTGCGCTGGGAAGGTGTCCCGTCGCTGGCCGATGCCTTGCGTTTGCTCAAGGAGCAGGCGTTGCGTACGCCCGCGCCACAGTGGGTGAGGGTGGTAGGCGGCTGGAACGAATTCCAGTTTGCCGAACGGCGCCTGCCCAGCCTCGACGAGTTGAATCAGGCCGCACCTGACACCCCGGTGTTCGTCCTGCACCTGTATGACCGTGCCTTGCTCAACCGCGCCGCGTTGCGTGCGGTCGGCTATGACCGTAATACGCCCAACCCGCCGGGTGGTGAAATCCAGCGCGATGCCAATGGCAATCCCACCGGCATGCTCATTGCGCGGCCCAACGCGATGATTCTTTATGCAACCCTGGCCAAGGGGCCGAAGCTGCCGCTGGAGTATCAGGTCAACTCAACCCGTCAGTTCATGTGTGAGCTCAATCGACTGGGCTTGACCAGTGCCATCGATGCCGGCGGCGGCTACCAGAATTATCCCGATGACTATGCGGTGATCGGGCAATTGGCCAAGGCCGGTCAATTGACGGTGCGCATCGCCTACAACCTGTTTACCCAGAAGCCCAAGGAAGAATTGGCCGATTTCCGCAACTGGACGTCCACGGTCAAGTACGGGCAGGGTGATGACTTTCTCCGCCACAACGGTGCGGGTGAGATGCTGGCGTTCTCGGCCGCCGATTTCGAGGATTTTCTCGAACCACGCCCGGACCTGCCGGGGAGCATGGAGGGCGATCTCGAACCGGTGGTGCGTCACCTGGTGGAACAGCGCTGGCCGTTTCGGTTGCACGCCACTTACGATGAATCGATCTCGCGCATGCTCGATGTGTTCGAGACGGTCAACCGTGACATACCGTTCAATGGCCTGCCGTGGTTCTTCGATCATGCCGAAACCATCAGCCCGAAGAACATCGAGCGGGTACGGGCACTGGGAGGCGGTATTGCAATCCAGGACCGCATGGCCTTTCAGGGTGAGTATTTCGTCGAACGCTACGGCGCCACGGCAGCGCAACAGACGCCACCGATCAAACGCATGCTTGCCGAAGGCATTCCGGTAGGTGCCGGTACCGATGCCACCCGGGTGTCCAGTTACAACCCCTGGACGTCGCTGTACTGGCTGGTCAGCGGTCGTACCGTGGGTGGGCTGGAACTGTATCCACAAGGGCTGGACCGTGACACTGCGCTTTCACTGTTCACCCACGGCAGCGCCTGGTTTTCCAGCGAGCAGGGTAAAAAGGGTCAGATCAAGGTCGGGCAGTTGGCCGACCTCAGCGCGTTGAGCGCGGACTACTTCAGCATCGACGCCGAGGCGATCAAGGGGCTGGAATCGGTGCTGACCGTGGTGGGCGGCAAGGTGGTCTACGCCGCTGCCGAATTTGCTCGTTTCGATCCACCGCTGTTACCGGTGTTGCCGGATTGGTCACCGGTCGCCAAGGTGCCGGGTCATTGGCGCCAGGGCGCACCGCTGACCGCGCAGATACACCAGTGCGTGGGGGCTTGTGCGGTACATGCCCACCAGCATCAGAAGGCGCGCCAGTCGGCGGTGCCGGTCAGTGATTTTCAAGGTTTCTGGGGGGCGTTGGGTTGTTCCTGTTTTGCCTTCTAACAATCCCACTTGAAAGTCAGAGAATTCCTATTTGTGGGTCCTATCAGTCGGAATACCCTTGCGCCGTCTTAACTAAACGGCTGTCGCCGATGTTCAGTTCATCCAGCCATTCCTTGTATACGGCGCGTTAGCAGCGCCGAACAATTCCCCCGGTTTACCCACCTACCGACCTATTGCCCTGTGCTGCAGGGCAACGGCGGCGTGTGCGTGCCTGAATGGCTGGGACTGATTTTAACGCTGAGATGGAGTCCTACCAATGGCTGTAAAACGTTGCACAAAACACCTGAAGGCTTGCGGGCTGATGGTGGCGCTATTCGCCGCACTCAGCGGTTGCGCCAGCGTGGCGGTTCCCACCGAACAGGTCGAACTGACCCGCAATGCTGTCAGTCGCGCGGTAACCGCTGACGCGACACAGTTTGCACCGATGGAAATGAAGTCGGCCCAGGAAAAGCTCTATCAAGTCGAACGCGCACTGGGCGAACAAGACTTTGCCCAGGCGCGGTTACTGGCCGAGCAGGCCGAAGCCGATGCCAACCTGGCCGAACGCAAGGCGCGTGCTCTCAGAGCCAACGCCCAGCTTGCAGAAGCCCGGCAGGGCATCGAAGTGCTCAAGCAGGAAATGCTGCAAGCCCCCGACACCATTGTTGCGCCTAGCCGATAAGGATCGCTTCCATGCAATTCAAATACATGTTCATCCTTGCTTCTACGGCCGGCCTGATGCTCAGCGGCTGTGGCAGCACACCGGAAAACGCCGGCCTGCTCGAAGCCCGCGAGCAATTCAGCACCCTGCAAAGCAGACCTGAGTCCAGCCGCCTGGCTGCTCTGGAAACCGAAGCAGCCTTCACTGCTTTGGGCCGGGCCGAACTGGCCTCGATCAAGGACCGCAAGGCGCAGCAGGTCGAGCAACTGGCGTATCTGGCCAAGCAAAAAATCGCCGTTGCAGAACAGACCATCGACCTGCGCGTGGCCGAAGCCGGTCTACAGGGCATCGAAGCGCAACGTACCCAGGCGCGCCTGGATGTGCGCACGGCTCAGCTCAAGGCGTTGCAGCAGCTCAATGCCAAACAGACGGAGCGTGGCGCGGTGGTCACCTTCGGTGACGTGCTGTTCGATACCGGCCGTGCCGAACTCAAGGCCGGCAGTTTGCGTAACATTGAACAGTTGACCGAGTACCTGCGTGCCAACCCCGAGCGCAAGGTGCGGGTGGAGGGCTTCACCGACGCCACCGGTGGTGATGTGTTCAACCAGCAATTATCGGAGCGTCGTGCCGCGTCCGTGGCGAACGCCCTGCGTCGTAGTGGGGTAGGGCCGGAGCGGGTCATTGTGGCGGGATACGGTAAAGAGTATCCGGTAGCCTCCAATGCCGATGCTCAGTCCCGGCAACTCAATCGCCGTGTGGAAGTCATCATTTCCCACGGTAGCAATGCAGTCAGCGATCGCCGCTGATGGCATGACGGGCCCATCCATCACCTGATGATTGGGCCCGTTGAGGTTTTAGAAGACGTGCCGCAACAACCAGTACAACCCGCCTGCCATCACGATCGACGCTGGCAACGTCAGCACCCAGGCCATCAGCAGGTTGAAGATGGTCTTCATCTGCAAGCCCGAGCCATTGGCAACCATGGTTCCGGCCACCCCCGAAGACAGCACATGGGTGGTCGATACCGGTAAGCCGTACATGTCCGCCGCACCAATGGTGCACATCGCCACCAGTTCCGCCGAAGCACCTTGCGCGTAGGTCAGGTGGGTATTGCCGATCTTCTCACCGACCGTGACCACGATGCGCCGCCAGCCGACCATGGTGCCCAGGCCCAGGGCGATGGCCACAGAGATCTTGACCCACAAAGGAATGTAGCGGGTGGCATCGTCAAGCTGGCTTTTGAAAAGCGCCAGTTGCGTCTGCGTGCCGGTATCGAACTGGACCAACTGGTGTTTGCCGATCAGGCGGATCGTTTCGCTGGTCAGGTACATGTCGTTGCGCACGTTGGCCATCGCCTCGGCGGGTACCCGGTTCAACGAACCATAGCCGGCGACTTCGCTACCGATGGCACCGGTCAGGGCAGCCAGGGCCGGAACCAGCTCAGGGCTGGCGGCCGGTTGGCGGATGAATTCGGTCAAGGTCTTTCTTGGTTCAGCGCTCAACAGCTGTGGGGCGCCGCGCTGCAGGGCCTGCTGGGTGGCCTCGGCCACCGCCGCGAACTGCATTGACTGCTCTTCGGGCATGGTCCGGTTCAGGGCGTAGGCCATTGGCAAGGTGCCGACCAGGATCAGCATGATCAGGCCCATGCCTTTCTGGCCATCATTGGAGCCATGGGCAAAGGACACCCCGGTGCAGGTGAGGATCAGCACACCGCGAATCCACCAGGGCGGCGGGGTATTGCCGACCGGCGCCTGGTACAGGTCACGGCGCTTGACCAGATGCCGCAGCGCCAGCAGCAACAGCGCGGCGCAGGCGAACCCGACCAGCGGCGACAACAGCAATGAGTAACCGATCTTGCTGGCCTGGGTCCAGTCCACGCCGCTGGTGCCATCGCGGCCATGCATCAGGGCATTGGCCACGCCGACACCGATGATCGAACCGATCAGGGTGTGTGAGGACGAGGCCGGCAGGCCCAGCCACCAGGTCCCCAGGTTCCAGATGATCGCCGACAACAGCAGGGCGAAAACCATGGCAAAGCCTGCCGATGAGCCCACCTTGAGGATCAGCTCCACCGGTAACAGGGCAATGATGCCAAAGGCCACGGCGCCACTGGAAAGCAGCACGCCAAGAAAGTTGAAAAAGCCGGACCACACCACTGCCACGGAGGCGGGTAGGGAGTGGGTGTAGATCACGGTGGCGACGGCGTTGGCGGTATCGTGAAAGCCGTTGACGAACTCGAAGCCCAGGGCGATCACCAGGGCCACCCCGAGCAACAGGAAAGGGGTCCAGGTGGTGACCACCGTGCCGCTGGCGTCGATGTCCTGGACCAGGCTCCAGGCGGTGTACAACAGACCCGCAAGCAACAGGCCGAAGAACAGGGTCAAGGTACTGCGGCCGGGCTTGTGGTTCAGGCGCGGCTTTGCTTCGGGTGCGGCTGGCGACGTACGGCTGGCCAGCGATGGGGTAGTCATAATGACTCCGGGTTGGGTTACCTCAGGCGGCAAGCATAAAAAAACTTTCTGAGGCCGAGCTGACTCCGATCAATGAAAGGCCTAGGCTGATACAAAAAATGACCAGAGGTGCCGATGATCCGTTGCCGACGTGTCTATGATCCGGTTGCGGCTGAAGATGGCCAGCGTGTGCTGGTAGACCGCCTGTGGCCGCGTAACAAGCGCAAGGACCAGTTGCATGCGCTGTGGTTGCCGGAGGTTGCTCCGTCGACGCTCTTGCGCCAGGCCTTTCACAAAGGTGAAGTGGACTTTGCCGGCTTTGCCGAGCGCTATCGCCAGGAACTGACGGCGCGGCCCGAGCATTGGTGGCCGCTGCTGGGCATGGCCGGGAAGGGCGATCTGACGTTGCTCTATGCCGGCAAGGACACCGAGCATAACAATGCCCTGGTGCTGGCCCAGTGGCTGGAGGATGAACTGGACCGGCAGGGGCCGATGAGTTCGCCGGTGTGTTATGCAGGTCATCTGTAGGAGCGGATTTATCCGCGATGGGTCGCAGCGCGGCCCCAAATTTTGGGACTGCTCTGCAGTCCATCGCGGATAAATCCGCTCCTACATCATCCAGGACCCTAAAGCCTTGCAACTTATCCCCGCCACCGACCAGCACTGCACCTTCGCCCGTGACCTGACCCGCCGCGCCATGTTGCGCTACTACCATGAGTTCGACCTGCTGTGGATCGAGGAAGCCTTCGACCAGGCCTGGAGCTGGCGCGAGCAATGGTTGATCGTTGAGGGTGAAACCGTGCTGGGCTTCTGCAGCCTCAGTCAGGACCGCCAGGCCCTGTACATCCGCGAGCTGCACCTGGTCGAGGATGCCCGTGGGCGGGGCATCGGTACTCAGGTATTGGAGCAACTGGCCGGCTGGGCTGGCGAACGGCGTTTACCGCTGATGCGGCTGACCGTGTTCAAAAGCAACCCGGCGCAGGCCTTGTACCGGCGCCAGGGTTTTGCAGCAGTAGGGGACGATGAATGCTTCGTGCGCATGCAGCGGGCTATTGACCCACAAGGCTGTTGACGCGCACCACATGCGCCTGGCGCTGGGTTGCATCAAGCAGTGGCCCCTGAACACCCAGCAGGTCACCGATCAGCAGGTTCTGCAGCAGCGGCTTGCCTTCGAAACGGTTGGGTCCGAGCACCACCTGCTGCAAGCCTTCAACCCGCACCACGGCTTTACCGGCCGTACCCAGGGTGTTGCCACTGAGGACCAGAGGGCCGCTCAACGGCGCGGCATTGCGCAGACTGATGGCATATTCCGGGGTATTGCCGATGCGGTTGTTGACCAGCGTTGCGCCGCTCACTTCGCTGGCATCCACGGCGCTGCCCTGGCTGTTGCCGATCAGGTTGTCCTCGATCAGCAGTGGCGCCTGGGCCGTCGGCGCCAGGTTACGCAGTTGAAGGCCATTGCCACGGCTGTCACCGATCAGGTTGGCGCTGAGCAGCAGGGCGCCGCGCTGATCGCTGATTTCGATGGCGGCCTTGTGCGCGCCAAGGATCAGGTTGCGTTCGACCCGTGCCACGCTTTGCCCGCGCAGGCGGATGCCGCTGTTGTTGTCGATGCCGCGCAGTTGGTTGTTGACCAGGTTGACCCGGCTGTCGCGCACGTCGATGGCGTATTGCTGTGAGTGCTCGAAGCGACTGTCGCTGATTTGCGCCTGGCTGTGCTGCAGCTCCACTGCACTGGACAGGTCGTTGAACTGGCTGTCGCGCACAATCAATGTGGCCTGGGCGGTACTTGCTGCCTGCTGGCTGCTCAGGGCGGTGCTCAGGCCACGCGACAGGTTGGCGTTGTAGCCCAGGCGTTCAAGGGTCGAGCCGATGACCTGGGTATGGCTACCGGCCCAGGCCACCACGAACGGGCGCCAGGCACGGTCGGTGCTGCCTGGCTTGTCGCCGGCGACGCTTTCCAGGCGTGACTGGTTCAGGCCCAGCCAGCCCTGGTTGATCAGCGCCGTTCCCGAGTAGCTGTACAGGTACAGGCTGGTGCCTTCCAGCACCAGACCACCATCGCTGCCGATCATCAGCGGATAGCTGAGCAGGTAGCCGTCCTTGTAGGGCTTGAGGATCCGTGGATTGTTCAGCGCCTGGTGCAGTTGTGCGAGGGTAATGCTGCCACCGCGAATCAGTACCGCCTGCGGGTGGTGCGCCTGGTAACCGGCAATGGCACGGAACAGGCCGTTGTTGACGAAGGGCTCGAACGGCCAGCTGCCGGTTTGCGCGGAGAACATCGGTTGCAGGCTGACGTTGGCCCGGCCTGGCGGACGCGGACGTTCCTTGACCTGCAACTGCACGGCTTGAGCGACCTGTTGCTGCAGCTGTATCAACTGGGCCTGATGCTCGGTGGTGCTGATCACGCTCAGCGACTGCTGCGGCGCCAGGCTTTGGCTGGCGGCCTGGGCGCTGCCTGCGCAGAGCAGGACGGCGAGGCAGCAAAGGGAAAGAGGGCGCATGGCCATGGCGGTTCGTCCTTGGGTTACGGCAGTTTGGGGTACAGCGGCTTGAGCGGGCCGCCAATCTGGCTGTAGTTGTCGACGTCGCCGTCTTCGCTGTCATACAACTGGCGAGCCAGGCGATGCTCCGGCGCGCGTTGCAGGAAGGGGATCAGCCAGGCCAGTTTGTAGGGGGCTACCGAGGTCTGGGATTTGCCCCGGAGTTCGGGCAGGTTGTCGGGATCGAGAATGCTGCGCGCGGCGAAGTTGCCCAGCAGTTCCAGGGTCTGTTGGTCTTCGCTGCTCCAGGGCAGGCCGTTGACCCGCGCCGATTCGGCCAGCAACACCAGCGGCACCAGGGCGTACTGGCTATAGGTGGCAGCGAGCTTGCCGCGGGCGACTTCCAGCGGCAGGTAGGCATAGCTGCCGTCGCTGGATTTGACCGCCTGTTGCAGGCCAAGGCGCAGGTTGACGTCGGCCCACTGGATGAAGTCGTCGCGCTCGATCAACATGCCGGTTGCGGCTACGGCCCAGGCGGCCCAGTAGTCATGGTTGTTGAACCAGGCAAAACCTTGCGCCCGGCGCGGCTGGTACTCGGCAATGATGCGTTCGCCCAACTGTCTGAACCAGTCGCGCTGCTGCACCGACAGCTGCAATTTGCCGTCGCTGGCGGCCTGGGTCATCAGCAAGGTCGAAGCCATCGCCGCCACCGCCCACTTGCGTGCGGCCATGCCGGTGCTGCTGGCGTCGGCGCTGAGCAGGGCCTGGGCTTCGGCCCAGCGTTGCAGCCACTGGTCCTGGCAGGCCAGGGCCATGTTCGCTTCCTGGGGCGTTTTCGCCCGCTGGAAACGCTTGCTGGCATAGATCAAACCACCGATGAATTGCTTGACCTGCTTGCCGATCTTTTCGCTGTCGGCATCGGGGCTGCTGCGCAGGGTCGACTTGGTCGCATCGCGCTGATCGTACTTGCTTTGCATCTGCAGGCTGCCGGTGTAGGGCGCGGGAGGCTCCTTGCTGCACTGCAGGGTGCGGTAGTCGGCAATCATCGCCGACTGCGGCGTAGCGCGGGGCGGCCAGATCGAGCTGGCCGCCAGGCTGTGGCTCAGTTGCAGGCTGGCGCACAGGCCCAGGGCCAGTGCGCTCCAGGTCTTTACAGGCATAGTCGGGTTTCCACCTGGGTGGCGGCGCTGCCGGGCTTGGTCGGCTCCATGAACACCGAGAGCAGATTGGCCCCGGCAAACTCCTTGGCGCGGCTCAGTTCCAGGTAATACTGGCCACCGGTGACCACTGCCTCACGGCGGAACCAGACTTTGTCGCGGGCACCGTTGTCGTAATAGACGATCACGTAGAAATCCTTGACGTTCTTGTCGCTGATGCGGATATCGAGGAAGCCGTTGTTCACCGCCTTGCGCGCTTCGCCGGCGTTACTGAGCAGCTCGATACGCTCGTTGACCTTCAGTGCCGGACGCTGCAAGCGGTTGGCCATGACCTCGGTGGACACCGGGCAACCACCCTTGATCGCCGGAATCAGCTGGCGGTACATCAGATCGGACTCCAGCTGATAGTTGGCCGGCAGCTCCCAGATGATCAGCTTGGGCGGCGCCTTGGGTTTGTAGTTCTCCGACAGCAGGTATTCGAGCAGCGAACCGTCCTGGCCGACGCCGGGCAGGGCGTAGTTGAGGATGTCGACCTCCAGGTACTGCTTGAGGTAGCCGTCGAAGTTGAACTGCTTGCTCTCGTCTTCCCGGGCTGCAGCGTTACTGTCGCCGACCAGGATCACCTGCGGGTCCGGCGCATCGTCGAACAAGGCATCGGCGCCCTGATCCGCGGGGATGGTCTGGTAGCCACGCACGTACTGGAAACCGTAGTTGTTGCCGCAGATATAGCTCAGCGCCAGGTTCAGGGTGCCGTCTTTGGGCACCATCACCCCAGGTTCGGTGCGGTACTGCTTCTTGTCCAGTGCGGCATAGAACGGCTGGCGGCGCACTTCCTCGGCCAGCAGGCGGGCGGTGGCTTCAGCGCCGGTGGGCGTCCAGTGGTGATCGCGGCGGAAGAAGAACTCGCCTTTGGGCGGGTTTTGCACCAGTTGCATCATTGGCGCGACCACCGCGCCACCGTTACGCAATTGCTGCAGGTAGTTGCCGAGGTTGCCGCTGGCGCGGGCGAAGTCGAAGCCGTGGAGCTTGTCGGCGTACAGCTTGTCGCGGTGCATCAGGCCGCGCGTTGGCTGGATCGCCATGGCCACCTGGATACCCTGACGATGAAAGGTGTCCATCAACCGCGCAAACTCCGGACGCATGGGCGCCGGGATGCCGAAATCGTTGGTCAGGTCGACCGCCGAGCGAAACAGCCAGCGGTCTTTGCCGGGAACGATTTCGCGCATCAGCTTCATGCGCCCTTCGGCGTAGTGCTGAGGATTGCTCAAGCCGGGGCACATCAGGCACTCCAGGCCCTTGCAGGTGGCCTGGTTGTCGTCGGCGCCAACACTGTGTGCGCTGAACAGGGCGCCTGCGGCCGCAAGGCCAAGGGCGAATAGGCTCTTCATGGTGCCACTCACTCGCTCGGGTCGATGCTGTTGGCCAGGCTCATGCTGCGATAACCGTTGCCCTGAGGCAGCAGCACGTAGCTGTAGGAACGGCCTTTTTTGAGGAACAGTTCGTCGAACTGGGCGATTTTCTGTTGCTGGTCATAGGCGGCAAAGCCGATCTTGATTTCATTGACCATGCGGCTGCCGGTCTGGTCCTTGCCCAGGGTGTCGACCACCACGCTCTTGCCGTCGACAGTTTTCAGCGCGACCTTGGCCGGGGTCAGGTTGTAGAACGCGATCTGGGCTTTTTTCGGCTCGTTGACGTACTTGTCGGCGATCAGCGTCAGGCTGTTGCCGTCATAGACCACGGTGCTGGCGGCGTTGGCCTTGAGCTGCGGTTCGATGGCTTTGGCGCCGACGGCGATCTTGTGGTTGCCGGCCGGGGTGAAGCGGTAGCCACTCAGTTGGCCGGCCGCGACCCGCTGCGGGTTGACCTTGCCGCTCAGGGTCACGTCGATGTTGCTGTCGGACAGGTTGAGCACCCGCACAAAGGCGGAGTCGGCGGGGGCCACAGCGTCGTACAGGTCGGCATTGCCTTCGGCGGCCAGTCCCTGGGTGCTGACCAGTAGCAGGGTGCTGGCGGTGAGCAAGTGCTTGAGCGAACGATTCATGATGATCTCCTTGAACATGTCAGAAATGTTGGGTCTGGCCAGGTCGGCTCAGCGAGCCCAGGCGGTGGGCGAGCAGGGTGCGCAGGGGGAACTCCCAGATCACGGTGTCGATCTGCGGATTCTTCAGGTCGTCGCTGGCGAGGAACTGGTTCATCGCCTCGAACGGGCCGCGCGCCTCCACCGCCACGCTGAGCAGGTCGCGGTTCAGCGCTTCCTTGAGAAAGCCGGTGAAGTTCCAGTCGTCGATTTTGCTGTAGCTGGTACCCACCAGTAGCAGGCTCTGCTGCTCGTCGGCGAACAGCGCGTCACTGTTCTGTTCAGCCTTGAGGGTTTCGTACACGGCGATCTGGTTGGGGCCATATTGCGGGGCCAGTTGGGCGTGATTGAACTGGATGTAGTTCATCAGGTCGCCCTTGACGGATTTTTCCGCGACCTTGTTCGACACGTAGCGCTCGTCGCCGAGCAGATCGGGGCGCTGACGGGCCAGTTCATAGGCTGTCAGTCGCGCACCTTCCGGGCTCCAGTGGGTGTCGGATTTAAGGAACAGTTCCGGGCCCGCACGGTTGTACAGGAAGGCCGTGCGTACCGGCGTGACCTCGGTGTTCTGCGCTTTCAAACCTGCGACGAAGCGGTCGTACAGGCTGATTGCCCGCGGGTCGACGGCGCGCTCGGCGTGGGCGCCATATACGTCCACCTTCATTGGCAGCGGCAACAGGATCAGGCGTTTGTTCTGCGCCTTGAGCTTCTGCTCGACCTCGGCGATCTGCGCCAGCTGGCCGTCCAGGTTGGCTTGCAGATTGTTCGGCACGCGGTATTCCTGGTTGGTGTACAGCCAGCCGTCCTTGCCCAGCACCACGCCTTTGGTGCCTTCGTCGAACAGGCGGTACTGGGCGTTGGCCCACAGTTCCACCGAGGGTTCACGGAGGAAGAAGCGCTTGTCGTAGACCTGCTCGAACTTGCGCAGCAGCTTGCCATCGACGAACAGGTTCCAGGCATCGCTCTGGCTTTTGGCGAAGCTGAACACCGGCGGCAGGGAGTACACGAACATCCCCGCCAGCACCACGCCAAAGAGGATGCCGTTGACCTTGCTCGCCGAATTCATGACCGGGTACATGGCCGTCTCCTAGAACTGGAAGTACAGAAAGGGTGAAAAGGAGTTCGCTGCCAGGCTGCTCAGGGCCAGGGCGAAACCGGCCCACAGCAGCACGGCCTTGAGGCCACCGACATGACGCATGAAGTACTGCTCTTTATTACCGGCGTAGTAGCGCACGTTGTTGCTGCCGGCCAGCACCAGCCAGCACAGCGCGACGGCGGCAAACGACATGGCCATCTTCGAAGCGCCGAACACGTACAGGTCCAGCGAGCCCAGGCCGTTGAAGCCGAACAGCGCCTGGTAGATGTCCAGGCTGTGGCGCAGGTCGTTGGTGAAGAACAGCGGCATGCTCAGGATGATCAGCACGAAGGTGCGTACGTTGCGCCCCAGGTGGTAGGGCGTGGTGATCTTGGTCGCCAGGTTGTACTTGCGTTCGATGACCATCCCCAGGCCAAAGAACAGGCCCCAGAAGATGAAGGCGAAGCTTGCACCGTGCCACAGCCCCGACAGCAGCATGGTGTAGACCAGTGCCGGCAGCGCCCCGGCCACCCGTTTGCGCACCAGCGGCATGTACACGTAGTCGCGCAGGAAATGCGCCAGGGTCATGTGCCAGCGTGCCCAGAACTCGGTGATGCTCTGCGAGACGTAGGGCTGGTTGAAGTTCTCCGGAAAACGGAAGCCCATCATCAGCGCCAGGCCCAGGGCCATATGGCTGTAGCCGGCGAAGTCGAAGTACAGCTGCAGGGTCGAGACCACCAGGCCGAACCAGGCGTCGCTGAGCTGCAGGGTGCCTTCGCTGATGAACAGCACGTTGATCGGCGCCAACTGGTCGGCGATCAGCACCTTCATGATGAAGCCGAGCATGAAGCGACACACCCCCAGGGAAAACAGCTCCAGGGAGTGGGTACGCTGGCGCAGCTGTGGCGCCAGTTGGCTGTAGCGCAGGATCGGCCCGGCGACCAGGTGCGGGAACAGCGCGACGAAGGCGGCGAAGTCGATGAAGTTGTTCGTCGGCGTCGCGTCTTTGCGGTAGATGTCGACGATGTAGCTCAGGGCATGGAACACATAGAAGGAGATGCCCAGCGGCAGGAAGATGGTCTCCAGGCTCCAGGTGTTGATACCCAGCGGTGCGAGCAGGGCGGCGAGCACTTCGGCGCCGAAGTTGGCGTATTTGAAGTAGCCCAGGGTCGACAGGTTACCGACGATGCCGATCCACAGCAGGCGCAGGGCCCAGCGTTTGTCGCCGGCGTCCAGGCGCGCCTTGATGCGCAGGCCGAACCAGTAGTTCCAATAGGTGATGGCGACGAACAGCAGGAGGAAATCCGGGCGCCACCAGGCATAGAAAATGTAGCTGGCGGCAACGATCACGGTCGAGCGCCACTGCGGCCGGGCGAGGAAGTACACGGCCAGGAACAGCGGCAGGTAGAGGAACAGAAAGACGTTGGAGGCGAAGATCATCGAAGGGTCCGTCCTTAGTAGCTGATCACGACGCCGACACTCAGCTGGTAGTCATCGCCGCTGTCCAGGGCGTTGCCAGCATTGAGGTAGCTGGCGCTGACCAGGGCGTTGACGTCCAGGTGTTTGCCGTCGATGGCCACCGGAAACATCTTCCAGTAGTAATTGAGGTCATACATTTGCCCGACATCCTTGCCGCCACCGTGGTTGCCCTGGGCAATGGCACGGTTGCGTTCGCTGCGCTGGTCGCCGTCGATACGCACCGGCAGGGTGCCGTCGGCGTCGCGCAGTTTCAGGTCGGTCACACGCAGGTCGAGGGCGCTGCGTGGGGTCGGGTTGGTTTCCAGACTGATGCCGTAGTAGCTCAGGTTGCGCAGGTCGAGGCTGACGAAGGAGCTGGCCAGGCGCGTGCTGTAGCTGCCCTGGCGGGTGATGCGGTCGGACTGGATGGCATTCAGGCGAAAGCCGTCATTCTCGTTGCTCGGCTTGTCGGTCAGGCCACCGCGCAGGGCGACCCGTGGTGTCCAGGGCAGGTCGTGAAAGCGCTTGCCGATTTCACCCAGGGCTGCCCAGCCGCTGGCGTGATTGCCGGTGCTGGTGATGCCGTTGCCATCGGTGTTGTCGACCTTGCCGTCGAGGCCGGCCAGTTCCAGGTGGTAGTCACTGAACAGCGGGCTGACATCCAGGTCGTCGGCCTTGAAGAACAGCCCGTAGCGCATGCCCTTGAAGTCGTAGCGATCTTCCGGGTCATGACCACTGTGGTCGTTCTCGTGCATCAGGCGCACGCCGGCCCAGTTGCGTTCGCTCCAGCGGTAGGCGTATTCACCCATCAGGTAGGTGGTGCGTTCTTCGCTGTCACCCAGGCTGTTGACGTCGCTGTTGTAGTTGTAGAACTTCTGGCCCACGGCAAAAAAGCCCCGGGAAAAGGTGTCGTTGTAGTTGAAGCGCAGCGACTCCAGGCTGTCGTCCCACCAGATGCCGTAGTCATCGAAATAGCGTTGGCGGCCCACCGACAGCGAGAAGCGCGGGTCATCGCCGAGCAGGTTGCGTTTGACGTACAGCTCGCGCAGTTCGGCGTACCAGCCTTCAGGCTGTTCGCGGTCGAAGCTGTTGCTGTTCTCGTTCTGGGTGCTGATCGACTGGCTGGAATCGTAGTTCAGCCACAGGCGGCCATAGACCATCCACTTGGCCCAGCGCTTTTCCGGCGAGTACCAGGCAAAGGACGGCTCGTAGCGCAGGCTGTAGAACATCTCGCGGCTGCGCCCGACCTCGGAATTCTCCGGGCCGTAGCCGGTCTGCACGGTCAGCTTGTTGAAGAACTCCGAAGTGATCACCGGCGCACTGCCGTCACTTGGCAGCACCCGCACCGGTTCGTTGCTATCGGCTTCAGGGCCGGTGATTTCTTCGGCGGCCATGGCCGGGTACAGCGGTGTCAGGGCCAGCAGGGCACCGAACAGGGAGTGATGCACTTTCACAGGGTTGCCTCCTTCAACAGATCGGCGCGCGCCGCCAGGGCGCGGTCGATGTCATCCTTTTTGAGGGTCTTTTGCAGACGCTTGAGCAGGCTGCGCGCACCGTTTTCACCGAGCTCCAGGGCTACCTGGGCATAGGTGTAGGCCTTGACCGGGTCATGGCAGATGGCGCGGCCATAAGCATGCAAAGTGGCCATGCGGTACCAGGCGGCGGTCGAACCGGCGCGGGCCTGGGCCTGGAAGATCTGCAGGGCCTTGTCCTGGTCCGGTTCATCCTCCACACCCTTGCTGTAGTACTCGGCCAGCAGCAGCTGGGCGTCGGGGTATTGATTGGCGATCAGTTCGTCGATCAGCGCCCGGGCCTTCTGCGGGTCCAGGGTCAGCCAGTTGTTGACCATGTAGAACGAGGCTTGCAGCGCCTTGGCGCGGGTCGGCTCACGGCTCTGCACCTGATCGATCAGGGCCTGGGTTTCCTCGGCGTTATGCTCGGTGGGGTTGGAAATCATGAAATTGGCCTTGGACACCATGGCCGGGACGAAGCCGCGCTCGGCGGCGTTGTCACGCCAGCGCTGGGCTTGGGCCCGGGCCACGTCGAGGGTGTCGCTGCGGGCCTTTTCCGCCGCCAGCTGCGCGGCGTCGGGTTGCGCCCGGGCCGGGCCCATGGCACTGGTCTGACGCTCGTAACGGTCGGCTTCCAGTTCGGCGCGCTGCACGCTGTTGATGCTGTCGAGCAGTGAGCCGATGCGGTGCACGATCTCCACCGCAAGGGTTGGCCGCTGCGCTTCCAGGCTCCGGGCAAAGGCCGGGAAGGCGCGGTCCTGATCGTCGCCGAGAAAGCGGTAGTAGCGATCGATTGCCCGCACGTCCACGCGCACCGCCTGTTGATACCAGTGCTCGGCGGTCTGCCGATCGCCCTGGCGCTCAGCCAGGACCGCACGGTACAACTCGGGGCGGCAGTTGAGCAGGCAGGACTGCTGGTACAGCGCGAGCAACTGCTGGGCCTGGTCGGTGGACACCAGTTGCGGGTAAACCAGAAACACCTCGAGGGTGGTGCTGGCGTTGCGCGGGTCGAGGGTCGCCGGGTAGCGCGTCAACGCCTCGGCTACCCAGTCACGCTGACCCTGTTGCAGGCTCGGGGTGCGGTCGAGCAGGCGTGCCAGCGAAGCCAGTGCCGGAATCTGCCCGCGGCCGTCAGCGAAGGCGTCCTGGTACAGGCGGATCACTTCCTGGCGGTTGGCGCCGTCGGTGTTGGCCAGCACATCGCCGAGCAGCAGCTTGGACGCCAGGTCGCCGCGCTCGGACAGCAAGCGCAGGTCGCTACTGACATTGGCACTGGGATCCTTGTACAGCGCGTAGCGGATCTGCTCCAGGCTCTGGCCGGCCGCAGCGGTACCGGCACAGGCTACACACAGGCTGGCCAACAGCAGACGGGAGGGCATCATCGCGTTCATTGCCAATCCTTCCTTTGTGTTCAGCGCGATGCCGTGAACGGCAAGCCCAGGAACAGGTCCACCGCCACTGGCTTCTGGTAGGCCTGGCGTGGCAGCGGGGTGTCCGGGGCGATGGTCAGGGCCAGGTTCTTGTTGGCTTCATCGACGCGCGAGTCGACGACCTTGCCGCTGAAATGCTCGTCCAGGCCGAACACCTTCATGTCCACCGAGGTGACACGGGAGATGTCGGACAGCTTGTCGAACGGCACGTTGGCGGTGACGAACAGGCCTTCATCACGCGGCAGCAAATGCATCAGCGGCGCCTGTTTGTAGCCGTAGCCGTCCAGGGGCTTGCTCGGGAAGTAGACTTCGCAATCGCACGGGCTGTTGATCACCGTTTCGATGGTGGCGCGCCCGAGCAGGGTCTGCAGATCGCCAGGCGACAGATCGGCCACGGCTTTCATGTCCGCCGGGCTGGTGAAGCTGGTGGCCAGCTGGGTGGAAATGTTGGCCAGCGGTTGACCGGCTTTCACCTCGTTCTGGCCAGGCTGCAGGAGGAACTTCACATAACCGTTGTCGGGCATGCTGATGACCTGAGCGTTGGCCGACACCTGGGCTTGCACCGCCGGAATGCGGAAGAACAGCAGGTAGCTCTTGTAGGCGACGAAGCCCAGGGCGGCGAGGCCGGCAGCGGCGTAGAGCAGGGTGCCGGTCACGGCCTTGAGGCGATCCCCGCTGCTGCGCGCGCTGGCGTGCTGTTGCTTGCGTTCCTTGATGTAGTTCTCGCGCTGCATCACGTTGAACAGGCCGTTGATGTCGGCGATCTCGCCTGACAGATAGGCGCTGATGATGTAGCGCAGGATGTCGCGCTTTTGCGCGTCGAGATCAACGAACTGGGCGCCGACTTCTTCGCCGCGCTGGGAGACGATGCGCACCTTGCTGTCCAGGCTCAGGTCGACCTGATTCAGGCGCAGGCGGATCGAGGCGTTGTACAGGCTGCCGATGGTCAGCGGTTTGTCGTGACGCAGGCCAATGCCACCCAGGGAAATGTCCTGCAAGGTGGTTTCCACCGTGGGCTGTCCGGCCGCTGCCAGGGTGACGCGGGCATTGATCCGGGTGCGCACGTACTGGCGTTCGTCGATCGCTTCATGGACGACATTGGCAGCAGTTTTACCGGGAACTGTAGGTGTACTTGAGCTACTCATGGCAGGCGGCTTTCCTTAACGTTGCGTGAGTTCGAGAAGAACCGAGATGACCCCGAAGAAGATCGCGATGGAGGAAAACAGCATCGCTTTGGAGGACCAGCGGTTCAGGGCGGCATCGAAGTTGACGCTGCCGTTGCTTAATGTGGTTTTCTGTCGGGTCCAGCGCTGCTGGTCCATGTGGAACAGCGCGTAGATCTTCATCACCGAGCCGACAATCTGGTTGTAATAAAGAACAAAGGGGTACACCGGGCTCACCGGGTGGCCGGCGAACAGGAACAGCACGGTGACGATGCTGCGCGACAGCAGTACCCAGAACAGGTACACCAGCAGGTACTGGATGCCGAACACCAGGCCGGCGACCACCGAGGCGGTCAGGCCCATCAGGCAGGTCCACATCGACACCCGCTGATCGAGCAGCACGTACAGGGTGAACAGGCCCAGGCGCGCACGACCGAGCAGGGCGGTGGCGCGAAAGTTCTGGCGCAGCGAGTTGCCGTACCAGCGGAACATCAGTTGGCGGGTGGCGCGCCAGAAGCTGCTGTCTGGTGGGTGCTCGACCGTCAGGGTGTTGCTGTCGGGTACGTAGAAGGTGTCCCAGCCGGCGCGCATCAGGCTCAACCAGGATGACTTGTCGTCACCGGTGAGGAACTGAAAGCGGCCCAGGCGCCAGTGCTCGAGGAAGTCGGCTTCGACGTCGCGGATGAAATCCGGGTCGGTCATGACACTGGCGCGAAAGAACGACAGTCGTCCGGTCAGGGTCAGCACCCGGTGCGACAGGGCCATGGAGCACATGTTGATGTGACGCTGGACGAAGCGCATCGAGTGCCACTGGCGCATCAGGTTGCTGCCTTCGACTTCGCAGAACTCGTTGGTGGTCAGGCCGCCGACCTTGGGCAGGTAAGCGAACAGCTTGACCGCGCGCTCGACGCAACCCGGCAGCATCATGGTGTCGCCATCGACCACACCGACCACCGAATCCTCCAGCGGCATCTGCCGCGACAGGGCACGGAAGGCATGGGCCAGACCATCACGTTTACCGGTGCCACGGGCGCGGACGATCACCAGCTTGATGTCGTCGCGGTCCTTGACCTCGTTGCGCATGATTTCCTTGATGAACTGCTCGTCGCCTTTTTCCACGATCGAGGCAATCACCGTGCATGGCACCTTGAGCCGCTGTACCTCCTGGAACACCGACTGATAGACCTTGAAGGTGGTGTGGGTGGGGATACGAAAACTGGTCACGACCATGAACATATGCGCGGGCAACGCCGCGTCGCCCATCTTCTCCACCGCTTTGCGCATGCGCGGAAACTTCCAGTGCAGGAAGTACATGCCGCGCAGGTAATGGACAATGGCATTGCCATAGCGCCACATGCCCAGGGTGCCGATGATGAAGATGAAGCTGTGGTGGCTCGGGTCCAGATACGCCGGGGCGATCATCTCCGAGGCCAGGGCGATCAGGCCGAACAGGAAGGCCCAGGCGCATAAGCTCATGGCTGCCCGTCGTGCGCCTGAAGGCGGTTGTTGCTGTCGTTCCATCTAACCGTTGCTCCGTTGTACAGGCGCCTGCACCTGACCGAAAAGCGCACTTACCAGGCCCGGCCGCAAGGCGGCAGGCAGACAAAGGCAGGTGTTCAATACGGTCAGGCGCAGGCCTGGGATACTTGCCGGGTGCTCTCTACGGAGCGTCGGGCATTACCAGCAGATACCCTGTTGGCTGTCGTTGCTGCCATGGGGCATGAAGCCGACCAGGTCGATGACCTGTTTGCCTTCGGGGATATCCAGGGCCTGGGCGAAGCGATCATCGTTGTTGCCCAGCACAATCACGTCAGCGCCGTTGATGACCTGGTTGAGGTCACTGCACAGCAGCGACGACACGTGGGGGATCTTCGATTCGATGTAGTCGCGGTTGGCCCCGAAAACCCGGGCATATTCGACGTTGGCGTCATAGATGCTCAGTTCGTAGCCCTTGCCGATCAGCATCTCGGCCAGCTCCACCAAGGGGCTTTCGCGCAGGTCGTCGGTGCCCGACTTGAAGCTCAGGCCGAGCAGGCCGATACGGCGTTTGTCCTGGCGCACGATCAGGTCGAAGGCATTGCGTACCTGGTTGCGGTTGCTGTCCATGATCGAGGCCAGCAGCGGGTGCTCAACGTCCAGTTGGCCGGCACGGTAGGTGAGGGCGCGGACGTCTTTGGGCAGGCAGGAACCGCCGAAGGCAAAGCCCGGACGCAGGTAGTAGCGCGACAGGTTGAGTTTGTAGTCCTGGCAGACCACATCCATCACCTCGCGGCCATCGACGCCGGAGGCCTTGGCAATGTTGCCGATCTCGTTGGCAAAGCTGACCTTGGTCGCGTGCCAGACGTTGCAGGTGTACTTGATCATCTCGGCGACTTCGATCGACTTGCGGATCACCGGGGCATCAAGACCTTTGTACAGCGATTCGAGCAGGTCGCCCGAGGCCTGGTCCAGTTCGCCGATCACGGTCATGGCCGGGAAGTCGTAGTCCTGGATGGCGGTGCTTTCACGCAGGAACTCAGGGTTCACGGCAACCCCGAAATCAATACCCGCACGTTTTCCCGAGGCCTGCTCAAGCAGCGGGATGACCACATTCTTGGCCGTACCTGGGAGTACCGTACTGCGCACAACGATGGTGTGGCGGCTGGCCTTGTCGCGCAGTGCCATGCCGATCTCGCGGCACACCGCTTCCATGTAGACCAGGTCCAGGTCGCCGTTTTTCTTGCTTGGGGTGCCGACGCACAGTAGCGACATCTCGGTTGCCAGTACCGCAGCCTGAACATCGGTGGTGCCGCGCAGACGACCATGGTTGACGCCATCGAGTAGCAGTTGCTCAAGCCCGGGCTCGACGATCGGGGATTTACCCTGGTTGATCATGTCGACCTTGTCCTGAGAAATATCGACTCCCAGTACCTGGTGGCCGCGGGCGGACAAACAGCCCGCACAAACGGCGCCCACATAACCCAATCCAAAAATACTGATATTCATAGTTCCCTCTTCCGTGTTCAGCAAGGCTGACTCGGTTACTCAGTTTATCGGTGTTGTCGACGTGGCGAGCACGCATGATCGAATCGCGCGCTGAACAGGCGATGGCCGTGTTGTTCGTTGTCTTGTTTCTATCCTAAGGGGGATATTTTTAGTTGCGCAAGCATTCAGTTGTTTGTAAATCAAATCAATTTGATATTTGTTTGTTAAGTTTAAAAAACCTTTTAAAAACAATAACTTAAAGTTGTCAATAAGTTGTGTGTCAAAAAAATGGTTCGCGCTTGGTCGGCAGATTTGTGGCGTCAATAAAAAGATTTTCGGTTTTGTTCTGTCGGCTGGCGGGCAGTTTTTCTAGTGATTTTTCCGCCTGAGTTGAACTTTTCTGGGGCCTAAAAGTTGAGTTTGTTGATGGCCATTAGATAGGTGTTGCTGGGACTTAAGTGCCAACTTCCCGTGGCCGAGAAAATGCTCGGATTGCGCTCGGCCGGGAGCCGTTTCAATGCTCGATGATGGCCCTGTACAGACAACCACAGACAGGAGGTGCATCAGTCGGCTTGTGCAGTGCCGGGCTTCCTGTGCATAGTGCTGCTTGAGGGGCCTATCCTGCAGGTATGCGTGGATGACAGGCGTGGTTGAGGTATCAAGGACATTGAATGCGATGAATGGAATCGGATCCCGTCTACGGGAAGAGCGCGAGCGTCTGGGCCTGACCCAGCGCGTATTCGGCGATATCGGTGGGGTCGAACCCAATGCCCAGGGTAAGTACGAGAGTGGCGAGCGTACGCCCAAGGCCGACTACCTGGCCGCCGTAGCGGCTCGAGGAGTCGATGCCCTGTATGTTTTGAGCGGTACGCGAACCCCCATACCCCAAGGTAGCCTGAGTTCGGAGGAGAACCGCTTGCTGGCGGCTTTTCGCGAATTACCCATGGCCGAGCGGACGGCGGTCCAGCAATTGCTCGGTAGCCTTGCTGGGGCTCTGGCGCGGGCGTGTACGAAGGTTTCCAGTCAGTCTCCGGGCGTCTTTGGCCGGGTGACGGGCAAGAGCAAAATAGCATCGATGCAATGACGAGTTCCGTTAGCTCTAGCGCCTGGTTTTTTGCTAAGGTGGCGGGATCCAATTGCCGCCGCAGTGTGAGGTGTCTGCTTGATTAGGGTCCTGGTGGTCGATGATCACGATCTGGTACGTACAGGCATCACCCGTATGCTGGCCGATATCGATGGCTTGCAGGTAGTGGGCGAGGCCGATTCCGGTGAGTCATCGTTGAAGGTGGCGCGCGAGCTCAAGCCCGATGTGGTGCTGATGGACGTGAAAATGCCCGGCATCGGCGGCCTCGAGGCCACGCGCAAGCTGTTGCGCAGTCATCCCGATGTGAAAGTGGTGGCCGTCACCGTTTGCGAAGAAGACCCGTTTCCTACGCGCTTGCTGCAAGCCGGTGCTGCCGGTTACCTGACCAAAGGTGCAGGCCTGGATGAAATGGTCCAGGCCATTCGCCTGGTATTCGCCGGCCAGCGTTACATCAGTCCGCAGATTGCCCAGCAACTGGCGCTCAAGTCGTTCCAGCCGCAAGGCTCGCCGTTCGATGCGCTGTCGGAGCGGGAAATCCAGATCGCGCTGATGATTGTCGGTTGCCAAAAGGTGCAGATCATCTCCGACAAGCTGTGCCTGTCACCGAAAACGGTCAATACTTACCGTTACCGGATCTTCGAAAAACTCTCGGTCACCAGCGACGTCGAACTGACGCTGCTGGCGGTCCGCCATGGCATGGTTGACGCCAGTCTCTGAGCTCATGACCCCTGTGTTCGATTCAAGTGCTTTCCTGGCGACCTGCAGCGGTCGCCCGGGCGTTTACCGGATGTTCGACGGTGAAGCCCGGCTGCTGTATGTCGGCAAAGCGAAAAACCTCAAGAAACGCCTGGCCAGTTACTTTCGCAAGACTGGCCTGGCGCCGAAGACGGCTGCCCTGGTGGCGCGCATCGCCCAGGTCGAAACCACCATCACCGCCAACGAGACCGAAGCACTGCTGCTTGAGCAGACGCTGATCAAGGAATGGCGGCCGCCGTACAACATCCTGCTGCGCGACGATAAATCCTACCCTTATGTGTTTCTGTCCGACGGCCCGTTCCCGCGGCTGGGGATTCATCGTGGCGCCAAAAAGCAGAAGGGCAAGTACTTCGGGCCTTACCCCAGTGCCGGTGCGATTCGCGAAAGCCTGAGCCTGTTGCAAAAAACCTTTTTTGTCCGCCAGTGCGAAGACAGCTACTACAGCAACCGCACCCGGCCGTGCCTGCAATACCAGATCAAGCGCTGCAAGGCGCCTTGTGTCGGCCTGGTCGAGCCCGAGGAATATGCCGTGGATGTGCGCCACTCGGTGATGTTCCTCGAAGGCCGCAGCCATCAGTTGACCAACGAGCTGAATGCCGAGATGGAGCAGGCGGCCATGGCCCTGGAGTTCGAGCGGGCCGCCGAACTGCGCGACCAGATCGCCTTGCTGCGCCGGGTCCAGGACCAGCAGAGCATGGAAGGCGGCAGCGGCGATGTGGATGTGATCGCCGCGTTCACCAACCCGGGTGGCGCCTGCGTACACCTGATCAGCGTGCGCGGTGGGCGGGTGTTGGGCAGCAAGAACTTCTTTCCCCAGGTCGGGATCGAGGAGGAGGTGGCCGAGGTCATGGCCGCGTTCCTCTCCCAGTACTACATCGGTAACGCCGAGCGCGACCTGCCGGGCGAGTTGATCGTCAACGTGGTGCACGAAGACTTCGCCGCGTTTACCGCTGCCATTGAAGCCTTGCGCGGACGCGAACTGACCATCAGCCACCGTGTGCGCGGTACCCGTGCGCGCTGGCAGCAACTGGCAGTGACCAACGCCGAGCAGGCGCTGGGTGCGCGGTTGGCCAACCGTCAGCACATGGCTTCACGCTTCGAAGCGCTGGCCCAGGTCCTGGCTCTGGATGAAACCCCGCAGCGCCTGGAATGCTACGACATCAGTCACTCCAGTGGTGAGGCGACAGTTGCCTCCTGCGTGGTGTTTGGTCCTGAAGGTCCATTGAAGTCCGACTACCGGCGCTTCAACATCGAAGGCGTCACCCCGGGCGACGACTATGCGGCGATGCATCAGGCCCTGACCCGGCGCTTCGGGCGGATCAAGGACGGCGAGGGCAAGTTGCCCGATGTCTTGCTGGTGGACGGTGGCAAAGGTCAGTTGAACATGGCCCGCGACGTGCTGCAGGAACTGGCCGTTCCCGATCTGATCCTGCTCGGCGTGGCCAAGGGCGTCACGCGCAAGGCCGGCTTTGAAACCCTGTACCTTAACGACGCCGCCCATGAGTTCACCCTCAAGGGTGACTCACCAGCCCTGCACCTGATTCAGCAGATCCGTGACGAAGCGCACCGTTTTGCTATTACCGGCCACCGTGCCCGGCGGGGCAAGGCGCGGCGTACTTCCAGCCTGGAAGACGTGGCAGGCGTGGGGCCAAAGCGCCGTCGCGACCTGCTCAAACACTTCGGTGGCTTGCAGGAGTTGACCCGCGCCAGCATCGAAGAAATCGCCAAAGCACCGGGAATCAGTAAAAAGCTTGCCGAGTCGATTTATGCCAACCTGCATAGCGAGTAGAATGCACGCTCACTTTGCAGCCAGTTGTGCCGATGAATATCCCAAATCTACTTACAGTTCTTCGCGTCCTGCTCATTCCGATCTTCATTTTGCTGTTTTATGTTCCGTATCACTGGAGCTATATCGCAGCGAGCAGCGTCTTTGCCGTCGCGGCGGCCACTGACTGGCTCGACGGTTACCTGGCCCGTCGCCTGCAGCAGAGCACGCCCTTCGGTGCCTTCCTCGACCCTGTGGCCGACAAGCTGATGGTCGCCGTGGCCCTGGTGTTGCTGGTGCAGGTGCATGCGAATTTCTGGCTGACCTTGCCTGCAGCAGTCATCATCGGTCGCGAGATCGTGGTTTCGGCCCTGCGCGAGTGGATGGCCGAACTGGGCGCGCGGGCGCATGTCGCCGTGTCGAACCTGGGCAAGTGGAAGACCGCCGCACAAATGCTGGCGTTGGTGATCTTGCTGGCCAATCCGCCGGTGCTGACCTTCTGGGTCATACTGGGCTATGCCTTGCTGATGGTATCCGCTGGCCTGACCCTGTGGTCGATGGTGCACTACCTGCGCGCGGCCTGGCCGCACCTGCGGGAAGGCTCGGAACAAAAATAAAGCTTTTTCGAATCAAGGGCTTGACGGCATTCCATGATTCTATAGAATAGCCTTCACCAAATGCGGGAATAGCTCAGTTGGTAGAGCACGACCTTGCCAAGGTCGGGGTCGCGAGTTCGAGTCTCGTTTCCCGCTCCAGATTCAGCCGGTTTTAAACCGGTAAAAAAAAGAGGCCTCAGGCCTCTTTTTTTGTGCCTGGAATTCCTGTGCAACAGCATTCTCCGGTAAGACCCACCCACATAGCCAGCAGCCTTGAGTCGGGTATTAGCTATCTAACGGCTTCTGACAACCCTCGGTGCTTAGGCTCGTGTCTTCATCTATTGAGAAGGCACGCCCATGCACACCAACCCTGCGCAGCATCCCCCAGCACTTGATCCGCTTTTAATAGAACAGGCGTATCAGGACAGTTTCATCGGCAAGCGCTTACCGCTGTGGCTTCGATCGGCCAGTGCTGACCAGCTCTTGGTGCTCGGTCATGCGCTACGCCGCAGCTTGGCCATTCGCCAGCAATTGAGTAAGGCGCTGGGCCGCATCCAGAATATTGACAGCTTCTGTATATCCGTACTCGAGAAGGCCCTGAAGGCGCGTTTCCACGACGACTACAATGTGCGGAGCTGGACCTTTATCGCCGGGCACCGGGAGCCGGTGATCAATCTACAGCCTGTCGGCGCCCATCTGACTGAAGTGGTGTACGAACAACTGCCGCTGATCGAGGCGGCGCTGCGCAATTTCACTGCCGATGAAAGCCTGGCAGGGGGACAGCCCAGAGGTAATCGCCTGCTCAGTTCGCGAGCAGGCGGAGTGACGCCGCCCACCGCCGTCGAGTTTGCCAGGCTGTGTCGTGACATCGACGTGGGAGGGCAATATCAGCGTCATCTGGATACTGTCCTGCAGCCGTCACCCGTCTCGCATGAGGCTGCCGATAGCGTGCCCAGGCTGTTGGCCGACTCGCACCGCCATACTCTGCTGATCGATGCCTATGAGGCCAGGCTCAAAGGCGTGCTGAGTGAGGACGAGCTCAGCCTGGTGATCGGGCTGTGCAACAACGATACGTTGAGCCGCCTCGACGGCGATCCTGTGGTTGCCAAGCAACTGAGCCTGCTCGGCTGCAACATCGAACAGATAGTCGTGTTCGATGTTATCGATGAAGGGCTGTTGCGTAACACCACCAAGCGCGTACTGGTGCATATCCCCGGAGATCCGAACGGGCCCTGGAGTACCTTCAAAAACCTCCGTTACCTGGCCAATGCCTTGGGTCGGCGTCTTCGCTCCGCAGACTATCAGCGTTTCTTCAGCCGCTTTGTCCGGCGACGTGACAGTCAGCGGTTTTACTCCGTGGTGATTCCCGGCTACGCGGACCTCGCGATCTGGGCCAATATCAGCCTTGACGAACACATGCGCGCTTATCCGGCAGCGTTGTTCGACAGTCTGGCCAAGGCCCGAATCGCGCAGATCAAGGACGATGCGGCGATGATTGCGGTGCCGGTCGCCGCGGTGGATCGTGAGGTCCAGCGAGAGCATGACCAGCGCCTGGCCGCCGAAGGCTGGGCGTTGCTCAGCCTGGCCGGGTTTTTTGTGCCGGTCATAGGCGTGGCGTTGCTGGCGGTAACCGCCTGGGAGATGCTCGGTGAGGTCTACCATGGTATCGAGGCCTGGCATGACGGCGATACCAGCGCAGCACTCGACCATCTGCTCAATGTTGCCACCGACCTTGCCGTGATCGCGGCCACGGCTGCCGGTGTCAGTGTCGCGCGCAGGCTGTGGAGCCGGTCTTCTGTGGTGGATGCCCTGGTCCCAGCGCACCTCGAAGATGGCACCAGCAAGTTGTGGAATCAGGACCTGACGGCGTTTCGCAGCGAAGCGCCTGCACCTGAAGCGGCGCGTGACGCGCAGGGCGTACTGCGTCTGGGCGACCAGACCTGGGTCGAGATGGACGGGCGGCACTACCCTGTGGTTCAACGTGCCACGGATGGCCGCTGGCAGCTGCGAGCCAGGGATGGGCATGGCCCACTGCTGTGTCATAACGGCGCCGGCGCCTGGCGCTTGGGCAGCGAGCAACCTGCTGAATGGGACGACACTTACCGTATGTTCCGCCGCTTTGGCGGGCGCTGGCGTGAGCTTGATGATGAGCAGATCGACCAGGTGCTGGGTATCCATGGTCTGGACGCGGATTATTTGCGCGCCTTGCATGTGCATGCACAGGCCCCCGATGCTGAACTGCGCGATAGCGTGATGCGTATCAGGCTGGATCGGCGGATTCGCAGCGTAGCCCGTTGCTTGCGCGAGGGGCAGCCGGTCGACGACATCACGGTACTGCAGCATGTCGATCTTCTGCAGGGGGCGGCCGGATTGAGCGGACAGGACTTGGCCGAGCTTGCCTGGACCCAGCGCCGGTCACTGTTTCAGCGGTTATACGAGAGCATGCAAGACAGCGATGAACCAGGTGTCGCACTACTGCGACGGGTTTTCCCGAGTTTGCATGGCCGCGCGGCAAGCGAGTTGTTGAGCGCGGCGAGCGTAGCCGATCGCCAGCGGCTGCTGGATACCGGAAGGGTACCGTTACGCCTGGCCGAGGCCGCCAGGATCAGTGTCATGCAGATTCGTTCGGCCAGGGCCTACGAGGCGTTTGTCATCGATACGTCGCAACATGCCGATCTGGCGCGTGTCGCGCTGGGGATGCTGAAGCATCTGCAAGGTGCCTCCAGCGGCGTACGTTGGCGTTTGTTCGAAGGCTATGCGGACGGGCCGCAGCTGTTGATGACTGAAGAGGGAAGCCCGGTATTTGACCTGGTCCATCAGCATGGCACCTTTCAATTGCTGGACGCGCACGGTGTGGCACTGGGTGCCCCGGGTGAATTGTTCGAAGTCATGGCGGCGGCCTATGACGACCGCCAGCGTGAGGCGATGGGCATTGCTGAGCCCTTCGTGCATAACCTGCGGGTGCTGCTCGGGCGTGAGGCGGTGCAGCGGCGCCAGGAGGTTGCAGCGCTGCTAGGTGATAGTGCGCAGCGCGGCTGGTTCCGTCCACCGCAGCGACTGGTCGATGGCCGGATCGGTTATCTGTTGAGCGGTCGAGGTCTGCCGCGCAGTACCCGCAGGGGCAGGCCGCAGGCGCTGCTGGCCAGGGTACGAACGTTGTACCCGACGTTCAGCGATACACAAGTCATTGCCTGGATAAACGATATCGAGCATTCGGGACTGCAAATCGAGTTCGAGGTTTCCCGGCTCCTTCAGGAACTGGAAACACTGGAGCGCCATCTGTACGCCTGGGAGCAGCTCGGCAGCACAACCCGTGAGCAGGAAGAGCGGTGTTATTTCAGGGAGGCCTTGATCAACTGTTGGCAGCGCAGGGCAAATATAGGGCCCAACCTAAATGAGCAAGCGGTAAATTATCGCTTCACCTTGTTCGGTGTGGCGGCCGGCACCCTGCCAGAACTACCGGAGCAGGTCAGTTTTGCCCATGTCTTTGAATTGGCACTGTTGGGGATGGACCTGCAGACGTTGCCCGATGGCTTTTTGCGGGTTTTCAGCAATCTGCGCATCCTGGAGCTCTCTGGCAATCAGTTGACCCGCGTGCCGCAGACCCTGACGCAACTGGAGCACCTGCGTGAACTGGATCTGTTCAACAACCATATCGTCCTGGATGCTGAACAGGCGACGATCCTGGCCGGTTGTGAATCCCTTGAGTACGTCAACTTGTCCTTCAACCCATTGGGATGCTCTTTCTCGCTGCACAGGTTGAGCAGGCTGCGCCGCTTGCACTTGCGCTATACGGGGATCAGCGAGTTACCGCAGGGGCTTCTGGATTGTCCTGAGCTGTTGCTGGCTGACCTGCGCGAAAACCAGATCACCCAAATACCAGAGCATTTCTACCAGTCTGCACCCTGGGTCAGGCGCATCGTCCTGCTCGCGGACAACCCCTTGACCGGCCCACACGCACAACGCTTGCAGGCCTCACTGTTGGAGGCTGGAGTGAGTCCGTTTGCTGATGAGTATCGTGGACCATTGGTCAGTACTCGCCAGCGCTGGCTCGACGCGGCCCAGAGCATCAGGCGTGATGAGCTGTCGGTGTCCTGGGAGGCTTTGGAGCGAGAATCCAGTACAACCGATTTTTTCGATATGCTGGGGCGGCTGCTGGAAACCGCCGACTTTCAGCAAAACGGCCAAGCCCTGGCCAATCGGGTCTTCACCATGATCAGGGCGATGAACGAACAGGCCAGCTTGCGCGAGGAGCTGTTCAATCAAGTCACCCAGAACCTGACCTGTCAGGACAGTGTCGCCTTGTGCTTCAGCAACCTGGAGCTACGCATGTTGGTGTGGCAGGCGCAGTTCATGGCTGATAACCAGCAAGACGCATTGCTCCACCTGGGGCGGCGGTTGTGGCGCCTGGACGAAGTCGACCGGATTGCCCTGGAAGATATTCAGGCACGGCGGGCAGCGGGTAGCAACCCGGACGAGATTGAAGTGGGCCTGGCCTACCGCCTGGCGCTGCGAGACGCCCTCGATCTGCCGGCGCAACCGGGTGACATGCTGTTCAGGGAAGTCGCCGGGCTGGATGCGCAGGTCATCGCTCGTGCCCAGGCCCGGGTGAAGTCGGCCGAGACACCGGAGCAACTGGCACGCTCACTGGTGGCGCGGGAGTTCTGGCGGGAGCACCTGCTGCGCATCGAGAGGGCACGCTTCAGCACAACCGATGCGCCGTACCATGAACGCCTGGCAGCGTTGATGGATGCCGAGACTGTCCCGGACGGTGAGCGGGTGGCGCAGATGAATCGAATTCGGGACGAGCGGCAGGAGGCGCAACGAGCCTCGATGCTGGAGCTTACGCTAGCGTTGCTGCGACAGGCGCCTGGAGGTGCTGTCAGCGCAGCGCAAGGCCGAGTGTAGTTGTTCGGCCAGCTGCATCACGTAGTGCGCTTTCTCGTAAAACTCTTCGGTTGAGACACTGACGTGTGACCGCAACACGCTCAAGTTGCTGCGCGCCTGTTGGTCATGGATGGGTTGGACCCAGCCGTGACGCAGGCCACACACCTGTGCCTCAGTCCAGATATCTGGGGCATTGCCGAAGATCTGTGCACGCCACAACAAGGGAAAGCAGGAGGTTCTACAATGCAAGGGTACCGGATCGACAGCGGCATAGCCGTGCCGGTCGTAGTGTTCGATCCAGCGGATAGGGTAATTGGTTACGGTATTCCGGCGGCTGGGGCTTATGAACGTAAATGCGTAAAAGCGAAACCCTAACGCCTCAATGAGCAACGGCATGCGGTCGAGTAGTTGAGGTAATTCGACCGAGTATTGCCATTGCCCTTCTGTCCATTTGCTCATCGTACCTCCCTGTAGGACGAATAAGATTTACAGTGGATGAAGAATAGTCTATCCAGCTCCATCATCACGCTGAATAGTAGGCGCAGCCTGTCGAGTCCCCTCGGTAGGTTCTGGCGGCGCACATACGCAAAGACTGCGCATTGTCGCCGCCTTGAACGATTCCGCTCACGCTATAACCTGTCGCCCGTTCACCACCTGACCCTCACGCCCAGGTTGCCAATCATGCCATTCAGGTCATTGTCATCGACATCGCTGCTGTAGTCGGCACTGACGAACAACGCCACTTTAGGGGTTACCCGTGCCACTAAGCCCAGGCCCACTTCTACCGTGGTGGAGTTGCGACCGCTGCTGATCTTGTCGACTTGATCCAGGGCGACGGTATCGGCGTTGGAGAAGTCGTACCAGACGTTAGTACGCAGGAAGGGTTCGATGGGCATGCCACGCACGTTGTAGCGCGCAGACAATTTGGCCCCGACCCGGCCGGTCCAGTTCGGCTGTTGGTCGAAGGCTTGCTGGGTGTCGGTCTGGGTCTGGCTGCCGGGGAAGTACTGCTGGTTGATCAATTGTGCCTGCGGCTCGATCGTCCAGTTGGCGCCCAGGCTGATCGGAAAGCCACCTTCGACCGACAAGGTCAGGGCATGACCATCACCATCCAGGCGCTGGCCGTTCTCGCTGCGGCCGTTGACGTCGAAACGCGTACCCATGGCCACGGCATCGATATGCCAGCCTTGATCATGGGTCATGCTCCAGTACATGCCGAGGCTTTCGCCTTCCAGGTTGACGTTGGACTTCTTGTCGCCCACTTGCGGTTTGCGCATGCCATCGAAGCCGCTTTGCAGGCTGCTGTGACCGACGAAGAAACCGGCGCGGTGAGTATTGCCGTTGCCGGTTTCACGGATGAACAGGTCCGGGCTGATCTGCAGGCTCTGGTTGTTCAGTTCCAGGCGCGAGGGGGCAGGCGCGCCGTTTCTGATGGGCGTCGGGAAGAACGGGGCCCACTGGCTGGCGATGGTGTCCGAGGCTGCCGGCGCGTTGCGCTCGGCCAGGCGCTCGGAGAATGCGCTCAGGGTGCTCAGGCCCAGGCCGCTGGCACTGACCGGGGTCAGCGACAGCCCCTGCAATCCCTGCAAGGTCTGCATTTGCGCTTGTACAAGGGTGCTGTACGGGTCGTTATCCTCCAGGCCCAACGCATGGGTTTCCAACGGGGTTGCAAGAAGCAGCGACGTGGAAACCGCGTAGAAAACATACTCAAAGCCTGACGGATTCGGAGTTTTTTTCATGGCGGATCTCCTCTGATGTTACAGCCAAGGTATCTGGCCTGATGTCACGGGCTGTAATGCAAAACCAGAGGGCGACCCAAACCAGCTAAACCGGTCTCTTTCGCGCGCTGAAAGGCGCGAGCTAGAGGCTCGGAATGGAGTTATGCAATGCTGCATTACATGTAGCTAAGGAGAGGAGAGGGCGGGCGTCAAGAAAGCGTGAAATAACCGTTGTCAAGCTATTGGATGGGGCAATTTGCTGAAATTAAACAATTATTTACATTGCATAGTCGTGATGGCTCTTTCGGCCACCACGGCTAATGCCGAATCATTGCTAAAGCTGTACTTCGACAGCCAGCGGCAGATGATCGGAGAGATGGCTCCAGGGTTTGTTTCCCAGAATGCGCGGGGCATGGCTGTTGGCATTGCGCAGGTAGATACGGTCCAGACGCAGCAAAGGCAAACGCGCGGGATAGGTCCGCGCCAGCAACCCGTGATGACGCTCGAAAGCTTCGTGCAACCCCCGGTGCAAACCCAGGGTGCGGTTGCCGTGCAGCTTCCAGTCATTGAAGTCGCCAGCAATGATGACCGGCGCGTCAGCCGGTAGCGAGTCAAGCAGGCGGCGCAGTAACTGCAATTGCTTCTGCCGGTGGCTTTCCAGCAGAGACAGATGCACGCAGACCGCGTGGACGTGTGGCTGGCCGGGGACTTCCAGTACGCAATGGAGCAGGCCACGCCGTTCCGGGCCGTTGATCGAGACGTCCAGGTTGCGGTGCTCGATGATCGGGTACTTGGACAGCAGGGCATTGCCATGATGGCCATCGGGGTAGACCGCGTTGCGGCCATAGGCGAAGTCTGTCCACATGCTGTCGGCGAGAAATTCGTATTGCGACGTCTGCGGCCAGCCGGCATAACGGGCGGCGTGGCGGTCGTGGCTACCGAGCACTTCCTGAAGAAAGACGATGTCGGCCTGCGTGCTGCGTACCGCTTCGCGCAATTCGGGCAGGATAAAGCGCCGATTGAAGGCGGTGAAGCCCTTGTGGGTGTTAACGGTCAGTACCTGCAGTCGGCGGACTGCAGGCGTCTGGTGGATGGCTGCAAGGAGAGTGAGGTCCGGTTCGCGTTTCACGGTTGCTCCTGATCAACAAGCCTACTGCATGGGACTCAATCCCAGGCACTCAGTTCCCGCTATCTAATTGTCGTCTTCGTGTTGCAGTTCCAGAAGCACAAGCGAGCGCCCCGAGACCTCGAGCGTGCTGTCGAATGCATGCTGCTCGCCCTTGCGTAACTGTGGCCGATTGGTATCGATCAGGCAGTTCCAGTATTCGCCTTCAGGCACCTGCGGCAGGGTAAAAGCTGTATCGTCGTGATGGGCATTGACGATCAGCAACAAGGTGGCATCGGCACCGGGACGCTGGATGCCGCTGACTTGAGCGCGACCATCCATGAGCATACCCAGGCAACGGCCCTGACTGTCCTGCCATTGTTCGACACTCATCTCACTGGCCTGTGGCGTCAGCCAGGTGACGTCCTTGACCCCGATGGCCTCATTGTAGTCACCGACCAGAAAGCGCGAGCGGCGCAGCACCGGGTAGTTCAAGCGCAGCTTGGTCAGGCGCTTGACGAACTTGAGCAGCGCCGTGCCTTCGTCGTCCAGTTGCCAGTTGACCCAGCCGATTTCACTGTCCTGGCAGTAGGCATTGTTGTTGCCATGCTGAGTGCGGCTGAACTCGTCGCCGGCGACGATCATCGGCGTGCCCTGGGCCAGCAGCAGGGTGGCGAAGAAGTTGCGCATCTGGCGCAGGCGCAATGCATTGATCTCGGGATCATCGGTGGCACCTTCGACACCATGGTTCCAGGAGATATTGTTGTTGCTGCCATCCTGATTGTTTTCGTCGTTGTCCTCGTTGTGCTTGTCGTTGTACGAGACCAGGTCGCGCAGGGTGAAACCGTCGTGGGCGGTGATGAAGTTCACCGAAGCGTAGGGGCGGCGACCGCGGCGGTTGAACAGTTCGCCAGAGGCGGTCATGCGCGCGGCAAAGTCGGCCAACTGGCCTTCATCACCTTTCCAGAAGGCTCGCACGGTGTCGCGAAAGCGGTCGTTCCATTCGGCCCAGCCGGGGGCGAAGTTACCCACCTGATAACCGCCGGGGCCGCAGTCCCAGGGCTCGGCGATCAATTTCACCTGGCTGAGCAGCGGGTCCTGGCGACAGGCGACGAGGAAACTGTGGCGTTCGTCGAAGCCTTCGTGATAACGGCCAAGGATGGTCGCCAGGTCGAAGCGAAAGCCATCCACGTGCATCTCGCCCGCCCAGTAGCGCAACGAGTCGGTGACCAGTTGCAGTACGCAGGGGTGGCTCAGGTCGAGGGTGTTACCCGTGCCCGAGTCATTGATGTAGAAACGCTTGTCGTCGGGCATCAGCCGATAGTAGGAGGCATTGTCGATGCCGCGCATGGACAGGGTCGGGCCCAGTTCATTGCCTTCGGCGGTGTGGTTGTAGACCACATCGAGGATCACCTCAAGGCCAGCATCGTGCAGGTGCGCGACCATCTCCTTGAACTCGGCGATCTTGCCGTTGGCCAGGTAGCGCGGATGGGGGGCGAAGAAGGCGATGCTGTTGTAGCCCCAATAGTTGTTCAAACCCTTTTGCAGCAAATGCTGGTCATTGACGAAGGCATGGATCGGCAGCAATTCGATGGAGGTAACCCCCAGTTGCTTGATGTGGCCGAGCAGTTCGTCGCACATCAGCCCGGCAAAGGTGCCGCGATTGTCCTCTGGCACCGCCGGATGGCGCATGCTGATGCCGCGGACATGCGCTTCATAGAGGATGGTGCGGTCCCAGGGCACGCTCACACGCTGGTCGCGGCCCCAGGTGTAAGCCGGATCGATGACTTTGCATTTGGGCACAAACGGCGCGCTGTCGCGGTCATCGAAACTGAGGTCGCCATCGGGATGACCGATGGTGTAGCCAAACAATGCTTCGGACCATTTCAGGCTGCCTACCAGTTGTTTGGCGTAAGGATCAATCAGCAGCTTGTTGGGGTTGAAACGGTGGCCGTTCTGCGGCTCGTACGGACCATGCACGCGGTAGCCGTAGATCTGCCCGGGGTGCGCATCGGGCAGGTAGCCGTGGAAAATCTCGTCGGTGTATTCCGGCAGTTCGATACGTTCGAGTTCAATTTCGCCACTGGCGTCGAACAGGCACAGCTCGACCTTGGTGGCGTGGGCCGAGAACAGGGCGAAGTTGACGCCCAAACCATCCCAGGTCGCACCCAGCGGGAATGGCAGGCCTTCGCGAATGCGCGAGGGTTCGACGACAGCGGCAGGCTTTTTCATGGGGCTCCTTGATCGGCTTGGTTTATCGCGGGACAAGCCCGCTCCCACCGGGATTCACCCACCTCCGGTGGGAGCGGGCTTGCCCCGCGAAAAAATTCATGCAACCGGCGGCTTCTTCGTCGTCCTTGGCTTTTTCGTCGTAGTCGGTTTGCTGGCTGGTTCTACCGGCACCGCCGGCTTGGCCTTGGCCTTGCGTGGTGTTGCCTTGGGCGCCAAAGCTTCGGCTTCGGCAAGCTTGCGCGCCATTTCCCAGTGGCGGGATTCCTGGCCCTCGGGCTTTCCTTCCGATTCCCAGATCTGGTAGGCGAATTCGCGGACACGTTTTTCTTCAATACTCATCTCGACGCTCCTGATGGCTTAGGCATGATCAATCAACAGGTTGACCGGAAATTCCTTGAGTACAGCGCTGAGTAACAGCTCCTTTGAGGCTGTGACTGCGCTGCTGGCAAAAAGTCCCGAGCAATTGGCAGGTGACAAGGCAAACGGCAACAGCAGCCGGGTATCGTCCCAGGTCTGCGCCGGGATCAAGGGAATCGGGGTATCTGCAAGCAAGCCACAGGCCAGGCGCGGCACAATCACAATCGCCCGCGCCGTATCCGTCACTCGGGCGAAAGCCAGTACCTGTGCGGCGTGTTTACCCTGCACCGGCAGTGGCAGGTACTGGCCCTGGGCAAACAGCTCGGGGTACTGCTGGCGGCGCTCGAGCACCTGGCTGATCAGCGCCTGCTTGACCCGACCGCTGCGCCAATCCTGGAGCAGTTGCGAGGTATTGGTGCTTTCATCCAGTCCCAGGCGGCGCGCGGCATAGTCCACGGCGCGGCGGTTGTCCGGGTCGACCAGGCTGAAGTCCCAGAACTCATTGCCCTGGTACAGGTCCGGCACACCGGGAACGGTCATGCGCAACAGGCATTGGCCCAGGCTGTTCAACGCACCTGCTGCGGCGATGGAGTGCGCCGCCTGGGCCAGGGAGTGACGCAGCTGCTGATTCTGTGGGTCTTGCAGCAAGCCCTGGATGAAGGCCAGACAGGCCTGCTCGTAGGCTTCGTTCGGCGCGTTCCAGCTGCTGCGCAACTTGGCTTCACGCAGGGCCTTGCGTTGCCATTGCTGCAGACGTTGTGCATAGGCCTGCAGTGCCAGTGGATCGCGTTCATCCAGGGCCAATGGCCAACTGCCTAGCACGGTCTGGTAGAGCATCCATTCATCGCCAGGTCCCGGTGCGATGCCGTCGGCAAGCTCACTGCGCAGGGGCGCGGCGAGTTCACGCCAATGTTCGATGCGACTGACGAACCAGTGGCTGCGTTCACTGATAACCGCCAGGCGTGCGCGGTTGTCTTCGCCACGCTTGTGATCGTGGGTGGCGGTACACAACAGGTTGTGCGGGAACTGGTGCAGGCGCTGCTCGCAAGCCTGATGGAAGGCTTCGACCGGCGCGCTGAAGCGCTCGGTATCGAAGCCGACGTCGTTGCGTGAGAGCAGTGCGGCCGAGCGGTAAAAAGCGGTGTCTTCGACGGCCTTGGCGGCGGTTGGTGCAGTCAGTTGCTGGAAGCGGATACAGGCATGGCGCAAGTGCTTGCGCGGCCGGCCAGGGGGCAGGCTGCGCCAGAGTTGCCCGCCGAGCCAGCGCTGCAGTGCGTCGAGCACCGGCCAGTCGCCTTCACTCAGGCTGTGCCGGGCGCCTGCCAGTGCTTGCTCAAAGAAGGGCGCATCCTCGCCTGGACGGCCGCAGGCATTCAGATACGTACGGTACACCGGGTAATGTTCGACCAGTGCCTGCAGTGCCCGGCGAATGGTGCCCAGGGTCAGGTCACGGCTCATCAGGTCATCGCGGGCCACTTGCAGCAAGGCCTGAGCGACTGATTCGAAATCCCCGGCCAGGCTACCGCCGAGGACCTGCTGGCGGGCCAGGCGCACTTCTTCGGCAAAAGCCGGGCGCTCGCTCAAGGTGCTCCAGGCTTCGCTGAGAAGGTCTTCGCCGCTCGGGTCATGCTGTAACAAGCTGACCTGGTTCATGAATTCATAGCCGGTGGTGCCATCCACACCCCAGTCACGGTGCAGGTGCTCGTTCCCGGCAAGAATCTTCTCGACGTAGATCGGTATATGTTCCAGCGCCGCGCTCAAAGGCCGCTGCGCCAGCAGTGCATCGACACGGCGCCGCAGCTTGCGGCAATAACCCCGCGGATCGGCCAGGCCATCGATATGATCAATACGCAGACCGTCGACCAGGCCCTTGGCAATCAACTCGAAGATTTTCTGGTGGGTGGCTTCGAACACTTCGTTGCGCTCGACCCGCAGGCCGGCGAGTTCATTGATATCGAAAAAGCGTCGCCAATTGATGTCATCGGCAGCGGTGCGCCAGCTGGCCAGGCGATAGGCCTGATGTTCGAGCAGGCCATGCAGGCGCTCGAATCCTGCTGGCGTACGGGCGTCGAAGGCTTCGAGCAATGTGCCGATGGCAGCCCTGCTGGCCAGTGCTACCAGTTCCTGTTGCAGCAGCACGGCCTTGTCGGCTGCCTGGCTGGCACTGTGCAAGGCGGCGAAGCGCATGCCCAGCGCTTGCACCTCGGTGTTGTCACTCAGGCACAGCACTTGTCCGTAATCAGTCGGGCTGACGGGAAAACGGTGCTCATGGTGGAGGACATGAAAGCTGCCTTCTTGCGCCTGGAAACACAGTTGAAGGTCTCCCGCTTTCAACGCTGCGCCGTAGTCGTTGGCAAGAAAGGGCAGCAGTAACTGCCCTTCGAGCAAAGGGTCGGCGGAATGCCACTGAATGTCGAAGAAGCTGCCGTAGCGGCTGCGCCGGCCCCAGGTCAACAGGTCCTGCCACCAGGGGTTGTCACTGCCAACGGCCATGTGGTTGGAGACGATGTCGAGGATCAGGCCCATGCCATGCAGGCGCAACGCCGCGACCAGTCTTACCAATGCCGCTTCGCCGCCCAGTTCGGGGTTGACCCGGGTCGGGTCGATCACGTCATAGCCGTGCTGCGATCCGGGACGAGCACACAGCAGCGGCGAGGCGTACAGGTGGGTGATTCCCAAGCGGGCGAAGTAGGGCACCAGTGGCTGCGCATCGTCGAGGGTGAAGCCGGCGTGAAACTGCAGGCGCAGGGTGGCACTCAAGGCTTTCAACGGTCGCGCTCCCAGGCTTGTTCCCGGGCTTGGGCCAGCAGCTCCAGGCGCCGCGCGGCATCGGCATCGTCCAGCAAAGTGGTGGCCGGCAGGGCAAAGCGGCGTCGCCAGTTGGGGTGGCTTTCGATAGTACCGGGCAGGTTCGGTTGTTCGTCAACGCCCAGCAGGTCTTCAAGGGGCAACAGCACCAAGGGCGCGCGGGTATGGCCCAGGTAGCGGATGCAGGCGTCGATCAGGCTGTCGCTGTCGGCGTGCGGGCCGTAGTTGTGTTCCAGCGTGCGTTGCAGACCCTGGCGCTCCTGTTGACGGGTGTCGCGCCAGTGCCGTTCGGTGATGGCGTCAATCAGCGAAAGGCGCTGGCTCCAGTCGATGTCGCGGGCCTGCAGCCAACCGGCCAGGGACGGAAGGTCGTGGGTGCTGGTGGTGGCCAGGGCATTGTCGGGCCAGTCGAGGATGGGTTTGAAGTGGCCGGGCGGATCTTGCTCGAACTGCAGCACGCGCATGCCCAGAATAGCCCGCTGGGCCAGTTTTTCCCGTAGGCCTTCGGGCACGGTACCCAGGTCTTCGCCGAGGACAATCGCCCGGTGGCGCACTGACTCCAGGCACAGCAGGCGCAGCAAGTCATCGAGCGGGTAGTGCAGGTAGGCACCTTCGCTGGCATGTGCGCCCATGGGAATCAGCCACAGGCGCTGCAGGCCCATGACATGGTCGATGCGCAAGCCGCCCGCGTGGGTAAAGTTGGCCCTGAGCATTTCGATGAACGCGCGGTAGCCGTTGCGCCGTAAACCTTCGGGCGAGAAGGCGCAGATCCCCCAGTTCTGCCCGGAGCGATTGAGCACATCGGGCGGCGCCCCGACGTTGAGTCCGGCCAGCAGTTCATCCTGACGCGTCCACGCCTGGCTGCCGGCGCCGTCGGCACCCACGGCAAGGTCGGCGATCAGGCCGATGGCCATGCCATTGCTGCGGGCAGCGTCCTGCGCGCGTTGCAGGCTGCGTTCAATCAACCACTGGCAGAAGGCGTGAAACTGGATCTGCTGCTGATGGTCTTCGGCAAAGGCTGCCACCTCCGGGCTGTGCGGGTCGTGCCAGGCAGCGGGCCACTGCCGCCAGTCCTGGCCCAGTCCGCGTGCCTGGGCTTCGGCCAGCAGCGCTTCAAAACGGCAGTGTTGGGTCAGGGCGTCGCCGGCTTGTTCACGGTAGCTGTCGAAATCGACCAGTAACGGGTGGTCGCCGTCGATGAAGTCCTCAAACAGGCAGTACAGCACTTGGTAACGGCTTGCGGCAGCTTCGGGCCAGTCGATCAGGGGCAACTGTTCAAGTTGCTGCAGGTTGTCCTCCAACCCCAGGGTTTCGATGGCCATGCGCACCACACGCTCGCCCAGCAGGGCCGAGGGGCTGGCGTACAGACTGTTGAGAAACAGGCGGCTGGACGGCGAGTACGGACTGTAGCGGCGAGTGTCGCTGGCGAACATGGCGTGCAACGGGCTGATTGCCAGGGCGTCGGCGCCACGTTCGGCGGCGCTGCGGGCCAGTTGTTCGAGGGCCAGGCAGTCGCCGAAACCGCCATCACCGTGACGGCGCAGGCTGTAGAGTTGGGCGCTGATACCCCAGCAACGCGGTGTCGGGGTGTCGAGGGCATCCGCGAGGCTGAAGCAGCGGGCCGGTGCCACAGCCAGGTGAAAATGCTGCCCGCTGATGTCCACCTGGTGGTAGCCGAGGGGCAATCCGGGGGGCAGCGCACTGTGGTCGTCCAGTTGCAGCTGCAGGACTGCGCCATCTTCTTGCAGCACCCAGCACGGGCTGGCCGCGGGGAAATAGGCGGACAGATCCAGGGCCTGCTGCACATCGACGGTAAACAGTGGCGGCAAGTGCCGGGCATCATGGGCAATGGTAAGCGCCTTGATGCTCGCGGCCACCTGCTCTGCGTCGTCGGCCGGATGGCCA
>OEPS010000028.1_pt1 | contig 53646 bp, 52 predicted proteins | sample 1539411 | NCBI WGS metagenome assembly OEPS01 (sample SAMN02671747, study PRJEB22543) | soil metagenome | biome: bacteria | place: China:Hunan Province, Lengshuijiang City | collected 2012-10-15 | depth 0.08m m
AAAACCTTACGCAGCGTCAAGCGGAATCGTGTCAATCATTGCGACAAATCAATCCAGAGCATGCCTTTGCGCGACTGATTTATCCCACTTTCCCTTTGAGCCCAATTCCATATGGGGGCTGCGCCCGGAATTTTAAAGGTCATTCGAGATAAAAATGTGATACATATCACAATTGTGTGGCTGCCTTTTGGCGTCGCCTAAGTTTAGAACAAAAGTTTACGCTTCATTGTTAATATTTTGTTAGAATTAACCTGAAAAGTTGTCCTTTCACAGCGAGAAGTAAGCCCATGTCGAATAAACCCTCTTCGGACGAGCTCAAGAAAAATTTGAGTGAAATGCAGTTTTACGTGACCCAAAATCACGGTACTGAACCGCCGTTCACCGGGCGGCTACTCCACAATAAACACGATGGTGTCTATCACTGCCTGGTGTGCGGCGCACCGCTGTTTAACTCACAAACCAAGTATGATTCAGGCTGCGGCTGGCCGAGCTTTTATGAGCCGGTAAGCGATGACGCTATCCGTTACCTCAATGACTACTCGCACGGTATGCAGCGCACGGAAATTCGCTGTGGAAACTGCGATGCTCACCTTGGACATGTTTTCCCGGATGGTCCTCAGCCCACCGGTGAGCGTTTTTGTGTAAATTCGGCCTCTTTAAGCTTCACTAATGATGAAAACGGTGAGCAAATCAAAGGTTGAAAAAACGATTCAGCAAATTATTCCAAAACGGGGTTCGCGGAAGATGGATATTGATCGGATTATCGATAGCATGACGCCGGAAGTTTATCAGCGTCTGGCGACGGCGGTAGAGCTGGGAAAATGGCCGGATGGCGTGGCGTTGACTGATGAACAGAAAGAGAACAGCCTGCAGCTGGTAATGCTTTGGCAGGCGCGACATAACGTGGACGCGCAGCATATGACCATCGATACCAACGGGCAGATGGTGATGAAAAGCAAACAGCAGCTGAAAGTGGACTTTGGTATTACGCCGGCACCCATCGCGACGTTCAAATCCTGAGTCTGAACAAACCTGCGCAGCCCGGCCAATCAATAGCCGGGCTTTGATGCGCGACGGCGTTACTTCTTGTTCATCATCGCCTTAAGATCGGCGAAAGGATTGTATTTCGCTTCGCCGACGGCTTTCTGCGCATCTTCGCCAGCCACCACCGTGGAACCATACTGGTCGGCCTCGGTGTATTTTGAGTGCTCATGATCGTGGCAGTACAGGCACAGCATCTCCCAGTTACTGCCATCTTCCGGGTTATTGGAGTGGTCGTGGTCGATATGGTGTACCGTCAGTTCACGCAGGTTTGAATAGACAAACTCACGCGAGCAGCGTCCGCAAACCCACGGGAAGAGCTTCAGCGCTTTTTCACGGTAACCGACTTCCAGACGGGCGTAGTTTTTCGGGATATAAGCCATAATACCCATGCCTTTTGTTGAAATGAAAAGCTGCGCCGGTCAGGCGCAGCGGAATGCGGCTATCATAACCTATTGTTGATAGGGTGACACAGAGCAGATCAGTGTTTGATTCCCAGCGACTCGGCCAGCTGTTTCGCTAACTGGTTTTTGTCATCCGCGCCGTACTCCCAGAACATCGCGCCTCCCAGCCCCTTACTCTTGATATAGTCGGCCTTAATCGCCACCGAACGCGGGTTTTCGTAAGAAAGCGCAAACAGCGCTTTGCCGTCCGCGGATTGAACCGACAGCCAAGGCACTTTTGCTTCATCATCCCAATGCTGAGTAAAACGTTTCTGCGGATCGTTGATTAACTTCGCCACAATATCGTTGTATTTCACATAAGTATCTTTCTTCAGGTCGACGCCCAGCGATTTGAATAGCTCAATCTGCTGCGCCGCAAAGTAGGGCTGGGTAGCCGGGTTCTTCTGCGCATCCGGTTTGCTCCAGTCAATACCCGGTTCGACGGCACGTTTGGGTACCCGGCCATAGAAACCAATCCCGAGATTCATCTGGCTCGGCTTTAAACCAGCGGCAATGTAGTTGTTGACCACAAAATCAGCGCTGTATTTATCCGCTTCCGCCACCGTCGGCCAGCGGGTTGAATCGTACAGATTAGAGTTGAAGTATTGGGTGCCATAAGCCATGTCGTAGGTCATCAGGTTGATATAATCGAGCGATGGCGCAATCGCCTTTACGTCTACCCAGCTTTTTGGACTTTCAGCATTTGCGCCCACGGCGATGGTCACCAGTTTTTTATTGCCCACAGCCGCGCGCAGCTCTTTCAGCAGGGCGGTAAAATTATCCCGATCCGCCGGTTGACTGGCGACCAGTCCCCATGCGCCGTTAACCGGATATTCCCAATCGAGGTCGATCCCATCAAGACCATACTTTTCAATAATCTCCTGTACCGACTGAATAAACACCGCCCGGGTTTCCTTGGTTGCCGCCGCGCCGGAGAATCCGCGTGCACCCCAGCCGCCGACGGAAAGCAGAACTTTCAGATTCGGGTTTTGCTGACGTAAGGTGGGAATTTTCAGTAAATCAGCCTGTACTTTCGGCGACAGCCAAATTTGATGCAGCCTGCTGGGGTCTTTCAGGGCATCGTTGGTTTCGTCTTTTTCGTCGTTATAGACCAGACCAAACGAGTAGTTGAGATGGGTGATCTGGCGGATGTCCAGTTTATCGATGTCGCCGCCAGGGCCAGCAGTGACATCGCCGCCGCCGTTAAAATAGCCGACGGACATCAGTGAGTTAGCGGAAACAACGCTTGCGCAGAGCAGGGGTAAAGCTGCCAGTAAAGGCAAAAGTTTCATATCAGTTCCTCTTTGACTTAGAAATGCAAACACGCCACGGAAATGGCGTGGCGAAAAAAAACAGCCCGTGCAGGCTAGCATCTTCCACAGAGCAAAACTGCGAAGGCGTTCACGGCTGCATCAGCGAAGCGGCAGATTGCTGGAGGTATCAGGGCAGCTAACACTACCGAATGATGCCGGTCTGTGTTGCCCCAGGAGTCATGCTGTTGCGACGCGCGCTGATGCTTTTTACTTTGGTATCAGCACGCGCAAAGTTTCACCGGAGGAGATTGCTGAGAAAACGCGCCGACAGGGATTAGCCTGTCGGCACGGGTTACGCCTGGGTTTCCAGCCAGTCGTCGAGGGTATACAGGGTGGCGCCTGCGGCGGCCATCTCCATAAACGCCAGATTGCTGTCCTGAGGCTGAATATTCACCCCGCGGCAGCCGTCGGTAATCACGTAAACGCTATAGCCCAGATTGAGAGCGTCGAGCACGGTGAACTTGACGCAGTAGTCGGTGGCCAGACCCAGCACCGTGAGTTCGGTAATCTCACGCTCGCGCAGCCACGCATCGAGCTGGGTTTTCTGCCGGTGGCCGTTGTCGAAAAAGGCGCTGTAGCTGTCAATACCTGGGTTTTCACCTTTATGAAACACGGCGGCGATATGCTGCTGTTTGAGGAGCGGATGTAGCGCCGCGCCTTCGCTGTTTTGCACGCAGTGATCCGGCCAAAAGGTCTGCGCCAGGCCATCGAGCTCGCCCTGAGTATAGGGTTCGACCTGATGCTGGCTGGCAAAGCTGCCGTGATTCGCCGGGTGCCAGTCCAGGCTGGCAACTACCGTTTCGCCCCGCGCCAGGCTCCAGTCGATAAGCCGGTTGGCGACATCCACCGTGCTATCGCCCTGCGGGACGGCAAGTGCGCCACCGGCGCAAAAATCATTTTGTAAATCCACCAGTAGCAGCGCGCGCTGGGTCATGTGCTCCTCCTTACTCATCGGGTGTCAGTTCGCCGCGCAGATTCTCCTGCATTGCGCGACGGATAGCCGCAACGTCCAGATCCTGGCTCAGCAAATAGTGTAGCTTGGTCAGCGTGGCTTCTACGGTCATATCAAAACCGCTAATCACTCCCGCCTGGGCGAGCGCGTTGCCGGTGGCGTAACCGCCCATATTGACTTTGCCGGACATGCACTGGGTCAAATTGATGACCACAATGCCGCGCTGGCTGGCTTCGGCCAGCACCTGGATAAACTCGCCATTCTGCGGCGCGTTGCCGACGCCGTAAGAGCGCAGGATCAGCGCTTTGACCGGCTGGCGCAGGAAGTTGCGCACGACGTCTGCGGAAATACCTGGATAAATCGTTACCACGCCGATCGGCTGCGGCGTGATGGGGTGTACCATCAGCTCACCGCCCCCCTGCGGCGCGGGAGGCGTGCCGAGACGGCGAATATGAATGCCGGCCTCCAGCAGCGGCGACAGGTTTGGCGAGGCGAAGGCGTTAAAGCCGTCGGCATGGGCCTTTGTAGTACGGTTGCCGCGGTAAAGGCGATTATTGAAGAACAACGTGACTTCGTTAATTGGATAGTTGGCCGCGACGTACAGCGCGTTGAGCAGGTTAATCTGTCCGTCGGATCGCAGCTCGGCGAGAGGGATTTGCGACCCGGTGACAATAACCGGTTTTCCCAGATTCTCCAGCATAAAGGAGAGCGCCGAGGCGGTAAACGCCATGGTATCCGTACCGTGCAGGATTACGAAGCCGTCGTACTGATCATAATGGTCGCGAATATCATCGGCGATATGCTGCCAGTCCTGCGGCGTCATATCGGAAGAGTCCATCAGCGGGGCGTACTCATGAATGGTAAAATCCGGCATCTCAGGCCGGTGGAACTCGGGCATCAAGGCCAGCTGGCGCTGTAAATGGCCGGAAACGGGAATGTAGCCGTGTTCAGAACGCTGCATACCAATGGTGCCGCCGGTATAGGCAACGTAAATTGATTTCTTCTGCATAGCATCGCTTAGGTTATACGTGGACTGGCGAAGTATATACCCGTCACGCCGCAAGTTGCAGGGGCGTTGGCTGCTTTCGCGTATTACATTGGCTGCATTACGCAAAATCATTCGCGCTGCATCGAGGCGGCGTGAAGGATGAAGTGGATAAATGCCGCCCCATGGTCTGGGGCGGCAGAGGATTAACGAATATTGGCGCAGGTTAAACAGAAGGCGTAGCGGTTCTGCGGATCGTTGAACGCCGCAAGCTTATCGCTCTCCTTTTTCACCGCATCAGCAGCGGCGGCCACCGGCGCCGGCAAATATGCCTGTACCGCTGCCGGTAGCGCCGCGCGGACTGAACCGGTCAGACTATCAACAACCATTGAGAAGAAAGTGGGGTCTTCCTGGTAATAGTTGATATGCCACTGTTTCAGCTTCGCCAGCTCGGCGGCTTTCGCCACCGCGTCGTCAAAGTCGCCGAGGCTGTCGACCAGGCCGTTAGCCTTCGCATCTTCGCCGGTCCAGACGTGGCCCTGGGCAATTTGGTCGATTTTTTCCGGCGTGCTTTTTCGCGCGTTCGCCACCAGGGTGATAAAGCGTTTATAGCCGTTTTCGATGCTCAACTGCATAAGCTGCTGGACTTCCGGCGGTAGCGCTTTTGTAGTGGAGACATCGGCCAGCGGCGAAGTTGCAACGCCGTCGGTATGCACGCCGATTGAACCCAGCGTATCCTGAACGGTATTGATTACGCCAAAGATACCGATAGATCCGGTAAGGGTGCTTGGGTTAGCCACGATATAATCCGCCGGGGTGGAGATCCAGTAGCCGCCGGAGGCAGCCATACCGCCCATCGAGACTACAACCGGCTTACCTGCTGCTTTTGCCGCCGCCAGCTCTTCGCGAATAACTTCGGAGGCGCTGACGCTGCCGCCCGGGCTGTTTACCCGCAGCACGATAGCTTTCACTTTCGGGTCCAGACGTGCGTCTCGGATCTGCGCAGCGGTAGTGTCGCCGCCGACGTTACCCGGCGTTTCTTCGCCATCCATAATCGCGCCGTTAGCAAAGATAACCGCAATGGCGGAGCCCTGGTCGGCAGGGGTTTTCACCGTATAGTCGTAGTAGCTGATCGCGCTGTAGTTGTTATCCGCCTTGCTCCAGCCAAACTGTTTTGTCAGCGCTTTCTCCACATCGGTGGAGGTGCCCAGCTCATCAACCAGCTTGTTGTCCAGCGCGTATTTTGCGGTATCGCCATCGACTTTACGCAGCCCATCAATTACGCCCTGAGCGCCAGGGAACACCTGCTGAGCGGTGATCTGGCGGTTGGCGGCGATAGTGTTGAGATAGTTTTGCCACAGCTCGCCAATCCAGCGGCTATCCGCCTCGCGCGCGGCCGGAGACATATCGTCGCGGATAAACGGTTCTACCGCAGACTTATAGGTACCAACGCGGAAAACGTGGGTCGATACTTTGAGCTTGTCGAGCAGCGATTTGTAATACAGGCCGTTGGTCGCAAAACCGTGCAGATCCACTTCGCCCTGTGGCGAGAGCCAGATTTTATTGGCGAAGCTGGCCAGATAATACTGGCCCTGGCTGTAGCTGCTGCCGATGGCGTAGACCGGCTTGCCGCTATCGCGGAATTCACGCAGCGCTTTACCGATATACTGCATCGACGGCTGATCGCCGCCGGCAAAGTTCTTCAGATCCAGCACGATACCGGTAATATTCCGGTCGTCTTTTGCCTGGCGAATCGTCTGTACGATATCGAACAGCGAGTTTTCCTGCAGGCGGTCGGAGCTGGCGCCAAACAGCTGACGACCAATCACGCTCAGCTTGCTGCTGGCCGAAGGTTTATCGACCACCACGCCGGTGATATCCATTAGTAGCGCACCGCGCGTTTTATGCTCTGTCGTTGTACTGCTGAACTGGGACCAGATGCCGACGCAGGCGAGCACCAACACCAGGAAAACCACGTTCAGTGCGAGCTGGCGAATGAAATTGAGCACTCGCCATGTCCATTTAAAAATTCCGGCGAGCAGTCGCCAAAGAGTTCGCATGTATTCTCCCTAACCATTATCAAAAATGGGCGAGCCGCAGGGGCTGCCGCGTTTGGCTATCCTAATGAGAGTGCCGACGGTTGTCAGCAGGAATCACCCGTTGGGCTGTAACAAAATCCTTGCGCATGTTAATTTTATGAAAAATGACATCACAGGAGTTATACAGATGGATGCTCTCGAACTACTGATTAATCGCCGCAGCGCTTCACGTCTGACCGACCCCGCCCCGGCGGGCGAGCAGCTGGAAAATATCCTCCGCGCTGGCCTGCGAGCGCCGGACCACGGGACGCTGCAGCCGTGGCGGTTCTTTATCATTGCCGATGAAGGGCGCGAGCGCTTTAGCCAGCTGCTGGAAAAAGGTGCCATAGCCGCTGGCGCGGATGAAAAAGCGATTGAAAAAGCCCGCAGCGCGCCGTTCCGTGCACCGCTGATTATAACCGTGGTCGCGCGCTGTGAAGATCACCCGAAGGTGCCGATGTGGGAGCAGGAGATGTCGGCGGGCTGTGCGGTGATGGCGATGCAGATGGCGGCAGTCGCCCAGGGTTTCAACGGCATCTGGCGTAGCGGCGCGTTAACCGAGAGCCCGGTTGTACGTGAAGGTTTTGCCTGCCGGGAGCAGGATAAAATTGTGGGATTTCTCTATCTGGGCACGCCGCAGCTTAAAGCCGCAACCAACATCGCGCTGCCGGATACCTCGCCGTTCGTCAGCCGATTCTGATTACACTCCTGCACAGGCCGGGTGGCGGTTAACGCCTGACCCGGCATACGGTTTCAGTCAATTACGGCTTTGGTCTTTCGCAGATGCCGCCTGCAAGATATTTATTCACTATTTCTGTTGTTTGCTGAATTCGTCTTTCGCTTTCTGTAGCTGTTGCTGGAATGCCGGATTGGTGTGCAGCGTGGCGACAACCGCGGAGCCAACAACTCGCGCCGCGTCTACGTCGCTCTGCCAGTGATAGCCGCAGATAACCCGACTTTCACCGAGCTCAAAGCCGCGCTTGAGGATTTCATTTTGCCGCTGGGGATTAATCTCAGCCAACACCAGCGCCGTGGCCCAGCCGATTGAGGTATGTCCGGAAGGATAGGAGCCGTTTTTCGACAGCGCATCCTGCTCTTTGGTGTTGCAGGTAGAGACGCCATAAAACGCAAATGGCCGAATACGCATATACTTCTCTTTCGCCCCGCGCGTCGCCAGATCGCCGGCATCTTCAATCATATTGGTGAGCAGCTTATGCAGCTCCGGCGCGTCCTGGGCGGTAATGGGCGAGCCGAAGGCGCCGGAGAAGGCGTTAGCGACGCCACCGGCGCTCAGGTTGGCGTCTTCCGCAGCTAGTTTTCCGCGCTCGGTGCCGCGCAGCAGACGTCCTTTCTCATACATTGCCTGATCGTTTAAAAACGCAATGCTGCCAACTTCCGGCGGTGGCGGCAGCAGCGCCAGGCTGTCGATGGCCTGCGCGTTGGTCAGATAGTAGAGGTCGGGCTTGGTGGTGACGTCATTACCGGCGGGAACCAGGGCGAAAGCGTTGATGGAGAAGAAACTGGCCAGGCAAAGGGCGAGAACGCGTTTTTTCATTAAAATTTCCTTACGTTGTTATATGTCCAAACAAAGCAGAATTCTTTTTTGTCATATTTCTGTCATCTTTAGTAAAGATTAAAATCAGCCTGAAAAAGCGGGGCCGTATCGCAAAATTGTTTTTTTGTCTGCTTAATGAGCAACCATACGCGATTTCGGACTGTCGCACTTATCACCCCGCCGTTTGGGCGCTACCATAGCGGGATTGCAATGACAGGAGATGTCCATGAGCGAGCAAGCCATTCGTTTAACGCAATACAGCCACGGAGCCGGTTGCGGGTGTAAGATTTCCCCTAGAGTGCTGGAAACTATCCTGCAAAGTGACCAGGCCAAATTTATCGATCCCAATCTGCTGGTGGGCAATGAAACCAGCGACGATGCCGCGGTCTACGATCTCGGCAACGGTACCTCGATTGTCAGTACCACCGACTTTTTTATGCCGATCGTCGATAACCCGTTCGATTTTGGCCGCATCGCTGCAACTAACGCCATCAGCGATATTTTCGCTATGGGCGGCAAACCTATTATGGCCATCGCTATCCTCGGCTGGCCTATCAATACCCTGGCGCCGGAAATTGCTCGTCAGGTGGTTGAGGGCGGGCGCTTTGCCTGCCAGCAGGCGGGGATCGCGCTTGCCGGCGGCCACTCTATTGACGCACCGGAACCTATCTTCGGACTTGCCGTAACCGGCGTCGTACCGACCGAGCGCGTGAAGAAAAACAGCACCGCTCAGGCTGGCTGTAAACTCTATCTCACTAAACCGCTGGGAATTGGCGTGCTGACCACCGCTGAGAAAAAGTCGCTGCTGAAGCCTGAACATCAGGGGCTGGCGACGGAAACCATGTGCCAGATGAACCTCGTCGGCTCGGCGTTTGCCAATATCGACGGCGTGAAAGCGATGACCGATGTGACCGGCTTCGGGCTTCTGGGCCACCTGAGTGAAGTGTGCCGCGGCGCAGGAGTACAGGCGCAGTTAACCTATGCCAATATCCCGAAACTGCCGGGAGTGGAAGAGTATATTGCGGCCGGTGCAGTACCGGGCGGAACCGGGCGCAACTTTGCCAGCTACGGTCATTTGATGGGCGAAATGCCGCCAGAATGGCGCGATCTGCTGTGCGATCCGCAAACCTCCGGCGGCCTGCTGCTGGCGGTAACGCCGCAGGCCGAGGCTGAAGTGCAGGCGGCGGCCGCGGAGTTTGGTATTACGCTCACCGCTATCGGCGAGCTGGTTACCGCCCGCGGCGGACGTCCTATGATCGAGATCCGTTGATTTCATGCGGCTGTTTATTGCAGAAAAACCGAGTCTCGGTCGCGCTATCGCCGATGTGCTGCCTAAACCGCATCGCAAAGGTGATGGCTACATTGAGTGCGGTAACGGGCAGGTGGTCACCTGGTGTATTGGCCACCTGCTGGAGCAGGCCCAGCCCGACGTCTATGACGGGCGCTATGCGCGCTGGAATCTGCTTGACCTGCCCATCGTGCCGGAAAAGTGGCAGCTGCAGCCTAAGCCCTCGGTCACCAAACAGCTTAACGTGATTAAGCGCCTGCTGGGCGACGCCCAGGAAGTGATCCACGCGGGTGACCCGGACAGAGAAGGCCAGCTGCTGGTGGATGAGGTGCTGGATTATCTGCAGCTGGCGCCGGAAAAACGCCAGCAGGTACAGCGCTGTCTGATTAACGATCTTAACCCACAGGCGGTGGAGCGGGCGATTAACCGCCTGCGCGCCAATAGCGAATTTGTTCCGCTATGCGTTTCAGCGCTGGCCCGCGCCCGCGCCGACTGGCTGTATGGGATCAACATGACCCGCGCGTACACTATCCTCGGGCGTAACGCGGGTTATCAGGGCGTGCTATCGGTGGGACGCGTGCAAACGCCGGTGCTTGGCCTGGTGGTGCGCCGCGATGAAGAGATTGAAAACTTCGTCGCCAAAGATTTCTTCGATGTGAAGGCGCATATCGTTACTCCGAAGGATGAGCGTTTTGTCGCAACCTGGGTGCCCAGCGAAGCCTGCGAGCCGTACCAGGACGAAGAGGGGCGGCTGTTGAATCGCTCGCTGGCCGAGCATGTGGTCAAACGCATCGAGGGCCAGCCGGCGACGGTAACCGCTTATAACGACAAGCGGGACTCCGAGCCGGCGCCGCTGCCGTTTTCCCTTTCGGCGCTGCAGATTGAAGCCGCTAAACGCTTCGGATTTAGCGCGCAGAACGTGCTTGATATTTGTCAGAAGCTGTATGAAACCCACAAGCTGATTACCTATCCGCGTTCCGATAGCCGCTACCTGCCGGAGGAGCACTTTGCCGGACGCCATGCGGTGCTGAACGCCATTAGCGTGCATGCCTCTGACCTGCTGCCGCAGCCGGTGGTGGATCCGGAAATCCGCAACCGCTGCTGGGATGATAAAAAGGTCGATGCCCACCACGCAATTATTCCGACCGCTCGCAGCTCGCAGGTGAAGCTCAGCGATAACGAAGAAAAGGTATATGGCCTGATCGCCCGTCAGTATCTGATGCAGTTTTGCCCGGATGCGGTGTTCCGTAAATGTCAGATCGATCTGGATATTGCCAACGGTAAGTTTGTCGCTAAAGCGCGTTTTCTGGCGGAGGCGGGCTGGCGAACCCTGCTGGGCAATAAAGAGCGTGATGAAGAGAACGACGGCATGCCGCTGCCGGTGGTGGCAAAAGATGATGAGCTGCTGTGCGAAAAGGGCGAAGTGGTGGAGCGTCAGACCCAGCCGCCGCGTCATTTTACCGATGCGACGCTGCTGTCGGCGATGACCGGTATTGCCCGCTTCGTGCAGGATAAAGATCTGAAGAAGATCCTGCGCGCCACGGACGGACTCGGTACGGAGGCGACACGCGCCGGGATTATCGAACTCCTCTTCAAGCGCGGTTTCTTAACCAAGAAAGGGCGCTATATCCACTCCACCGACGCCGGGAAAGCGCTGTTTCATTCTTTACCTGAAATGGCGACCCGTCCGGATATGACGGCCCACTGGGAGTCGATTCTGACGCAAATCAGCGAAAAACAGTGCCGCTATCAGGACTTTATGCAGCCGCTGGTGGGGACGCTGTTTCAGCTTATCGACCAGGCGCGCAGCACGCCGGTACGCCGCTTTCGCGGGATTGTTGCGCCGGGCGACGGTAAGAAAAGCTTTAGCAAGGGGAAAGGCAGAGCCAAGGCTAAAGATAAAAAACCGGCCTCCGACTCTGCGGCAGAAAGCCCATAATAAAAAACCCCGGGAAACCGGGGTCTTCTCAGTTATTCGCCGAAGCTGAATGCACGGGGTTCAGAAACACCAGCCTTAAATTACACCCTGTGCCAGCATAGCGTCAGCCACCTTCACGAAACCGGCGATATTCGCGCCGCGCACGTAGTTGGTCTGCTTCTCGTCACCGCCGTACTGCACGCAGGCGTGGTGGATATCCAGCATGATGTGGTGCAGACGCGCATCCACTTTCTCTGCCTTCCAGCCCATACGTGCGGCGTTTTGCGCCATTTCCAGGCCCGAGGTGGCTACGCCGCCAGCGTTAGCCGCTTTGCCCGGCGCGAACAGAACGCCCGCTTCGAGGAACAGATCGGTTGCCGCGATGGTGGTTGGCATATTGGCGCCTTCCGCAACGGCTTTGACGCCGTTGGCAATTAGCTGACGGGCAGCGTCGACGTCCAGCTCGTTCTGCGTTGCGCACGGCAGAGCGATATCCACCGGCACAGACCACGGCTGCTTGCCTTCAAGATAGGTCAGACCGAACTCACGAGCGTAATCAGCCACGCGACCGTGACAACGCTCTTTAATGTCGATCAGGCGAGCCAGTTTTTCTTTGGTGAAGCCCGCTTCGTCAACTACGGTGCCGTTGGAGTCGGAGGCGGTTATCACGCGAGCGCCAAGCTCCATCGCTTTTTCAATCGCGTATTGCGCGACGTTACCCGAGCCGGAAACCGCGACGCGAGCGCCCTCAAAACCTAAACCATGACGCTTAAGCATTGCTTCGGTGAAGTAAATCAGACCGTAGCCGGTTGCTTCCGGGCGAATCAGGCTACCGCCGAAGGAGAGGCCTTTACCAGTGAATACGCAGGCGCTGTTGTTGGAAAGCTTACGCATCATCCCGGCCATAAAGCCGACTTCACGACCGCCTACGCCGATATCACCGGCGGGAACGTCGGTATCCGGACCGAGATGGCGATATAGTTCGGTCATCAGTGCCTGGCAGAAGCGCATCACTTCGCCATCGCTTTTGCCTTTAGGATCGAAGTCGCTGCCGCCTTTACCGCCGCCCATAGGCAGGGTGGTCAGGGCGTTTTTGAAGGTTTGTTCAAAGCCCAGGAATTTGAGAATCGACAGGTTTACAGAAGGGTGGAAACGCATGCCGCCCTTGTACGGGCCGATGGCGGAGTTGAACTGCACGCGCCAGGCGCGGTTAACCTGTACCTGATTACGGTCATCAACCCAAACGACGCGGAACTGGATAGCACGCTCCGGTTCAACCAGACGTTCCAGCAAATTCATCTGGCGATAGCGCGGATTTTCCTCAAGGAAAGGCCACAGGGTGGTCATCACCTCGCGGACGGCCTGAGCAAATTCAGTTTGATTTGGATCGCGCTGTTGAACGCGGGCGAGAAAACCTTCCAGAGTGCACGTCTGATCCATTGATATAAATTCCCCTTATGGTTGTGGTTGCAACTATTTATTATGGTTCGGCCCTTGAAAAAGCCGTTTTTCCGACTATACCACCGGAAATCGTTAGGTAAGCAAGGAAAAATTGTTCAGGAAGCAAAATTTATAATCAGGCATTGGTCATAATCAAAAACGATGACTGCCGCCTGAAAAAATTAGCGGGGAAGGAAAGAGGCGCGCCGGGCGATATAGGTTTCCAGCAGAGGGATGTCCGCGGGGGCGAGGTTGAAGGCAAAGGCTTCCAGCGGCGAACACCAGCGCAGCTGGCTGTGGTAGTGGGCGACGGGTTCACCGTCAAAACGCGGTACCCACCAGGCGTGAAGATGAATCATACGCCCGGACACCGCACGTTGATGGCTGGCGATATAGCAATGCGGTTGGGCAGCGATCTGCAGCTCTTCCTGAAGCTCCCGGACCAGCGCCTGGGCCTGAGTTTCCCCTGGCTCAACTTTTCCGCCGGCAAACTCCCACATTCCCGGCTGATCCGCATGGGCAGGCCGTTGCGCAAGCAGGATCTTCCCGTTGCGCTCGATAATGGCGGCGACAACATCAATTGTTTTTAGCATATGCATCATCGTTCTGTTCGGAATAATGGCCTATTATCACCGTCCTTGTCCCATTGAAACAACCCTGTAACCGCTGGAGAGTCTCCGTGCTTGACCGTCACCTGCATCCTCGTCTCAAACCCTTGCTCAACGCGACAGCGGCCCTGCTGGATCGTCCGGCCGTCTCTCCCGATGGGGTGACGTTACTCGGCTTTGCAATCGGGATACTGACGCTGCCGTTTTTAGCTTTGGGTTGGTATCAGGCGGCGCTGGCGACGATTGTGGTTAATCGTCTGCTGGATGGTTTAGACGGCGCGCTGGCCCGACGACGTGGCTTAACCGATGCGGGCGGTTTTCTGGATATTGCGCTCGATTTCCTGTTTTACGCTCTGGTGCCGTTTGGCTTTATTCTTGCCGATCCGGCGCAGAACGCGCTGGCTGGCGGCTGGCTGCTGTTCGCTTTTATTGGCACCGGCAGCAGTTTTCTGGCCTTTGCCGCGCTGGCGGCTAAACATCAGATAGATAATCCGGGTTATGCCCATAAATCGTTTTATTATCTCGGTGGGCTGACGGAAGGTTCGGAGACGATTGCGCTGTTTGTGCTGAGCTGCCTGTTCCCGCAGTGGTTTGCCTGGCTGGCGTGGATTTTTGGCGCGCTATGCTGGCTGACCACCTTTACGCGGGTGTGGAGCGGATATGTCACGCTGAAGCAGATCGGAAGGTGAGTTTTCCCGGTTTGCGCTGCGCTCCGCCGGGCTACGGGTTTGCCGCCGTCTGCGGTCCGGTAGCCCGGACAAGGCGCGTCAGCGCCGCCCCCGGGAAATGCGCCGGGTCGGATGCTTCCACGCAGCGCATGTTGCCAATTAGCAGATTATTTGCTGCTCTCCGGGCCGCGTTCCCCGCGCGAGACCGGATTCTGCGGGTCGCTGCTCCACTCGTACCAGCCGCCGTCGTAGACCGAAACATTGTTCCAGCCCATCGCCCGGGCGTACATAAACGTTTCTGAGGCGCGCCAACCGGTACCGCAGTAGAAAGAGACCTGCTGGCTCGGCAGAATATTCCACGATTTCCACATCGCGGCGATATCATCTGCGCTGCGCATGGTGCCGTCCGGATTGTGGAAATCCTCCATATGCGTGGAGTCGCTTCCGGCATGGCCCCAGCGGGCGCCGGCAATCTCTCCCGCTGGCTTGATATAGCTGTAGCCGCTGGTGGCGCCAATAAACTCCGGCCAGGAACGAATGCTCACCAGCGAGGCGTCCTGACGATGCAGCAAAGCGCGGGCCTGCTCGGTATTGAGCATGAGCTGCGGCTGAGCGGGAATGGTGGCGCCGAAATCCGGCTCTGGCTCCTGCTGCGGCGGCGTTCCGCGCTCAACCGGCAGCCCGGCGTCAGACCAGGTTTTCCATCCGCCGTCGAGCAGGCGTACATCTTTTACCCCGGCATACAGCATAATCTGCGCCACGCGGGCGGCGGCATACACGTCGCGACCGTACAGAATTACCGTCGTATCATGGCGAATCCCGTGTTTTGCCAGCATCGCTTTAAGCTGTGCATCGGAGACCTTATTCCACAGCGGTTCGCTCTCGACTTCGTTGGTGTCAATATAGCCGGCGCCGGGGATATGGCTTAGCAGATAAAATTTCGGCGCTCCCCATGCGGCTTCAAATACCTGCCATTGCCCGGCCGGCGCGGCGGTCACCGGTTTTGCTTGCTGGAGGTCGTGCAGCCACTGCGGATACACCAGCTGCTCAAAATGCGGCAGCTTCTGCAGGCGGTCCGTCTGAGTCAGAGCGTCGCCAAGCGTACTAAGCTGAGAGAAGCCCGCCGCTTGAAGGCGTGCGGCCACTTTTGCGTTGTCCTCGGCGTTGCCGTACAGCGCAACTGGCGTTGATGGCTGTAAATTATGCTGCTTAGCCCATGCGTTCAGCTGCTCGTCGTTCATCGCGGCAAGCCAGCTGGCGGAAAGGTTGAGAGCCTGCGGTTCATGGCCCTGCGGGCCGCTGGCGCTTTGCGGCCAACCGTTATAGAAAGCGCTGAGTCGCGTATCAATAGCGACGCCGTTTTGCTGTTGCAGCGTGGAAAGCGTTAGCGTTGGCATGGTTTCAGCGGCGAAGGTGGAAGCAGCAAGCCCCATTAGCAGGGCGAGTGCGGTCAATTGAGAAACACGTTTCATCGAAATGCCCGACAGTAGAAAATTGAACGGCAATTCTCCGCGTTATCGGCGGAGAATTCTTTGCGATAGCGCAGGCTTTCATTGCCAGAGGCTCATGTGTAAACAGCGCCCCCCGGCAGGCCTGTCCTGTTCGTCATGGGTGACCAGTACGGCGGGGATCGCCTGTCGCGCCAGTTCGTTGAACACCCAGCGGCGAAAATCAGCGCGCAGCGCTACATCGAGTCGATTAAACGGCTCATCCAGCAGCAGCGCCCGCGGTCGGGCCAGCAGAGCGCGTAGCAGGCTGACCCGAGCGCGCTGGCCGCCGGAAAGCGTCGCCGGATCGCGAATAGAGAAACCCGCCAGACCGGCGCGTTCCAGCGCCTGCTCAACCTGAACTTTGCGCCGGGTGCGCGGAACGTCAGCGGGAAGCGCCAGCAGCAGGTTTTGCCCGACGCTGAAGTGGTCGAACAGCAGCGCGTCCTGAAACAGAATGCCGATGCGTCGCCGCTCGGTGGGTAAACTATCGCAGCGCTGGCTATCCAGCCACAGTTCGCCCGCGGCGCGGAAATTCTCCTCCAGCGCGCCGATCATCCAGGAGAACAGGGTTGATTTACCGCTACCGGATGGCCCCATCAGGGTCAGCACTTCGCCGGGAGCGACCGAGAAATCGACGTTGCGCAGCAGCGGTCGTCCGTGAAGGCTGAGGGTCAGGTTTTTAACGGTCAACATTAGCGTAATCCTTGTCGATAACGGCCGATGATCCATGCCAGCAGAGCGGTGAAGGCAAAGAAGATCGCCGGTAATAACAGCTGCCATAATGCCTGCGCGGCGAGGGTATGCGTATCGCCGCCGCTGCTCAGCGCCACCGCTTCGCTGGTAAGCGTCGGGATTCGTCCGCCACCCAGCCATAACGTCGGCAGATATTGGGCGATGCTCACTGAAAAGCCGACCGCCAGCGCCGTCAGCAGCGGGCGCGTCAGGAGAGGCAAGCTGATCAGCCAGAAGATACGCCCTCGCTGCCAGCCAAGAGTCCGGGCAACCAGCGCCGCACGCGGATCGCGAGCGCGCCAGGCCGGAAGCAGAATAAACAGCATCCAGGGTACCACCCATAGCAGATGCCCCCATAAAACGGTGAGCCACTCGCCGTCCAGCCACGCGTATAGCGCCAGCTGGTATTGTCCGTCTGCCAGCGGCAGGGCGGGTAAAATCAGCGGTAGCCAGAGCCACTGACCGAAACGGGAAGGACCAAGCTCCAGCCACAGCAGGCAAATGACCATGCCGATCAAGGCTGAGCATAGCCCAAGCCACAGGCTGTTGCCGACGCTCTCGCTGACCGGCTGGCTATTGTGCGCTACGGCGGCGAGCAGCAGAGCGCAGACCACCCCGCCAGCAGGCAGGATGAGGGCCAGGCTTTTCCCGATGACCGCGTGCGGCTGCGGGTGGCGGATCCCCTGAATCTGCGGTATACGTCGTCGCCAGAGATGCCAGACTCCCCACGCCGCCAGCGCCATGGTGGCGAGAGTCAGCAGTAGTACCAGGCTGGCGAGGGCACCTTTGGCCTGCTGCAGCTCGTCGCCCTGGCTCAACCATTGCCAGGCCAGCACCGCCAGCGTCGGCGGGTTGCCCGGACCAATCACCAGCGCGACGTCAACCACCGAAAGGCTCCAGGCGGCGGTAGCCAGCAGTACGACCGATAGCGCCGGAAGCAGCGTGGGTAAAACTAACCACTTCAGACACTGCCAGCGACCGTAGCCAAGGCTTCTTAATACCGTTGCCTCACCGGCCAGACGTTTTTCGCCCAGCAGACCATAGATTGCCCATAGCAGAAACGCGCTCTCTTTTACCGCCATCGTCAGGCCAAGGCCAATGCCGTAGCGGTCAACTGGTGGGATGAAAAAGGGCAACAGGCGAGAGAGCCAGCCGCCTTCAGCAAATAGCAGCAGGGCGGCGGTAGCAAAGGCGACATGAGGCACCGCCAGCAGCAGCGGCAGCCTGGTCGCCAGCCGTCGCCAGCCGCGCGATGGCCAGAGTGCGGCAACAACGCTGAGAGCAATAAGCAGCGCGCCACCAACCGAAATCAGCGTCGAAACCAGCGTGGCGACCAGCGCCTGGCAGAACTGCGGGTCGGCAAACAGCGATTGCCAGAGGGAGACCCTGAGTGCCGGAAGCGCCATCAAAGAAACCGCCGGCAGCAGCGGCAGATAGATGATCGCGATGGCGCCCCAGGCCAGCAGCGTTAGTGCGTACCGTAGCGGCGCAGCCATTCCTGCTCCAGGGCTTCAACCCAGTCGGCATGCGGTTCACCCAGCATCGGCGGCATATCTTTCGGCACAACGGCGTCAAAAGCCCGACGCTGTTCGTCCGTTAAAGCCGCCGGATCCAGCACGCTGGGATCGCCCCATACCGCCGGGTCGGCTTTGCGCAGCTGCGCCTGCGGAGAGAGCAGGAAATTAGCGACGACCTTCGCGGCCGCCGTTGCGCGGGCATTGGCCGGGATCGCCACAAAATGCACGTTACCGAGCATTCCCTGATGAAAACCGAAGCCGTAGCTGTCTTCTGGCAGCTCCCCGCTGGCCGCTTTTTGCTGCGCGTGCAGCGGGTTAAAGGTCAGCGAAAGCTTGAGGGTGCCATTGTTCAGCATGGCATCCATACGGGCGGGCGACGCCGGGAAGTCGCGGCCCTGGCGCCACAGAAGAGGATGGAGCTGGTCAAGATAGTGCCACAGCGGCGCGGTCACTTCGCCAAAGGTATCTTTCTGCGGCGGCTGGCGCAGGGCATCGGGATGCGGGGTGAGCGTCAGCAGCAGCTGTTCGAGAAAAGCGGTCCCGGTAAAATCCGGCGGACGCGGATAGGTGATGCTCCCGGGATGCGCGGCGGCGAAAGCCAGCAGCGCCTGCGCATTTGTTGGCGCGTCGGGTGTTTGCGATCGGCGGGCAATAAAGGTGAGCTGCGCGCTGCCCCACGGGGATTCCGCGCCATCGGTCGGAATGGAGAAATCCTCGCGCACCGGTTTTTGCGTATCGACAAAGCGCCAGTTGGGCAGGGTTTCCGCCCACCGGGTATGCAGCAGCCCGGCGCTCTTCAGGGTACGAAAATTCTCGCCGTTAACCCACAGCAGATCGATGGAGCCGCCCTGACGGCGTCCGGCGCGGGCTTCGGTCTGGATACGCTTCACCGCATCGGCGGCATCGGCGATATGTACGATGCGCAGGTCGATGGCGTAGTCGCGTTTTACCTCGCCGCTGACCCAATCGAGATAGCGGTTGATCGCCGTGTCGCCGCCCCAGGCGTTAAACCACACCGTTTGGCCGCGGGCTTCCTGCTGTGTGGCTTGCCAGTCGGCGCTGGCGGTCAGCGGGGAGAGCAGCAGTAGAGCGAAGAGCAATAAACTGCGCATGACCACTCCTTAGGGTCTTGAAGCGGTTGGAACCTGGCACAATCCCTGGGCAGGGATTGCCATGGCAGAATTAAAGCGCGCCGAGAGGTTTTGTAACCCGATCAACGCGGTGAGTTCAGTTAGCGCCTGAGCATCAAACTGGCGTGCCAGCTTAGCGCGTAACGCGTCATCAACGATCGGAGGCGTCATGCTCGCCGCCTCGGCGTACTCCAGCGCCAGCCGCTCGCGCTCGCTGAATAGCGCGCTGTCTCGCCACCCGGCGACTGCCAGGAGTTTATCGCTGCCGCCGCAGCGCTCCGCCAGCTTCATATTGGTGATATCAATACAAAACTCGCACAGGCACAGCTGCGCGACGCGGGCGCTGACCAGCGAACGCAGTACCGGGTCGAGAGGCGAGCGCCTACGTTCCAGATAGCCAACGAACATTGACACCAGGTAAAACACCAGGGGGATACGGCCCCACCAGCGGATAGGACTGAGCACCTCGCCGTAATGGCGGCGATGCAGCCAGGCCTGCGGACGCAGAATCAGGGGAATAGACTTCAGGGGCGGTAAGCTCATCGTGAACTCCTCTTCTGTTGTTCAAGATAGAGTGCTTTCGCGACCACCACCACAATGGCCAGCGCAAACATGATTGACAGACCGGTCAACAGCCAGAAGGTACCGCCGGTCAGCAGGCTGCCGGTCCATGAATAGACAATCGTCGCGGGCAGCTGGCCGAGACCGGTAGCCAGCATAAAGTGGCGAAAGCGTATCGACGTCAGCCCGGCAGCGTAGCTCACCGGATCAAACGGCACGAAAGGCAGCAGGCGGCAGATCAATATCGTGTGTTTGCCGTAGCGGGCAAAAAAGCCATCCATACTTCGCAACACGCTTTTACCGGTGAGTTTTTCCACCACCTCACGACCGAGAACTCTGGCGATAAAAAAGCACAGCGCCGCCCCGGCCATCGAGCTGACCCACGACAGCGCGCCGCCCCAGAAGGCACCGAACAGGGAAGCGTTAGCAAAGGTTATCAGGAAGGCGGGAAGCGGGGCGATTATCGCCTGTAGAATCATCAGCGCGAAGGAGACCAGCGCCGCCTGCGGGCCCCAGGAGTCGATAAAGCGCTCAATCGCCGGCTGATCGAGCGTTGCAAAGGCCGCAAGACTCTGCTGTATGAAATCATTTATGCCGGGTATTCGCCACCATGCCAGCAGCGCCGCAAGCAGCGTAATGACAACGGCTATCCGGTAGCGCGCTTTACTCTTTTTCATCTTCTGCCTGTAGCCGTTCGGTATCGATTCGCCGATAGCGGGCATATCTTTTCGCCGCCTGAATTAAGGTAAATAAGGCCAGTCCCGCGACAGTCAGCTTAAGCATAAAAATAACGGTGACGCCGTCGCGGATAAGTTCGCTGGCCATTAACGTATAAATATAAATTCCGGGTAAGGTAGTGACGGCGGAAATAAAGGTAAAAGACCAGAATGGAATAGCCGTCAGGCCGTACGCATAATTCTGCAGATTATAAGGAAAGAGTGGAATGAGGCGCGTCAGAATTAAAAAGTCGCTGCCGCTACGGGCGATCCCTTTTTCAATTGCCTGAAATACCGCCGTTTGCCCGACGTATTTTAACAGCAGCTCGCGCCCCAGCCAGCGGGCGAACAGAAACGACAGGGATGAGGCAACCGTTGCCGCCAGCAGCGATAGCAAGGTTCCCGGTAGAGGGCCAAAAATGACGCCGCCGGCAATAACCAAAACGCTTCCCGGAATCAAAAACAGAGTGGCGATAATAAATAGCAGAATATAGAGCGTATAACCGAAGGTTCCGCTTTGGCGGATAATCTCGCGCAGATAGTGAAAATTGGTGACCAGCTCGGCAAAACCCGTCTGATGGATAATCCAGACCATCATGCTCAAGACGACCGCAACAGAAAGCAGCTTCAGTTCAGCTTTATGACGGCTTCTTTTGCATGGGGTTCTCCTGTATTGCCTGGTAGGTGAAAAGTGCGCGCGACAGTATAATAGTTTGCCGGCGTTAACAATCAATTACGGCGGCTTTTTTGATATCACGCAGGCTCTCAGGGTCAGAGAGCCTGATTAAGGGAAGATTTAGGCTTTAAAGGTCGCCCAGACCGGTGCATGGTCGGATGGCTTTTCCATTGCGCGAATTTCGTAGTCAATTCCGGTTTCAACGCAGCGCTGCGCCAGCGGATTACTTGCCAGCACCAGGTCGATACGCAGCCCGCGGTTATCGTCAAAGCCTTTAGAGCGATAGTCGAACCACGAGAAATGTTCGTTATCCTGTGGGTTTGCATGGCGGTACGTATCCACCAGACCCCAGCCCAGCAGACGATCCATCCATTCGCGCTCTTCCGGCAGGAATGAACATTTGCCGGTACGCAGCCAGCGCTTGCGGTTCTCTTCACCGATGCCGATGTCGAGATCGGTGGGGCTGATATTCATATCGCCCATAATCAGTACCGGATTGTCTTTATTCAGCTCGGTATCGAGATAGTTTTGCAGATTCTGGTAAAACGCCGCCTTGGCCGGGAATTTGGTTTCATGATCGCGGCTTTCTCCCTGCGGGAAATAGCCGTTAATCACCGTCACGTTGCCGAACGGAGAGGGGATTTCCGCCATGATAATGCGGCGCTGGGCCTCTTCACCATCGTTCGGAAAACCGCGACGCACGGCGATCGGCGTCTCTTTGGTCAGCAGCGCGACGCCGTAATGGCCTTTCTGTCCGTGATAAAAGACGTTGTAGCCAAGCTTCGCTACCTCTTCGAGGGGAAACATGTCGTCGTGGACTTTGGTTTCCTGAAGACCGATGACGTCGGGCTGGTGTTTATCGATGATGGCGGCCAGCTGATGCGGGCGGGCACGCAGGCCGTTGATATTAAAAGAGACAAATTTCATAGTCGCTGCCACTGTGCAAGGTGAATAGTGCAGGGATGGTAGCAGAAATTCGGCGGGCTGGCTGCGGTAAGACGGTTTAATCTGCTAATGACGGCGGTTAATTGCCCGTTTTCCCGAATGGTGCACCATTGTGCAACGCAATGCGCCAAAAAAGGGCAGTTATTACCGATAAATTTCGTCAACGATCACAATTACAGAATTATATCTCACCTCTGCATAACCTTTCTTTTTATTTCACTGCTAAAGCCTCTTTTACCATTTTTATTCACTTTTTATGCATTTATTGTGAATAGTAAGCTTGCGTAACTTATTGATATTTCGTTGGCAATATCGATTTATGCATTTTTACCTCTGGCTGGCACGAACCGTGCAATCTACATTTACAGCGTAATAACCATATTCATTAACATTATTTAAACTTTTTGTTTACCGGAAGAGGTCGATATGTCTCAGTCAATTACGCGTAGCAACTTTGATGAATGGATGATGCCTGTATACGCGCCAGCGGCTTTTATTCCGGTACGCGGCGAGGGTTCACGCCTGTGGGATCAGCAGGGGAAAGAGTATATCGATTTTGCGGGCGGTATAGCGGTTAACGCCCTTGGTCACGCCCATCCGCGGCTGGTTAAGGCGCTGGCCGAGCAGGCGGGTAAGTTCTGGCACACCGGCAACGGTTATACCAATGAGCCGGTGCTGCGTCTGGCTAAACAGCTGATCGACGCCACCTTTGCCGACCGGGTCTTTTTCTGTAACTCAGGGGCGGAAGCTAACGAAGCGGCGCTAAAACTGGCGCGTAAATACGCTCACGACCATTATGGCAGCGAGAAAAGCGGCATTGTGGCATTCAAAAACGCTTTTCATGGCCGCACGCTGTTCACCGTTTCCGCCGGCGGTCAGCCTGCCTATTCGCAGGATTTTGCGCCGCTGCCGCCGCAAATTCAGCACGCCATCTACAACGACCTCGACTCGGCAAAGGCGCTGATTAACGACAGCACCTGCGCGGTGATCGTCGAGCCTGTGCAGGGTGAAGGCGGCGTGGTGCCTGCGCAGGCTGATTTCCTGCGCGGCCTGCGTGAACTGTGCGATGCGCATAATGCGCTGCTGATTTTTGATGAAGTGCAGACTGGCGTAGGCCGCACCGGCGAGCTGTACGCCTACATGCACTATGGCGTGACGCCGGACGTGCTTTCTACGGCTAAAGCGCTGGGCGGCGGCTTCCCGATCGGCGCGCTGCTGGCAAGCGAGCGCTGCGCCAGCGTGATGACCGTCGGCACTCACGGCACTACCTACGGCGGTAACCCGCTGGCCTGCGCAGTCGCGGGGGAAGTATTTTCCATCGTCAATACCCACGACGTTCTCAACGGCGTTAAGCAGCGCCATCAGTGGTTCAGCGAACGACTCAACGCGATTAATGCGCGTTATGGCCTGTTTAAAGAGATCCGCGGTCTGGGGCTGCTCATTGGCTGCGTGCTGAAGGATGAATATGCCGGGAAGGCGAAGACAATCAGCAATCAGGCAGCGGAAGAAGGGCTGATGATTTTAATTGCCGGCGCCAACGTGGTGCGCTTCGCTCCGGCGCTGATTATCAGCGAAGAAGAGATTAACCACGGACTGGATCGCTTTGAGCTGGCCTGCAAACGCTTTCTCGCGGGGGTCTCATCATGATGGTGATCCGTCCTGTAGAAAAAGGGGATCTGCCGGGGTTAATGGCTCTGGCAGGCGAGACCGGCGGCGGCCTGACGTCGTTGCCGGCTGACGAGGCCACGCTTGCGGCGCGAATTGAACGTTCGCAGATGACATGGCGCGGCGAGCTGCCGAAAAGCGAGCAGGGGTATGTCTTCGTTCTGGAGGATTGCGTCAGCGGCGCGGTGGCGGGGATTTGCGCCATCGAGGTGGCGGTCGGGCTTAACGACCCCTGGTACAACTATCGCGTCGGTACCCAGGTCCACGCTTCAAAAGAGCTTAACGTCTATAACGCGCTGCCGACGCTGTTTCTCAGTAACGATCATACCGGCAGCAGCGAGCTGTGTACGCTGTTCCTCGACCCGAAATGGCGTAAAGAGGGTAACGGCTATCTGCTGTCGAAATCGCGCTTTCTGTTTATGGCTGCTTTTCGTGAACATTTTAACGAAAAGGTGGTGGCGGAAATGCGCGGAGTGATTGATGAGCACGGTTATTCGCCGTTCTGGGAGAGCCTCGGGAAGCGCTTCTTCGCGATGGAGTTTTCCCGCGCAGACTACCTGTGCGGTACCGGGCAAAAAGCGTTTATTGCCGCGCTGATGCCGAAGCATCCGCTGTATATCGACTTTTTAAGCGACGAGGCGCGGGCGGTAATCGGCGAGGTGCATCCGCAAACTGCCCCGGCGCGCGCGGTGCTGGAGAAAGAGGGGTTCCGCTATCTTAACTTTGTCGATATTTTCGACGGCGGCCCGACGCTGGAGTGTGAAATTGACCGGGTGCGGGCCATCCGCAAAAGTCGGCTGGTCACCGCCGTTGAAGGCGAGTCCGCGTCGGGCGAGTGGCCTGCCTGCCTGGTGGCCAATGAGCAGTATCAGCAGTTTCGCGCCATGCTAGTTCACGCCGATCCGGAGAGCGATCGCGTCGTGCTAAGCGCGCGCGAGCTGGATGCCCTGAAATGCCATTCTGGCGAGCAAATTCGCCTGGTTCGCCTGTGCCCTGAGGAGAAAAAATCATGAGCTTATGGATTAACGGCGACTGGCAAAGCGGTCGCGGCCCGGCCCGCAGTAAAACTAACCCGGTAAGCCAGGCGCTGCTGTGGCAGGGCAATGATGCCGATGCTGAGCAGGTTGCGCTGGCGGTCAGCGCGGCGCGGCGGGCGTTTCCCGCCTGGGCGCGTCGGCCGTTTGCCGAGCGAAAAGCGATAGCGGAAAAGTTTGCTTTCTTGCTGGAAGCGAACAAGACCGAATTGACTGCAATCATCGCTCAGGAAACCGGCAAACCGCGTTGGGAAGCGGCTACGGAAATTGCCGCGATGATCAATAAAATCGCGATATCGGTTAATGCTTACCATACCCGCACCGGAGAAGCGCAAACCGCGATGGCTGACGGGGCTGCAACCCTGCGCCACCGTCCGCACGGCGTACTGGCGGTATTTGGCCCCTACAACTTCCCTGGACATCTACCGAACGGACATATCGTTCCGGCGCTGCTGGCGGGTAATACCGTGGTGTTCAAACCCAGCGAACTGACCCCGCAAAGCGGCGAGGCGGTGGTGAAACTATGGGCCGAAGCCGGCCTGCCGCCGGGAGTTCTGAATCTGCTTCAGGGCGGCCGCGAAACCGGCGAGGCTCTGAGCGGCCAGGCGGACATCGACGGCCTGCTGTTTACCGGCAGCTCTGCCACCGGTTTTCAGCTGCATCGACAGCTCGCCGGGCAGCCGGAAAAAATTCTGGCCCTCGAAATGGGCGGCAACAACCCGCTGATTGTCGATGAACCACAGGATATCGATGCCGCCGTGCATCTGACGATTCAATCGGCATTTATTACCGCAGGGCAGCGCTGTACCTGCGCGCGTCGGCTGTTGGTAAAACGCGGAGAGGTAGGTGATACCTTTCTTCAACGCCTGGTGACGGTGTCACAAAAGCTGATTCCCGACGCGTGGGACGCCGAGCCTCAGCCGTTTCTCGGCGGGTTAATTTCAGCGCAGGCGGCGCAGAACGTTCATCAGGCCTGGGTAAACCACGTTGCCAACGGCGGCAGGACGCTGCTGGAGCCGCGCCTGCTGCAGCCCGGTACGTCGCTGCTGACGCCGGGCATTATTGAGATGAGCGATGTGGCGCAGGTGGCTGACGAAGAGGTCTTTGGCCCGCTGCTCTGCGTCTGGCGCTATGACGACTTCGATCGGGCAATAGCCCTCGCTAACGCCACCCGCTTCGGGCTTTCCTGTGGGCTCATCTCCGCCGATCGTGAGAAATTTGACCGCCTGCTGCTGGAGGCGCGAGCCGGTATAGTTAACTGGAATAAGCCGCTGACCGGGGCCGCCAGCACCGCGCCGTTCGGCGGTACCGGCGCTTCCGGTAACCATCGGCCCGGGGCCTGGTACGCTGCAGATTACTGCGCCTGGCCGATGGCCAGCCTGGAATCGCCGGAGCTGTCACTGCCGACAACGCTTAGCCCGGGGCTGGATTTTAGCCGGGAGACATCTCAATGAAAGCCTGGGAGGTTAACTTTGACGGGCTGCCGGGCCTGACTCACCACTACGCGGGATTATCCTTCGGTAACGAAGCCTCGACGAAACATCGCTATAGGGTGTCCAACCCGCAGCTGGCGGCAAAGCAGGGGCTGAAGAAAATGAAAGCGCTGGCGGACGCGGGCTATCCACAGGCGCTGATCCCGCCGCAGGAGCGGCCAAATATCCCGCTTTTGCGCCAGATTGGCTTTAGCGGCAGCGATGAACAGGTGCTGGAAAAAGCAGCGCGCCAGGCGCCGGAACTGCTTTCGGCGGCCAGCTCCGCCTCATCAATGTGGGTGGCTAACGCCGCAACGGTCTCACCCTCTGCCGATTCATTAGATGGTCGAGTACATCTGACCGTCGCTAACCTGAACGATAAATTCCATCGCGCCAGCGAAGCGCCATCCACGGAAGCCTTGCTGCGGGCGATTTTTCCCGATGAACAGCGGTTTGCCGTACACGGTCCGCTGCCTCAGGTATCTATGTTTGGTGACGAAGGGGCGGCAAACCATAACCGTCTCAGCGGCGAATATGGCGCACCAGGCTTGCAGCTGTTTATATATGGCCGCCAGCAGGGGGATGACTATGGTCCGCGGCGCTATCCGGCGCGGCAGACTCTGGAAGCCAGCCAGGCCGTAGCTCGCCTGAATCAGGTCAATCCCCGGCAGGTCGTTTTCGCCCGGCAAAACCCGGCGGTGATTGATAAGGGCGTATTTCATAACGATGTTATTGCGGTGAGTAACCAGCAGGTGCTGTTTTGCCATGAGCAGGCGTTTGTCGATCAGCCGCAGCTCCTGCAGCAGCTGGCGCAGCGGGTTGCCGGATTTACACCGCTCGTCGTACCGGCAAGTCAGGTTTCGGTGGAAGACGCGGTGGCAACCTACCTGTTCAACAGTCAGCTGCTCAGCAAACCTGAAGGCGGGATGCGGCTGATTCTGCCGCTGGAGGCGCAGGAACACCCTGGCGTCTGGCGCTATCTGAACCGGCTGATGGAGCACGATAATCCGATCGATGAGCTGCAGGTTTACGATCTGCGCGAAAGCATGGCAAATGGCGGTGGTCCTGCCTGTCTGCGCCTCAGGGTAGTGCTGAACGAGAACGAGCTGCGGGCGGTCAACCCGGCGGTAATGATGAATGATGCGCTGTTTGCCACGTTGAATGACTGGGTAGACCATTACTATCGCGATAGCCTGACCCAGGCCGATCTCGCGGATCCGCAGCTTTTGCGCGAGGGGCGCGAAGCGCTGGATCGCTTAACGCAAATTTTGCGCCTTGGCTCAGTGTATCCGTTCCAGCAATAAGGAGGCGTAGTGGAAGACTTTCTGGCATTAACTCTGGCGGGGCGTTTGCCTCACCATTTCCATGGTCAAACCGCGCAGTTTCGCTGGCACTGGATCGACTGCGGCATTTTGCAGCTCATCCCCCATGAGCCCTGTGACCGTTCGCTGGTTTTATCATCAGGGATTCACGGCAACGAAACCGCACCGGTGGAAATTACCGATCTGCTGCTGCGTCAGCTGTTTCGCGGGGAAGTCTCGCTACGCTGGCGGCTGCTGGTTATCATCGGTAACCCCCAGGCGCTGAGGGCCAATAAGCGTTATATGCATAGCGATATCAACCGCATGTTTGGCGAGCGCTGGCGAACTTTTGGCGCCAGCGATGAAACCGTTCGTGCCCGACAGCTGGAGTATGCGCTGGCGCGGTTTTATTCGATGAGCAGCGGTGAGCGCTGGCACCTGGATTTACATACCGCTATTCGCGGCTCGTTGCATACCCGCTTCGGCGTACTGCCTGCGCGCGATAAGCCGTGGGATGAAGATTTTCTGTGCTGGCTTGGGGCCGCAGGGCTGGAAGCGCTGGTATTTCATCAGCAGCCGGGCGGTACCTTTACCCATTTCAGCTGCCAACGTTTCGCCGCGCTCTCCTGCACGCTGGAGCTGGGGAAGGCGTTACCCTTTGGCGACAACGATCTGAGTTTGTTTGCAGCCACCCAACGCGCGCTGTCGCGGTTGCTGGCGGGAGACCTGGCGGTGGAAGAGGAGCAGACGCCTCTGTGCTACAGGGTGGTGCAGCAAATCACCCGCGGGAGTGAACAGTTTCAACTGCATATGTCGGCGCAGACGCTGAATTTCACGCCGTTTAGCGTCGGGACGCTGCTTGCAGAAGACGGCGATACCCGTTACGTGGTGGAAAAAGAACAACAGTATGTTCTCTTTCCTAACCCCAGCGTCGCCCTGGGCCAGCGCGCCGGGCTGATGTTAGAGCGCATCCAGTGATACCGTCGCCCGACAGGGCGGCGGCGTTTATTTTGCCGTTTATTTTTTCCTGGTGATTTTATTTTTTCGTGCTTTAACTAATGATTGCAGATTATTCCTGGATATATGCTTTGTTTTTAATCTTTGCTGATTTATAATCTTCATAATTTCTCAACAAAACAGTCTGTTAGTTATTTCATCTTGCACTTATCTCCTCATTTTCCTTATTTTCTCCACAATTGGTGAGAAAATGTTTTTTACACTTTCAATGTTTTACGCTTGCTCTGACTAATTGACGATAAACGCCGTAAAGTTAATCTCGTCAACACGGCAACGCGCCGTAAAAATAACGTAAAGTAAGGATTGAATATGAAAAAGATTACTGCACTGTTTGTTGCCTCTACTCTGGCTCTGGGCGCGGCTAACCTGGCCCACGCGGCTGACGCTACTGCCACCGCAGGCGATACCGCTCCGATGATGCATCATAAACGCGGACCTGCCGGCCCACATGAAATGATGTTTAAAGGTCTGAACCTGACCGATGCGCAGAAAACGCAAATTCGTGACATCATGAAAAGCCAGCGTGAAAACATGAAGCGTCCTTCTCTGGATGAGCGCCGCGCGATGCATGAGCTGGTTGCCAGCGATACCTTCGATAAGGCAAAAGCCGAAGCGCAGATTGAGAAAATGGAGGCCCAGCATAAAGAGATGGCGCTGGCCCGTCTGGAAACTCAGAACAAGATTTATAACATTCTGACGCCGGAACAGAAAAAACAGTTTAATGCCAATTTTGAGAAGCATCTGACAGATCGTAAAGCGCCGGCAGGTAAAATGCCTGCACCAGCTGAATAACTCAGCGCGCTGACTTAAGACCGCCGGTCCTGCCCAATAATGCCAACAGGCTTTGGGCAGGACCGGCGGTTTTTTTACGCAAAATTCCGCTACAGAAAGCGATCCTTGAAGGATCCTGATTTACCTGGCTGGGTCGAATATGCAAGTATTGAGGCTTTGATGGCTACCACGGACGCAAATGTCCTGGTGCTACAGCCTACTATCTTCAGGGATCTTGCATATGGAAATGTATATCGGCCTTGCCGCCATCGTGGTTGTTCTCGCCTGGGTCGTTATGACCTATAACCGTTTTATCTCCCTGCGGCGTTTCAAAGACGAAGCCTGGAGCGGCATCGCCGTCCAGCTCAAGCGGCGCCACGATTTAGCGCCGAATCTGCTTAGCCTGGTGAAACGCTACGCGCAGCATGAAAAAGAGCTGCTGGAAGAAATATCCCGCCAGCGCAGCGAGCTGGTCGGCAGCACCCGGCAGATAGCCGACAGCGAACGTCAGTACTCCGGTACGCTAGGGCGCATCTTCGCGCTCGGCGAAGCTTATCCCGAGCTCAAAGCCAGCGAAAACTACCTTTCCTTGCAGCAATCGCTTAGCGAAATAGAAGAGCAGCTGCAGATGGCCCGTCGTTACTTCAACGGCACAGTGCGCGATTTCAATATTCTGGTTGAGTCTTTTCCCAGCCTGCTGCTGGCGCGTCTGTTTAATTTTAAAACAGAGGCTTTCTTTGAACTTGATTCACCTGAGGAAGCGAAATCACCACGGATGGAGTGATGTCATGTTGCGTTTATCTTTTAGCGTTCTGCGGGCTTTCGCCGTACTGTTGCTGCTGTCTGCCAGTGCGGCTATTGCCGAAAGCAAGATGGTTATTGTCAAAGATGCCTCGCAGATCCCCGCTGGCGCTATTCCGGCGTATGAACATATCCTCTCTTTTGACTCCAGGGCGCGTTTTAACCCGGATGGCAGCATGGAGATGCAGGAAAATATTAAGGTCCTTGCGCTGGGAAATGAGAGCCGCCGAGGTATTTTCCGCACGCTGCCCCTGACATGGAACCGTCAGGACGGAAAGATTTTTAGCGTCAATTATGAGATTAAATCGGTTTCGCGCGATGGGGAATATGAGCCCTATAGCCTTGATAAAGAGGCAAAAACGCTGACATTACGCATTGGGAGCGCACAACAAACGCTCAGGCCGGGGATCTACAATTATGAGATTCGTTATCAGGTCAGTAATCATTTCAGCCGCTTCCCCGAGTGGGACGAGCTCTACTGGAACGTGACGGGTAATGACTGGGCCTGGCCCATCAGTAAGGCCAGCTTTCGTCTTGAATTACCGGACGCCGCCGCGAACCTCAGCGCTGATGCTAAAGACGGCAGACTACGCTCGATTGATGTGTATACCGGAGCCGCAGGCGCAAAGGAGCATAACGCGGAGATTCTTGCCGATGGCAGCGTGCGCACGGTGCGGTCTCTGGCAAAAGGAGAGGGGCTAACCGTAGTTTATACCTGGCCCAGGGCGATTCTGGCGGGCGCTGCGGCTCCTGAGGCCGCTTTACCGCTGGTGCATCTGCTTATCCCGACGCTGAAAACCTCTGTGGTATGGTTGCCGCTGCTGTTGATGGTTGGGTATTACCTGCTGTGGTGGCGAAAAAACGTTACCGGAACCGGATTGAGGATGCCGCCGGTGGTCCCACTCTATTCGCTGCCTTCTTCAATGTCGCCCGGTTATCTGCGTTTTATCACCCGACGCAAATATGATGATATGGCTTTTAGCAGTGATTTATTAGCGCTGGTGGCAAAGCGCGGAATGGCGGTAACGGGTAACAAAAAACAATCCCACAGCCCGTGGCTATCAGAGTCCGGAGTAAAACAGCATCTGACCCGGTTACCCGTTGACGGGAACAAACGCCTGAACAGTAATGACCTAAAGCTCTTAAGCACCCTTTTTAAGGGAAAACAGAAAAATATCGATATCAGTAGGGCCCACCAGCCGTCTATGCAGAATGCGCGTAAACTTCAGGAGACGCGTTGTGAAGAACAGCGGGCTAAACTATTTCGTAAATGGGGGCAGCCGCTGCGGCGCTGCATCTATATTGCGCTGCTGGTGCCGGTAGCCTGCGGATTATGGGTGAATACGGAGGCCGCGCTGCTCACTATCCCGGCCCTGCTCTTTATGCTGATTGGCGGAGCAATGTTGACTTTTCTGCTGCGGTATTTATGTCGTCCCCGGGAAATATGGCGCGCCTGGGGGCCGGTTCCGTTATTTTTTTCTGTCGTGACTGGACCATTCGCAACGCTGGGCGGCGGGCTTTTTATCTTTGGTATTGTGCCCATCACTCAGCTACCGGCCGGATATATTGGCGCGCTGCTGGTGGCCTTCGCCCTGTGCGTTTTCGTTGGCTGGAAAACGCCGCGCTATACGCAGCGCGGGCTGGACGAGCTGGCAATCGCCAAAGGGTTGAAGCTGTATCTCGGCACCGCTGAGAAGCATCGCTATCAGGCTATCTATCCGCCCGCGCAGATGATTTCCCATTTTGAAGAGCTGCTGCCCGTCGCGCTGGCGCTGGGGGTGGGGAAAACCTGGGCCAATACCTTTGCTCACTATCTGAGTACCACTGGAGCCATGTCGGAAGCCTTTGCCAGCGCCGACTGGGGGAGCGTAAGTCACTTCAACGAGTCCTGCAGCACATCTTCTATGGCAACGCCGGATAGCAGTTCAGGTAGCGGTTCATCTTCTGGCTCAAGCTATAGAGGTTCCGGCTCTTCTGGTGGCGGTTCATCCGGCGGAGGTTCGGGCGGCGGCGGAGGAGGTGGCTGGTAAAAAACGGGCGCTCACGCTGCTGACACCGCCCGTCGGTTTGAATTTCCCGACGCGCTTCGCTCGCGTGAGCCTACCAAATAACTACCTGCGATAAGAAACAAGGACGGACAAGGTGTGGCGCCACCCGGCGGAAAATAACCTGTTTTACAGCGGATGAAGCTTATAGCTGCCGCTGAGCAGCGGTTTGCACAATATTTTGTAACCGTCCTGGTCAAACTTTGCCGACAGGCGAGTGAGCGACGACGCCTGCGACAGGGAGTCTACGGCACCGAGCCACAGCCAGTTATGAATAATGTGGTATTGCGTCATATCATCGCTGCTCTCTTCCAGGGCGACCGCTCCTGCCCATGGCCAGCACACCAGCTGCATCTTGTGCATGTTTTCCAGCAGCCGCTGATGATGAGACTCGACGCTCTCTTTGCCGCAGCAGGCACCCGCGCAGCGGCCCAGCGCCGAGCGAAAACAGGCGCGCCCGCGGTTGAGCGGCTCCAGCCCCATTAAGCCGTAACAAAGGTGATGCTCATCGGCGATTTTTTGCAGCGCCTGCAGCGCCGCGCGGCGGTTGGCGAATAGGCCATACAGATCGCTTTGTTGCGAAAAATCCAGCTCGCTGGCGTAAACCACCTGAGGACTGCCGTCAGCAAGGCGTAACGAACACAGCTGCCTGTTTTGCCGCAGACGCTTGTTGAATAGCGGCTGCTGTTCTTTGATTAGCTGCGCTTCTAACAGGAGCGCGCCAAGTTCACCGGCCGTTCGTTGCCAGGAAATACGCCTGGCCTGGCGCAGCATAGCCGCTTCGTCGGGCGTGCGCAGATGCGATAACACCCGGCTGCGGATATTCACGCTTTTGCCGATATAGAGCGGCAGGGTATCGCTTTCGCCGTGGAACAGATACACGCCCGGCTGTTTTGGCAGCGCTTCAAGCCACGGACGCAGATGTTCGGGGTATTCATAGATTGCCGCGGCTTCAAATTCGAGACGCGGGGCGGATTGCCTTCTTGCCACTTTTGCTCCTGGTGCTGTTTATTTATCCAGTATAGCAGTCGAATAACATGGCGAAAAGGATAAAAAAACACCCCGATGTGAGTCGGGGTGCGCGCAGGAAGAGGATTATTTTTTCCAGAAGTCGTCGAAGACGGTAATTGGAGGTCGGCGTTTGTGTTCAGTTTTCAGATACCAGCCTTCAATGGTTTTGGCGGTTTTCTCGTCCAGCGTTTTGCCTTCTAAGTAGTCATCAATATTTTCATAGGTCACTCCCAGCGCGACTTCGTCAGGCAGGGAGGGGCGATCGTCTTCAAGGTCGGCGGTCGGCAGTTTTTTATACAGGTGTTCCGGGCAGCCTAAATGCGCCAGCAGCTGTTTACCCTGACGTTTATTGAGGCGGAAAATAGGATTAATATCCGTACCGCCATCACCGTATTTGGTGAAAAATCCGGTAATCGCTTCCGCCGCGTGATCGGTACCCACTACGACGCCATGGGTCATGCCAGCAATGCTGTACTGCGCCTTCATGCGTTCACGGGCTTTTTCATTACCGCGAACGAAGTCGCTAAGCTCAATTCCGGCTTCGCGCAGCGCCTGTTCGCTGGCCAGTACGGCACTCTTAATATTGACCGTTAATACGCGATCCGGCTGGATAAACGCTATTGCGTCCTGGCAGTCCTGCTCGTCCGCCTGTACGCCGTACGGGAGACGAACGGCAATAAACTGTAGGCTACTGTCACCGGTTTCGGCGCGTAGCTCGTTGATCGCCAGCTGACACAATTTACCGGTGAGCGTCGAATCCTGACCGCCGCTGATGCCGAGGACCAGTGACTTAATAAAAGGATATCTTTGCAGATAGGACTTCAGAAAATCTACGCTGCGGCGTATTTCACCTTCGACATCGATCTGGGGTTTTGCGCCCAGCGCCTGAATAATCTCTTGTTGTAGCGTCATCGCGCCCTCCGGGAAGTGAATCAGTTTGGCAATCGGCAAGGGTTTAACCTACCTCTTTGACGCTAAAACGACAAGGATCACAGTTTTGAGTGGTGCAAAAGCGCGCTGTCTCAATGACATAGGTTTTATTATTGGAAAGGTCTTAATTTTGCGGCATTTCTACCTTCGGCTTGAAAAATAACGATATTTATTCCAGGCTTATTAACACACCAAAAAAAAGAGGATGGAATATGAACAAGCATTTTGCAGGATTTCTGGGTGCAGCAGCAGTATTGACTATGCTGGCAGGCTGTACGGCTTACGACCGTACCAAAGATCAGTTCACGCAGCCGGTGGTGAAAGACGTTAAAAAAGGGATGACCCGAGCTCAGGTGGCGCAAATTGCCGGTAAACCTTCATCAGAAGTTACCATGATCCACGCTCGCGGTACCTGCCAGACCTACATCTTGGGTCAACGCGATGGTAAAATTGAGACCTATTTTGTCGCGCTGGATGATACCGGCCACGTTATGAATTCTGGTTATCAGACCTGCGCAGAGTATGACACTGACCCGCGCAATAGTAAGTAACATCCCGTCGTAACGCTGATTTCTACGTAAGCCCGACCACTGGTCGGGCTTTTTTATGATTTATCATGCTTATTTAATTGCGCGAATTATTTGAGGGAAATGTGAAGGCAGTCAAAACGCGAGGTCAATGAGAGACAATTCTTATCAAGGAGGAATTATCCACGCCCGGGACGATGCCGTATACTCAATGCATAAACAATACTAATTTAAAGATACAGGTCTTACCTCCTCTCCGGTAGCGACGATACCGAGGGGACCAGGTCACACAAATTGAGGAAGCGTTCATGGAAAAGAAACATATCTACCTGTTCTGTTCTGCCGGGATGTCTACATCACTGCTGGTATCTAAGATGCGCGCCCAGGCCGAAAAATATGAGGTGCCGGTTATTATTGAAGCATTTCCCGAGACCTTAGCCGCGGAGAAGGGCCCTGATGCTGATGTCGTATTATTAGGCCCACAGATTTCCTATATGCTGCCGGATATTCAGCGTTTACTGCCCAACAAACCAGTAGAAGTTATTGATTCCGTTCTGTACGGCAAAATCGATGGTTTAGGTGTTCTGAAAGCGGCCGTTGCGGCCATTAAGAAAGCTGCTGCACAATAATTTTATTTTAAAACTCGACATATTTCGGATAGCAGTGGTTGAAATCTCGTGAGGGTGTATTTTTACTGCTCGCTGTCCGAAATACTCAGAGTTTATTTTCCCGTCAAAGAGTAATTTCATCCATCATTGCCGCAATAACTATATTGCGGCCTTAAAGGGTATTTATTATGAGTAAAGTGATTGATTCGCTTGAAAAGGTACTCCTTCCGTTCGCAGTAAAAATAGGAAGGCAGCCTCACGTCAATGCAATTAAAAATGGTTTTATTAAGTTAATGCCATTGACGCTAGCCGGGGCTATGTTTGTTTTAATTAACAACGTATTTCTCAGCTTTGGCGACGGCTCATTCTTTTATTCAATGGGTATTCGCCTGGATGCCTCAACCATTGAAACCCTGAACGGTTTTAAAGCTATCGGCGGTAACGTTTATAACGGTACGCTCGGCATTATGTCGCTAATGGCGCCTTTCTTTATAGGTGCGGCATTAGCAGAAGAGCGAAAAGTAGACCCGATGGCCGCAGGTTTACTGGCCGTGGCGGCATTCATGACCGTTACGCCTTATAGCGTTGGTGAAGCTTATGCCGTTGGCGCTAATTGGTTAGGCGGCGCGAATATTATCTCTGGTATCGTGATCGGTCTGGTCGTCGCGGAGATGTTTACTTTTATCGTGCATCGCAATTGGGTGATTACGCTGCCGTCCAGCGTACCGGCTTCGGTTTCTCGTTCATTCTCTGCGGTTATTCCAGCCTTTATTATCCTCTCTATTATGGGGATTATCTCCTGGGCGCTGACCCATTGGGGGACTAACTTCCACCAGATCATCATGGACACCATCTCCACGCCGCTGGCTTCAATGGGCGCTGTTGTAGGCTGGGCGTACGTGATTTTCACCTCGCTGCTGTGGTTCTTCGGCGTACACGGTTCGCTGGCGCTGTCGGCGCTGGATAGCGGGATCATGACGCCATGGGCGCTGGAAAACATCGCCACCTATCAGCAGTACGGTTCTGTCGAAGCCGCGCTGGCCGCAGGTAAGAGCTTCCATATGTGGGCCAAGCCGATGCTTGATTCCTACATCTTCCTCGGCGGTACCGGTGCGACTCTGGGCTTGATCATCGCTATCTTTATCGCTTCACGTCGCGAAGACCATCGTCAGGTCGCTAAGCTGGCGCTGCCGTCAGGCATCTTCCAGATTAACGAGCCAATCCTGTTCGGTCTGCCGATTATTATGAACCCGGTGATGTTTATTCCGTTCATCCTGATTCAGCCTCTGCTGGCGGCCATCACCATGACGGCATATACCCTGGGCATCATTCCGCCGATTACCAACATCGCGCCGTGGACCATGCCTACCGGTTTAGGGGCCTTCTTTAACACCAACGGCAGCGTAGCCGCTCTGCTGCTGGCCCTGTTCAACCTTGCTGTAGCAACGCTGGTCTACCTGCCGTTTGTGGTGATATCCAACAAAGCGCAGGGCGTCATTGAGCAGGAAGAGAGCGAAGAAGATATCGCTAACGCACTGAAATTCTAATATTGCGCGGTACGGGAGGTTTCCCGTACCGTCTGAAAAATAAGGGAGACATTATGTTTGATCTGGATAACATCTCAGCAGAAGAAACCGCGGTAAACGACCTCGAAGAGGTGGTGATGGGGCTGATTATCAACTCCGGACAAGCGCGCAGCCTGGCTTATGCCGCGCTGAAGCAGGCCAAGCAGGGCGATTTTGAGGCGGCTAAAGCCATGATGGAACAATCGCGGATGGCTCTGAGCGAAGCGCATCTCGTGCAGACCCAGCTGATTGAAAGCGATGAGGGAGAAGGAAAAATGAAGGTGAGTCTGGTGCTGGTACATGCGCAAGATCATCTGATGACCTCAATGCTGGCCCGTGAGCTGGTTGCCGAATTGATCGAGCTGCACGAGAAGGTACAATAGGTCATCGACGCGATGAGGCAGCCAAAAATGATGACCACTGAGATCAGTACCGCCCAGGAGCAACAACTCTTTAACGGCAAGAATTTTCACGTGGTCATCTATAACAAAACGGAGAGCGTAAGCGGGCTTCACCAGCATGATTACTACGAATACACCATCGTTTTAACCGGCCGCTATTATCAGATTATCAACGGTAAGCGGGTGCTGCTGGAGCGCGGGGATTTTGTCTTCATCCCAATGGGGTCGCATCACCAGAGTTTTTATGAATTTGGCGCGACGCGCATTCTTAACGTTGGCATCAGCAAGAGCTTCTTTGAGAAGCACTATTTGCCGCTGCTGCCGTTTGGGCTGGTCGCCTCTCAGGTCTATGGCGTTAAAAGTACTTTTCTCAGTTATATTGAGTCGGTTATTGCATCACTGAATTTTCGTGAAACTGAATTTGACGAATTTATCGAACTGGTTTCTTTCTACATTCTGAATCGTTTGCGTCACTATCGTGAAGAGCCCGTTGAAGATGTTATTCCACAGTGGCTGAAAAATACCGTTGAAGGTATGCATGATAAACTAAAGTTTGGCGAAGGGGCTCTGGAAAATATGGTAGAGCTTTCCGGGAAAAGTCAGGAATACTTAACCCGTGCGACTCAGCGTTATTATGCCAAGACGCCGATGCAGATGATTAACGATATTCGCATCAATTTTGCCAAGAAACAGTTAGAAATAACCAACTACTCGGTGACCGATATTGCCTATGAGTCGGGGTACAGCAGCCCAAGTCTGTTTATTAAAACATTCAAGAAGCTGACTTCATTTACCCCCAGCAGCTACCGGAAACACCTCACCAGTATTAATTAACCGAGCGCGGGTATTCCGCGCGGTGTATACCCTAAATAATTCGAGTTGCATGACGGGTATAAATATTCAAATTAACTGTCCGTATTTACACGGAGAGCGGGTGTCGCATATGCGCTATCCGCAAGGGAGAAAAAGATGAGCCAGAAATTGAAGGTAGTGACTATCGGCGGCGGCAGCAGCTATACCCCGGAATTACTTGAAGGATTCCTGAAGCGTTATCATGAACTGCCGATCGGTGAACTGTGGCTGGTGGACGTCGCGGAAGGGCAAGAAAAGCTCGATATTATCCACGCCCTGTGCGAACGAATGGTGGAAAAAGCCGGCGTCCCGATGAAAGTCTACAAAACCCTCGATCGCCGCACGGCGCTGGAAGGGGCTGACTTTGTCACCACCCAGCTGCGCGTCGGCCAGCTTAAAGCGCGCGAGAAAGATGAACGTATTCCGCTGAGCTACGGCTATTTGGGCCAGGAAACCAACGGCGCAGGCGGCCTGTTTAAAGGTCTGCGTACCATTCCGGTTATTTTTGACATCGTAAAAGATGTCCAGGAAGTCTGCCCGAACGCCTGGGTTATCAACTTTACCAACCCGGCGGGGATGGTAACCGAAGCGGTTTATCGTCATACCGGCTTCAAACGCTTTATCGGCGTGTGCAATATTCCGATTGGTATGAAGATGTTTATCACCGACGTGCTGAAGCTGAGCCCGAGCGATGAGCTGAATATCGATCTTTTTGGTCTGAATCACCTGGTATTTGTTCGTGATGTGCTGGTTAACGGCGTTTCACGCTTTGACGAGCTGCTTGATGGCGTAGCGTCAGGCCGTTTAACTGCCAACTCGGTGAAAAATATCTTCGACCTGCCGTTCAGCGAAGGCCTGATTCGTTCGCTACGACTGATCCCATGTTCCTATCTGCTCTACTACTTCAAGCCAAAAGAGATGCTGGCGATTGAAATGGGCGAGTACTATAAAGGCGGCGCGCGCGCGCAGGTGGTGCAGAAGGTGGAGAAACAGCTATTTGAGCTGTACAAAGATCCGGATCTCAACGTTAAACCTAAAGAGCTTGAGCAGCGCGGCGGGGCGTATTACTCCGATGCGGCCTGTGAAGTGATTAACGCTATTTATAATGATAAGCAGGCTGAACATTACGTTAACGTGCCGCACCATGGCCACGTCGATAATATCCCAGCCGACTGGGCGGTAGAGATGACCTGTACGCTTGGCCGCGATGGCGCGAAACCAACGCCGCGTATCACTCATTTCGATGAGAAAGTGCTGGGGCTGATTTATACCATCAAAGGTTTTGAAGTCGCGGCCAGCGAAGCGGCAATCAGCGGTGAACTGGATGATGTTCTGCTGGCGCTTAACCTGAGCCCGCTGATCCACTCCGATCGCGATGCCGAAAAGCTGGCGCGTGAGATGATCCTCGCGCACGAGCAGTGGCTGCCAAACTTTGCGGCGACTATCGAAAAACTGAAACAGTAACGGGAGCGGCTCATGGAACGCGTGTTAATCGTCAATGCCGATGATTATGGCCTCAGTAAGGGGCAAAACTACGGCATTATCGAAGCTTGCAAAAATGGTCTGGTTACCTCTACGACGGCGCTGGTCAACGGTGCGGCGATTAACCACGCCGCACAGCTGAGCCGCTGCGCACCCGAGCTGGCGGTGGGGATGCACTTTGTCCTCACCCTGGGCGAGCCGCTATCGGCGATGCCGGGTTTAACCCGCGAAGGGCGTCTTGGTAAGTGGATTTGGCAGATGGCGGAAGAGGATAGCCTGCCGCTGGACGAAATCGCGCACGAGCTGGAGTGTCAGTATCAGCGGTTTATTGAGCTGTTTGGCCATGAACCGACGCATATCGACAGCCATCACCATGTGCATATGATTGCGCAGATATATCCCATCGTGGCGGCGTTTGCCCGTGAGAAGGGCGTGGCGCTGCGTATCGACCGCCAGCTGGCGACGCTTTCAGGTCTGGCACAGGATGCCGCGCGCAGCAGCGAAGGCTTTACCAGCGAGTTTTACGGTGAAGCGGTTTCAGAAGCGCTGTTCCTGCAAACGCTCGATGCCTCGATCCAGCGCGATGAAAAATCGCTGGAGGTCATGTGCCATCCGGCGTTCGTAGATAACACGATTATGGGCAGCGCCTATTGCTATCCGCGTCTGAGCGAACTGGATGTGCTCACCTCTGAGTCGTTAAAATATGCGATAGCCGAGCGAGGCTACCGGCTCGGAACCTATCGCGATGTGTGACAGTCAGAAAAGCCCGGCATTGCTGCCGGGTTTTTTTTACGCCGGAATCGCCGCGATTTTGGCGCTCCTTGACCACACCCGATGCGCTGCCATCAGGGTAATCAGTTCATCCATTGATTTGCTATTTACCGCATCCGTCTCGACAATGCCTTCTTCACCTTTGCTGGCAACCTGAAGCTGGGTTTTACACTGGCGGGCATCGCCTGCCAGCAGAATCGGCTTCAGATGTTTGTAGGCTTCCAGCAGGTAATAATGGAAATCACCGTTGTTGCTCAGGCTTTGCAGGTCGCCACCGGGAACGATGACCGCATCTACGGTTAATGATGGCGAACCGGCAAAGGTGCCGGCAATCGGCAGGGCCGTACCATCGTCGGCCTTCACCTCGCCCATACGGGAGTAAAGCAGTTTGGCATGAACGCCGTGTGCCTTAAGCGCCTTCAGCAACGCCAGCAGCTCTTTCGCCACTGGACGATCGTTGAGCAGTACCGCGACTACCCGGCCTTTAACATCACCGCTGGGTAGGGCATACAGGCTCAGCGTAGGATCCTTTTTCAGGCCGTTGACGTCCGGCGGCGGCGTGATATTACGCTGCTCTTTGGTAAGCTCAATGCCAAGATTCTTACCCACGGCCTGAGCAAGCTGCAGATCGATATGCGCCAGCTGATCCACGACCCGTTCACGGATCCACTCCCTGACGACTTTACTCAGTTCGAAACTAAAACCGTCGATAATATGCTGCTGCTCAATAGGGGTCTGGCTGCGCCAGAACAGCAGGGGGTGAGAGTAATACTCGCCAAATGAGGGGCTGCGCTGGCGAATTTTTTCACCATCCACCCGTTCGGCATAAGACTCAAAGCCGCCGCCTTTGGCTGCCGGCGGTGTTTCCCGCGGCCAGTTATTATTAATGGAGTTCGGCTCATAGTTGGCCGGGTTAGTATCAATATCCATCCGGTGCATGCCGTCGCGCTGGAAATTATGATATGGACAGGTGGGTTTATTGATCGGGATCTCATGGAAATTTGGCCCGCCGAGGCGGCTAATCTGCGTATCGGTGTAGGAGAATAACCGGCCCTGCAGCAGCGGGTCGTTGCTGAAATCTATTCCCGGGACGATATGGCCGGGATGAAATGCCGCCTGTTCGTTTTCGGCGAAGAAATTGTCCGGGTTGCGATTGAGGACCATTTTACCAACCCGCTGAACCGGAACCAGCGCTTCCGGGATAAGCTTGGTGGGGTCCAGTATATCGAAATCAAAGGCGAACTCATCTTCCTCCGGTATCAGCTGTAATCCCAGCTCGTACTCAGGATAATCTCCGGCTTCAATAGCTTCCCATAAATCACGACGATGGAAATCGGGATCGCGGCCGGTCAGCTTTTGTGACTCGTCCCAAACCAGAGACGCCTTGCCGGCGACCGGCTTCCAGTGGAAACGTACGAAGGTGGCTTTACCTTCGGCGTTGATCAGGCGAAAGGTGTGGATGCCGAAACCTTCCATCGTACGATAGCTGCGGGGCAGGCCGCGGTCGGACATTGCCCACATGACGTTATGCAGCGTTTCCGGCTGTAGGGAAATATAGTCCCAGAAAGTGTCGTGCGCGCTTTGCCCCTGCGGAACCGCCCAGTGCGGTTCAGGTTTCACCGCGTGGACGAAATCAGGGAATTTGATCGCATCCTGAATAAAAAAGATTGGCGTATTGTTGCCGACGAGGTCAAAAATTCCCTCATCGGTGTAAAACTTGGTGGCAAAGCCGCGGATATCGCGCACCGTATCGGCGGAGCCAGCGCCGCCCTGAACCGTTGAGAAACGGACAAATACCGGCGTTTTTTTCTTCGGGTCGGTGAGAAAATCCGCTTTGGTGATGTCGCTTAAATCGCTATATGCCTGGAAATATCCATGCGCGGCGGAGCCACGGGCATGAACGATCCTCTCCGGAATGCGCTCATGATCAAAGTGCGTTATTTTCTCGCGCAGGATAAAATCTTCCAGCAGTGTTGGCCCGCGTTTACCCGCTCGCAGCGAGTTCTGATCGTCAGAAATACGAACGCCCTGATTGGTTGTGAGCGCTGAATCCTCCCCGCCTTTGCGGTATTTCGCAAGAGCATCAAGCTTTTCGCTATCCGTATCCGGGGCTTTCATGCTGCCCGGCGAGGTCGGTTCTTCACCTGGGGCGGTTGGCTGAGGTGTCGGTTTCCAGTTCTGATCTGCGGGGGCCAGATCACCCAGACCTGGTTTTGCTTGTCGCTCGTCGTGTACCGGTGACTGATGGGTGAGTGGTTTATGGTGTTTATCTGACATTGCTCGCTCCTGCTTTCATTACAGAAAATGGTCGTTGCTAAACCAAAACCCTTCTAATTGTAGAACAATATTCTAATAACTTTTTTTTCCAGGATTTTTACCTGTGTGGAAGGGCAAGCAGGGGGCGACGGAAGGGGGCTATTTCGGCTATGATAAGGGTTTCTGTTTCCCGCTTTGTTTAGTGAATTTATTTGTGATGAAACCACTTCGCCAACAAAATCGTCAGATCATTAGCTACGTGCCGCGAGTGGAGCCTGCGCCGCCGGAACACGCCGTCAAAATGGATGGTTTTCGCGATGTCTGGGTTCTGCGCGGTAAATACGTTGCCTTTGTGCTGATGGATGAACATTTCCGCCGTTCCCCGCCGTTTAACGTACCGGAAGCGGCGCAGCGCTGGGCGACGCAAATGAGGCAGGAAGGCGAAATCGACGCCTGATGGCGCAGGGAAATAAAAAAACCGCTGAATAATCAGCGGTTTTTTGTCTTTAACGGCGCAAAGAATTTAGCTGCTTAGCGGTGCGCCAGCTCCGCGTCTTCTTCACTATCGAGAATGGTTTTGTCGGTCTGACGCAGCCACTGGCTGGTCAGGGTACCGGCGGTCATCGAACCGCTAACGTTCAGCGCAGTACGACCCATGTCGATCAGCGGCTCAACCGAAATTAACAGCGCTACCAGCGTGACCGGCAGCCCCATTGCTGGCAGGACGATCAGGGCGGCAAAGGTCGCGCCGCCGCCCACGCCCGCCACGCCGGCGGAGCTGAAGGTAACGATGCCCACCAGCGTTGCAATCCACAGCGGGTCGAGCGGGTTGATACCAACGGTCGGAGCAACCATCACCGCCAGCATCGCCGGGTAAAGGCCCGCGCAGCCGTTTTGCCCGATGGTGGCGCCGAACGATGCGGAGAAGCTGGCAATGGATTCCGGTACGCCCAGACGACGGGTTTGTGCTTCCACATTCAGCGGAATTGACGCCGCGCTGGAGCGGCTGGTAAAGGCGAAAGTCAGCACCGGCCACACTTTGCGGAAGTACTTCAGCGGGCTCACGCCGTTCACCGCCAGCAGCAGACCGTGCACCACGAACATGATACCCAGACCAATATAGGAAGCGATAACAAAGCTACCAAGTTTGATAATGTCCTGCAGGTTAGAGCCTGCAACCACCTTGGTCATCAGCGCCAGCACCCCGTAAGGGGTTAACTGCATCACCAGACGTACCAGCTTCATCACCCAGCTTTGCAGCGTATCGATGGCGGAGAGAACGCGCTGGCCTTTGGCGACATCATCTTTCAGCAGCTTCAGCGCCGCGACGCCGAGGAAGGCCGCGAAGATCACCACGCTGATAATCGACGTCGGGTTCGCGCCGGTCAGATCGGCAAACGGATTTTTCGGCACGAAAGAGAGGATCAGCTGCGGGACGCTCAGGTCTGCGACTTTACCAGCATAATTGCTCTGAATGGCGTTAAGGCGGGCAGTTTCCGCGCTGCCCTGAACCAGACCTTCGGCAGTCAGGCCAAACATATTGGTCACCAGCACCCCCACCAGAGCCGCAATCAGCGTGGTGAACAGCAGGGTACCGATACTGAGGAAGCTAATTTTGCCCAACTGCGAAGCATTGTGCAGGCGTGCTACCGCGCTCAGAATAGAGGCGAAAACCAGCGGCATGACAATCATCTGCAGTAGCTGGACATAACCGTTACCGACAATATTGAACCACTGGATAGAATCCTTCAGCACCTGGCTGTCGGAGCCATAGATAAGCTGCAGCGCCAGGCCGAAAATAACGCCAATAACCAGACCGACCAGCACTTTTTTTGCGAGGCTCCACTGCTTATGGCGGGTTTGCGCCAACGCCAACAGTAAAACCGCGAACACAACAACGTTCGCTATTAATGGAAAGTTCATCCCCGTTCTCCTGATATCTTTTATAACCGGGTTGGTCAATAACCAACTCTTATAACGGCAAGGGTAGCAGAAGGCGTAATTCGTTACTTATATTCAAATGGAATTGATTATAACTAATTGAATAATTCGCTGGTTTATCGTCCAGTCTGGTGACTAATAAAGCGATTAAAGGTGGTTTGCAGGGAGTTAATCATGTCGGATGACCAGCGAACGGCGCTGTTTTCAGCAACGTTTTGCGGCATCCACACGGCATAGATGAACAGCGCCATACACAGCGCGCGCTCCAGCTGGTTGCCTTTGCGCGGCGCGAGGAGAGGCAGACGAAAACGCCAGCGGCAGGGCCAGAGCAGAGGCACGCCGGCCGGAGTCAGCATATCGGCGAGAATATGGCTGAGGTATCCAAGCACCAGACCCTGAACCGCATCGGCCGGGACTATCCAGCTTTCCGGGACTTTCAACGAGAAGATTGCCACCGCGCCGAAGACCACCAGCAGGCTGTGGGTGAAGCCGCGATGGCCGAAGGCGCGCGCAATTGGTTTGGATATCCAGCTTAATCGCTGGCCAAGAAATGACTTTGGGTGATCGATATCCGGAAGCAGACAGGTCAGGATGGCGGAAGGAACAATATGCCACCAGTCGCCCTGGGCCAGAACGGGCGTTAATTCTGCATTTTTCGCAAATACCGCACAGGCGATAGAGAAGAGGAGGTGGCCTTCCGCCGTCATGATAAACACCCTAAACTGTCAATTCATACAGTATAGGGTTTTTATACAGTGTGCGGAAGAGGTGACGGTGTAACTCTTTGTCACAAACCCGTCAGCGGGCCAGCCAGCCGCCATCTACCGCCAGGGTATAGCCGCTAATGTAATCCGCCGCAGCGGAAGCCAGAAACACCACCGGGCCTTGCAAATCTTCGGGAACCCCCCAGCGCCCGGCCGGAATACGGTCGAGGATCTCTTTGCTTCGTTCGGCGTCGTCGCGCAGCTGCCGGGTGTTATTGGTGGCCATATATCCCGGTGCGATAGCGTTGACGTTAATGCGATGCCCCGCCCATTCGTTGGCCAGCAGGCGGGTGATGCCTAACACGCCGCTTTTTGACGCGGTGTATGACGGCACCCGGATACCGCCCTGAAAGGAGAGCATTGAGGCAATGTTAACGATTTTTCCGCCGTCGCCCTGCTTAATAAACTGCCTGGCAACCGCTTGTGAGAGAAAGAATACCGATTTCAGATTCAGATTGAGGACGTCGTCCCAATCTTTTTCTGAAAAATCGAGCGCGTCGGCGCGACGGATGGTTCCGGCATTGTTGACCAGGATGTCGACCCGGCCCATGGCAGCAACGGCCTGGGTCACAATGCTGTCAATCTCATCCTGACGGCTCAGGTCGGCCTGAATGGCGGTAAAGCGTCGGCCCAGAGCCTGAACCTTTTCTGCCGTATCATGGGGGATCCGGCGGTTAACGCCGACAATATCGCAACCCGCCTGCGCAAGGCCTAAAGTCATTCCCTGGCCCAGCCCGGTATCACAACCCGTTACGATAGCGACCTTGCCCGTAAGGTCAAAGGCGTTCAGTACCATATGCACCTCTGTTGGTTGATTTCATGCGTCAAATAACGCCGCTGAGATAAGCATAGAGGGCGAACGAGGAAAAAACAAATAAAAATGAAACGTTGTTTTATTTTTATTGATGATGGGATAAAAATACTTTCCCATCATCACCGGCGGCTTTAGCCAGTCAGGTCGCTTAGGGTCAGGGACTCCAGCGTCGCGAGCTTCACGTCGGCCAGTACAAAGCGCGGGTCATGGCTATTTTCTGCTTGAGGGACGACGATAGAGCGCATTCGCGCCGCTTTGCTGGCAATCATGCCGTTAACGGAGTCTTCCAGCGCTACGCAGTTCATTGGGTTAACGCCGAGTTTAGCCGCACAGTCGAGATAAACCTGCGGATGAGGTTTGCTGAACGGCAGCATTTCGGCAGAGGCGAGAGCGTCAAACTGGTCGCGTAGTTCAAACATGGCGAGGACTTTTTCCAGCATTCGCAGCGGCGACGCCGACGCCAGGCCGATTTTCAGCCCCCGGGCTTTACACATCGCTACCGCTTCCCGAGCGCCTGGCAGGAGGGGACGCGCCTCTTCAACCAGCTGAATGGCGCGGTTGATAATCCGGGCGGTGACTTCGGCGCGATCCGGGCCTTGCCACGGCTGCTGGGCAAACCACAGGTCGACGACTAAATCGATGCGCAGCCCCAGAATATCGGGCATTTCATCGCGGCGGCTGGTGTCTACCCCAAGGCTTGCAATCACCTCCAGCTCTGCCTTATCCCATAGCGGTTCGGAATCAATCAGTAATCCATCCATATCAAAAATCGCGGCGTGAATCTGGCGCCTGGCTGACATAAGTCCCTCTCCTGTAGCGTAAGTAGATAACGAATCGGCACTCATGGTATATCATACCGCGCATTATTGGGCGAAATTCGCTGACGAAGGTAGACTTAGAATGAATCAGGCGTCTTAACAAGGGGAACCCATGACGTATCAACAAGCTGGACGCATTGCAGTACTTAAACGTATTTTGGGGTGGGTAGTCTTTATCCCGGCAGTTATCTCGACGCTGATTTCCGTGCTGAAGTTTATGTACGAGCACAGTGAGAAAAAACCAGGCATCGACGCGGTGATGATGGATTTTGCCCACGTGATGATCGAGATGATGCGCTTTAATACGCCGTTCCTGAATTTCTTCTGGTACAACTCGCCGCTGCCGGACTTTAAGCACGGTATGAATATCGGCTTCTGGATTATCTATATTCTGGTGTTCGTCGGCATGGCGCTCCAGGCGTCCGGGGCGCGAATGGGACGTCAGGCGAAATTTCTGCGCGAAGGCGTCGAGGATCAGCTGATTCTGGAGCAGGCCAAAGGGGCGGATGGGCTAACGCGTGAGCAAATATCCGAACGCGTTGTGGTGCCGCGTCATACTATCCTGGTGCAATATTTCCCGCTATACGTACTGCCGGTCATTATTATTGTGCTGGGCTACTTCTTCTTTTCCTTGCTCGGTTTTCTGTAAACGATCGGCCCGGGAGCGCCGGGCCGTCTGAACTACAGTGCCGGCAGCGCCCGCGGTTTACCCTGATTATCCACCGCCACGTAGATAAACAGCGCTTCGGTTGCCTTGTAGCGCTGACCGATGGGCTCAGACGATACTTTCTTTACCCATACTTCCATATTGATGGTAATTGAGGTGTTGCCGCGCTTTACGCAGTCGGCGTAGCAGCACACCACATCGCCGACCGCCACCGGGCGTAAAAAGGTCATGCCGTCAACGCGTACGGTCACCACGCGGCCATGGGCAACTTCTTTGGCCATAATCGCTCCGCCGATATCCATCTGCGACATCAGCCAGCCGCCAAAAATATCACCGTTAGCATTCGTGTCCGCCGGCATCGCCAGGGTGCGTAAAACCAATTCGCCCTTCGGCGCGAGATCTGTTGTTGTCATTCTATACTCGGGACTAGTCAAAGATGATCGGGCGCGATGCTACTATGAAAACGGCGTCGAGAAAATAGGGGAAGACGCCCGCCTGCGCGGGCGTGAGGGTTCAGAAGGAGAGGGTCACGCCCGCGTAATAAGCTCGTCCTGGTTCGTTATAGGTCGAAGCCCCGGCGTTTTCTCGATAAATCCGCTTATCGAAAAGGTTGCCGATCCCGGCGTTCAGGCGCAGATCTTTCATCAGCTGATAGTTGCCGCCAATGCCAACCACGGAATAGGCGCCGACTTCATTGGTCGCCAGTACTCCCGTCTCGTTGCGTGTTTCCGCATATTCGCGTGGTTTCTGTCGACCGTACAGAGTCCAGTTGACGTTGGCTGAAAGCTTGCTGGTAACCTGCCAGTCGAGCATGCTGTTGATGGTATATTTCGGAATAACGGACAGCGGGTTGCCAGTCTCTTTGTTTTCCGATGTGATCATATAAGTGGCATTGGTTCGCCAGCTGAGCGTATCTGCAATCACCGGAACCAGCAGGGTACCCTCGAGACCTTCAACCACCGCTTTGCCGCCGTTCTGCCACTGGAGAATATTTGCGCCGCTGGCGGTATTACCCAGTACCTCGGTACCGGAGACGATTTTATTTTTATAATCGTTGCGAAACCAGGTGATCCCGGCGTTATAGCCGTTCAGATTAAACTCAAGGCCGATCTCTTTGTTAATGCTGATTTCAGGGTCAAGATCCGGATTACCGAGAAGATAGCAGCTGCCGTTGGCGATACTGTTCGGGCAGCCGTTACCGCGGGTGGATAACAAATACCCTTCGCTGGACTGATACAGGTTTGGCGCTTTAAACACCCGGGCAATGCCCGCCTTGACCTTAAACATATCACCCAGATCCTGCGACAGGTTCAGGCTTGGGCTCCAGTTGCTACCAAAATCGTTATGATAGTCGAAGCGCAGACCGGGAATAATGTTCGTGCCCGGTACGGCTTCAATATTATCTTCGAGATAAATACCGGTCAGGGTGGCGCTATTTTTTGTGCTGCGCTCCGCAGGGTTGCCGGAAGTGCCGGGAATCGCTTCCGTCGCGCTGGTGGCCTGCATTGATGCCGGATCGTTTAGATCGTCGCGATTCCACTCCATACCCAGGGTCAGGGTCTGTTCTGCAAGCCAGGTGAATGGAATATTCAGCTCGCCGGTTGAGCGCCACGACTCCAGACGGCTGGTATCATAGACATCGCTGTTAATCATCCCCTCTACGCGTCCGGTCGTTCCTTCCTGCAGGCGGGTGTTGTTAGTTTTCTCGTAGTAGACGCCGGCTTTCGACTGCCCCCAGTCCCAGATCCCGTTATAGGTCAGGCCCCAGGTCTGACGGTACATGCGGTTAGTCTCATGGCCATACAGAGAATCGACCAGGCCGTTTGGGCTGACGTTGCCGTTGCTGTACTGCGTATCTCCGGCATAGATGTTGCCCTGGCGGCTATAGGCATAGCTGAAATCAACAATCTGCTGGGGCGTTACTTTCCATGAGAGCAGGGCGTTAATATCTTTGTTGCGCACACCTTCGCGGCCTGCGGCATAAGAATCATTTTGCGCGTGGTTAATATCCCAGGCATCGGGTTCAGTTTTATTGATGTTGCCGTACAGCCGCATGGTCAGGGCATCCCCCGCCAGCGGTCCATTGAGGTTGAAGTTAGCCCGGTTCGTGGAGCCTTCTTTATTATTTTCCGGCTGATTAGTATAGAGCGAGAGCGAGCCGTGCCAGTCGTTGGTGGGGCGTTTCGTGATAATATTGACAACGCCGCCCGCGGCGCCAGAGCCGTAGCGTGCGGCGGCGGGGCCGCGCAGAACTTCAATACGTTCAACCATTTCTGGCGGCACCCAGTTGCTGTCGCCGCGAGTATCACGCTCGCCGCGCCAGCTATAGCGTACCGAGTTGCGGGAGGTGACGGGGACGCCATCAATAAGAATTAGCGTGTTTTCCGGCCCCATACCGCGAATATCGATTTGACGATTGTTGCCCCGACTGCCGCTGGCGCTGTTGCCGGTCAGGTTTACGCCGGGCATCTTACGAATTATTTCTGAGAGATCGTTAACCGGAGGATCTTTAGCGATATCTTCTGCGGTGATGATTGAGACGCCCGGCTGCTGCTTCAGCGCTTCTTCGGCGGTTCCCAGGATCACCATCGTTTCGGTATCCTGCTCCACTTCTTCGGCGAAACCACCCGGACTAAATAAGCCTGCGATGGCGAGAGCAAGGGGAGTGGCTATGTGTTGTTTCTGCGGTCTCATTATAAATATCCATATCAAAGCGGGATGAATTGAGATCGAGAATATCAATGATAACGATTATCATTACAATAATGTGCCGTTAATCTCCATAAAATCCTCACAATTGCCGCAACCTTCCGGTATTAAGTAGATATTCTGGAGAATCCGGCGGGCTTTGGCCAGACGCTGAAAGCATAAAAGTGGGTGTACGCTCGAAAAAACGGCACGCAGAGCTGCGTGCCGGAGGAATAGCAGTTTAGTGATTGTCGTCCTGCGGCATATGGCGATAAATGTAAACGCCGCTCAGCAGGGTGAACACCAGCGTCAGGGCCGTCAGACCGAAGACCTTGAAGTTGACCCAGATATTCTGCGGCAACCAGAAAGCGATATAGATATTCGCCAGTCCGCAGAGGATGAAAAACACCGCCCAGGCCAGATTCAGCCGCGACCACACCTGCTGCGGCAGCGTCAGCTCTTTACCCAACATGCTCTGGATCAGCGGCTTCTTCATTACCCACTGGCTAAACAGCAGCGCGCTGGCAAACAGAACGTAAATTACCGTGACCTTCCACTTAATAAACTCGTCGTTATGGAAGAAGATGGTCAGCCCGCCGAAAACGGCGACCAGAACAAAGGTAATCAGCGCCATTTTCTCGACTTTGCGATAGCGCACCCAGCTGTAAATCAGCACGATGGCGGTGGCGATGATTAACGCCGTTGTCGCGGCGTAGATATCATAAAGCTTGTAGAATACGAAGAAGACTACCAGCGGTAAAAAATCCAGAAACTGCTTCATACATCGGTTCCGTCGTTCAGGGTGGCCGGGGTGAGCCCGGCCCGGATTAAATTAATGGCGAATAAGCATATACAAGCGGAATAAATAGATCAGCAATAATGCAGAGATCAGATTGCTGAGGGTATTTATTACCACTGCCCCGACGTTTGGCGTTAGCACAGCGAAGCTGGATGCAAACAGCAGCAGCAGGGTTTTCGCCAGCAGCCAGCCGATAATCGCCGGGGCTACCAGCCGTACGTTGGTCCAGGCCAAACGCATACTGCTACGCATGGCGTTGAAGATGCCGATTTTATCCTGCACCAGCATCACCGGCGCAAAAGAGAGCACGATAGCCAGCAGGACGCCCGGCACCACCACCAGCATCATCCCCAGCTGGACGACAAACGTGGTCAACAGGATCAGCAGCAGCAGCTTTGGCAGCACCGGCGCGGAAGCGCCAATCGCGCGCAGCGCGCTAACTCTCTGACCTGCGGAGATCATCTGAATCATCAGCAGAACGCCGCCAGCAAGAATGGCGTTACCCACGAGACCGGAGAAGGTAGAGGCGGCGGATGCACGCAGCAGGATCTGTTGTTGCTCCGGCGTCATGCTCTGAACCAGCTCAAACAGGCCGCCGTTTCCCCCCAGGCTATCGCCCTGACTCAATATCGACAGCTGCTCTTCACTGGGTGAAAAGGCATGGCCAAGTACTACCGTAATGAACGCGCATAACAGCGCAATCAGCAGGATAGTAACGAACTGATTGCGGAAAAAGTTTCCGGTGTCACGGTAGACGGACTTTGCCGTGATAGACATGCATTCTCCTTGAGTATTGCAGGTGTTAACTAGCCGGCGATTGTACCGCAAATCGCGGCGGGGTAGCAGTCTCTGCTCCTGTGCGCAAAGTATATCTTTGTAAATAGAAGAGGAAATCAGCGCAGTCCTGCTTCAGTAACCAAAACGATGAAATTGATTTGATACGTTTATCACTGATTGTATTAGGAAAGTAAAAATTAATCTGGATCAATAAATGTTAAATTTACCGACTTAATGTGATCTATGTTGGTTCAAACATACTTTATTGTAGGTATATTCTTGCGCTGAATAACCATAATGAGGAAGTGGGTATGAAAAAGTTAGCAGCGGCGGTTGTTATTCTGAGTAGTCTTTCCGGTGGTAGCGTCTGGGCGCACGAAGCCGGTGAGTTTTTCCTTCGCGCGGGCTCGGCAACGGTCAGACCGACCGAAGGGGCCGGCGGCACATTAGGCAGTCTTGGCGGCTTTAACGTTAGCAACAATACGCAACTGGGCCTGACGTTCACCTATATGGCAACGGATAATATCGGCGTAGAGCTGCTGGCAGCCACGCCGTTCCGTCATAAAGTGGGAACGGCAACAACCGGCAATATTGCTACCGTTCATCACTTACCGCCGACCTTAATGGCGCAGTGGTACTTTGGTGATTCCAGTAGCAAACTGCGTCCTTACGTTGGCGTAGGTGTCAACTACACCACCTTCTTTGACGAAAGCGTGAACGATACGGGTAAGAGAACGGGCATCTCCGATCTGAGCCTGAAAGATTCCTGGGGCGCAGCAGGGCAGGTGGGGCTGGACTATCTGATTAACCGTGACTGGCTGATTAACATGTCGGTATGGTACATGGATATCGATACTAAAGCGGACTACAAGCTGGGCGGCGTTAAGCAGCACGACGATATCCGTCTGGATCCGTGGGTGTTTATGTTCTCTGCGGGATACCGTTTCTAAACTATTTGTTAAAGCTGGTCGTCATGACCAGCTTTATTTTTCTGCCTGTCGTCAGCATCCTCGCCACCAACGGTAATGCCTTAAGTACTCAAACGCTCCCCGTAACGCTTCTGGCAGGCGTTACTCATTACCCCATCTATTCAGAAACTCGGCGATATCATCGATACGCTGTTCACCAATACCAGCCTGGATCGCCATCTCTGCCTGGTCCTCTTCGCTGATTTCTTCATTATTCATCAGGCGGGTAATCAGCAGCTGAAAATAGCGGGCCAGAGCTTCGCGTTCTGACTCGCTAACTGGCTCAGCGGCCTCTGTCGAATACTCATCGGCGATGTCATAATACTTTAGTGGTACTTCTTCGTGCATAAATCGCTCCTGGGGTTGATGTTGATGCCAGCTGCTGCCTGCATACTCTGGCATCAATAATATCATTCCTGCTCCGTATTATCCCGGCAACGTTGCGGAAAATGCATGAACAGCCTGTAGCGGATGCCGGGCCCCTGTGGTGATGGGGCGCAACGGCTATGCTGAGGATAGCGACCACCGTTGATTAAATTTTAGGGAATATTTTCTATCGACGTAATCGGGACAGAAAGCCGTTACAGCATGATTTATCGTGGTATTGCTTGTGATGGTTTATAAAAGACCTCCTGTCATTAGAACGGTAACTCTGATATAAAGACGCCTGTGTTAAGTATATTGCGTCGAATGCTTGTGTTTTGGGTGAATAAGCGATTTCTTACAGATTTAAGGAGGGTTTTGAGTAACCAGCAGGCTTTCTTATTTTTTATGGGTTCAAAAGGCGGTGTAAAAAATCGTTTCTTATACAAATCTGACCTTTGCCAGTCTAAGAAATAAGCTGC
>OEPS010000029.1_pt1 | contig 52663 bp, 46 predicted proteins | sample 1539411 | NCBI WGS metagenome assembly OEPS01 (sample SAMN02671747, study PRJEB22543) | soil metagenome | biome: bacteria | place: China:Hunan Province, Lengshuijiang City | collected 2012-10-15 | depth 0.08m m
CGATGCGATGTGACTGACAGATCGCAATCGCGGGGCAAGCCCGCTCCCACCCTTTCAGCGATTCTGGAACTGCGCCAGCGCCGGTAAAAGCTGCTGTTCGATCGCCTGACGCACCGCCGGCAGGATGGTCGCATTGCCCGTGTACATCTGCTCGACCATGCCCTTCAGGGCCTTGGCCCGCGGTTCACTCAATCCACGCACCGCATATTCGCAGGCTTGTTCGGCGCTGGCGTCGGACGGCATCTCGAAACCCAGGGCGCGCAACTGACCCAGCAGGTCGTCTTGATCAATCAAATCCGCATGCATCATGGTCGTGGTCCTTGTTTGCAGGTGTGATCGTCAGTCGATTCTGTGGGCACAGGTGCAGGGCGGCAAGGACAGAATGTCGCAATGGCTGCTTTACCTAAGAACAGGTCGTTTTCGGGCAAATCGACGGGGAAGGGAGGCTGCACACTGAGGCCATGCACAGAACAGGAAGGTTTGGTCACCGTCCGCTTTAACCCCGGTTGCGTCACGGCTCCGGGGTTATTTTTTGCCTCTGATCGCGGGGACGGTGGGAGCGGGCTTGCCCCGCGATAGGCCCTTAACCTGGCAACCCAATCACCCGGCCAACAAACTCCGCAGCCGGCAGGTCAACCTGCTCTTCCACTATCCCCCGCAAGCGCTCCTCCACTTCAGGCGCAAACGGTGCCGAACGTGGCCCGGCCAGGTCCACATGCAGCAGCATCTGTTCACTGGCCGCCAACGCCTCGTCAAAGCCTTCACGATGCAGGCTGTGATACAGGTGCAGACGCTTGCGATCAAAGCCGATGACCTGCGTCTGTACCCACACCGGAGTGTCGCGCTTCACCTCATGCAGGTAGTTCAGGTGACATTCCAGGGTAAACAGCGAATTGCCGCTGGCGCTGCGGTTGTCGCTATCCAGACCGATGCGGTCCATGAACGCATCCGTGGCATAACTGAAGATCAGCAGGTAAAAGGCATCACGCAGATGTCCGTTGTAGTCGACCCAGTCCGCCTGGACTGGGGTTTGATAGGTAATCAGTGCGGGCATCTCAGGGCTCCGTTCAGTCGCTGAAGGCCATGCCATGCTTGGCCTTGGTGGTTTTTACCGCCTCCAGTACGGCCAGCAGGCAATCATCACGATAGCGTTCCAGTGAACTGATGCTGCGATCTCCCAGTTGTTCACTAGTGCCTTCGACCACCGCGTCGATCAAGCCCTCGGTCAGATCCGGTGCCGGCAGATAGGTCCAGGGCAGTTGCAGCGCCGGGCCAAACTGCGCCATGAAGTGGCGCATGCCGGCATCGCCACCGGCCAGGGTATAGGTCAGGAAGGTACCCATGAACGACCAGCGCAAGCCGGCACCAAAGCGAATCGCATCGTCGATTTCACCGGTGGTCGCCACGCCATCGTTGACCAGGTGCAGGGCCTCGCGCCATAGCGCTTCGAGCAGGCGGTCGGCGATAAAGCCGGGGACTTCCTTGCGCACATGCAGCGGGCGCATGCCCAAGGCGGTATACACCGTTTTTGCCGCTTCGATAGCCTCCGGTGACGTCTTGTTACTGCCGACGATTTCCACCAGCGGCAGGAGGTACACCGGGTTGAACGGGTGGCCGACCACGCAACGTTCAGGATGGGTCGCCGATTCGTAAAACTCGCTGGGCAGCAGGCCGGAGGTGCTGGAGCCGATCAGTGCGTTGGGTTTTGCCGCGGCGCTGATCTTGCTGTGCAAATCGAGCTTGAGGTCGAGGCGTTCGGGAGCGCTTTCCTGGATGAAGTCGGCATCGCGCACGCATTCCTCGATGGTCGTGACAACGCGCAGGCGATCTGGTGACGCGCCTGGCGCCAGGCCCTGTTTTTCCAACGCTGGCCAGGCATTGGCGATGCGTTTGCGCAGTGCCGCCTCAGCGCCGGGCGCCGGGTCCCAGGCCACTACATCCAGGCCATGGGCCAGGGCGCGGGCGACCCAGCCACTGCCGATCACGCCGCTGCCCAAGGCTGCAAACGTCTTGATCTCGGTGATAAAGCTCATCTTCAACTCCTTCAATCAGCGACGGGTCAGGTTCATTTTCGCGCGGCCTTCGGCAGGGGTAAGCACCCGTGCACCGAGGCGGCTGAGGATTTCCGTGGCGCGTTCGACCAGTTGGCCGTTGCTGGCCAGCACGCCTTTATCCAGGTACAGGTTGTCCTCAAGGCCGACCCGAACGTTGCCGCCGAGCAGCACGGCTTGCGCGGCCATGGGCATTTGCATGCGGCCTATGCCGAAACCGGCCCAGGTGACGCCCGCTGGCAGGTTGTCGACCATGGCTTTCATGGTCGCGGTATCGGCCGGCGCACCCCAGGGAATGCCCAGGCACAGTTGGAACAGCGGGTCGTCGAGCAAGCCTTCCTTGATCATCTGTTTGGCGAACCACAGGTGGCCGGTGTCGAAGATTTCCAGCTCGGCTTTGACCCCCAGTTCAGTGATGCGCCTGGCACCGGCGCGCAGTTGCGCAGGGGTCGAGACGTAGATGCTGTTGCCATCGCCAAAGTTGAGGGTGCCGCAGTCCAGGGTGCAGATCTCCGGCAGCAGTGCCTCGACATGGGCCAGGCGTTCCAGCGGGCCGATCAGGTCGGTGCCGGCCCCGAACGCCAGGGGCGTTTCGCCCGGGCCGATTTCCAGGTCGCCACCCATGCCGGCGGTGAGGTTGACGATGATGTCCACGTCGGATTCGCGGATACGCTCCATCACTTCCCGGTACAGCGCGACATCGCGGCTGAAACGCCCGGTTTGCGGGTCGCGGACATGGCAGTGGACGACGGTGGCCCCGGCTTTTGCCGCTTCCACGGCGGCTGCGGCGATTTGTTTCGGGGTGACAGGGACCAGATGGCTCTTGCTGGCGGTGTCGCCGGCGCCGGTCAGGGCGCAGGTGATGATGACGTCGTGGTTCATGTGCGGTTTCCTTCAGGCGTGTTGGGGCCATCGCGGGGCAAGTCGAGTCGTCGCACCGCCGCTCCCACAGGGGTGTGGGAGCGGGATTGCCCCGCGATACGGTCTGTCAGTTGGAGGTGAGCTTGAGGTTGTCGGCAGCGGGTTTGCCGTCGAAGGTGGTCACCCCTTCGAGCCAGCGCGCCTTGTCCTCGGGATGGTCCTTGAGCCACTGGCGGGCAGAGGCCAGGGCGTCCTTGTGCTCGAGCAGCGGTTGCATCATGCGGCTCTCGTCTTCAGCGGTGAATTTCAGGTTGGTCAGCAGGCGATTGGCATTCGGGCAACGTTCGGCGTAGTCCGGGGCGGTGACAGTCCATACCGTGGCGCGGCCTTCGTCCGGGCCCAGGGCGTCTTCGCTGCCGCTCAGGTAAGCCATGTCGAGGTTGACGTTCATCGGGTGCGGCGCCCAGCCGAAGAACACCACGGCTTCATTGCGCCGCACGGCGCGGTCGACGGCCGCGAGCATTCCGGCTTCGCTGGATTCGACCAGCTGGAACTTGCCCAGGCCGAACTGGTTCTTGCTGATCATTGCCTTGATCTGGGTGTTGGCGCCGGAGCCTGGCTCGATACCGTAGATCTTGCCGCCCAGCTCTTTCTCGAACTTGGCGATGTCGGCGAAGGTTTTCAGGCCTTTGTCGGCCAGGTACTTGGGCACGGCCAGGGTCGCGCGGGCGTCGTTGAGGCTGGGCTGGTCGAGGACCTTGACCTGTTTGGCGTTGATAAAGGGGGTGATGGTCTGGGTCATGATCGGGTTCCAGTAGCCGAGGAACATGTCCAGGCGCTGGTCACGGATACCGGCGAAGATGATCTGTTGCGAGGCACTGGTCTGCTTGGTCTTGTAGCCGAGGCCGTCGAGCAGCACCTGGGTCATGGCGCTGGTGGCCATCACGTCGGTCCAGTTCACCACGCCAAGGCGCACATTCTTGCAAACGGCCGGCTCTGCGGCCCATACGTTGGTGCTGAGGATTGCGGTACCGACGAGCGTCAGCAGGCTACGGCTGATCAATCTGTTCATGGTGGCTCCTCCAACGGCAGTTCTAATTGTTATAGGGGGCGGCCTCTGCGTGCCGTGTTGATCAAGCTACGCGTAGCGCAAGCGAAAAATGCGCACCCTGGCGACCAGCACTTGCACCCTGGCGACCTGCAGGGTATTAACCGCAGACCCGTGGCCGTCGAGTCGTTCGCTATGCCCCAGGATTTCTACTTTCTGTTGCTCCCCGGTTTTTCCGCGATCGGCTTTATATCGGCGATCGAGCCGCTGCGGGTGGCCAACCGCTTTCGCGGCGGGCTGTACCGCTGGCAGGTGTTGAGCATAGAGGGCGGGGCGGTGCAGGCCAGCAATGGTATGTCGGTCAACGCCGATGGCGGGCTGCAGCCACTGGCCAAGGGTGCAACCCTGCTGGTGGTGGCCGGGTTCGAGCCACTGGGCAGTTTCAGCCCGGCGCTGCAACACTGGCTGCGCAAGCTCGATCACGAAGGGGTGGTGCTTGGCGGTATCGATACCGGTAGCGTGGTGCTGGCCGAAGCGGGCCTGCTCGATGGCCACCGGGTGACCCTGCACTGGGAAGCGCTGGAGGCGTTCAAGGAATCTTATCCACAGCTGCAGGCGACCCAGGAGCTGTTCGAAGTCGATCGGCGGCGTATCACCTCGGCCGGCGGCACGGCGTCAATCGACCTGATGCTCGACCTGATAGCCCAGGCTCATGGACCGGAGCTGGCGATCCAGGTGTCCGAGCAGTTTGTGCTTGGGCGTATTCGCCCGCGTCAGGACCACCAGCGCATGCAGATCGCCTCACGCTATGGCATCAGTAACAAGAAGTTGGTGCAGGTGATCGGCGAGATGGAGCGCAACACCGAGCAACCGCTCAATACTCTGGTGCTGGCAGATTCCGTGCGGATCACCCGGCGCCAGCTGGAGCGCTTGTTCCGTCTATACCTGCACGACACCCCCAGTGGCTTCTATCTGCGCCTGCGCCTGGACAAGGCGCGGCAACTGCTGCGTCAGACCGACATGAGCGTGCTGGAGGTGGGCATTGCTTGCGGTTTCGAGTCAGCGTCGTATTTCACCCGTTGCTACCGGGGGCGTTTCGAGCGTTGCCCCCGGGAGGATCGCAAGGCTCGAACCGTGAACCTCAGCGGCGCTTGAGCAGCACCGCACAGGCGCTCTTGAAGGCTTCGTGCTGGTATTTGTTCAACGAAGCGGGCAGCTCAATGTTGTGCTTCTTGGCCTGAGCGCTGACGGTTTGTGGTGAAACCAGTTCCACCTCACAATTGTCCAGCAACTGCAGCACGCCTTCGATCTTGAAGGTGGTCGGGCCACCGGCGAAATCGCCTTTCTTGCTGCGCTTCTTGATTGCCAGGTGGCTGATGCCGTGTTCAGCGATGAACTGCCGGGCCTGGGTGGCAAAGGCTTTGACGTTGTCCGCCAGCTCATCGTATTCAAGACCGATCTTTTTCGTCGCCAGGGCAACATGCACCGGGCTTGCGCCGTCCAGCGTGGCGACGGCGAGCAGCGCTTCGCTGCCTTTGATTTCAATTCCGCAAATTTTCATGCTGTTCTCAATCGGAGTTTTGCAGACCCAGGGACTGCAGGTATTCGGAGCGATCGTCGCTACGTTGGGCCAGGCAGGTATTCAGGGCCGCGTCGAAGCCTTTGCCGGGTTTTTCGTCGAACGTTTCGACCTTGCAGTCGGCGTCGCGCACCTGCTTCCACAGCGTTTCGGCGTCGTTCAGGCGTTGGCTCACTTCGGTGATCTTCGCGCTTTGACCAGCATACTGTTCCTTGATGCGGTCCAGCAGGTCGCTGAACGCGGCGTTGAGTTCACGCTCAGCGGTGGTGCGGCTGAACAGTGCGCAGTCGTAATTCTGCTGGTCGGTCTCGACGTTGTCGCACGGCGTACTGTCTTCTTCACTGGCGTGTGCGCCCAAGGACAGAGCAGCCAGGACCAGCCATACCATCGATTTCATTCACTCATCCTCCCCGGGGAACATGGGCGCCGATTCTCGCTCAGCGCCGCGGCAAAGAACAGGGTAGCCGCAAGCCCCGTCACCCTCCGAATGAAACTTGCACGCGCCCTTTGTCGCGGTTTGACGCTTTCGGCAATTCCCCTGTCGTTTTTGCATCTTAGCGACCTGGCCCCTAGGCATATGCTGGCCCCAAAGCGCCGGCAGACGATTCGGCGCAGGTAATACCAATAAAGGGGACAGCCTGATGAGCCCAGCCGAATTACACGCCGACAGCATCGTTATCGACGGGCTGATCATTGCCAAATGGAACCGCGAGCTGTTCGAAGACATGCGCAAGGGTGGCCTGACCGCGGCCAACTGCACGGTATCGGTCTGGGAAGGCTTCCAGGCCACGGTCAACAACATTGCCTCCAGCCAGAAGCTGATCCGCGAGAACGGCGACCTGGTGATGCCGGTGCGTACCACCGCCGACATCCGCAAGGCCAAGGAACTGGGTAAAACCGGCATCCTCTTCGGTTTCCAGAACGCCCATGCCTTCGAAGACCAGATCGGCTATGTCGAGGTGTTCAAGCAGCTCGGCGTCGGTATCGTGCAGATGTGCTACAACACCCAGAACCTGGTCGGCACCGGCTGCTACGAACGCGACGGCGGCCTGTCGGGCTTCGGTCGCGAGATCGTCGCGGAAATGAACCGCGTCGGCGTCATGTGCGATCTCTCCCATGTCGGTTCCAAGACCTCTGAAGAAGTCATCCTCGAATCGAAAAAGCCGGTGTGCTACTCGCACTGCCTGCCTTCCGGGCTCAAGGAGCACCCGCGCAACAAGTCCGATGAAGAGCTGAAGTTCATTGCCGACCATGGCGGTTTCGTCGGCGTGACCATGTTCGCTCCGTTCCTGGCCAAAGGCATCGACTCGACCATCGACGACTACGCCGAAGCCATCGAGTACACCATGAACATCGTTGGCGAAGACGCCATCGGTATCGGCACCGACTTCACCCAGGGCCATGGCCAGGACTTCTTCGAGTACCTGACCCACGACAAGGGCTATGCCCGGCGCCTGACCAACTTCGGCAAGATCATCAACCCGCTGGGCATCCGCACCGTGGGCGAGTTCCCCAACCTCACCGAAACCCTGCTCAAGCGCGGTCATTCCGAGCGCGTGGTACGCAAGATCATGGGCGAGAACTGGGTCAACGTGCTCAAGGATGTCTGGGGCGAATAAGCCGCCAGCCACCGTCTTCCGACCCCTGCTACTGGTGCAGGGGTAGCCAACCAAATTTTCTGGAGTTCAGTTTCCATGGCCAAGATCGCCCCGCAATTGCCTATTGAAGTCGACAGTGAGACCGGTGTCTGGACCAGCGATGCCCTGCCGATGCTCTATGTGCCGCGGCATTTCTTCGTCAACAACCACATGGGCATCGAGGAAGTGCTGGGTGCGCAAGCCTACGCCGAGATCCTCTACAAGGCTGGCTACAAGTCCGCCTGGCACTGGTGCGAGAAGGAAGCTGAATGCCATGGCCTGGAGGGTGTGGCGGTGTTCGAGTATTACATGAAGCGCTTGTCGCAGCGGGGCTGGGGGCTGTTCAAGATCCAGGACATCGACCTGGAGAAAGGCACCGCCAGCGTCAAGCTCGAGCACTCGGCATTCGTCTATGTGTACGGCAAGGTCGGGCGCAAGGTCGATTACATGTTCACCGGTTGGTTTGCCGGGGCGATGGATCAGATCCTTGCCGCCCGCGGCAGCTCCATTCGTACGGTCGCCGAGCAGGTCTACGGCGGTTCGGAAGAAGGCCACGACGACGGCCTGTTCATCGTCAAGCCGCTGTAAGTCGAGGATCTCGCCATGGCTTTCGAAGCAATGTTCCAGCCGATCCAGATCGGCAAACTGACCATCCGCAACCGGGTCCTGAGCACTGCCCACGCCGAGGTCTACGCCACCGACGGCGGCATGACCACCGCGCGCTATGTCAAATACTACGAAGAAAAAGCCAAGGGCGGCCTGGGCCTGGCGATCTGTGGCGGCTCCTCGGTGGTCGCCATCGATAGCCCGCAGGAATGGTGGGCGTCGGTGAACCTGTCGACCGACCGCATCATCCCGCACTTCCAGAACCTCGCCGACGCCATGCACAAGCACGGCGCCAAGATCATGATCCAGATTACCCACATGGGCCGCCGCTCGCGCTGGGACGGCTTCAACTGGCCGACCCTGATGTCGCCGTCGGGTATTCGTGAGCCGGTGCACCGCGCGACCTGCAAGACCATTGAGCCTGAGGAAATCTGGCGGGTGATCGGCAACTACGCGCAAGCCGCGCGCCGGGCCAAAGAAGGCGGCCTGGACGGTGTCGAACTGTCGGCCGTGCACCAGCACATGATCGATCAGTTCTGGAGCCCGCGGGTCAACAAGCGTACCGACGAATGGGGTGGCAGCTTCGAGGGCCGGATGAAGTTCGGCCTGGAAGTGCTCAAGGCCGTGCGCGCCGAAGTCGGCCCGGACTTCTGCGTCGGCATGCGTATCTGCGGTGACGAATTCCATCCGGATGGCCTCAGCCACGAGGACATGAAGGAAATCGCCAAGTACTACGACGCCACCGGCATGCTCGACTTTTTCGGGGTTATCGGTTCGGGCTGTGATACCCACAACACCCTGGCCAACGTTATCCCCAACATGAGTTATCCACCGGAGCCGTTTCTGCACCTGGCGGCCGGGATCAAGGAAGTGGTCAAGGTTCCGGTGCTGCACGCGCAGAACATCAAGGACCCGAACCAGGCCACGCGCATCCTTGAAGGCGGCTATGTCGACATGGTCGGCATGACCCGCGCGCATATCGCCGACCCGCACCTGATCGCCAAGATCAAAATGGGCCAGGTCGACCAGATCAAACAGTGCGTCGGTGCCAACTACTGCATCGACCGTCAGTACCAGGGCCTGGATGTGTTGTGCATCCAGAACGCCGCCACCTCCCGTGAGTACATGGGGGTGCCGCACATCATCGAGAAATCCACCGGTCCCAAGCGCAAGGTGGTGGTGGTTGGTGCCGGCCCTGCCGGGATGGAAGCGGCGCGCGTGTCGGCGGAACGTGGCCACGACGTCACTCTGTTCGAGAAGAAGGACGCCATCGGCGGGCAGATCAGCATCGCCGCCAAGGCACCGCAACGCGATCAGATCGCCGGCATCACCCGCTGGTACCAGCTGGAGCTGGCGCGCCTGAAGGTCGACCTGCGCCTGGGCACCGCTGCGGATATCGACACCATCAAGGACCTGCGTCCGGATGTGATTGTGCTGGCGGTCGGCGGCCATCCGTTCCTGGAGCAGAACGAGCACTGGGGCGCCGCCGAAGGGCTGGTGGTCAGTAGCTGGGATGTGCTCGACGGCAAGGTGGCACCGGGCAAGAACGTACTGGTCTACGACACCATTTGTGAATTCACCGGCATGTCGGTGGCCGATTACATTGCCGACAAAGGCAGCCAGGTCGAGATCGTCACCGACGACATCAAGCCGGGCGTGGCCATCGGTGGCACGTCGTTCCCGACCTACTACCGCAGCATGTACCCCAAGGAAGTGATCATGACCGGTGACCTGGCGCTGGAAAAGGTCTACCGCGAGGGCGACAAGCTGGTGGCGGTGCTGGAGAACGAATACACCGGCGCCAAAGAGGAGCGGGTGGTCGACCAAGTGGTGATCGAGAACGGCGTGCGGCCTGATGAAGCCCTCTATTACGGGCTCAAGGAGGGTTCGCGCAACAAGGGCCAGATCGATGTCGAGGCGCTGTTTGCGATCCAGCCGCAGCCGATCCTCAGTCAAGCGGGCGAAGGCTATTTGCTGTATCGCATCGGTGACTGCGTGGCCCAGCGCAACACCCATGCGGCGATCTACGACGCCTTGCGCCTGTGCAAGGACTTCTGATCAGCCCCTGTAGGAGCGGGCTTGCCCCGCGATAGCGCTGTATCTGACACACCGCTATCGCGGGGCAAGCCCGCTCCCACAGTGTCATTTCCAAAGCACGATTGCTGTGGGAGCTTCCCATGTTGAACACCCTGCTTCCCATCCTCCTGTTCGCCGCCCTGGGCCTTGCCGTCCTCGGCGCGCTGCGACGTGTGCGGATGTGGCGCCAAGGCCGGCCATCAAAGGTCGACCTGCTCGGCGGCCTGCTGGCCATGCCACGGCGCTATATGGTCGACCTGCACCACGTGGTCGCCCGTGACAAGTACATGGCCAACACCCACGTCGCCACTGCCGGTGGCTTTGTGCTGGCCGCAGTGCTGGCGATCCTGGTGCACGGCTTCGGCTTGCACAACAAGATCCTTGGTTATGCCTTGCTGCTGGCTACCGTGCTGATGTTTGCCGGTGCACTGTTCGTCTACAAACGCCGGCTCAATCCGCCTTCGCGCCTGTCGAAAGGGCCATGGATGCGCCTGCCGAAAAGCCTGCTGGTGTTCGCTGGCAGCTTCTTCATTGCCACCTTGCCGGTGGCCGGCATTCTTCCCGAAGGTTTTGGCGGATGGGTGTTGGTGGCCTTGCTGGGGCTTGGCGTGCTCTGGGGCGTGTCCGAGCTGTTCTTCGGCATGACCTGGGGTGGGCCGATGAAGCACGCCTTTGCCGGCGCCCTGCACCTGGCCTGGCACCGCCGCGCCGAGCGCTTTGGCGGTGGCCGTTCCACCGGCCTCAAACCCCTGGACCTGGAAGATCCCCAGGCGCTGCTTGGGGTTGAGAAACCCAAGGACTTCACCTGGAACCAGTTGCTCGGTTTCGACGCTTGTGTGCAGTGCGGCAAGTGCGAAGCCGCCTGTCCGGCCTTTGCTGCCGGTCAGCCGCTGAACCCGAAAAAACTTATCCAGGACATGGTTGTCGGCCTGGCGGGGGGGACCGATGCCACGTTTGCCGGCAGCCCGTACCCCGGCAAGCCGATTGGTGAACACGGCGGCAACCCGCACCAGCCAATCGTCAATGGTCTGGTCGATGCTGAAACGCTGTGGTCGTGCACCACCTGCCGCGCTTGTGTGGAGGAGTGCCCGATGATGATCGAGCACGTCGATGCCATCGTCGACATGCGTCGTCACCTGACCCTGGAAAAAGGCGCCACGCCAAACAAGGGCGCCGAACTGCTGGAAAACCTGATCGCTACCGATAACCCGGGTGGCTTTGCCCCGGGCGGACGGATGAACTGGGCTGCGGACTTGAATCTGACCCTGCTCGGCGACAGCAAGACCACAGACGTGCTGTTCTGGGTCGGTGACGGTGCCTTCGATATGCGCAACCAGCGCACCTTGCGTGCCTTCGTCAAAGTGCTGAAAGCGGCGCAGGTAGACTTCGCCGTGCTTGGCCTTGAGGAGCGCGACAGTGGTGATGTGGCCCGGCGCCTGGGCGATGAAGCGACCTTCCAGCAACTGGCCAAACGCAATATCCAGACCCTGGCCAAGTACAGCTTCAAGCGCATCGTCACCTGCGATCCACACAGCTTCCATGTACTCAAGAACGAATACGGTGCCTTTGGCGGCGAGTACCTGGTGCAGCACCACAGTACCTACATCGCCGAACTGATCGGCGCGGGCGCGCTGAATCTGGGGCAGCACAAGGGCGGCAGCGTCACCTATCACGACCCTTGCTATCTGGGACGCTACAACGGTGAGTACGAGGCGCCGCGTGAAGTGCTGCGGGCCCTGGGCATCGAAGTGCAGGAGATGCAGCGCTCGGGCTTCCGTTCCCGTTGCTGCGGCGGTGGTGGCGGTGCGCCGATCACCGACATTCCCGGCAAGCAGCGGATTCCCGACATGCGCATGGAAGACATCCGCGAGACCGGCGCCGAGCTGGTGGCCGTGGGTTGTCCACAATGCACGGCGATGCTCGAAGGTGTGGTCGAACCGCGCCCATTGATCAAGGACCTGGCAGAACTGGTTGCCGATGCCTTGCTCGAAGAACAGGCCCCGGCGAGTAAACCTGCCCCGGCAAAGCGTGAACCTGCGGAGGTGCACTGATGAGCGACATTATTCGCCGTGATCCGCGCGCCGAGTGGATTGCCCGCAACCGCCTGCATCCGCTGCACGCGGCCATGCAGCAGGGTCAGCAGCACAGCTGGATGGGCCCCAACGGCCTCATGCGCAAGAATCCCCATGGCATCGGCTTCATCGGCCCTAACGGGATCAAGCGCATCGACCGCAGCGGCGCCCAGCAGGGCACCAGCAACAAACGCAGTGCGGCGGTGGCGGTGGAGTTGCCGCTGCATCAAGTGACTCAACCGGCGTTCTACATCGCCGTGGTCCCGGACATGGTCGGTGGCCGCCTGGGCAGCCACGATCGCGACCTGCTCGGTTTGGCCCACAGCCTGGCCGGCAGCGACGGCGCGGTACTGGCCGTGGTGTTTGGCGAGCACAAGGAAAGCAACTTTTCCACAGCCGGTGTGGATCGCCTGCTGGTCATCGAGGGCGATGAATTCGACGGTTATGCACCGGAGCAATTGGTGCAGGGCCTGCGGGCTGTGGATAACCAGTTCAGCCCGCGTCACTGGTTGCTGCCTGACAGCCGCACCGGTGGCGGCGAGCTGGGCCGGCGCTTTGCTGCCGCGATTAACGAACGCCCGGCCACACGGGTCTGGCAAGTCAAGGACGGGCAATGCAGCGGTCGCGCCGGTGCCGGCCAGCAGGACCTGATTCGAGGCCTGTCACGCTTGATCCTGGCCGCAGCCGAATGTGCCGAGCCGGTCAGTGAAACGCGTCACGAAGCCTTGCCTGAGCAGTTATCCACAAGCGTGGCGCGCAGTCTTTCGCGTATCGAGGACCTCGGTCCGGTGGCGGTCGACCCGGCCGCCATCGCCATGGCCGAAGCCGAGTTCATTGTTTCCGGCGGCAACGGGGTCAAGGACTGGGAACTGTTTCACCGCGCCACCGTGGCCCTTGGCGCTACCGAAGGTGCATCGCGGGTGGCGGTGGATGATGGATTCATGCCGCGCAACCGCCAGGTTGGTGCCACCGGTACCTGGGTCACGGCACGGGTCTATATGGCTGTGGGTATCTCTGGGGCGATCCAGCACCTGCAGGGCATTGGTGCCTGCGACAAGGTGGTGGCGATCAACATGGACCCCGGCTGCGACATGATCAAGCGTGCCGATTTGTCGGTCATCGGTGACAGTGCGGCGATTCTCCAGGCACTGATCGAGGCTGTGGAAAACTATCGCAACGGCGCCAAGCGCGACGCGGCATAAGGGCAGGGGACGTTTATGCACACCAAGGTCATCAGTCTGGTCTCGATCGGTGCTCATCCCAGCTCAGGCCGTACCCGGCGCGCCGAACAGGATGCACGGGCGGTGGAACTGGGGCTGCAGCTGGCTGGGGATAACTTGCAAGTACTGCATGCTGGCGACCCTCAGGAGCCAGCCTTGCGCGCTTACCTGGGCATGGGCCTGGAACAGCTGGATGTACTCGAACAACCGCAGGGCGCCGATGCCCTGGGGGTACTGGGCGACTACCTGCGTGATGCCGGGGCGCAACTGGTGCTTACCGGTAGCCAGGCGGAAACCGGTGAAGGCTCGGGCATGTTGCCATTCCTGCTGGCCGAGCGCCTGGGCTGGCCGTTAGTCGTGGGGCTGGCGGAAGTAGAATCTATCCACAACGGCGTAGCCCAGGTGCTGCAGGCACTGCCACGCGGTCAGCGGCGCCGCCTCAAGGTGCGCTTGCCGCTGCTGGCAACTGTGGATAACGCTGCGCCCAAGCCGCGTCAAAGCGCCTTTGGCCCGGCCCGACGCGGTGTGTTGGCTGCCCGCCAGGTACAGATCGTTGAGGATGAGTTGTTTACCAGTGCCGAACTGCAACCCGCCAAACCTCGACCCAAGCGTTTGAAGGTGATCAAGGCCAAGAGTGGTGCTGACCGCATGAAAGCAGCCACGGCCAAGGCCAGTGGCGGCGGTGGACAAGTACTCAAGGACGTTAGCCCGCAAGCGGGTGCCGAAGCCATCCTCAAACTGCTGGTGGAAGAGGGCGTGCTGCGCTGAGCAATTTGCTCACAAAGTCTGTTGGCCGATCTGTGGATAAAGTGTTTGTGTATGGCTGAAAGGCACGCATTGCGTGCCTTTCAGCGTTATGGTCAAAAAATGATCAAGGTAAGTGGCGGATTTTTCGAGGTTTTCCCGCTCAGCCTTGGTTGATATTGCCCACAATCGCTGTTGGCGGGTCTGTGGATAATATGTTCGCCCATGGCTGAGAGGCCCGTGTGGCAAGGGTTTCATGGAGTTGATCAAAAAACACCCAATCCGCCTGTTTACCTTGACCAAGGCCGTGTATCTGGGCCATTTGAGGCGTTATCCACAACGGTTTTTCACGCTTGCGACTTTTGCACACAAAGTCTGTTGGCGTCTCTGTGGATAAGGTGTTTGCCTTCTGCTAAGAGCCTTGTGTTTAAAGGCTTACAGAGAGTTGATCAAATTTTGATCAATATTTTTTGCAGGGAAAAACAATGACTTGCCCACATTAGCTGTGGGCTGTCCTGTGGATAAAGTGTTTGCTGTGTGCAGGAGCCCAGTGGGGCCGGGGCGTTGCGGAGGGTGATCAAAATTTGTACAGCTGTAGGAGCGGATTAATCCGCGATGGGCCGCAGCGCGGCCCCAAAAGATGGGCCTGCTACGCAGTCCATCGCGGCGGTCCGGCGTCCCGGTGAATCCGCTCCTACACAAGGTTACTGCGCAGCCACACCTTTGAGATAAGGCGCAGGCGCCGCCCCCAGGTTGCTCAGCATGCGCTCGCTGTACCAATCCACGAAGTTCACCACACCAAACTCATAGGTCTTGGAATACGGCCCAGGCTGGTATGCGGTGGAGTTGATCCCGCGCTGGTTCTCTTCGGCCAGGCGCCGGTCCTGGTCGTTGGTGGCGTCCCACACCTGGCGCATGCGCTCGGGGTCGTAGTCCACGCCTTCGACGGCATCCTTGTGCACCAGCCACTTGGTGGTGACCATGGTTTCCTGGGCGCTGATCGGCCACACGGTGAACACGATCATGTGGTCGCCCATGCAGTGGTTCCACGAGTGCGGCAGGTGCAGGATGCGCATCGAGCCCAGGTCCGGGTTCTTGATCCGGCCCATCAGCTTCTGGCAGCCCTGCTTGCCGTCCAGGGTCATCGACACCGTGCCCTTGAGCAGCGGCATGCGCACGATGCGGTTGCGCAGGCCGAAGCTGGCATGGGCGTACGGAATTTTCTCGGCGTCCCAGGCCGCCGCCGAGGCGGCAACGTGATCCTTGAAGGCCTGGTCGGCACGCGGATCGGTGACGTCGTCCCACTCCAGCAGGGTTTTCAGCAGTTCAGGGTGCGAACCGCCGCAGTGATAGCACTCGCGGTTGTTTTCCAGCACCAGTTTCCAGTTGGCCTTTTCCATCAAGGTGGTTTGCACCGCCACCTTGGTGTTTTCCATGTCATAGGGCTCCATGTAGTGCGTCAGGGTGGCCAGGAAGTCGTCGATGGCCGGTGGGTTCTCGGCCAGGCTGATGAAGATGTAGCCGCCAGCGGTCTTCACGTTGACCGGCTTGAGCCCGTACTGCTTCATGTCGAAGTCGGCGCCCATTTCGGTACCGGCGAACAGCAGGCGGCCATCAAGCTCGTAGGTCCACTGGTGGTAGTGGCAGACCAGTTTGGCCACTTTGCCTTTTTCGCTGGTGCACAGGCGCGAACCACGGTGACGACAGACGTTATGGAAGGCATGCACCTGGCCCTCGGCACCGCGCACCACGAGGATCGGGTTCTTGCCGATCTGCAGGGTGAGGAAGTTGCCCTTGGCCGGGATTTCACAGGTCATCCCGGCGATCAGCCATTCCTTCTGGAAGATTTCTTCCATGTCGATCTGGAACAGGCGCTCGTCGCAATAGAACGGCTGTGGCAGCGAGAAGGTGCGCTCGCGGCTCTGCAGCATCTCGGCAGTCGCCTTGCGCGCAGGTTCCAGTGGATCGCCCAGACTCAAAGTTGCGGTGACGTCCATCGTTTAGGTCCTCATGGCCAGTGCTTGTGGCCGGTGAAAGTGGCTAATCATTGTTATGGCGACGCAAGGCTGAAATACAGCAGGATCATTTGCGATGGAGTGTGCGATTGAAGCCGCGGCGATCCATATCCATGGACGACATGATCAGATCCGTTTCCGACGCGCCAGCCCTTGTGGCCGGGGGCTGGTCGCGATAAGCACGCCGATGTCGCGGATAGGAATGTGTCCGCCGCAGCGCTTGAGCAAAATCGCAATCATCAGGCCGCAGTCGGCCGTGGAGACGAGCATGTCCAACAGCTTCCTCAATCCGGTCAGCACCCAGACCTGGGCCAACGGCCGTCACATCGTCCGTTGCGTCAAGGTGATCCAGGAAACCTGGGATGTGCGCACCTTCTGCTTCATGGCCGACCAGCCGATCATGTTCTTCTTCAAGCCCGGGCAGTTCGTCACCCTGGAGCTGGAGATCGACGGCCAGCCGATCATGCGCTCATACACCATCTCCAGCTCGCCTTCGGTGCCTTACAGCTTCTCGGTGACCATTAAGCGGGTACCGGGCGGCAAGGTCTCCAACTGGCTGCACGACACCCTGCACGAAGGCCAGGAGCTGGCGGTGCACGGGCCGGTCGGGCTGTTCAACGCCATCGACTACCCCAGCCCGAAAGTGCTGTACCTCAGTGGTGGCGTCGGCATCACCCCGGTGATGTCCATGGCACGCTGGTTCTACGACACCAACGGCAATGTCGACATGGTGTTTGTGCACAGCGCCCGTTCGCCGAAAGACATCATTTATCACCGTGAGCTGGAGCACATGGCGTCGCGGATCGACAACTTCAGCTTGCACATCATTTGTGAGAAGCATGGCCTGGGCGAGCCTTGGGCGGGTTACCGCGGCTACCTGAACCAGAAACTGATGGAGTTGATTGCCCCGGACTACATGGAGCGGGAAATTTTCTGCTGCGGCCCTACGCCGTACATGAATGCGGTCAAGCGCTTGCTGGAAGGCAGCGGTTACGACATGAGCCGATACCATGAGGAATCGTTCGGTGCGACCCCGGCCGAGGTCAAAGCAGATGCGGTCGAGCTCGCTGAGCAAGCTGCAGACGCACCTGAAGTGGACAATGCCGACCTGCACCAGGTGGAATTCACCGCTACCGGCAAGAGCATTCGTGTGGCCCCGGGCGAGACCGTGCATGCGGCGGCGGCCAAGCTTGGCCTGATGATTCCCAAGGCCTGCGGCATGGGTATCTGCGGCACCTGCAAGGTGCTCAAGCTGGGCGGTGAAGTGGAGATGGAGCACAACGGCGGCATCACCGATGATGACGTCGCCGAAGGCTATATCCTGTCTTGCTGCAGCGTGCCCAAGGGCGACGTGCGGATCGAGTATTGAGTAGCGGCTGATCGCGGATAAATCCGCTCCTACAGAGTTTGGATGAACCCTGTAGGAGCGGATTTATCCGCGATGCGTTACACGCTGAAGCGTGCCACCAGGCCGTTCAGGTCAACCGCCAGACGCGACAGTTCGGCACTCGCCGCGCTGGTCTGGTGGGCGCCGGTGGCCGATTGCACCGACAGATCGTTGATGTTGACCAGGTTGCGGTCCACTTCGCGGGCCACCTGAGCCTGTTCTTCGGCTGCGCTGGCGATCACCAGGTTGCGCTCGTTGATCTCGGCGACCGCACCGGTGATGGTGTCCAGCGCCAGGCCGGCACCACGGGCGATGTTCAGGGTCGACTCGGCGCGCTCGGTGCTGTTGCGCATGGAGTTCACTGCCTGTTCGGTGCCGCCCTGGATACTGCCGATCATCCGCTCGATTTCGCTGGTGGACTGCTGGGTGCGGTGCGCCAGGGCACGCACTTCATCAGCGACTACAGCAAAGCCACGACCGGCTTCGCCGGCACGCGCAGCCTCGATGGCGGCGTTGAGTGCCAGCAGGTTGGTCTGGTCAGCCAGGCCACGAATCACGTCCAGCACCTTGCCGATATCCCGCGATTCTTCCGCCAGGTTGCCGATCAGGTCAGCAGTACCCTGCACATCGACGCTCATGCGCTCGATGGCGCTGACGGTTTCCATGACCAGGTCGCGGCCATCGCCCGCCGAACGGGTAGCTTCCTTCGACGCTTCGGAGGTGCTCACGGCATTGCGCGCCACTTCTTCAACGGCGCTGGTCATCTCGGTGACGGCAGTGGCGGCCTGTTCGATTTCGTTGTTTTGCTGTTGCAGGCCACGGGCGCTTTCGTCGGTGACGCTGTTCAGCTCTTCGGCGGCCGAAGCCAGCTGCGTGGCCGAACCTGCAATCAACTGCAGGGTGTCGCGCAATTTGTTCTGCATCTTGGCCATGGCCCGCAGTAGCCGTGCAGCTTCATCGTGGCCTTGAGTTTCGATGGTGCGGGTGAGGTCGCCTTCGGCGATACGCTCGGCCGCCTGCAGGGCTTCGTCGATCGGTTTGACGATGCTGCGGGTCAGCAGCAGGGCACAGATCAGGGTCAGCAGCGTGGCGGCCAGGAGCAGGCTGATGACCAGACTGATGGCGTTGGAATATTGATCGGCAGCGGTCTGGTTGATGGTGCGGGTTTGCTCGGTGTTGATGCTGACCAACTGATCCATGACGCTGTTGATCTGCTCGGAGCTGTTGAGCATGTCGCGGTTGATCAGGGTGCGCAGGGTCTCCAGGTCGTTGCTCTGGGAGGCCTGGTGCATGCGGCTTTCCAGCTGCCGGTAGTCGTTGAGCAACTGCACATACTGGTTGTAGGCCGCGCGCTCCTGGGGACTGCTGATCAGCGGCTCGTAGATCCTGCGCGCTTCATCGATCTGCTGGTTCCGCTGGCTGATCAGCTTCAGTGTGTTCTGCAGGGTGTCGGCCTCGCGGTTGAGCAGCAGGCGATAGGACAAGGTGCGCAGGCGCAGGGTCAGCTGGGTGATCTGATCAAGGTTGGTAATGCTCGGCACCGAGGATTGCTCGATGAACTCACCGGCCTGACGGATCTTGCTCATCTGGTTCAGGGCGAACAGACCCAGGCCCAGCATCAGTGCACCAATCAAGGCAAACCCCAGCAGCGCACGCGGGGCAATATTCATGTTACGAAGGGACATAGTGGACATCCGGAAGGGAAGAAGGCGAGCAATCCATGCGACGGAGTCAGGATTGCCTTGCCTATCGGTCAACCTTTGGCAGACTTGAGGGGCAGTTGATGAAACTGTGAGTTGGCGATCGGTTTTCCTGACCAGCGGGCACCCCGAGCGGGAACCGGACCGCTATCAATGGGTCAATCTGCACCAGGCCGAAGCGTCTAACCCGATATCCCTGGCGACCACGCGGACTTTTCTTTATCGTGTGCGCCCCCTGAAAAACCCGAGAAGGCAATCATGTTGGAAACTTCCCTCAGTCAATTGGAACAACTCGTCAGCGACCTGGTACAGAAGAATCAGGAACTGACCGAGCGCAACGAACAGATCAGCGCTGAACTGACCCAGGCCAAGGATGAAAATGAAAGCCTGCAGCTGTCGCTGATGGAACAGGAAGAAAAGCAGGGCGCTACCGCCGCACGTATCCAGGCCCTGGTCGAGCGCGCCAGCGGTGGTACCGTCAACGCATGAGAACTTCAGCACAGCCGATCAATGTCGTGTCGATCCTCGGCAGCGACTATTCGATCAAGGCCCCCGAAGGCCAGGAACAGGCCCTGGCGCAGGCCGTGCAGATGCTCAACGCGTCGCTGGCCGAGACCAAGCGTAAATATCCGACCCTGATTGGTGACAAGCTGCTGGTTCTCGCAGCCCTCAACCTGTGCTCGCAGCAGATCGAACTGCAACAGCAGCACCAGCAGGCCCTCGACCGTTACCAAGAGCAAGTCAGCGCCACGGTCGATGTCATTGCCCGGACCATCGGCAACAGCTGATCGGTTCCCGCCACACCGTTCTACTTCTTTTGCTTGCTCACTGCCCTTTCGGCAGTGGGCGGCATTGTCGTGGGTCAATGGAATAATTGTATTTTCATCTGTATACAATTGGCCTGGCTATTGCAGCACAAGGCTTTTTTACTCAGGGGAAGGTTCATGCAGTTCTGGCGGCGAAGCATTCAGTGGCAATTGATCGCAAGCATGGGCGCAGCCCTGTTGGTGAGCATTCTTATTGTGGTCGGGATCTACTCGGTGGCGGTCAACCGCCTGACCGAGCGTTACCTGGTCGACACCGCGTTGCCGGCGAGCATTGAGGCGATTCGTAACGACATCGAGCGGATGATGAGTCGCCCACTGACCGCCGCGGCCGACATTGCCAACAACACCCTGCTGCGCGACTGGCTGGCTGCGGGAGAAGACAGCGCCCAGGCGCCGCAATTCATTGAATACCTCGAAGCACTGCGGCAAAAAAACCAGGCCTTCACCGCCTTGTTCGCGGCGACCGAAACCAGTCACTACTACAACGAAAAAGGCCTGGATCGGACACTGAGCCGCAGCAACCCGGCAGACAAGTGGTTCTACGGCTTCATCGACAGCGGCAAACCGCGCCTGCTCAATATCGACACCGATGGCAGCACCGGTGAACTGGCGCTGTTCATCGATTACCGGGTGGAAAAGGCCGGCAAACTGGTCGGTATTGCCGGGCTGGGATTGCGCATGACCGAGCTGTCGGAGCTGATCCACAACTTCAGTTTCGGTGAGCGCGGGCGGGTGTTTCTGGTACGCGGCGATGGCTTGATCCAGGTGCATCCAGAGCAGCAGTTGAGCGGCAAAAGGAAACTCGCCGAACAGATCGGTGAGGCTGCAGCCGAGGCTGTCTTGAAGCAAAACGAGGGTTTGCACAGCAGTCGTTTTGAACGTGACGGCGAGGGCTATCTAGCCCTGAGCCTGCCGCTGCGTGACCTGAACTGGACCCTGGTCGCCGAAGTACCGGAAGCGCAGATCTATGCCCCGGTACGCGAGACGGTCTGGATGACCAGCCTGATCGGTGCTGTCGTGGCGCTGGTGTCGTTGTTGCTGGTAGTGCTATTGGCCCGTGGCATTGTCCGGCCGATTCGCCGTGTCACCGGTGCCTTGCTGGCGATCGGCAATGGTGGCGGCGACCTGACCCAGCGCCTGGATGAAACCCGAGCGGATGAACTGGGTGACCTGGCTCGCGGCTTCAACCGTTTTATCGATAGCCAGCGCGACTTGATCGGCGACGTGTTGCGTACCAGTGAGCGTTTGCACAGTTCGGTCGCACAAGTGACCCAGGTGGTGGAAAACACGGCCGAGCGCTCCGGGCGTCAGCAAGAGATGACCGAAATGGTTGCTACTGCGGTGCATGAAATGGGCCTCACCGTGCAGGACATCGCCCAGAATGCCGGCAACGCCGCCCAGGCGTCGGAAACCGCACGTACTGAAGCACTCGAAGCCCGTGAAGTGGTGCGTCGCTCGATTGCCCACATCGAAGGCATGTCCGGTGAAATAGGCCAGGCAGCCAATGCGGTGGGAGAACTGGCCAGTGAAGTCGCTTCAATTGACGAAGTGCTGGCAGTCATTCGCAGCATCTCAGAACAGACCAACCTGCTGGCGCTCAATGCCGCCATTGAAGCGGCGCGGGCCGGAGAGATGGGCCGTGGCTTCGCGGTGGTCGCCGACGAAGTACGCACCCTGGCCCGGCGCACGCAGGTGTCTACTGATGAAGTGCAGCAGATGATCCTGCGCCTCAAACAGGGTGCCGGAAGTGCTGTGGCATCGATGCAGGCGGGGCAGCAGGCGACGGGTACCGGCGTGCAGTCCAGTCAGCAGACCGGCGCTTCACTGAGCACCATCACCGATCAGGTCGAACACATCAGCGACATGAACCACCAGGTGGCGACGGCGACCGAAGAGCAGTCGGCGGTGACCGAGGAGATCAACCGTACGGTTCAGGGGATTTCCGATCTGGCCCGGCAGACGGCCTCGGAAGTGCAGGGGTGTCGTGAGGAATGCCAGGCGTTGCGCGGGCTGGCTGATGATCTGGCGCGGCAGATGGGTGGGTTCAGGCTGTAGATTGTGAGATCTGTAGGAGCGGATTTATCCGCGATGGACTGCGCAGCAGGCCCATTTTTGGGGCCGCTACGCGCCCCATCGCGGATGAATCCGCTCCTACAGGTCAGCGATGGCGTCGTCAGGCGCCCATGGCCTCGCGAATGTCCGCCGCCAGTTCACGCACTCGCGCCTCATCGGTATCCCACGAGCACATGAACCGCGCTCCGCCGCTACCAATGAAGGTGTAGAATCGCCAGCCCTTGTTGCGCAAGGCTTCCAGGGCCGGTTCCGACATCTGCAGGAACACTCCGTTGGCTTCCACCGGGAACATCAGCTCCACGCCTGGAATGTCGCTGACCAGCTCACTGAGCAACTGTGCACAACGGTTAGCGTGGGCGCCGTACTTGAGCCAGGCGCCAGTCTCCAGCAAACCGACCCAAGGGGCAGACAGGAAGCGCATTTTCGAGGCCAACTGACCGGCCTGCTTGCAGCGGTAATCGAAGTCTTCGGCCAGCTTGCGGTTGAAGAACAGGATCGCTTCACCCACGGCCATGCCGTTTTTGGTGCCGCCAAAGCACAGCACATCGACGCCGGCTTTCCAGGTCAGCTCGGCGGGCGAGCAGCCGAGGTAAGCGCAGGCGTTGCTGAAACGAGCGCCGTCCATATGCAGGTTAAGCCCCAGCTCCTTGCACGTGGCACTGATCGCCTTGAGCTCTTCGGGGCGGTAGACGCTACCCACTTCGGTAGCCTGGGTGACGGTCACTACCCGCGGCTTGGGATAATGGATGTCCTGGCGCTTGAGCGCGACTTCGCGGATCGATTCGGGCGTCAGCTTGCCAGCCACACTGCGGGCGGTAAGCAGCTTCGAGCCGTTGGAGAAAAACTCCGGGGCGCCGCACTCGTCGGTCTCGACGTGGGCGGTTTCTGAACAGATCACGCTGTGATAGCTCTGGCACAACGACGACAGCGCCAGGGAGTTGGCCGCCGTGCCGTTGAAAGCGAAGAACACTTCGCAATCGGTTTCGAACAGTTTGCGAAAGTACTCGGCAGCCCTGGCTGTCCATTGGTCGTCGCCGTAGGAGCGGTCGTGACCCTGGTTGGCTTTTTCCATGGCGGCCCAGGCTTCCGGGCAGATACCTGAGTAGTTGTCGCTGGCGAATTGCTGGCTTTGATCTGTCATGACACTGTCCTGTGAACGACGCAGGTGAGCACTGTAAACAAGATTTATGAAGTCGCCTATACAGCTGTATTGGACGGTAACGCATCGCGGGGCAAGCCCGCTCCCACCAGATCTGCACAGCCCGGTGGGCGCGGGCTTGCCCTGCGATCAGGTCGCATGTCGTAAACGCACCTTTGTGTGGCGTCCATAGGCATCTGGGCTGTCTGCGTCGGGCATAGCATCGCTGCAAAAGGGCAATTGCCCAACAAGACCCTATGCCGCTGCCGGGAGAGACGCGATGTTCAGCAAGCAAGACCAGATCCAGGGTTACGACGATGTTCTGCTGGCGGCAATCAACGCCGAAGAACAACGCCAGGAAGATCACATCGAACTGATCGCCTCGGAGAACTACACCAGCAAGCGCGTCATGCAGGCCCAAGGCAGCGGCCTGACCAACAAGTACGCCGAAGGCTACCCGGGCAAGCGTTACTACGGCGGTTGCGAGCATGTCGATAAAGTCGAGCAACTGGCCATCGACCGCGCCAAGCAGCTGTTCGGTGCCGACTACGCCAACGTTCAGCCGCACTCCGGGTCGTCGGCCAACAGCGAGGTGTACCTGGCGCTGCTGCAGGCCGGTGACACCATCCTCGGCATGAGCCTGGCCCACGGCGGCCACCTGACCCACGGCGCCAAGGTCTCGTCGTCGGGCAAGCTGTACAACGCGGTGCAGTACGGCATCGACACCAACACCGGGCTGATCGACTACGACGAAGTCGAGCGCCTGGCTGTGGAACATAAGCCGAAGATGATCGTCGCCGGATTCTCGGCCTACTCGAAAACTCTCGATTTCCCACGCTTCCGTCAGATTGCCGACAAGGTCGGCGCCTACCTGTTCGTCGACATGGCCCACGTCGCCGGCCTGGTTGCCGCTGGCCTGTACCCGAACCCGCTGCCTTACGCCGATGTGGTCACCACCACCACCCACAAGACCCTGCGCGGTCCGCGTGGTGGCCTGATCCTGGCGCGCAGCAACGAAGAGATCGAAAAAAAGCTCAATGCCGCAGTATTCCCCGGTGCCCAGGGCGGCCCGCTGATGCACGTGATCGCCGCCAAGGCCGTGTGTTTCAAGGAAGCGCTGGAGCCGGGCTTCAAGGCCTATCAACAGCAGGTGATCGACAACGCCCAGGCCATGGCCAAGGTGTTCATCGAGCGCGGCTTCGATGTGGTCTCCGGCGGCACCGATAACCATCTGTTCCTGGTCAGCCTGATTCGCCAGGGTCTGACCGGCAAGGATGCTGACGCCGCCCTTGGCCGCGCCCACATCACCGTCAACAAGAACGCTGTACCCAACGACCCCCAGTCGCCGTTCGTCACCTCCGGCCTGCGTATCGGTACCCCGGCGGTCACCAGTCGTGGCTTCAAGGTTGCCCAGTGCGTGGAGCTGGCCGGCTGGATCTGCGACATCCTCGACAATCTCGGTGATGCCGATGTCGAGGCCGATGTTGCGAAGAACGTATCGGCACTCTGTGCAGATTTCCCGGTTTATCGCTGAGTGGTTCAGGAGTGAAGACTATGCAACGTTACTCGGGCTTCGGCCTTCTCAAGCACTCGCTGAGCCACCACGAAAACTGGCAGCGCATGTGGCGCACGCCGACGCCGAAAAAGGTCTACGACGTGGTCATCGTCGGCGGTGGCGGCCACGGTCTGGCCACGGCTTACTACCTGGCCAAGGAACACGGCATTACCAACGTTGCAGTGGTCGAGAAAGGCTGGCTGGGCGGTGGTAACACTGCGCGCAACACCACCATCGTGCGTTCCAACTACCTGTGGGATGAGTCGGCGCACCTCTATGAGCACGCCATGAAGCTCTGGGAAGGGCTGTCGCAAGACATCAACTACAACGTGATGTTCTCCCAGCGCGGCGTCTACAACCTTTGCCACACCCTGCAGGATATTCGCGACTCCGAACGCCGGGTCAGCGCCAACCGCCTCAATGGTGTGGACGGCGAGCTGCTCAACACCCAGCAGGTCGCCGACGAAATCCCTTACCTGGACTGCTCGAAAAACACCCGCTACCCGATCCTCGGCGCCACCGTGCAACGGCGCGGCGGCGTGGCCCGTCACGATGCGGTGGCCTGGGGCTACGCGCGTGCCGCCGATGCCTTGGGCGTGGACCTGATCCAGCAGACTGAAGTGATCGGCTTTCGCAAGGAAAACGGCGTGGTCATCGGCGTCGAGACCAACAAAGGTTTCATCGGTGCCAAACGCGTCGGTGTGGTCACCGCCGGTAACTCCGGGCACATGGCCAAGCTTGCCGGCTTCCGCCTGCCGATTGAATCGCACCCGCTGCAGGCGCTGGTGTCCGAACCGCTCAAGCCGGTTATCGACAGTGTGATCATGTCCAACGCCGTGCACGGCTATATCAGTCAGTCGGACAAGGGCGACCTGGTCATCGGCGCTGGCATCGACGGCTGGGTCGGTTACGGCCAGCGTGGTTCGTACCCGGTGATCGAACACACCCTGCAGGCCATCGTTGAAATGTTCCCGATTCTTTCGCGGGTGCGGATGAACCGCCAGTGGGGCGGCATCGTCGACACCACGCCGGATGCTTGCCCGATCATCTCCAAGACCCCGGTGAAGAACATGTTCTTCAACTGCGGCTGGGGCACCGGCGGCTTCAAGGCCACCCCGGGCTCGGGCAACGTTTTTGCCGCCAGTCTGGCCAAGGGCGAAATGCACCCGCTGGCCAAACCTTTTTCCATCGACCGTTTCCACAACGGTGCCCTGATCGACGAACACGGCGCCGCCGCTGTCGCCCACTAACAGGAGAAATCCCCATGTTGCATATCTTCTGTCCCCACTGCGGCGAACTGCGCTCCGAGGAAGAATTCCACGCCGCAGGCCAGGCCCACATTCCACGGCCGCTGGACCCCAACGCCTGCTCCGACGAGGAGTGGGGCGATTACATGTTCTTTCGCGACAATCCCCGTGGCCTGCACCACGAACTGTGGATTCACGCTGCCGGGTGCCGCCAGTACTTCAACGCCACCCGTGACACGCTGACCTACGAAATTCTGGAAACTTACCCAATCGGCGCCAAGCCGCAAGTGACCGGTAAAAACACCAGCCCGCAGTTGGCAGTCAGTGGTCAGGGAGAAAAGGTATGAGCCAGGTCTATCGCCTGTCCAACGGCGGTCGTATCGATCGCAGCAAAGTCTTGAACTTCACCTTCAATGGCCAGACTTACCAGGGCTATGCCGGTGACACCCTGGCTGCCGCCTTGCTGGCCAACGGCGTGGACATCGTCGGGCGCAGCTTCAAGTACTCGCGCCCGCGCGGGATCATCGCCGCAGGTTCCGAAGAGCCGAACGCGATCCTGCAGATCGGCGCCACCGAAGCCACCCAGGTGCCCAACGTGCGCGCCACCCAGCAGGCCCTGTACGCCGGCCTGGTGGCCACCAGCACCAATGGCTGGCCGAGTGTGAACACCGACGTCATGGGGATCCTTGGCAAGGTCGGCGGCAAGCTGATGCCGCCGGGCTTCTACTACAAGACCTTCATGTACCCGCAGTCGTTCTGGATGACTTACGAGAAGTACATCCGCAAGGCTGCTGGCCTGGGTCGTGCACCGCTGGAAAACGATCCGGACAGCTACGACTACATGAGTCAGCACTGCGACGTGCTGGTGGTTGGCGCAGGACCTGCCGGGCTTGCTGCGGCATTGGCTGCAGGGCGCAGCGGCGCGCGGGTGATCCTCGCCGATGAGCAGGAAGAATTTGGCGGCAGTCTGCTCGACAGCCGTGAAACCCTCGATGGCAAACCGGCCGCCGAATGGGTCGCCAGCGTCGTTGCCGAGCTCAAGGGCATGCGTGAAGTCACCCTGTTGCCGCGGGCTACGGTCAACGGTTACCACGACCACAACTTCCTCACCATTCACGAGCGTCTGACCGACCACCTGGGCGATCGCGCGCCAATCGGTACTGTGCGCCAACGCATGCACCGGGTGCGTGCAAAACGTGTGGTGCTGGCGACCGGCGCCCATGAGCGTCCACTGGTGTACGGCAACAACGATGTGCCGGGCAACATGCTGGCTGGCGCAGTATCTACCTATGTACGTCGTTATGGCGTGGCGCCGGGTCGCAACCTGGTGCTGTCGACCAATAACGACCATGCCTATCGCGTGGCGCTGGACTGGCATGACGCCGGCCTGAAAGTGGTGGCCATCGCCGATGCGCGTCACAACCCGCGTGGTTCGCTGGTCGAGGAGGCACGGGCCAAGGGCTTGCGCATTCTCACCTCCAGCGCAGTGATCGAATCCCGTGGCAGCAAGCACGTCACTGCGGCCCGCGTTGCCGCCATTGACGTCAAGGCGCACAAAGTCGCAAGCCCCGGCGAATGGCTGGACTGCGACCTGGTGGCCACCTCCGGTGGCTACAGCCCGGTGGTGCACCTGGCTTCGCACCTGGGTGGCAAGCCAATCTGGCGTGAAGACATCCTCGGCTTCGTACCTGGCGATGCTCCGCAGAAGCGCGTGTGTGTCGGTGGCATCAACGGTGTGTTCGCCCTTGGCGACACCCTGGCCGACGGCTTCGAAGGTGGCGTGCGCGCTGCAACCGAAGCCGGCTTCAAGGCCGTGCAGGGCACGCTGCCGAAAGTCCTGGCGCGTCAGGAAGAAGCCACGGTGGCGCTGTTTCAGGTGCCCCACGACAAGAACACCGCACGGGCACCGAAGCAGTTCGTCGACCAGCAGAACGATGTCACCGCCGCCGCCATCGAACTGGCGACGCGTGAAGGTTTCGAGTCGGTCGAGCACGTCAAACGTTATACCGCGCTGGGCTTCGGTACCGATCAGGGCAAGCTGGGCAACATCAACGGTCTGGCGATTGCCGCGCGCTCCATGGGCATCACCATCCCGGAAATGGGCACGACCATGTTCCGCCCCAACTACACGCCGGTCACCTTCGGCGCGGTCGCCGGGCGCCATTGTGGTCACCTGTTCGAACCGGTGCGCTTCACTGCACTGCATGCCTGGCACCTGAAAAACGGCGCCGAGTTTGAGGACGTCGGCCAGTGGAAACGGCCGTGGTACTTCCCACGCAACGGCGAAGACATTCATGCCGCGGTGGCCCGTGAATGCAAGGCGGTGCGCGACAGCGTCGGCCTGCTCGATGCCTCGACCCTGGGCAAGATCGATATCCAGGGCCCGGACGCCCGCGAGTTCCTCAACCGCATCTACACCAACGCCTGGACCAAGCTCGACGTCGGCAAGGCCCGCTATGGCCTGATGTGCAAGGAAGACGGCATGGTCTTCGACGATGGCGTGACCGCTTGCGTCGGCGAAAACCACTTCATCATGACCACCACTACCGGCGGCGCCGCGCGCGTGCTGCAGTGGCTGGAGATCTACCAGCAGACCGAATGGCCGGACCTCAAGGTGTTCTTCACCTCGGTGACCGACCACTGGGCGACCCTGACCCTGTCGGGCCCGAACAGCCGCAAGCTGCTCAGCGAAGTGACCGATATTGACCTGGACAAGGACGCTTTCCCGTTCATGACCTGGAAGGAAGGCCTGGTGGCTGGCGTGCCGGCACGGGTGTTCCGTATCTCGTTTACCGGAGAGCTGTCGTACGAGGTCAACATCCAGGCCAACTACGCCATGGGCGTGCTGGAAAAGATCGCCGAGGCGGGCAAACAGTACAACCTCACCCCTTATGGCACCGAGACCATGCACGTACTGCGGGCCGAGAAGGGCTTCATCATCGTCGGCCAGGACACCGACGGTTCGATGACCCCGGACGACCTCAACATGGGCTGGTGCGTAGGCCGTACCAAACCGTTCTCGTGGATCGGCTGGCGCGGGATGAACCGTGAAGACTGCGTGCGCGAAAACCGCAAGCAACTGGTCGGGCTCAAGCCGGTCGACCCGACCCAGTGGCTGCCGGAAGGTGCGCAACTGGTGTTCGACCCGAAACAACCGATCCCGATGGACATGGTCGGTCACGTGACCTCCAGCTATGCCAGTAACTCTCTGGGCTATTCCTTTGCCATGGGTGTGGTGAAAGGCGGGCTCAAGCGGATCGGTGAACGGGTTTACTCGCCCCAGGCCGACGGCAGCGTGATTGAAGCGGAGATCTGTTCTTCGGTGTTCTTCGATCCGAAGGGCGAGCGCCAGAACATCTAATGCATGTAGGAGCGGATTCATCCGCGATGGACGACAACGTCGTCCCGGTTCCCGATCCCGAAGGGGGACGCTAGCGCGTCCCATCGCGGATAAATCCGCTCCTACGCCACATTCGAATTTAGAGATAGGTGCCCCATGAGCACGATCAACGTCTACCAGCAACGCCCCGGCAACGACGTCAAAGCGGAGTCGCCACTGCACCACGCCGACCTGCCCAGCCTGATCGGCAAGGGCCGCAAGAACGCCGGGGTGACCCTGCGTGAACACAAGTTTCTCGGTCATCTGACCCTGCGTGGCGACGGCCGCGATCCAGCCTTTGCCGGCGGCGTATTCAAAGCCCTGGGCCTGGAACTGCCGGTGGCGCTCACCGTGGTCGCCAACGGCGAGATGTCGCTGCAGTGGTTGGGCCCGGATGAATGGTTGCTGATTGTCCCGGGTGGCCAGGAGTTCGCGGTCGAGCAGAAATTGCGCGATGCCCTCGAAGGCCAGCACATCCAGGTGGTCAACGTCAGCGGCGGGCAGACCCTGCTGGAACTCAGCGGCCCCAACGTGCGCGAAGTGCTGATGAAATCCACCAGCTACGATGTACATCCAAACAACTTCCCCGTCGGCAAGGCCGTGGGCACGGTGTTCGCCAAGTCGCAACTGGTGATCCGCCGCACCGGCGAGGAAACCTGGGAACTGCTGATCCGCCGCAGTTTCTCCGACTATTGGTGGCTGTGGCTGCAGGATGCGGCAGCTGAATACGGTTTGAGCATCGAGGCCTAGGGAGAGTCGTCATGAGCCGAGCACCGGACACCTGGATTCTCACCGCTGACTGTCCGAGCCTGCTCGGCACGGTGGATGTGGTGACGCGTTATCTGTATGAGCAGCACTGCTACGTCACCGAGCACCATTCGTTCGATGACCGGCTGTCCGGGCGTTTTTTCATCCGCGTGGAATTCCGTCAGCCGGATGACTTCGACGAAGCGAGTTTTCGTGCTGGCCTTGCTGAGCGTGGCGAGGCCTTCGGCATGCTGTTCGAACTGACCGCGCCCAAGCACCGGCCGAAAGTGGTGATCATGGTTTCCAAGGCCGATCACTGCCTAAACGACCTGCTCTATCGCCAGCGCATCGGGCAATTGAGCATGGACGTTGTGGCAGTGATCTCCAACCATCCCGACCTTGAGCCGCTGGCCCAGTGGCACCGCATTCCGTATTACCACTTCGCCCTGGAGCCGCACGATAAACCGGCGCAGGAGCGCAAGGTGCTGCAGGTGATCGAAGAGTCCGGCGCCGAACTGGTGATCCTTGCCCGCTACATGCAGGTGCTGTCGCCGGAACTGTGCCGCAAGCTCGATGGTTGGGCGATCAATATCCATCACTCGCTGCTGCCGGGCTTCAAGGGCGCCAAGCCCTATCACCAGGCCTATAACAAAGGCGTGAAGCTGGTGGGGGCTACGGCCCACTACATCAACAACGACCTCGACGAGGGGCCGATCATTGCCCAGGGCGTGGAGTCGGTTGACCACAGCCATTATCCGGAGGACCTGATCGCCAAGGGCCGGGATATCGAGTGCCTGACCTTGGCGCGGGCGGTGGGGTATCACATTGAGCGGCGGGTGTTTTTGAATGCCAACCGGACGGTAGTGCTTTGATCGCGGGGACACTCAACCCGGTGGGAGCGGGCTTGCCCCGCGATAGAACTAACAGATTCCAGTAACTCAGCGCCGCCCCCGGGCAGCGCACTTTGCACCGCTACATAACAACAAACTTTAGCGAGGTAAAAGCATGTCTGGTAATCGTGGTGTGGTGTATCTCGGCGGCGGTAAGGTCGAGGTGCAGAAAATTGACTACCCGAAAATGCAGGATCCGCGTGGCAAGAAAATCGAGCACGGGGTGATTCTCAGGGTGGTCTCCACCAACATCTGTGGCTCCGACCAGCACATGGTCCGTGGCCGTACCACGGCCCAGGTTGGCCTGGTACTGGGCCATGAAATCACCGGTGAGGTGATCGAAAAAGGCCGCGACGTGGAAAACCTGCAGATCGGCGATCTGGTCTCGGTGCCGTTCAACGTCGCCTGTGGCCGCTGCCGCTCTTGCAAGGAACAACACACCGGCGTCTGCCTGACCGTCAACCCGGCCCGTGCCGGCGGTGCTTACGGCTATGTCGACATGGGCGACTGGACCGGTGGCCAGGCCGAATACGTGCTGGTGCCTTACGCCGATTTCAACCTGCTGAAACTACCCAACCGCGACAAGGCCATGGAGAAGATCCGCGACCTGACCTGCCTCTCCGACATTCTCCCGACCGGTTATCACGGTGCAGTGACGGCGGGTGTTGGCCCGGGCAGCTCGGTGTACATCGCCGGTGCAGGTCCTGTGGGCCTGGCGGCGGCCGCTTCGGCACGCTTGCTGGGGGCGGCGGTGGTAATCGTCGGTGACGTCAACCCGGTGCGTCTGGCGCACGCCAAGGCCCAGGGCTTTGAAATCGCCGACCTGTCCCAGGACACCCCGCTGCACGAACAGATTGCCAACCTGCTGGGCGAGCCGGAAGTGGATTGCGCGGTGGATGCCGTGGGCTTCGAAGCCCGTGGTCATGGTCATGCCGGTGCCAAGCACGAAGCACCGGCGACGGTGCTCAACTCGTTGATGGGCGTGGTCCGCGTTGCCGGCAAGATCGGTATTCCCGGGCTCTATGTCACCGAAGACCCGGGTGCGGTGGATGCCGCGGCGAAGATCGGCAGCCTGAGCATCCGCTTCGGTCTGGGTTGGGCCAAGTCGCACAGCTTCCACACTGGTCAGACCCCGGTGATGAAATACAACCGCCAGCTGATGCAGGCGATCATGTGGGACCGCATCAACATCGCCGAAGTGGTGGGTGTGCAAGTCATCAGCCTCGACCAGGCGCCGGAAGGCTATGGCGAGTTCGATGCCGGTGTGCCGAAGAAGTTTGTGATCGATCCGCATCGGTTGTTCAGTGCGGCGTAAGTAAAAAGGGCGACCCACGGGTCGCCTTTTTTAGATCAAAAGATCGCAGCCTTCGGCAGCTCCTACAGGGATCGATGGAGGAGCTGCCGAAGGCTGCGATCTTTGATTTTTGCATTCAGAGGGCTGCCAAAGCGCCCTGATACAGCACTGGCCCGGTCGGCTGCCCGGTCGGCGACCCACCTTGCGGCTCCAGACTCACCGCCAGCGCAATCGGCTGGCCGATCAAGGCTTTCTGCGCCGCGCTCAGTTCAACCTTGCCTTTGCCGCCTGCAGGAATCACCCCCAGCGAAATCGGCTTGCCATCGGCGGGTATCGCCCACAGTTCCAGGCTGCGATCTGGCCCGACTGCCGCCAATGTCAGCGGTTCGACTTGCAGATAGTCCGCATGCGCCTCGACCTTCAGCGCCGGTTGCGCGTCGGCACTCAGCAGGGTGGCGCGGTAGCGGGCGTCGTCGCGGTTGTACAGGGAGCCGAGGAATACCAGGACCACGATCGAGCAGAGTGCGGCGGTGACTCGCAGCCAGTTCCAGAACGGTCGTTTTTCCGGGACGTGCAGCACTTGCGGTTCGATGCGTGCAGTAATGCCTTGCCACACCCGATCCGGCACCGGTTGCTCCGGCAATGTATCGGTAAGGCTGGCGAGGCTCTCCTGCCACTGCGCCAACTCGGTTCGCAGTGCTGCATCGTCCAGCAGCAATTGTTCAAAGCGCCGACGCGCCGCCGCCGACATCAGGCCGATGGCGTAATCGGCAGCGAGGGCGCGGCGCAGGGCGGGGGTCTGGTAGTTCATGATTCAAGGCACCTGCGCAGACGTTCCATGCCACGGCGAATCCACGATTTCACCGAACCCAGCGGCGCGGCCAGGTGTTCGGCGAGTTCCGAGCAGGACAGGCCCTGAAAATAGGCGACGCTGATCGACTGGCGCTGCATGCCGTCGAGGGTGTCCAGGCAACGGTGCAATGCACCGGCTTCGCGGCTGCTGTTCAACAGGTCGTGGGCCGAAGGGCCTTCGTCCGGCAGGGTGTCCTGTTCGAAGTCGGTCAGCGGCCGGTCACGCTGTTTGCGTAACTGGTCGATGGCCTGGTGGCGAGTGATGTTGATCATCCAGGTCAGCGGCGCCGACAAATGGGCTTCGTAGCGCGAGGCGTTGTTCCAGATGCGCACGAAGCTTTCCTGCAGCACGTCCTCGGCCAGATCTGCCCGGCCCATGAAACGCAAGGCGACACCGTGCAAGCGCGGGCCGACGCTGCGATAGAGGGTTTCGAATGCACGCCGATCGCCCAGTGAACACTGGGCCAACAATTGGCGCAACTGATCGGGGTCGGCGGTGGAAATGACGTTTCTCCAGACCATGTGCCGGTGGCGAGGGCGCTGCTCGGGCTGTTCACAGGCTAGTTCAGCGACAGCGCTTGTGCCATTCATCTCGGGTTATCCACGGTTTCACGTTTTATATACGTGGCTATCCTGAAAATGGATGCGCCAGCGAGGAACATGCCGGCGCAAACCCGGTCAAACCGGCAGTTTTGCCGCCCATAAGCGGGCGGTTACCACAGTGCAAGAGGATGTCTGAATGAAGATTTCACGCGGTATGGCCTTGGCTTCACTGATGACCCTTGCAGCGAGCCCGGTGTTTGCCGGTTTCAGCTTGAACGATGTCGCCGGTGCAGTCTCGGGGATGCAAGGGGGTGACAAGGCTGCCGCCGCTGCACCGACTTCGGAAACCGCTGGATTGCTGAGTGCCTTGAGTGCGCTGAACGTCACGCCCCAGCAAGCTGTAGGGGGAACCAGTGCGATGTTGGGCCTGGCCAAGAACCAATTGAGCAGCACCGATTATTCGCAGTTGGCCAAAGAAGTGCCGGGCATCGACAAACTGTCGGGCGGTAGCGGTAATCTGGCGGCATTGAGCGGGTTACTGGGCTCGTCGGGCAAGTCAGCCGGGCTGGAAAATGCGCTGGGCAACGTCAAGACCACCAGCGACCTGAACAACGCTTTCAGTGCTCTGGGCATGGACAGCGGCATGGTGGGCCAGTTTGCCCCGGTGATCCTGCAATACCTGGGTCAACAGGGTGTTGGCGGTTCGCTGTTGAGCAGTCTGGGCAACATCTGGGGCGCCGGCAGCGGCAGCTGATTCAGCTGCGCTCACCGCGCAGTTCGCTGATGCGCTGATCCTTCTCGGTCCAGAGCTGGTTGACCCAGTTCTGGACCTGCTGGCGAAACTGCGGATCGTTCTCGTAATCGCCCTGCGACAGCGCCGGGTCGAGTTCGCGGGTCTGGATGTCGACGATCACCCGCGGCACGCTGCCGCTGATCAGATCCCAGAACCCCGGAATGTTCTCCTGTGGATAAACCACGGTCACGTCGAGCAACGCATCCAGCTGCTCCCCCATCGCCGCCAGCACAAACGCCACGCCGCCCGCCTTGGGTTTGAGCAGGTGCTTGAACGGTGACTGCTGCTGCGCGCTTTTCGCCGCGGTGTAGCGAGTACCTTCCAGATAGTTCACGACCGTTACCGGCTGGCGCTTGAACAGCTCACAGGCCTGTTTGGTGATTTCCAGATCTTTGCCCGCCAGCTCCGGATGCTTCGCCAGAAACGCCTTGCTGTAGCGCTTCATGAATGGGTAATCCAGCGCCCACCACGCCAGACCGAGGAACGGCACCCAGATCAGCTCTTTCTTGAGGAAAAACTTGAAGAACGGCGTGCGCCGGTTGAGGGTCTGGATCAGCGCCGGAATGTCGACCCATGACTGGTGGTTGCTGACCACCAGATACGAGGTGTCACCGCGCAGGTCTGCGCCGCCGCGGATGTCCCACTGAGTGGGGATGCACAGACGAAAGATCAGCTTGTCGATTTCCGCCCAGGTCTCGGCAATCCACATCACCGCCCACGAGGCGTAATCGCGCCAGCGCCCGGGCGCAATCAGTTTGAGCAGGGCAAAGACCATCAACGGCCCGATCAGGATCAGGGTGTTGAGCAATAGCAGCAGGGTGACGAAACAGCCGGTGAGCAGGCGGCGCATAAGCAACTCTATGAAGGCGGATGGGCGCGCCATGATAAGTGGCTTCGGGCGACAGGCCAAATCGGCGGTGACGAATGTTTCACTTTTGGGCGGCTATGCTGGAGCCAATTAGTGAGGCTTGTGCTGGCCCCATCGCTGGCAAGCCAGCTCCCACAAGGATCTCCAGTGCATGTGATTTCCGTGAATGGCAGAGAAACCTGTGGGAGCTGGCTTGCCAGCGATGCGATATCAAGGGCGAACGAATTCCTTGATGGCTGTCTAAAATCTCGCGTCTGACGCCCTCATTTTCCAAGGAAGCCCTCTACGTGAAATCCCTCCTTGCACTGTTTGCCCTCGTTGCCCTGCCGGTCATGGCCGCCGAACCGACCCTGTACGGGCGTTATGAATACATCGTGCTGCCGGAAATCGGTGGCGAGGTGCTCAAAGCCAAGATGGACACTGGCGCGCTGACCGCCTCGCTGTCGGCCAAGGACATTGAGACCTTCACCCGCGACGGTGAAAACTGGGTGCGCTTCCGCCTCGGCACCAAGGACGCCAGCAACAAGGTCTACGAGCACAAGATCGCGCGGATCAGCAAGATCAAGAGCCGTTCGGACGAAGAGGACGAGGGCGACAGCACCGAAGTTGCCAAACGCCCGGTGGTCGATCTGGAACTGTGCCTGGGCAACGTCAAGCGCACCGTTGAGGTCAACCTGACCGACCGCAGCAACTTCAACTACCCGCTGCTGATCGGTGCCAAGGCCTTGCGCGAGTTTGGCGCCGCAGTGAACCCGGCGCGGCGTTTCACCGCCGACAAGCCGGACTGCTAAGTGGTCTCATTGACGTAACGTCAGGCTTGGGGCACCGTTCGCGCACTTAACCCATGGGCTCGGACGCCATGCCTCATATCCTGATTGTCGAAGACGAAGCGGCGATTGCCGATACGCTGATTTTTGCCCTGCAGGGCGAGGGGTTCACGACCACGTGGCTGAGCCTTGGCGCCGCGGCGCTGGAGCATCAACGGCAGACCCCGGCCGACTTGATCATTCTTGATATCGGCCTGCCGGACATCAGCGGTTTCGAAACCTGCAAACAGCTGCGGCGCTTCAGTGAAGTGCCGGTGCTGTTCCTCAGCGCCCGGGACGCCGAGATCGACCGGGTGGTGGGGCTGGAAATCGGCGCCGACGATTACGTGGTCAAGCCGTTCAGCCCGCGTGAGGTGGCGGCGCGGGTCCGGGCGATTCTCAAGCGCATGGCGCCGCGTCCTGCGGTTGAAGCGTCCTCGACGCTGTTTCGCATCGATGCCGAACGTGTGCAGATCGTCTATCGGGGACAGCCGTTGAGCCTGACCCGCCATGAATTTCGCCTGTTGCAATGCCTGCTCGAACAACCGCAGCGGGTGTTCAGCCGCGAGCAACTGCTCGACGCGCTGGGCGTTGCCGCCGACGCTGGCTACGAGCGCAGCATCGACAGCCACATCAAAAGCGTGCGCGCCAAATTGCGTCTGGTGCGGGCCGACGCCGAGCCGATCCAGACCCATCGCGGCCTCGGCTACAGCTACAGCCCGGGGCACAGCTGATGTCGCTGGGGCTGCGGATCTTTCTGGTGTATGTGCTGTTTATCGGCCTGACCGGTTACTTCGTGCTCAACACGGTGATGGAAGAAATCCGCCCCGGTGTGCGTCAGTCCACCGAAGAAACCCTGGTCGACACCGCCAACCTGATGGCGGAGATTTTGCGTGATGATTTCAAGGCCGGCACGCTCAGCGAGAACCGCTGGCCCGAATTGTTGCGTGCCTACGGCGAACGCCAGCCGCAGGCGACCATCTGGGGGTTGCCGAAAAATCAGGTCAACCATCGCATCTACGTCACCGACGCTAAAGGCATCGTGGTCCTGGATTCCAGCGGCGTGGCGGTCGGTCAGGATTACTCGCGCTGGAACGACATCTACCTGACTTTGCGTGGTGAGTACGGCGCTCGTTCGAGCCGCAGCGATCCGAATGATGCGAACTCCTCGGTGATGCACGTCGGTGCGCCGATCCGCGACAACGGCCGGATCATCGGCGTGGTTACCGTGGCCAAACCCAACAGCTCATTGCAGCCTTATGTTGATCGTACCGAGCGGCGCTTGCTGTTTTACGGTGCCGGGCTGATCGGCCTCGGTCTGCTGTTCGGCGCTTTGCTGTCGTGGTGGCTGAGCCGCGCGCTGCACCGTTTGACCGGGTATGCGCAGGCGGTGAGCGAAGGCCGGCGAGTGGAAGTGCCGCATTACCGTGGCGGCGAACTGGAGCAACTGGCGACGGCGGTGGAACAGATGCGCACCCAGCTCGAAGGCAAGGCTTACGTCGAGCGCTACGTGCACACCCTGACCCATGAATTGAAGAGTCCGCTGGCGGCCATTCGCGGTGCCGCAGAGTTGCTGCAGGATGAAATGCCAGCGATTCAGCGCCTGCGCTTTGTCGGCAATATCGACAGCGAAAGCGCGCGGATGCAGCAGTTGATCGAGCGCCTGTTGAATCTGGCTCAGGTGGAACAGCGCCAGGGTCTCGAGGAGCGCGTGGCGGTGCCGCTGGCGGCGCTGATCGATGAATTATTACGCGCGCAGGCAGCGCGGATCGAAGGCCGGCGGCTCACGGTCGAGCAGACGATTGCGCCGGATCTGCTGCTGATCGGCGAGCCGTTTCTGCTGCGTCAGGCGCTGGGCAATCTGCTGGACAATGCACTGGATTTCACCCCGATCGCCGGGTTGCTGCGTTTCAGTGCCGAACGTGTCGGGGAGCAGGTCGAGTTGCGCGTGTTCAACGAAGCCGCCCCGATTCCCGATTACGCCTTGCTGCGCTTGAGTGAGCGATTTTATTCGTTGCCGCGTCCGGACAGTGGGCGCAAGAGCACCGGGTTGGGGCTGAACTTTGTTGAAGAGGTGGTCAAGTTGCATGGCGGCCAACTGTCGATCAGCAACGTGTCGGGCGGTGTGCAAGCCGTTCTGAGCCTGCCCTGAAACCTGACGGGCAGGCGCAAGCTCAGGGTGGGGACGAGGCCGCTGCGGTGTGCTGGAGCTTTTTCCGATGGGCAAAGTTCAACGCTGGCTGCTCCACCAGACGCCATGAAGCGATTGCCAGCGCGATCACGATCAGCGCCGAGACAACCATGGACGGCAGAAAGCTCAGGTGGGATTTGTTGATGATCAGTTGCTGGACCGGGAACGCATACAGGTAGATTCCGTAAGAAATATCGAATCGGCCCCGGATACTTTTGTCGACGTAGAGCAGGCCCAGACTCAGGGTGACCAACGCACAGCCCAGTGTCGCCAGCACTGTGGCCAATGGGGTGCCGACGCTGAGGTAGATCAATCCGGCCCCCACCGTCAGAGCGATCGCCAGCACACGGGGATCGCTGAGGTACTGTTTGTGAAAGGCAATCACCGAACCGGCAAAGAAGGCGATACCAGCACCGCAGTAGGTCGCCAGTTTTTGCGCCATGGCGCCGGCGACGACATTGCTCAGGACATAGGTTGCCAAGGCGAACCCAGTCAGCAGGATCCATGGCAACAGGGCTTTTCGGTACAGACCCAGAACCGCCGCCAGCAGCAAGTAAAAGCCGAATTCGATTTTCAGCGTCCAGAGACTGCCGTTGAAGGACTCGTCGAAGATAAATCCATTGGTGATCTGTTCGATAGTGGCTCGACCGAAAACCGAGATGCGCAGGAAATCGATCAGCGCACTTGAGCCTGTGACATAACCTTCGGTAAACAGAGCTCCGGCGATATAGGTCATTGCAAAGGCGCAGAGAATCAGCGCTGGAAAAATGCGGGCAATGCGTTTGATCAGATAGTCGGTGAAGTTCGTGGCGTTGACGAAGCTGCGAGTGATCAGCAGGCCGGAGATCGCAAAGAATGCGATCACGGCAATACCGCCCAGCGAGTTGAAGCCGGCAATGCCTGGCTCCGGCAGACCCCACAGCGCAAAGTGATGGCTGATCAGCACCATGAGTGCCGCTATGTGCCGAATCAAATCGAAAGAGTTGTTGCGCAACGTGTCGGTCCTTTCTTTGAACATTGCCAGGGTGATGAGGAAAAAGCCTTTTACAGGTATTTCCACGCAAAGCCCACACAACCTCCATAACAAAACCACAAAGCACTCCCAGACTGGCCGCATTCCAACCAGGGAGCGTCGTTATGAATCGAAATCTGACTATCAAACTCGGGGCTGTCGCCCTGTTGATCCTGCTGTTGCTGATCCCGCTGCTGATGATCGACGGCATCATCGATGATCGCCAGCAACTGCGCGATGGTGTGCTCGAAGACATCGCCCGCAGTTCCAGCTACAGCCAGCAACTGAGCGGGCCAGTGATGGTGGTGCCGTATCGCAAAGTGGTGCGTACCTGGAAGACCAACGAGAAAACCAGTCAGCGCTATGAAGAACTCGGTGAGGAACGCGGTCGTTTGTACTTTCTGCCGGAACGCTTCGAGCTCGACGGACAGGTGCAGACCGAGCTGCGCGCCCGGGGCATTTACCAAGCGCGATTGTTCCATGCTGACAATCGCATCAACGGGCATTTCTCGTTGCCGGCGCAGTTAGGCATCAAAGAAGACTTTGCCGATTACCAGTTCGACGCGCCGTTTCTGGCGGTGGGCATCAGTGATATTCGCGGTATTGAAAACGCGCTGAAACTGGAACTCGACGGCCAGCGTCTGGACTTTGTGCCTGGCACCCAGGTGGGCTGGCTCGGCGAAGGTGTGCGGGTCACGTTGCCGACACTGGACACCCGCAACGCCACGGAGCTGACCTTCGGTTTCGACCTGCGCCTGCAAGGCACCGGTTCGTTGCAAGTGCTGCCGGTAGGCAAGGCCAGCCACGTCAGCCTGGCGGCGAACTGGCCGCACCCCAGCTTCATCGGCAACTTCCTGCCCGCCAAACGCGAAATCAATGATCAAGGTTTCAGCGCCGATTGGCAGACTTCGTTTTTCTCCACCAACCTGCAAGAAGCGATGAACCGCTGTGTGATGGGCAATGATTGCGAGGCGTTCAACGGGCGCAGTTTTGGCGTGAGTTTCATCGACCCGGTGGATCAGTACTTGAAGAGTGACCGGGCGATCAAATATGCGCTGTTGTTTATCGTCCTGACCTTCGCCGGTTTCTTCTTGTTCGAAGTGCTCAAGAGTCTTGCGGTGCACCCGGTGCAATACGCATTGGTCGGGGTGGCGCTGGCGTTCTTCTACCTGTTGTTGCTGTCGCTGTCGGAGCACATCGGCTTTGCTTTGGCCTATCTGCTGTCGGCCAGTGGCTGTGTGTTGTTGATCGGATTTTATGTCTGTCACGTGCTGCACAGCGTGCGCCACGGCCTGAGTTTTTCCGCGGGATTGGCAGCGTTGTATGGCCTGCTGTATGGGCTGCTGAGCGCCGAGGACTATGCGTTGCTGATGGGTTCGCTGTTGCTGTTCGGCCTGCTCGGGGTGTTCATGGTGCTGACGCGCAAACTCGACTGGTACGGGATCGGGCAGAAACCGGCCAAGCCGCTGGCGTTTGATGTGGGGGCGATGCAATGAGCGGGTTGGGATTGCGTGAAGATCAGCGAGAGGTGGAGGTTTTGGTGACGCTGATTGTTGCAGCACTGCCGCCGCAACCCAGGTGGTGCCATCGCTGGCAAGCCAGCTCCCACAGGATTTGTGCTGAAACAGAGGGTTCTGTCATACCCAAATCCATTGTGGGAGCTGGCTTGCCAGCGATGAGGCCAGAACAGGTTCCGCCGATTTAAGGCTTGGGCAGGGTGGCGACCATGGACGGTCGCTGACTCACTTCAAAGAACCAGTTGGCCAATTGCGGATTGGCGCTGCGCCAGTCCAGATCCGGATGACGCAGATCAAGGTAACCCAACGCACAGGCGACGCTGATGGCGGCCACGTCGAAATGGCTGGTCAGCTCGGCGATGGCGTCAGCTTCCAGATAGGCCAGGGCGCGGCGGATCTTCTCGCGCTGGGCCTCGAGCCATTCGTCCCAGTGCTTTTCCGGGGCGCGCAATACCAGTTCGTAACGCACCATCACCGAGGCATCCATGATTCCGTCGGCCAGCGAGGCCAGGGTCAGACGCCGCCACCGGGCCGCGCCGTCGCGGGGGATCAGCGGGTTGCCGACATGCTGCTGGTCGAGGTATTCGAGGATTACGCGGCTGTCATGGATCACGCTGCCGTCGGCCAGACGCAGGGCCGGGATCTTGCCCAGCGGATTGTCGGCGTTGAGCGCAGCGTCCGGGCTGACCGGGCTGAGCACGCAGTCTTGCAGGGCGACGCGATCCTGCTGGCCGGTCTCATGCAGCAGCACCATCACTTTGCGCACGAACGGGGAGAGCGTGTTGTGGAACAGGGTCATGCTGGGGGCGGACATTGGCAAACCTCGGTGGTCATCGAAGAGCAGGACGTTAGCCTAGCTACAACCACTGTGGCTGGCGAGGAATTGATGGTGTTCGTGAGATCGCCATCGCTGGCAAGCCAGCTCCCACAGTTTTTGCAGCGAACACAAATTTCAGATTCAGCATTAACCCCCGTGGGAGCTGGCTTGCCAGCGATGAGGCCATCACCGACAACACAAAAACTACCTGCGCTGCAACAAACCTCTTATGGCCAGATACGCCGGAACGCCCAGCCCGACCCAGCTCAACGCATCCCAGATTCCATCGCCCAACAACGCCGCAAACAACCCCGCCGCACTTAGCAGCGCAATCACCAGCGGCGTGCTGAAGACCTTCCAGAAATTGCTCTGACGCGGCTTCATGCGGCAGCCTCCACCGTCACCGGTTTCGCCGCTTTACGCCGCACCACCCACAGATACACGCCGCTGCCAAGGACGATGATGGTCAGCACGTCGAGGGTCGCCCAGAGGATTTTCATCGGCATGCCGCCGTAGTCACCGAAGTGCAATGGCTGCGACAGGCCCATGGCGTCCATGTACCACGGGCGCTCGGCCACGGCGGTGACCTGCAGGGTGCCGGCGTCGATCAGCACCGGCGTCAGCAGGTGCGAGGTCAGGTGCGTGCCGCCCTTCATGAACACCGCGTAATGATGCTCGCTGGAAAAACGCGTACCGGGGAAGGCGATGAAGTCCGGGTTCATCCCCGGCGCCACGTCCCGAGCGATGTCGAGCAGGCGGGTGGCCGGTGCCAGTCGAGTCAGCGGCGGGGCATCGCGGTAGGGCGCAACCATGGCAGTCAGCGAGTCGTTGCGCCACGCGGCGATGATCAGATCAGCACAGGCGCTGATCACTCCGGTGACACCGACCACCAGCGCCCAAGTCAATGTAACCACGCCGATCAGGTTGTGCAGGTCGAGCCAGCGCAGGCGGGAAGACTTGTCCTGGCGCACGGTGCCGAACTGCAAGCGGCGCATGAACGGCAGGTACAACACAGTCCCCGAAATGATCGCGACCACGAACAGCAAACCCATGAACGCCAGCAGCAACTTGCCCGGCAGGCCGGCGAACATGTCCACGTGCAGGCGCAGGATGAACAACATCAGGCCTCCGTTGGCCGACGGGGTTTCCAGCGCTTCACCGGTGCGCGCATCGAGCATGAACGTGTGCGAAGAATTCGGCTCGGTACCGGCGGTTTTCGCCATGATGGTCAGCACCGCGTTGGGCTCGTCGTCCTCGAAACCGAAGTACTGCACCACTTCGCCGGGACGATGTTGTTCTGCCGCCTCGACCAGTTGCGCCAGGTTCAGGCGCGGGGTGTCGGCGGGCATTTCGCGCACTTGCGGGGCATCGCCGAGCAGGTGTTCGATCTCGTGATGGAAGATCAGCGGCAGACCGGTCAGTGCCAACAGCAGCAAAAACACGGTGCAGATCAGGCTGGTCCAGGTGTGGATGAACGACCAGCGGCGAATTGTTTTACTTTTCATTTCATGACCTTCAAAAACACCGAAGCCGTCCACGGGGGACGGCCTGGTGACAGGACCTGTTTCAGCTCACGCGCTTACCACTTGTAGGTGGCGCTGGCGACGACGCTGCGCTGGTCGCCGTAGTAGCAATAGAAGCCGTCGCAGGTGGAGATGTAGTCCTTGTCGAACAGATTCGTGGCATTGACCGCTACCGATGCACCTTTGAGGCTGTTGTCCAGGCGACCGAGATCGTAATGCACGGAGGCATCGAACACGGTGTAAGCATCGGCCTTGCCCAGCCAAGTGTTGCCCTGATCGCCGTAGGTGTTGCCGGTGTAACGCACGCCACCGCCGATACCGAAGCCGTCGAGCACGCCGTTGTGCCAGGTGTAATCGGTCCACAGCGAGGCCTGCTGGTTCGGCATCAGCTGCAGGCGGTTGCCTTTGTAGTCGCCTTTCTGCACTTCGGACTTGGCCAGGGTGTAGGCGGCGATCACTTTCAGGTTATCGGTGACGTCCGAGGTCGCCTCCAGTTCCAGGCCTTTGACTTTCACTTCGCCGGTCTGGCTGGTGATCGGGGTGTTGCCGACGGTGGTGGTGACTGCGACGTTTTTCTGCGTCAGGTCATACACGGCGGCGGTCAGCAGGGTCTTGCTGCCCGGTGGCTGGTACTTGACGCCCATTTCCCACTGCTTGCCTTCGGTCGGCTTCAGCGAACCGGTGGAGGAGGCGTCGGCGCCGGTGGTGGGCTGGAAGGATTCGGCGTAGGAAATGTACGGGACGAAGCCCGAGTCGAACACGTAGCTGAGCGCTGCGTTACCACTGAAGTTCTTGTCGCGCTGGGTGTTGGTCGCATCGGCCTTGTTGAAGAACGTGGTGCCGGTGTGGACCCAGTCTTCACGACCGCCCAGCGTCAGGCGCCATTGGTCGAGGGCCATCTGGTCCTGCACGTAGAGGCCGGTCTGGTAGGTCTTCTGGTCGTAGTCGTAATACGCCGTCGAGCGATCCGGACGAACGATCGGCTGGCCGTAGATCGGCTTCAGCACGTTGGTTTTCTGACCGTCACCGTAGATCGACAGGTAGTTGGTGTTGCTGCGCTGGTGGTCCAGCCCCAACAGCACGGTGTGGCGAATGTCACCGGTAGCGAAGTCGGCCTGGAAGTTGTTGTCCACCGCGAACTGGCTGATGTCTTCGTCAACGCTGGTGCTGGTGCGCCCGACGTTGCCTTGATCGTCCACCAGGGTGTACGGATAAGAACCGACAGTCAGGGCCTGGAACGACAGATCCGACTTGGTGTAGCGCAGGTTCTGCTTGAACTGCCAGACATCGTTCAGCCGGTGTTCAAACGCATAGCCGAGCGCGTAGTAAGTGCGGTCGTAATATTCCCAATCCGGGTCGCCGAGGTTTTTGTGGTGCGAGACGCTACCGAACGGCATGTCGATCTTGGTGCCCTGCACCGGCAGGAACTGGCTGGTAATGCCGGTATCGTCGCGGGTGAACTGGCTCAGCAGGGTGAACCTGGTGTCGTCGTCAATGTTCCAGGTCAGGCTCGGCGCGATGTTGTAGCGCTTGTTTTCGATGTGATCGATCTGCGTGTCGCTGTCGCGCACCACCCCACTGATGCCGTAGAGAAACTGGCCGGCGTCGTCGATCTTGCCGGTGCTGGCGAAGTTGATCTGGCGGTGGTTGTCGCTGCCGTACTGCAGCTGGATTTCGCTGCTGGCGTCGCTGCTCGGGCGCCGGCTGACCATGTCCAGCAGGCCGCCCGGTGGGGTCTGGCCGTAGACGGAGGAGGCCGGGCCGCGCAACAGGGCGAGGCGATCGAGGTTCCAGGTTTCCTGTTTCGGGTTGGCGTACACGCCTTTTGGCAGTGGCAGCCCATCGAGGAACTGGGTCGGCTCGAAGCCACGCACGCGCAGCCAGTCGGCGCGGGTGTCGCTGCCGTAGCTGCTGGCGGTGATGCCCGGCATATAACGCACGGCGTCATCGAGGCTGTGCACGCTGCGGTCGTCCATTTGCTGACGGGTGGCGACCGAGATCGAGCGCGGTGCCTCGACCAGCGCGGTGTCGGTCTTGGTACCGGCGGCGGTGCGGGTGGCGGTGTAGCCCTCGACCGGGCCCCAGGCCGTTTCCAGGTTTTCCACGCCGATCACGGCGGTTTCCGGCAGCGCCAGTGTCCCTTCAGGCACGGCAACCAGGCTGTAGGTGCCAGTGCTGCTTTGTTCCAGTTGCAGACCGGTGCCTTGCAGCGCCGCGCGCAGAGCGCCGGCGGCGTCGTATTGCCCGTTGACCGGCGCCGAGGTCTTGCCCGCCGCCAGCGATGGATTGAGCGACAGCGCAAGGCCACCCTGGCTGGCGATCTGGTTCAGCGTCGTCGACAGCGGCGCCGCTGGCAGGTTGTAGGCACGCACGCTGGAGGCCTGTTCAGCAGCGAGCAACGGGCTGCTGAGCAGCGGCGCGCTGAAGGCAATGGCGATGGCCAGCAGACTGGGGCGCAACAAGGTGTCTAGCGAACGGGACATGCGAAGGCTCCTGAATGGAAATATTTCTCAATTGCCTGTGTGCCGGACGAGAATTGAAAAGTGATAGGGCTGGATGAAAATAATGTCGATTAACTGGGAGTGGGGCAGCCGATTCGCGTGGCAACATTGGTTTTGTGCAGTTGCGGGCGGCCCCATCGCTGGCAAGCCAGCTCCCACAGGTTCAGCGCAGCTCACAGAATTGATATTCACCATCGATCTCTGTGGGAGCTGGCTTGCCAGCGATGGCGGCCGCTCGGGCACCAGATAAATCAGGGCTTTGTATCTGCTTTGGCCACCGTGACCCAATACGGCGTGTGCTGCTCGATCTGCACCGGCAGGGTCGGCAGCAGAGCACTCAAGGCCTTGTCGGTGTCGTGCAGCGGGAAACTGCCGGTGATGCGCAGGTCAGCGACTTCCGGCGCCACGCCCAGATGCCCGCGCCGGTAGCGTCCAAGCTCACGCACCAGATCTTCCAATCGAGCGTTGTCCACCACCAGCATGCCGCGGGTCCAGGCATCGGCGCCGGGCGTGAGCGCCGCGACCGCGTCGAGGCCGTCATTGCGGATCAGCACTTGCTGGCCTTCGCGCAGGATCTGCTCTTCAGGATGGCTTTGCGGATGCGCCGCCACCGCCGATTGCAGGACGCTCAGACGCGTGCCCTGGTCTTCACGCTTGACCAGAAACCGTGTCCCCAATGCGCGCATGCTGCCTTCGCGGGTTTCGACGATGAACGGCCGCGCATCACCGTGACCGGTCTCGACCATGATCTCGCCTTCCTGCAATACGATCAGCCGCTGCCTGGCATCGAAGCGCACATCCACCGCGCTGTGGGTGTTGAGATTGAGCACGGTGCCATCGGCCAGGCGCACCGTGCGCTGTTCGCCGGTGGCGGTGCGTTGATCGGCAAGCCAGTAATCCAGCGGCAAATACCGATCACCGGCAAACAGCGCCAGACCGATCACCGCCAGCACGCTGGCCAATCCGCTGCCGAGCTTGCGCACGCGCCGCCGAATGCCTTCGCGCGATTGCAGTAACGCAGCGCGGGCCGGGCCGTTGGCGACGTTAAAGCGCTGATCGAGCATGCCCAGTTGGCGCCAGGCGCGGGCGTGTTCTTCATGGGCCGCATGCCATTTGGCGAACTCCTCGCGCTCCAGCGGACTGCCGGAGTCCAGCGACAATTGCCAGGCAATCGCCGCGTCCAGCACCTGCGCCGAGACCGGTTTTGAACTGGCCGGATTCATGTCGGCTCACCGTAGAGGGCGATGTAGCACTGGCGAATGCCTTGCGCGAGGTATTGCCGCACGCGGGGCACCGAGACGCCGAGCTTCGTGGCGATTTCGGCGTGGCCGAGGCCGTCGAGGCGGTTATACAGGAAAGCGGCGCGGGCCTTGGTCGAGAGTTTGCCGAGCAGTCGGTCGATGGCCTTGAGGTCTTCCAGGATCAACTGCTGTTCCTCCACCGAAGGTTGTTCGCCTTCGGGGATCAGCATCAATTCGGCGAGATAGGCCTGTTCCAGCGCAGCGCGACGGAAGTAGTCGAACAACAGGCCCTTGGCGATCGCCACCAGAAACGCCCGGGGTTCGCGCGGGGTCAGCAGTTGATCGCGACCGAGCAGGCGCACGAAGGTGTCCTGGCTCAGGTCTTCGGCCCGTTGCGGGCACGCCACATTGCGCCGCAGCCAGCTCAGTAGCCAACCGCGATGGTCGCGATACAACGCACCGACGAGTTCACTGTGAGGGCTTGGGACTGACGACACCAGACGCACCGATTGGGAAATGTTAACCAACGAGAATTGTTCGCGATTCTCGCAGAGGTGGGAATGGTTAGCAATTGGCCACTGGTCGGGTGAGGTTAACGGCGAGCCCTGTAGGAGCTGCCGCAGCCTGCGGCAGCTCCTACAGGGGATGTGGTTCGGCCGAAAATCTAGAAGGAGGGCGCCTGCTGACGGCGTTTCCACTGACTCAAACGCTGCTGCAAATTCAACGGGCTATGAATCTGCTGCTGCCGCGCCCGGCTGAACAGGATCAACGCCAGCTCCGCCGTGGCCAGCGCATCGGCACTCGCGTTGTGCCGCTCGAACACCTCAAGTTTGAACCAGTCGATCCATTCATCCAGCCCGGCCTCGCGAATACTCGCCTGCGGGCACAACAACGGCGCCATGTCCGCGACATCCAGAAACACGTTCTGCAGCTTGTAGCCCAAGTGCTCCTTCAGGGCGCGTCCGAGCATGTGCTGATCGAAGGGCGCATGAAACGCTAGCACCGGGCTGTCGCCGATAAACTCCATGAGTTCCAGCAACGCTTCGGCCGGGTCGCTGCCGGCGGCAATCGCGTTCGGTCCCAGACCATGAATCAACACACTGGGGCTGAGCTTCAGCTCCCGGCATTGCAGGGTGCGTTCGAACTGCTGGCTGAAGTCGATTGCGCCGTCCTCGATGACCACTGCACCGATCGACAGCACGCGATCCTTGTTCAGGCTCAGTCCGGTGGTTTCCAGATCGAGCACCACCCAGCGCTGCTCGCGCAGGCTGCATTCTTTCAGTTCGCCAATGGTCGGCAGTTTTGCCATGCGCTGTTGCAGGTCTGTCGACAGCAGAGGGCTGGTCGGCCGCAGCCACGAAAACAGGCTCATAGCTGATACCGCAAGGCCAGGCTGCTTTGCAGGCGCTGCGCCTGGCGCAGCGATTCACGCAGGATGCGCCGGTCCAGATGGTTGAGGCTGTCCGGGTCGACGCGGTTGGACCACGGCAGATTTTCACGGGTCTGGATCTGATGCTGCTGCATGCGCGTCTGTTGGATGAAGTGATAAGCCTCTTCATACGCCGCGCCGTCGAGCCGTTCGATGACTTGTTTTTCGACCAGCTGACGCAAGCGTTCGAGGGTGTTGTTGGTTTCGATGCCATGGGCCAGTGCCAACAGGCGTGCACCGTCGACGAAGGGCGTCAGGCCCTGGACCTTGAGATCGAGGGTGGCTTTCTCGCCGTTTTTGCGCGCCAGCACAAACTCGCGGAAACGCCCCACGGGCGGGCGATTGCGTAGCGCGTTCTCGGCCATCATGCGCTGGAACAGACGGTTGTCGCCGACTTGCTCGAGAATCCCGCGGCGCAGTTGCGCGCAGCCTTTTTCGTCACCCCAGACCACCCGCAGGTCGAAATAGATGCTCGAACCGAGCAGGTTCTCCGGCGTCGCCTCGCGAATGAACGCTGCAAAGCGTCGCGCCCATTCTGCCCGGGACAGGCACAGCTCGGGGTTGCCGGCCATGATGTTGCCCTTGCACAGGCTGAAGCCGCACTGCGCCAGACTCTGGTTGATCTGCTGGGCGATTGGCAGCAGCTTGCCGCGAATTTCCGCCGCCTGCGCCGCGTCCCTCGCTTCGAAGAGAATGCCGTTGTCCTGATCGGTGTGCAGCGTCTGTTCGCGCCGGCCCTCGCTGCCGAAGCACAACCAACTGAACGGCACGCCGGGGTCGCCTTTTTCGGCGAGGGTCAGTTCGATCACCCGGCACACGGTGTGGTCGTTGAGCAGGGTGATGATGTGAGTGATCTGCGTCGAAGATGCACCGTGAGCCAGCATGCGTTCGACCAGTTGGCCGATCTCGCCGCGCAGGCTCACCAGTTGCTCGATGCGCTGGGCGCTGCGGATGGTCCGGGCCAGATGCACCAGATCGACCCGTTGCAGGGAGAACAGATCGCGCTCGGAGACCACGCCACACAAGCGCTGATCCTTGACCAGACAGACGTGGGCGATGTGCCGTTCGGTCATGGCGATCGCCGCGTCGAAGGCGCTGTGATCCGGCGACAGAAAGAACGGCGAGCAGGTCATGTGGCGCTCGATGGCTTCGCTGAAATCACCGCTGCCATTGGCGACCACCTCGCGCAGATCGCGCAGGGTGAAGATCCCCAGCGGCGCCTTGTGTTTATCCACCGCAACGATGCTGCCGACTTGTTGCTCGTGCATCAGCTTCACTGCTTCGCGCAGTGGCGTGTCGGGGCTGCAGGTCACCGGATGGCGCATCGCCAATTCGCCGAGGCGGGTGTTGAGCGAATACTGGGTTCCGAGGGTTTCCACGGCTTTCTGCTGGACTTGCTGGTTGACCTGATCGAGCAGGCTGCTGACCCCGCGCAGGGCGAAATCGCGGAAGCTGCCGGACAGGGCAAACAGTTTGATGAACGCCGGTTTGTTCAGCTGCAGGCAGAAGGTGTCTTCGCCGGCCAGGTGTTCGGTACGGGTTGCCCGTTCGCCAATCAGTGCGGCCAACGGGAAGCATTCTCCGGTGGTGATCTCGAAAGTGGTTTCGGTACCGGGCCGGGTGATGTGCTGACGCTCGCCGATCACGCGGCCCTGTTTGACGATGTAGAAATATTCGACCGGCCCGTCGGCAGGTTTGATGATGCTTTCGCCCTGGCCATAGAAGCGCAGTTGACATTGCTCCACCAGAAAAGCCAGGTGGGCGTGTTCCATCTGATTGAAAGGCGGGAAGCGCTGGAGGAATTGCAGGGTGCCCTGAATGTTCTGCAACACCGCGGTTTTCCCTGCCTGGGTGAAGGCGTCCGCTTTACTCATAACCATTACCGCAGTCTTTTTTGAATTGTTGTTGTCGGATCGATGCAGTCATGGTCGGCCCCTGCGTGCAGGGTGCCCATTGGACGTAAGTCTAGGTTGGGGTTGCCGTTCGGCACATTTGGGAAGAACCCTACAAAAACAGTCGGAAATTCTCGCGTCAGCCTCTTGGAAAAAAATCCGACGAAGTGCACATTGAAGCTGTGCTTAGCGATGTCTGACGACTGTGCCAGGTGACTGAATTGAAAACGTAGAGAGTGCCATGTCCGACCACGATATTTTGAGCGACGCCGAGCGTGAAGCGCTCAGCGCTGTCATGCTCGAACCCGACTTGCCGCCGCAACGTGTACTGATCGTCGATGACGACAAGGACGCCCGGGAGCTGTTGTCGGAGATTCTCGCGTTGGAAGGCATTCGTTGCATGACCGCGGCCAGTGGCGAAACCGCGCTGAAGATGCTCGACGAAAAACCTTCGATCGGGCTGGTGATCACTGATTTGCGCATGGGCAATGTTGGTGGGCTGGATTTGATTCGGCAGGTGCGTGAGTCGGAGCGGGCGGCGTTGCCGATCATCATTGTTTCCGGCGATGCCGATGTGAAAGACGCCATTGCCGCGATGCACCTGAGCGTGGTGGATTTTCTGCTCAAGCCGTTTGATACGGCCCAGTTGCTGGGCCTGGTCAAACACGAATTGGGCATCGAGCCCTGACTTTTTGCAGATCAAAAGATCGCAGCCTTCGGTAGCTCCTACAGGTGATCTCATGTAGGAGCTGCCGAAGGCTGCGATCTTTTGATTCTGCTTTCCAAAGAAAAAGCCCTGATCTCTCGACCAGGGCTTTTTCACATCAGCGCAAAGTTACAGGCCGTTGGCCTTCTTGAACTCGCGACGACGACGGTGCAGGACCGGCTCGGTGTAGCCGTTCGGCTGTTTGGTGCCTTCGATCACCAGTTCCACCGCCGCCTGGAAGGCGATGTTGCTGTCGAAGTCCGGTGCCAGCGGACGGTACAGCGGGTCGTTGGCGTTCTGCCGGTCAACCACCGGCGCCATGCGCTTGAGGCTTTCCATCACTTGCGCCTCGGTGACGATACCGTGGCGCAGCCAGTTGGCGATGTGCTGGCTGGAGATGCGCAGCGTCGCACGGTCTTCCATCAGGCCCACGTCGTTGATGTCCGGCACTTTCGAGCAACCCACGCCCTGGTCGATCCAGCGCACCACGTAACCGAGAATGCCCTGGGCGTTGTTGTCCAGTTCGTTCTTGATTTGTTCCGGCGTCCAGCTCGGGTTGACCGCCAGCGGAATGGTCAGGATGTCGTCCACCGAAGCGCGGGCACGTTTGGCCAGTTCGGCCTGACGAGCGAACACGTCAACCTTGTGATAATGCAGCGCGTGCAGTGCAGCGGCGGTCGGCGACGGTACCCAGGCCGTGTTGGCGCCGGCCAGCGGGTGAGCGATTTTCTGTTCGAGCATTGCCGCCATCAGGTCGGGCATCGCCCACATGCCTTTCCCGATTTGCGCGCGACCTTGCAGGCCGGTGCTCAGACCGATATCGACGTTCCAGTTCTCGTAGGCGCCGATCCACTTCTCGGCCTTCATGTCGGCCTTGCGCACCATCGGGCCGGCTTCCATCGAGGTGTGGATTTCGTCACCGGTGCGGTCGAGGAAGCCGGTGTTGATGAACACCACGCGCTCGCTGGCAGCCTTGATGCAGGCCTTGAGGTTGACCGTGGTACGGCGCTCCTCGTCCATGATCCCGACTTTCAGGGTGTTGCGGGCAAGGCCCAGCACGTCTTCGATGCGACCGAACAGCTCGTTGGTGAACGCCGCTTCTTCCGGGCCGTGCATCTTCGGTTTAACGATGTAGACCGAGCCGGTGCGAGTGTTCTTGCGCGAGGTGTTGCCGTTGAGGTTGTGCATCGCTGCCAGACACGTCACCAGACCGTCGAGAATGCCTTCCGGCACTTCGTTGCCGTGCTTGTCGAGGATCGCATCGATGGTCATCAGGTGACCGACGTTACGCACGAACAACAGCGAGCGCCCGTGCAGGGTCAGTTCACTGCCATCGACCTTGGTGTAGGTGCGATCCGGGTTCATGGTGCGGGTGAAGGTCTGGCCGCCCTTGGCGACTTCTTCGGACAGGTCGCCCTTCATCAGGCCGAGCCAGTTGCGGTAGATCACCACTTTGTCGTCGGCATCGACGGCAGCCACGGAGTCTTCGCAGTCCATGATGGTGGTCAGTGCCGCTTCCATCAGGATGTCTTTGACGCCGGCGGCGTCGGTCTGGCCGACCGGGGTGCTGGCGTCGATCTGGATTTCGAAATGCAGACCGTGGTTTTTCAGCAGGATCGCGATCGGGGCATTGGCATCGCCCTGAAAACCGATCAGCTGAGCATCGTCGCGCAGGCCGGTGTTGCTGCCGCCCTTTAGGGAGACCAGCAGTTTGCCGTCAGCGATCTTGTAACCGGTGGAGTCGGCGTGGGAGCCGGCAGCCAGTGGCGCCGCTTCGTCGAGGAACGCACGGGCGAAGGCGATGACTTTGTCGCCACGCACCTTGT
>OEPS010000030.1_pt1 | contig 50835 bp, 60 predicted proteins | sample 1539411 | NCBI WGS metagenome assembly OEPS01 (sample SAMN02671747, study PRJEB22543) | soil metagenome | biome: bacteria | place: China:Hunan Province, Lengshuijiang City | collected 2012-10-15 | depth 0.08m m
ATAGCCCATTATACGCGCGTATAATGGGCTATTGTGTGCTGATTATCGTAACATAGTTGCACATTGATTTGTGTATGTACTTTAATTGTGTTATCTTATTATTTTTTGATTGTGTTATTATAAATTTTAGGTGTTAATCTGCTTTGATTGTGTGATGTTTCTCAGTTTGTGTTATGATGTGTTAGGGCGATAACAGGAGGTAGACCATGCGTAAGGTGAAAATTGGTGAGCTAATCAATTCGCTTGTGAACGAGGTCGAGGCAATCGATGCCTCTGATCGTCCGCAAGGCGATAAAACGAAGAAAATTAAAGCCGCAGCATTAAAATATAAGAATGCATTATTTAATGACAAAAGAAAGTTTCGCGGAAAAGGTTTAGAAAAAAGAATTTCTGCCAATACGTTCAACTCCTATATGAGTCGGGCAAGGAAAAGATTTGATGATAAATTGCATCATAACTTTGAAAAGAATGTAATTAAATTATCAGAGAAATATCCTTTATATAGTGAAGCATTATCTTCGTGGCTTTCTATGCCTGCGGCATCAATTAGACAACATATGTCAAGATTGCAAGCCAAGCTAAAAGAAATAATGCCATTGGCAGAAGACTTATCCAATATAAAGATTGGTGCAAAAAATAGCGAAGCAAAAATAAATAAACTCGCTAATAAATATCCTGAATGGCAATTCGCTATTAGTGATTTAAATAGCGAAGATTGGAAGGATAAAAGAGATTATCTTTATAAACTATTCCAACAAGGTTCTTCGCTCCTGGAAGACTTGAATAACCTGAAAGTAAACCATGAGGTTCTCTATCATCTGCAGCTTAGTTCTGCCGAGCGAACCTCTATCCAGCAGCGCTGGGCCAACGTCCTCAGCGAGAAAAAGCGCAACGTTGTCGTGATTGACTATCCGCGCTATATGCAGGCCATCTACGATATAATCAACAAGCCTATAGTTTCGTTCGATTTGACTACTCGTCGTGGTATGGCCCCGCTGGCGTTTGCCCTTGCCGCGCTATCTGGTCGCCGAATGATTGAAATCATGCTCCAGGGTGAATTTTCCGTTGCAGGTAAATATACAGTAACATTCCTGGGGCAAGCTAAAAAACGCTCGGAAGATAAAGGTATATCAAGGAAAATATATACCTTATGCGACGCTACTTTATTTGTTAATTTGGTAAATGAACTTCGCTCATGCCCCGCTGCTGCGGATTTTGATGAAGTAATAAAGGGATATGGCGAAAATGACACTCGCTCAGAAAATGGGCGTATTAATGCAATCCTCGCTACAGCTTTTAATCCGTGGGTAAAAACTTTCTTAGGCGATGACCGCCGCGTTTATAAAGATAGCCGCGCTATTTACGCCCGTATTGCCTATGAAATGTTCTTCCGCGTTGACCCTCGGTGGAAGAATGTCGATGAAGATGTATTCTTCATGGAAATTCTCGGCCATGACGATGAAAACACCCAGCTGCACTATAAGCAGTTTAAATTGGCTAACTTCTCCAGAACATGGCGACCAAATGTCGGCGAGGAGAATGCCCGCCTGGCAGCGCTGCAAAAGCTGGATAGCATGATGCCAGATTTTGCCAGGGGCGACGCCGGGGTTCGTATTCATGAGACCGTGAAGCAGCTGGTGGAGCAGGACCCATCGATAAAAATCACAAACAGTACCCTGCGACCGTTTAACTTCAGTACTCGGCTGATTCCTCGCTACCTGGAGTTTGCCGCCGATGCATTGGGCCAGTTCGTCGGTGAAAATGGGCAGTGGCAACTGAAGGATGAGGCGCCTGCAATAGTCCTGCCTGATGAGGAAATTCTTGAGCCTATGGACGACGCCGATCTCGATGACGGAGACCAGGAAGATGAAACGCTGGATGACGATGAGATCGAAGTAGACGAAAGCGAAGGAGAGGAACTGGAGGAAGCGGACGACGCTGAAGATGCCGAGAAGGCTGAACAGGAAGAGAAGCACCCTGGCAAGCCAAACTTTAAAGCACCGAGGGATAATGGCGATGGTACCTACATGGTGGAGTTTGAATTCGATGGCCGTCATTACGCCTGGTCTGGTGCCGCCGGTAATCGGGTAGAGGCAATGCAATCTGCATGGAGTGCCTACTTCAAGTGACAAAAAGGCCACAGGTTATCGCCTGTGGCCTTTCCAGCATCAAGCCCTACAAAATCAGGAAGAGACGGCAGGAGCCTCTAATTTTGTGGATAACCACCCTAACAGGATGTTCTTCCTGAAATGAGAAAACAGAGAGTGCGTTCATTTGGCCTCCCTGGCGGTCAGCTGCGCTGACAGAGAAGAAGAACAGTTTCGGGCTTCTTGAACCAGCTCACTGGCAACCTGGAGTAATTCTGCCGCCTCCTGCATATACAGTGAGGCCTCGTAACTGGAGATCGTCCGATGGGCGGAGGAAACCAGCGCTTCTATCTGCGCCAGGCGCTCCTCAATCGACTCAAGCAGGCCCTGGGTATTTAGCTGCACCTGATTCATGCGGCCACCCCGCTAACCCGAATACGGGCTGACAGAACGAGAACAAAACGGTTAGCGAACTGGCGACGGGCTTCGCGCTCGGATGAGGCGATGGTGGACAGATGATGAATATGGGATTTTTTATCGGTACGGCAGATCGCCGCGAACTTGAATTTGAACATGGTATGCACTCCGTTTAATGGACGGTGCTACCACCAGAGTTCCTACGCTCTTTTTGGGGTGGTAGCCCAGACGGGGGTAGGAATACCGGTAAACGAAGAAACCGGCCAGCCTTTCAGCTGCCCCGCCTGAGCCACCATAATTCGGGTATGCGCAGATTTAACACACAAAAAAACACGCTGGCGCGTGTTGTGCGCTTCGTTTCACTCGGGTTCCTACGCCCGGCTGCAGATTTTGCTGCAGCGGGGTAACTTTACCGCCAAAAAGCAACGCACGTCAATAAATTACATGAAGATTTTACCCTGTGACCAGTCACGGCGACAGGGGTTTTTATAGTTTACTTTACTAACTGATCAGAACCTGATCGATATTCAAAGGCGGTCACCCAGAAGGAAAGAGTTTCTGCAGCCGTTTTTCGTAGCAAACATCATCGAAGTATTTCGATGCGACTTTTGTCTCAAAATCAGCAAGAGTCATTTCCATAGGCCTGATCCCATAAAGCAGCGTCCCTTTATTCAGATCGAACTTTTCCTTACCACTTTCAGTTTCAGCATCTTCCATAACGCTTTCAGCGATATCAGAAAAGCAGATCGCTGCGCACCGAAAATCAGCAAAGGCCCGATGCTCTCCCCAATCAGTCACCACATAAACGACCCGGGTCGGGCCGCTGGCACGGCGTTCAATTTCTCGCTCGATGTCTCGCTTAAGCTCATCCAACTCATACTCGCTTAGCTTTTTGACACAGATATCAGCCATACCTTACCCCCACTGGCCATCAGCAAATAACGCGTCGTACTCAGACACCGGCAGCCGCTGCCCCCTGATACAAAAATTCAACCAATTGCGCGGTTCAGGGTTGCTTTTATCTTCTTCTTTCCAGCGCTCATCTGCTTCACGTGCTAAACATTCGACAGCTTTCAGGTAGTCCTCTGTTCGATACCAACCATAATTAATTTGGCCATCAGTAACCGCCCAGGCCACCTTCTTCTCTTCTTCCTGAATGGCCCTGATTCGTGCCTCACACTCATCGCGGCAGAACTTCAGCTGCTCATAATCCAGCTTGTCCAAAAATTCAGTAATCGACATCCTTCCTTCCTCCGGTCATCAGTATTTCCCGATATACGCGCTGCCACATACGGTAGCGGTGAGCGAAAGCCTCTCCCTTAAACAACGCGCGGCGTACCAACCTGCCTTCCCGGAAAGCGCGCCGGGTTCGATAGGTAACGCATTGCTGCAATAAACACAGGGCGACGACGAGTAACAGCACCAGGTTAGCCATAGAACGCCTCCTGCGCGTCGTAGCCGCCCGTAGCTGTGCCGGTGATGTATTCACGCAAGCGGCGCAGTTCGTTGCTGGAGAGGCGGTCCATGAACTCTGTGAGGTACAGGGACGCAAAGGTCATCGCAATGCTGGCTGGCGACCAGGTGGTCATTGTGGCCAGTTCATCATCGGACAGCGCGGTCAGCGCCCAGGTTTCCGGTACCGGCACCGGCAGTTCGGCCAACGCCTCAGTGATTACTGAATGAGGGGCGTCCAAATCATCCCCGTTTGTGGATCGCGTTTTATGATCCATATATATATTGAGATCCAAACCGTGATCCACTTCGGTGGTCGCCTTCTCGGCTTTACGCAACTGCAGAGACAGGCCGTCGTCCTGGCGGTTCGCCAGAATATCCATCATGAACGCCGCCGAATCCTGATCCACAAAACGGATGGTCGGGCGCTTGTCCCCGTCTCTGGCGCGGCGCTTGTCGGTTTTCAGGCCGAGCGACTCGCAGATGGTTTTAAACAGCGCTTCGGGAACCTTCGGTTTGCCCTTCGGCGTCATAAAGCCGCCAATGCGCAGGACGTTGTTTAACAGGTCCCGCCGTTCGGAGGTCATGAGTTTATCCCTGGCGTATTTCATGCTGGCCTGGGTGGCTTCGCCGGTCATGGTTTCCGGGTCGATGCCACAGTCGGTGAAGTACTGGCGCAGCACCGTAGATTTAAGGCCGTAGAAGCCGCGCATGCCGACCTCGACCGCCGGTGTCGATTTGACTTTGTAATCGGTGATGCCAGGGTGTTTCGCCTGGAATGCTTCATCAGCCTGTTCGCGGGTCATCGCCGTGGCGGTAAAGTATTGCCATTGGCCTGTTTGCCTGAAGGCATACGTAAAGTTGATCGCGGATTCCTCACGGTCGAAACGTCGCGCAGTGACTTCATCGAGCAGCATGGTTTCATAACGGCGAACCTTATCGCGGGCGCCGTCGAAGTAGAATTTCAGGTTGTCCTCGTTGACCGGTAACTTCAGCTCGTGCTCGATGTCCCAGCGGACCAGCTTCGCCTGTTCTTCCAGGGTCAGGGCGCGTTTCTTCAGGATGGCCTCACGTTCAGATTCGCTCGGCGTTTCAATATTCAGGTGGAGGTCCAGCGTTTGTTCCCAGACAATTTCGCGGGCTTCCTTACGCAGCTCCTTGCCGACGGAGTTCGCCAGTTCGTCGGACGCCAGCGGGGCAACCTTGTAGCCGTCGCTGTGCATAATGCAGATCATATTGCTGGCGTAGTCATTACGCGCGGAGGCTTCAATCGCCGCCGCTTTGATTTTCATCCTGGTAAAATCGGTATTGGCCACGCCCATAGAGATGCGATCGCCGTCAAAAACAACGTCGGTTAGTTCGCCGTTCATACCGGCGGTGGCCAGCAGCGCCTGGACAAAAGCGCGTTCAATTTTTTGCGGGTCGGTTTCGCGTCGCGCGCGAACCTTATCAAAGCCGATGATGAATTCTTTGGCGGTACGGTCGCGGCGAAGCATCTGGATAGCATCGCTGGGGACCACTTCGCCGCAGAACATCCCGAAATGGCGATCGAAGTGTTTCTGCTCGATGGAGACGCCAGAGGATATCGACGGGCTGTAAATCAGGCCGTCGTACTTCTTCACCATCTTTTTCGGTTTATTGGTGAATTCTTCAACCTCGGGTTCCGGCTTGCTCTTCTGGTTTACGCAGAGGAATTTCTTTTCCGGGTAGCGCTGGCGCAGCGTGGCGGTAACGTCTTCGGCAAACGTTGAGCTATCGGTCGCCAGCATGATTTTTTCACCGAGTTCCACCGCTTTAATCACCTCGGTCATGATGCGATCTTTCTCGGTGTAGAATACGCGGATAGGTTCGCCCGTTTCGCGGTTGCGAACGTCGACCGGCAGTTCGATAACGTGAATTTGCAGCCATGCCGGCAGGCCCATTTCTTCGCGGCGTTTCATTGCCAGCTCCGCCAGGTCGACCAGCAGATCGTTAGCGTCGGCGTCTACCATGATGGGGTGCAAGTCTGTTCTGGCCAGCGCATCAATCAGCGTGTTAAAAACGGCGACCGGGTTTTCCATTGCGCGGCCAGAAAGAACGGCGCGTAGTCCCTGCGTTGCTTCGTCGAAGCCGAAATAGTCATGCTGGCGCATCAGTGGTTGCCAGCAGCCTTTCACGATGGAGTTGATGCAAATGGTCAACTTACTCGCGTATGGCGCCATTTCCTGATAGCCGGGGTCCTGGTAATGCAGGATATCGGCTCTGGTCCCTTTCTGCTCGGTCATCATTTCCCACAGGCCGCCAATAAGGCTTACGCGGTGTGCGACGGAAACGCCGCGTTCGGCGTTATGCATCAACGGGCGAAGCAGGCCTGTCGACTTACCCGATCCCATACCGGCGCGGACAATAACGATGCCCTGCAGCTGCTGCACGTATTGCAAAATTTCATCCGTCATTACGGACGTTTCGAAGCGCTTATACGTGATGTGCTGGGGACGTTTGTTCGGGTCGGTGATGCGCTCGCTAAAGGAACGAGGAGCCTGGGCGGTCCGGCATTTACGATTCAGACGACGCGCGATGTGGTCTTTAACCGTGGCGCGGTAGACGCTTTCCAGCCCCATATCACGCAGCACAATGCAGAACATGTTAAACAGATCGGACGGGCTATTCGGTACCGGGCAGGTAAGCATGCCGATATCCACCGCGCTTAACAGTTCTTTCGCAAACGTCCGGCGGTTATCACACTTAGCCGTTTTCAGCTTGTTCAGCGTCAGCGTCAATAAATCGGTACTGGTACTCAGGCGGTTGCCTTTGGCGAAAAGCTGGCGGCAGGTCTCGCGGAGTCCGCGTAATCTGTGCAGGTCGTTGAAGTCGCTGCACTCCAGCTGGGGATCATCTTCAAAGGTCGGGTAAACGCATTTGATGCCATTGAATTTGGCGACAATGTCAAAGCCGGTACGCAAGCCAGTATTGCCTTTACCCTCTGCAGATGATTTTCGGTCGTTATCCAGGGCGCAGGTAATTTTTGCCGCCGGGTACATGTTCACCAGCTGCTCGACAACGTGGATCATGTTGTTTGCAGCAACGGCGACCACGACGGCATCAAAACGTTTTTTCGGGTCTTTTCGGGTAGCCAGCCATACCGATGCACCGGTGGCGAAACCTTCCACCACAGCAACATTTTGCGCGCCTTTCAGGTCGCCAATAACAAAACATGCCCCGACGAAATCACCGCTTGTGATCGCGCTGGTCTGGAATTTGCCGCCGCGCTGGTCGATACGCTGCCAGCCGACAATGCGTCCGTCTTTGCGTCCATCCAGGTGGGCAAGCGGAATCGCCATGTATGTAGTCGGCCCACGACTCCATTTTGCGTTGTCGTGACTGGTCACGCGACGAATATCACAAACGCTAAATACGTCACGAATGCCTTTTTTCACTGCGTAGGGCCAGGAACCGTCTTCAGCTGGCGCATGTTCCCACGCATTGTGAAAAGCCAACCAGCCGAGCAAGCGCTCATGTTCTAACTGATTGTTTTTAAGGTCATTAATCCGCTGTTGTTCGAGACGGCGCTTACGTGCCTCCGCCTGGCGCTCAATACGCGCCAGCTCTTCAGAAGGCTGTGCGACCACGGTCGCATGATTTCGTTGTTGGTCGCGGCGGTATTCGGAGAACAGGAAGGAGAAGCCGCTCCAGGAACCTTCGTCATGCCCTTTCTGGACAAAGTTGACGAATGGGTAGCTGATGCCGCTTTTGTGTTGTTCCTTGCGGGAGTAGATTTCCACGCGCCCTTTGAGGCTCTTTTCGAGAGCCTCGGGTGCTTGACCGTTATATTTGGAATAACGCTCTTCCCCGCCGCGCGGGTTCAACTGAATGTTATCAGCGCATGCTGTCCAGTTAATGCCAGCCATTTTGGCCAGCTCTGACAGCTCATCCCGCGCCGCTTCAAGCAATGAATACGGATCGCTACCGAAGCGCTCCGCATAGAATTCTTGTAAGGTCATTTTTAGCCTTTCCATGCGAATTTATGTTTTTTCGGGTTGAAAAAATCCGCAGGAGCAGCCACAATAAACGCACAATCTTTCCGAGGGACTGCGTTGCGTTTTTTGTGGTGCTGCTCCTGAAAAAAGGCCCGAGTTTGCCGACTCGGGTTTTTTTTCGTCTTTTTTCGGCTGCTGCAGTCTGATTCAACCGCGATACATTATAGACCGCATTAAATCAGATTTATAGGCAGCAATAAACTCTATTCTTCTGTCATCTACCCTCTACCATGAACGATTTGATCGTACCGACTATTTGATGCACGAATTGAAGATCACTTTTCTCATGGATAACCCGTTGAGAATTAGCACCATCTAAGTAGTAGTGCTCATCATCAAACCGCGCTAACCGCTGTATCGAGATTTTCCCGCCATTATCACAAACTAACACATCCTCGCCGGGAACCGGCGTAAGAGTTGAGTCAGCCAGGATGACGTCACCCGGCTGGTAGTTGTGCTGAATCTGGTTCCCGACCGTTAACGCGTAAACGGTATTCCGTTGGCTAACGAACGGCAGGAATCGTTCTGTGTTGGCAGGTTCTCCAGGCTGCCAGTCGCTATCCGGGCCACTTTCTGTTGTGCCAATAACAGGAACGCGGTCAGGATCAGATTCAGTACCAAATAGTATCCATTGCACGGGTTTGCGCAGGCATTTCGCCAGGGCAAGCCCGATCTCCAGCGACGGCATAACGTCGCCACGTTCTAAGTTTTGGACGCCAGGAAGAGAGATACCCACACTTTCCGCGACTTGCTTCAGTGTCATCTTCAATTCTAAACGGCGTGCTTTCAGTCGTTCGCCTCGTGTTTTCATACGATTAATCATAAACGATCTGTTTATAGCTGGCTATAAAATTTATAAATTATACCTGGCTTTAATTTATAGTTATCGAATATAATAATTTTATGAAGCCAGAAGAACTTATCCGCCACTTTGGCGACGTTGAAAAAGCAGCTGTAGGCGTAGGTGTCACACCTGGCGCGGTCTATCAATGGCTGGCAGCAGGGGAAATTCCACCTTTACGTCAAAGCGATATCGAGGTCCGAACGGCATACAAATTAAAAAGCGATTTCACCGTTAAGCGAGTCAGCAAGGACGGTTGTGACTATGGAACTTGAGCGAATCCGGGTCTGTGTGGCCACGGCTCTTTCAGATCTTCATTACCTCCAGCGAGGCATCTTAGAAGTTCAACTTGAGCAGTTACGTCTTGCCAATTCCGGCAGGTTTACTGATAAGCCGACCCGAGTGATTCAAATGGGCGAGAGTAATAAATATGAAATTTCGGTCTCTGCAGAGCAGGTTCGTTATCACGTTGGGAAAACGTTTAAGCAATCCTCAATGCTGTTAACTGAGCTGGATTTTCAGACAGCCAGCTGGCGCAGAGCGATTGAACAATTAGAACGTGAGGAAATGGCCTGGCTGCGTTATTGCTACGGCTGTAAACCTGATTTTAAAAATGACGAGGCTATATGCCAGTGGCTATGGCTTGATTTTCTTGTCGCTCATTCAAATAGCGATTTTAAAAAAATGAAAGAGCAGACAAAGAAAACGATGAAGAAATTAACTTATTACGCCATTCAGCAGGTTAAAGCCTCGATATTACGCAATGAGGAAATAGACCATTTGCGTGAGGATGAGCATATAAGTTTTTTACTGAATATCACCATTGATAGCTGGCGTAAGGATTACAAAAAACGCTGGGCATTAATGAAATCACGATGCCTGTATCTGAACAGCACCGCGTTATTAAACGCAGCGGAGAAGCGCAGTGAAATCATCAACCGCCATTGTACAGGATGTGCCGACCTGCCTGTGTCAGCAGATTATGCACAGGAAACCCGGTAGACCAGAGTTGAGGTACGCAGGAACCCGGAAGGAGTACATCATCTGGTGTCCTACCTGCGACTACCGAACTCACCCTGATACGAACCGGCAAGCGGTTATCACTGAGTGGTATTTATCAAATCAGCCTGGAAATAAGCACATCGAGAACATGTGGCTGAAACGTTATCTGGAAATAAAAGAGGGTGCGACCACGGTCGCACAGAATAATGATGCGAACTCCATTTAAACAAGGCCCCATGTCATACGATGATGCGGTGCGTATTTCAAATGTTTATCGAAATAAAGGTCGAGAGACTTTAATTACACGTTCGGATGATTTGGACGGGACGTATTACGTTTTTGTTTACCTCCCTGAGTCCAGGAAAGTCCCAACACCGTCCAGAACTTTTCAACAAAAAATGTGGGAATAAGATGCTTACTTATCATCAATCAGTTTTAAAAATGATGATGGCTAATTGGCTAAGAAGCGATTATGTCATCATCGATACGGAGACAACTGGTTTGAAATATTTTGATGAAATAATCGAAATCACGATAATTAATATGCGCGGTGAGATTTTTTTAAATAGTCTGGTAAAACCGACCCGCCCTATTCCACCAGACGTTACCGAAATTAATAACATCACCAACGAAATGGTCGCTGATGCGCCTTCGTGGCATGACGTTTTCCCAGCGGTGCTGAAAATTATTCTGAAGCATAAATGGCTGGCGTGGAACTCCAGTTTTGATGCCCGTCTGATGGTGCAGACCTGTCTGAAAAGCGGTTTTTTTGACGGACTGACGCCTCACCGCATCACCTCCATCATTATGGCCATCGAGACACGCCATATTGACGCTAAAGCGATTTACGACCAGTGGCACGGAGAGTACGACGAGAAGCGGAAGAGCTTCAAAAAGCAGAGCCTGGCGACAGCAGCTGCGCGTCACGGAGTTTCTACCGCTGGCGCCCATCGCGCGCTTGCCGACTGCCAGATGATCCTCGGCGTTCTGAATCAGGTTTGTCAGAAGGAGGCCGTATGAAATCCGAGTTATTCAACTACAGCCTGAAAACACTCCTGGTACTGAATTTTATCGCCGATTTGGCTTTGTTTGCAGTGCTGTATGGTTTTGGGTACGGCCTTTTATCCCTGCTTGAATGGTGGCTTATATGACAGATATCACCCGGCTGATTAACGATCTCAATCACCGCATGCATTCAGCGAAAAACCTTGGCTTCGATTTTCTGTTTTTGAAACTCGATGATTTGGACGTTATCGCGGGCGCGCTGGAGACATTGCAGCGTGCAAATACCACTCAGGGAGATCACATCGAGCAGCTGCAGGAAACAATCCACCATCTCGAGTCCCGGACCGTGAAGCTGCCAAAGAAATTTAAAACATCGATGTACGGCACCTCGCTTTACGAAGACCTGGACATCCTGAAAATGCTTACCGACGCTGGCATCAAGGTGGAGGTGGTGAGTGGATAAATCATCACGCCTGTGGGAGCGCTTTGAAGATGCCGCTCACGATAACGCTCAGCAGATGACCAGTATTGCTAATGATGCAATTGCGGCACTGGAGGTAGCAGAGAGCCGCGTCACAGAACTGGAGCGAAAACAAGAGTCTCTTCGCCCGGTCGGGGTAATGAGTGAGAGAGCGTATCACCGCCTTGAAAACAGAGAATCACGCTTTATTGCACTCTGGCCTCGCCCCGAGATCTATTTACCGCGTAAGCGCCCGGAAGATGGCGTGATCGTCTACGCACGAACGTCTTTTGTGGCTGCCAACAAAGCGGAGGATGAGTGATGTGGCGAGGAGCTGACCGCGGCAGAAGCCAGATGATACTGACTGAGTATCGCTACGACCCTAAAGCCAAAGACTCCAAATCCGTTTACCTAGTGCGGCATAACAGCCGCTCCCGGCAGACTGTTCTGGAGCAATTCCTGACGTTAGAGCGAGATAGTTTTGGGCGATTTACCCCAACTATCGAACTGAAAGACTTTCCGAGTGGACTTAGCGACCGCGAGTCGATGCTCAAACTTGCCGACTGGCTGTGCCGGTTAGGCGTGGCGATTGAAGATAACTGGAGCCAACCATGACCAGCAAATTAACCAAAAAAGAGCGAGCCTGGGTAGATGAGGTAAACACGGTCTTGGCACGTTGCCCGTCCCCGAAGAAAATCGGTTTTTACACTATCGGTGGTTCATCTGTTGGCCTGTACGACCTGCGCCACGACCGGGAAATATCGGACGAAAACGGCGATTTAGTCGTCATCGCCCAGCGCGAGGGCTGGCTATTTGATGAGGATTTATATTTTCCTTCAGCGGTTAACGGAGTGTGCGGATGATGACCATAGAAATGCTGTTGCAAATTATTAATGAAGCACAGGCGCGTATTGAGGATAAATCGCTGCCAATGATTGTGCGTATTAATTCCCGCGAAACGATAAGTTTATGCGAAACGCGAGCTGAAGCCGAGGGATGGAAAATCGACAGAAACCGTGCTTCAGGTATGTGGGGATTGATTAAATGACCAGGTCAACGATAACCAGAGAGCGCCTGGAACAACTCGCTGATAACAACACTATCTGCAAAGTTTCATGGGATGAGCGGATCGAACTGGCACAAATCGCGCTGGCCGCAATGGACAACGCTTGCCGCGTCAGCATGACCAAAACCCCGACTGGGAAAAGTGATTTTCTTCTGTATGCAGAAAAGCTGGCTGCAGATACCAAAGCATTAGCTGAGCGAGTTAAGCGAAACGATGTAACAGCGGTAACCACCAGCGAAGAGCACCGGCAGCTGCGTGACCTGGTCATGATGGTGAAGATGCTCTGCAGAACGGTAAGAAAGTACAACCCGGAAAGCCAGCAGGCGGCAAATTTTACCGCCTATTTGCAAAAGGAAGGCCTGATATCGGTAGCTGATTGTCTGCGCGATTCCGCTCGACATGACACTGATTCGGAGGATAGCCGTGGCTAAAACTCCCGCAGAACGGCAACGGCTGCGCCGTGAACGATTAAAGCAGTCCGGTACTACCAGACGCGATTGGGTGCTTGAGCCGGAAGAGCTGCGCATGCTGGGTGAGATTTGCATCCAGCGTCGCCCAGGTAGAACGCCGTATTCAGAAAATGAAGTAATCGGCCTGTTGATCCGAAAGAACTACAAGGCGCTTCAAAAGAGCCTGGCGAACACATGCCAGCGATGTGGCCAGGCGCTGCCGGTGTCTGAATGCATCTTCGATGGCGAAAATTCATGCTTACTGACAACTGCCAGACTAAAGCTGGCCATTAAGGCGTGACTGGTCACGGAGGCTTAAAAATGGATAAATCGACGTTACTTTTGGAGAAACTCCGGGAGAGAACCCAAAGCAGCCTGGCCAGTGGTGGGGACGGCTTTGTTTTGGCATCGATGCTGGTCTTTGATGTGGGCCTCAACTCCCGAACCATAAGGAAAATACTGGATGTTGCAGTCAACACCGGGACCATTGAAAAGAGGGAAAGAGGAGTAGGCCGCGCTCATAAGTATCGGACAAATCTGCAAATTTAATGTGCAGCTTGATAAAAATGGCGTTTTAGTATTTGCCAAGATGACTGTGGTTTTATACAGTATATTAATATTTTGTAAGTAGAATAACGGGTAGGCTATATGATGGAAGATACGGTCCTCTCTAATTGTGAAAGGCTCGACGCTAAGCTGAGCGATATCGATGCAGTGCTGGATATGGTATCAGTGGCGATGGCTTCGCCGGAGGCCAGCTTGCATATGGCCCAAACTATGCGCCTGATTTGTATGTCACGTAAGATGGTGCAACGGTGTCGGGATCTAAACAAGGTTGAAGGCAAAAGCCACTAACCACCAGCGAACTAAAAAAGGTGAGGTCTCCCCCACCTTTTTACGTTTAGTACACGGCCTGAATATTAATCTCAGCGCCACACGCTTGCGCGTACTTGCTCAGCGTCTTCATGCTGGCCCCTAAAGGGTTCCCTTCGAGGCGGCTAATAGCAGATGGAGTGATCCCCATCCGTTCAGCCAGGGCTGATTTGCTTAACCCGGCCTTTTCTCGCATGTCGTACAGCATTTCGACCAGTGCCAGTTCTTTATCTGCTTCCTGGTAACCCCGGATTGCCTCCGGGGTGTTGAGCAGATTTTCTTTAACCTGGTTAAATGGGATGCCTTTTACTTTCATTAGCTCATCTCCTTCAGGCGCTTTCTTGCTATCTCTATGGCCCCTGTTGGGGTTTTCTGTGTCTTCTTAACAAACGCATGCAGTAGGTAGATTTCGTGGCCGACTGCGTAAGCGTATAACGTTCTTGCTATGTTCTTGTCCCCAACCCTTAACTCAAAAAGCCCGGCGCCAATTACGCGGCTATGAGGCATTTTTAGTTTTCCTTCACTTTCCAATCTTTCAATCAGTCGGGTCATGCGACCTCGTAACTCGTCCGGTAGTTCCTGTAACTCTTCCAGCGCTGCCGGGTGGGTTATCACGTTAAACATAGTATATCCTCCCTATGCGTTTAAATATACCAATAAATTAATTTTAACTCAATAGAGAAATTTAACTAAAAAGTGAAAAATAAGACTGGATGTCTCATGTTGCCAGAGTTACAGTTCGTGTCGTTGAGACGGGGGATAACCCGGTAACTAGATGAATTTGGAGGATATTATGAACTATCAAGGCAACGAAAAAATGAGACAGGACGCGGCTGAAATTGCTAACGAGCTGCATGAAGTCTGGCAGAAAGTGAAGCGTTTTCAGCGTGAGTACAGCTTCAACAGCGAGAACATTACAGACAGACTGGCAGGCCGACTGGTTGGAACAATGGAACCAACACTGGCCGACCTGAACCGCTTTATGGCCGATGTTGATTACCAGTTCGAAGACTAAGGAGAGAGGATGAACGTTAAAGAGATCCGCGAGACAATGACCGAAGCGGCCTTGAGCGTTGAGTGTGTAATGCGGGGGCATCCCCGCATTACCCCGCAGGAATTAAGCGACGCCTGCAACGTTAGCCTGCCAGCGGTTGAGTTTATTATCGAGCAGATGCTTTGTATGGGGGTGGCGCAGCGGGGCGCTTTTGGGCGGTACTCACTCACCCCGGAATATAAAAACGGCAACTTCTGAAAACTGTGCGACCACGGTCGCACAGAAAGAATTTTAAAAAGGTTGGCAAATTAGGCTTTTTTAGGTATCTTTTTTCTATGTTGGGAATTTTATAACCAACGCCCTCGCAACCGCCGCTAAGGCGGTTTTTTTATGCCTTGAAAATGGGCGCTGCAGCATGAGTCACCATGCTACAGCATTCAGCCCATGCCACCAGACAGGGTGAAATCAAGGCCCATTGCTGATTGCGCAACAGCAAAAAGAGCCTAACAAAAAAGGCCGTTAAAAACCATGGAAAACACTGTAAAAATAAACAGTGCTCAACTTGTGCATGCAGACTCGCTGGAATATATCAAAACCCTGCCGGACAACAGCTTAGACGCCATTATCACCGACCCGCCATATTACCGCGTAAAGGCGAATTCCTGGGACAACCAATGGCCTACCGTAACGGATTATTTAGCCTGGCTGGATGAGTTCTTCGCCGAGTTCTGGCGCGTGCTTAAACCAGCCGGTTCGTTATATGTGTTTTGTGGCCCGAAATTATCGTCGGACACGGAGCTGTTGTTGCGTGAACGTTTCAATGTGCTGAACCACATCGTCTGGGCTAAACCCAGCGGGCGCTGGAATGGCGCTCGTAAAGAAAGTTTCCGTTCTTATTTCCCGGCCAGCGAGCATATTTTCTTCGCGGAACATTACGGCGCAGAAGGGTTTGCAAAAGGCCAGACTGGATACGCGACAAAGTGCCAGAAGTTGAAGGGCGAAGTTTTCGAACCGCTTATCAACTATTTCCGCGATGCTCGCCAGCGGCTTGGTATTTCCGCTGCTGAAATCAACGAGGCAACCGGCACGAAGATGTGTAGCCACTGGTTCAGCACCAGCCAATGGCAGCTACCCAATGAACGGCAGTACCTGGCGCTGCAGGCGCTGTTTAACAGAAAGGCCGCAGAGTCAGGAACAACAGGACTTGCCGAGCCGCATACGGCGCTGCAGGAGGAATACGGCGCGTTAGCGGCGCAATATTCCGAACTGGTTGTTCAATATTCCGAGCTGCGTCAGCAGTATGAGAACCTGCGGCGGCCATTCCGTGTGACAAAAGACGTCCCGCATACCAACGTGTGGACGTATCCACCGGTTCCATACTATCCGGGCAAACACCCTTGCGAAAAACCGCTGCAGATGATGCTCGACATCATTTCGGCTTGTACGCGCCCTGGCGATGTTATCGCCGACTTTTTCATGGGATCGGGTGCAACGATTAAGGCCGCGCTGCAGTTAGGGCGCGAGGCCATCGGCGTAGAGCTGGAAGAGGAGCGATTCTTACAGACGGTCTCAGAGATAGAAAAAATATAACCACCTGGCCCCGCGATGCGGGGCTTTTTATTACCCGCCACGCGGGTGGCGGGAGTCATGAACACAGCTATCGAATACGGAAATCCTGATCTCTGGCTGGTCTTACTCATGTTAGCCGCCGGGGTGATATCGAGCGCCCTGCTCTCTGAAAACCCCATTAATCCACGCCGCCTTCTCGGCGACGTTCTCCGGGGCGTCATAGTTGCAATCATCATCTGGACCTACGGAGTGATGGGCAATGTATCAATTTTAAAGGTGATTACTCTCGCCGGTTTATCAGCCGTCGCATGGCCTCATACCGTCAATGAAATCACCCGCTTTGCAAAACGAACAATCAGCCGAATTTTCGGCGGGAGAAAGTAACGATGAATTATGGATTGGCGAGTAAGCAAGATGCGCGGCGATATGCCGAAGCTATATGCGACGTAATCGGGCACGGAAAAAACAACGCCGCCGTACTGCTTTGTGTTGAGACGGCTGCTGCTGAGACGCTCCTTGGGGACTATAAAGACCCGACGCCGACTAGCGCCGGGACCGGATTAACCCAGGTTGATCTCGGCACCTTCGAATGGCTTCGCGATAAGTACAAAAACAGTCGTTACGCCGCCGTTCTGCTGAATCAGTTTGGTATCGACTTGGGCCGGACGGTTTATCAGGAGCTGAGAACATCGCCGCTCATGGCGATGCTGTTTTGCCGCTTGCGCTATTTGACGGTCCCGGAGTCGATTCCGGTGACCCGTGAGGCTCGCGCCGCTTACTGGAAAAAGTATTACAACACCTCGGCAGGTAAAGGCACGCCGCAGGATTACATCGATAAATGCCAGCGCGCTGGCGTTGATGCGCTATTCACGCAGTGAGGCGCGAGGAGTGATTATGAACAGTTTAAAACGAATGGCTAAAGCCTGGTTGCTGATGAACGCCACCTTCGTCCTGCTTGTAATGGTGACACGACCGGCGCTCGCCAGTGACGGCCTGAATCTTGATTCAATTATTGATGCTCTCCCTCCTGGCTGGGCCAGCGGAGTGACGGGTGTGTTCATCGTGCTTTATGCCGTGGCGCAGCTGCGTGCCGTCCTCCCCCCCGCAGTGACCAACAAAATCCCGTCTGTGATTATGAAGGTCCTGGATTTTGTCTCCGCGAACTACGCGCACGCCCGCAATGCCGACGCTATCAGCAAGGCGGCACGAGACGCGGGGAAAGGTAACGGCCTTAGTGATGATAAGTACCGTGTGATTGTGGAAACGGCCAAAAATAACGGAGAACTGCGTGGAAGCCGGATTGAGAGTGCTGGCGATTATCCTGGAGATGATCGCCCAGGCAGTAAAAGCCCGCAATGAAACGGAGCGACAGGCGCGGATTGATTATGCGCGTAACAACCCGGCTGATTATCTGCGTCGCTTTGGCCGGGTGCGCGAAATCAACACCGATGGCACCAATACTGAATCCGGCTCCGTGCGCAGCGGAAAAACCGGCGATTGATGTTGTTCACGTCGATGGGCATTTCGTTATCGCTGATGACGATATGGGAAAACTGACCGGTTACATTGCCGCGCTTGAAGCGGGTTGTACCGCACCGAAATAGAGTACTCAATGAAAATTTATATTGCTGGCCCGATGACCGGGCGCGAGAACTTTAATCGCGAGGCGTTCAATAAAGAAGCCGTCCGATTGACCCGACACGGCCACACGGTTCTGAATCCTGCCAGCCTGCCTGACGGGCTTGAACAGCGCGAATATATGGACATTTGCTTTGCCATGCTCCGTTGCGCTGAGGCGATTCTGATGCTCCCCAGCTGGCAAACGTCCTCCGGCGCTACGGCGGAATATCACTATGCGTACAAGATGGAGCTTCCGGTTTATACCACGGTGCATTATCCGCCGGTCGCATAGCGGGAAAATTGAGACCGTGCGACCACGGTCGCACGGATAAGTGAACCATTACGCAGCTGAATAAAACAAACCACCTTCGGGTGGTTTTTTCATTCTTAATTAAAGGCCATTAATCATGAACCGATTCTATGAACTTTCAGGTGGAGCACAGGATACTCTCTTTGCTCTTTTCTTCCGTGGAGCGCTTCCGTCTGGAGATTTACCAGCGAAGAGCGGTGCAGCAGAGTTGCGAGACCGGGGGCTAGCTGAAACTGGACATACAGCGATCGCATACCAGGGGGAAAATTACTTCACCTGGTTGACGTCAGCAGGCCAGAAATTTTGCATTGAGCATTTTGTAAAGTCGCATTCTTGTACTCAGGACATTAGTTACATGTTCAAGACACCGCCTGGCGACAGAGAAACCAGTTATGAGGGACATCTTTGCGGTAACACGATCGAACAAAAAACGCTTTCATCGGTGTTAGAGCATTACCTTCCTACTACTAACCTGGATAAAGCCAGCGAGCACGCTGTAAAGCTGGCGTCGGCTGTCAAAGCTTCGTTTATAGAGTTGGGCTGTTCCACTGGCGGTTATGTTAGTGACCGAAATACTGCCCCTCTGATATTTGGCGAAAGAATGTCTGAATCAGTAATCCCCGCATCGACCATTAAGCTGAATGCTGATGGTGAGGAAAAGCAGGTTTCAACCCTTACGGTAAGAGTCGAGATGGATGCCAGCTCCGTCCAGCAGTCGCTGGATGAAGTCGAAAGCGCCATATCTAAGCACCTTGCTACCGTTTTAGATAAAGCGCTTAAGCCTGGCGGTACAATCTGGTCTGCTATTAAGAATCATCGCTAATGCCAGCCCGCTCCAAACGCCCATGCCGCCACCGGGGGTGCGCTGCAATAACCAATGATGCCAGCGGCTATTGTGATGCCCATCGTCAGCAACATGCTGGGGATGGGTGGCGTAACTATCAGTCCGGAAAAAGCCGACAGGAACGCGGATACGGTCGGTCCTGGGAAATCATTCGCGCCCGCATCCTCCTGCGTGACAAATACCTTTGCCAGAACTGCCGACGCCACGGTATCGCCACAAAAGCTACCAGCGTCGACCACATCATTCCTAAAGCCCACGGAGGTACTGATGACGATTCCAATCTGGAATCGTTGTGCTGGCCGTGCCACAGAACGAAAACCGCAACAGAGAGAACACGATGAATAATTTAAAAATTGAATACGTTGATGGTCAGCTGATCACTGTTGATGTTGACGGCGTACCAATGCTTGATGCCGGATTAACAGGACTAAGTTTTGAGCACTTTTTGCATAGTCAACCACTCCTGAAACTTGAGATTGGAGGAGGAAAGCCTGTTGCTATTGAGTCTCAGGCCCGACCTCAATCATCAGAGTCGGCGCAGGAAGGCGAACTGCTACCAGCCGAAACTGCACCGCGCCGTCAGCGTAACCGCAATAAAAATCGTAACCGTAACCGGAGCCATTAATCATGTTCAGTCGTGATGATTTAACCATTTCAATGTACTACGCATCATCCACTGATGCTGAATCAGGTAACAAGCTGGCCACGATGACAATCGAAGTGCGCGATACAACTCCGATTGCTGATCTGGCCCTGATGACACAGCTGCAGTGTGTGACCGATAAGGCGAAAAAGAAAACCTACTCGGTAGGCAAGCAAAGTATTGCCAACGGTTCAGATCCTCTCCTGGTCGCCATTGAAGGCTACTGGCGGACTGGTACGGAGGCTCTGGTCAAAGAGCTGCTTGCAGAAGTGATGGACTTCATCTCTGGCAGCGTTGGGCAGGAAAGCACCTGGGTTGGCCAGTACGGTCTCAAAGTATTTGAGAATGTCCCGCTGGTTGAGCGTTTGCCGGAAAGTGTGCTTCAGGCTGATGGTGGCGTTGCACCGGCACCAACTGAAACCTGATAACGGCATTCTTAATGAATGGAGGGCAAAGCCATGAAGTAACAAAGCGGATAGACCGTAGCAGCCGAAGGGTGGCGATAGCAGGGGCGTGACCTGTTCCCGAGTCTCCGCGTAGAGAGCCAGCTTTGCATCTGGTGAGGGTTAATAAGAAAAGAAGCACCGGTGTCGCCGTGTGACAGCCAATCACGCGCTGGTTAGAACCAACGGGGAGCAGAGACGAACTGGGGTGACTGACTCAAGGGCATGAGCGCGACCACTGCGAGAGTGTGGTAGTCGTTCACGGGCCTCGTATTTGCGGGGCTTTTTTGTAGCTATCAGAAGACGAAGAAGGAAATACCATGTTTACAGTTAAGACCATCATCAATGGCGTGACTCATATCTGCGAACAGCCGAGCGTGACAATTGCCCGCGCTGGAAGTGAGCGATTCGATGACATTCTCCGGCAGACTTATGACCACTCAAACCCTGACTTCGCCATCTGGCTGCCAGCGGTCTATTCAGATCCACAGTGCAAAGATGCGTTACAGGAAGAGGAGTTAATTGTCAGCGAGCGTGAGGGTGTTCTGGATAAAGATGCCATCGCCATTCTGGTAGAAGACTTCGAGAGTCCTGAGCATGCAAAACGTAAGGCATTCGACGGTGTTCGATATCAGTACATCTACCCTGGCGATCAGGTTTATGTGATGAACTCCCACGGTTCGACCATCGAAACGGTGAAGTAATCATTACAGCGGGTTCTCTGCTAGCACCCGCGATAATGATTATTGAGGACGCTAACATGTTGGATTTGCCTACCCCGCGAACTTTAGAAGAGTGTACCGAGCATGCCAGACAATATGCAGACTATCTTTTGTCTTCGCCAGAAATCAAAGCAATGGCGTGGTTAAGGCTGAATATTCAACCTGACGACCATCCTCGCTGGTTCATCCTTTGGATTGATCTCCAAATATCCAAGATTAAATATCGAATTGAAATTCTGAGCAACTGGACCAGGGCTAGCGATCCAGAATATATAGCGGGAATAGTGTTGGAGATGTCTTTTAATGTTCTACACATGATGCGATTAGCTACTGATAGAGTCAGATACCATCCGGCTTATTGTGAGCTGAAAAGTGAATGGTTGACGGAGTTGACTTCAGGTTGGCTCGGTGAGGACTTACCAATTTAAAGGTTGCAAGTTCGTCCATTTTTATTGGAGGTCATGATGGGTTATACCCGCTGTACTTACTGCGGTTCGGGGTTCCATACGCGAGCTAACTGCCCGAAAACGTGGGGAGGTTCTTCGCATCGCGCCAATCTGCGCTGCAGTTATTGCGGTCAGTCCGGGCATAATTCGAATGCCTGCCCACATAACGCGAGCAGCGGTCGTCGGCGCAGCCTGAATGACGACTTCCACCTCGACTGAGGCAGCTGCCGCCAGGGGGTAGGGGGGATTAAATCCCCAACCCCTTTCGCGATAAAGGACTGCCGCTTCAGGTAGATTTTTGCGCGTGAGAAATAAGAATTTTTTTTGGCCGTTTTTTGGGGTGTTTCTGGATGAGTACAGGGATGCGATCGCCTGGTGGCGGAAGAAAATCAAATAATGCCGGAACACAGGTTAGCTCACTAACCAGAGCGGTTTCACCGCCGGACGAATTACTTGGCGATATGGCTGTCGATGCCTGGAAGCGGACGTGCAAAATCCTGATTAACCGTGGCACTTTCGAAATGGAAGATTGTTATTTGCTGATGGAGTACTGCAACACCGTGCAGCTGCTGTACGACGCGAATCAGGAAATAAAAAGCGATGGCCTTGGTGATGATACCGCTGCCGGAGGCCAGAAACTTGGTGCAGCAGTGAAGGCGCGTAGCCGTTATATCAGCGAGCTGATTCGACTATCCGTTGTATTAAAGCTGGACCCTAATAGCCGCATCCTGAAGAAAAAGCCCGGAGATAATAATAAAGCCAGCGGTGAATTCGACGAATTTTAATTGTGACTGCGGCTAAATGATTTAAGGACGTAGTATGGCCGCATATCCAAACGTCAGTGTGGCGAATAAATATGCGCGGGATATTGTAGACGGGAAAATAGTCGCCTGTAGGTTTATCCGGCTGGCATGTCAGCGCCATTTTGACGATCTAAAAAAATCACTCGATAAAAATTACCCCTATAAATTTGACCGGGATTTAGCTGAACGGGCATGCAAATTTGTCCAGCTTTTGCCCCATTCAAGTGGGGAGTTAGCCGGGCAAAAATTAAAACTGGAGCCTTGGCAGAGCTTTATATTTTGCTCAATTTTTGGCTGGGTCACGAAAAAGGACAAGAAACGCCGATTTCGCGAAGCGTACATCAGGGTAGCGAGGAAAAACGGGAAATCGTTTTTTGCTGCCGGAGTGGGCATTTACACGTTTTGTGCTGATGGAGAGAACAGCGCAGAAGTGTATTGCGGTGCGACAACGATGGCGCAGGCGAAAAAGGTCTTCACCCCAGCCAGGCAGATGGCCAGCCGACTTCCAGCGCTTCGCTCCAGGTTTGATATCTCGGTATGGACCGACAGTCTGACTCGCCCGGATGGTTCTGTTTTCGCGCCTATGGCGGGTAAACCAGGTGACGGCGATAGCCCACATTGCGCGATCATTGATGAGTATCATGAACACGATACGGATCATATGTATGAAGCAATGACAATGGGTATGGGCGCCCGTTCTCAGCCATTAACGCTCATTATCACGACATCAGGCTCATCACTCGAATCTCCTTGCTACGATAAGGATAAAGAAGTCAAAGAGGCTATCGAGGGCATTACTTGCAACGAGCGCCTGTTTGGCATGATTTACGAGCTGGACGCAGGTGACGATTGGACTGACCCGAAAAACCTGATTAAAGCGAACCCAAACCTGGATGTTTCGGTTAAGTACAGCGACCTGGTTGAGCTTCTGGAAGTAGCAAAACAGGTTCCTCGCAAGGTTAACGCCTTCAAAACCAAACGCCTCAATATTTGGGTATCCGGTAAATCCGCGTTCTACAACATGGAGCAGTGGAAGGCCGCTGAAGATAAAAATCTGAAGCTGGAAGATTTTGCTAACGATACCTGCAACGTTGGACTCGATCTCGCTAAAAAGCTGGATATGAACGCCGGGATACGGCTATTTACGCGGGAAATTGAAGGTAAACGGCATTATTACTGCATCAAACCTAAATTTTGGGTCCCGGAAGACACTATCCATACAACCGATCCAAAACTGCTGAAAACCGCTGACAGGTATCAGAAGTTTTATGAAATGGGCGCGCTGGAGGCGACGGATGGCGCAGAGGCAGACTATCGCGAGATTCTGGCCAGCATTCTCGACATGCAAGGTGAAAACCGCATTGATGAGATTGATATCGACCCTGCTGGCGCAACAGCGCTTCGCCACCAGTTGGAGGATTACGGTTTTACCGTAGTCGATATCCGGCAGGACTATACCAACATGTCACCGGCAATGAAGGAGCTGGAAGCGGCTCTTGCCGGTGGACGATTCCACCATGATGGCAATCCCATTCTTACCTGGTGTATCAGCAACGTTATCGGGAAATTCATCCCTGGTAGCGACGATCTCGTTCGCCCTACAAAGGGAGACAATCAAAGCAAAATCGATGGGGCCACGGCGTTATTTAACGCCATGACTCGCGCAATGCTGAATGAAAGCAGTGGCGGTACATCGGTATATGATGAGGAAGATGTAGCGTGTTAATCACAATTCTGAGTTTCATTATTGGTCTTGCCGGGGCTTTATTGGTATCTGCCGGAGCCTGGTTGTTATTACCTGCAGCGGGGTTTATTACCGGCGGAATACTCTGCCTGCTCTGGTCTTATTTAATAGCGCGCTCGGTATCTGCCAGCGCAAAAAATAACGGGGAGAAATAATGTTTATTCCCCAGATGTTTGAAGGCAAAAAGCGGTCCGTATCAGGTGGCGGGTTCTGGGAAGCAATGCTGGGTGGTGTCCGTTCAAGTCATAGTAAAGCCGGTGTCATAATTACGCCGGAAACGGCGCTTGCGCTTTCTGCTGTTCGTGCGTGCGTAACCCTTCTGGCGGAGTCCGTCGCGCAGCTGCCTGTCGAACTCTATCGACGAGATAAAAATGGTGGGCGGCAACGTGCGACAGACCACCCGATTTATGACCTGATTCATTCCCAGCCAAACAAAAAAGACACCTCATTTGAGTACTTTGAGCAGCAGCAGGGGTTGCTGGGGCTGGAGGGAAATTGCTACTCGATCATCGATCGCGATGGAAAAGGCTACCCGAAAGAGCTGATCCCCATTAACCCGAAAAAGGTGATTGTTCTGAAGGGGCCGGACGGGATGCCGTATTACGAAATCCCGGAAATCGGCGAAACGCTACCAATGCGCATGATGCACCATGTGAAAGTATTTTCGCTGGATGGCTATATCGGTTCCTCTCCCATTCAGACGAACGCCGACGTACTCGGGCTGAATCTGGCGGTGGAAGAGCATGCATCTGCAGTATTTCGACGCGGGGCAACGATGAGTGGCGTTATTGAACGCCCGAAAGAAGCGCCAGCAATCAAAAGTCAGGAAAAGATTGACCAGCTTCTGGCCAAATGGACCGACCGATATTCCGGTATAAACAACATGTTCTCTGTGGCACTGCTGCAGGAGGGGATGAGCTACAAGCAGATGTCGCAGGATAACGAGAAAGCGCAGCTGCTGCAGTCGCGTCAGTGGGGCGTGGAAGAGGTTTGCCGCCTCTACAAAATCCCCCCACACATGGTGCAAATGCTGGCGAAAGCGACCAACAACAATATCGAGCACCAGGGCCTGCAGTTCGTGATGTATACGCTTTTGGCCTGGTTGAAGCGGCATGAAGGCGCGCTGCAGCGTGATTTATTGTTGCCCAGCGAACGCCGTGACTTGTATATCGAATTCAACGTTTCCGGCTTACTGCGTGGCGACCAGAAATCGCGTTATGAGTCATATGCGCTTGGCCGCCAGTGGGGCTGGTTGTCGGTTAACGATATCCGTCGCATGGAGAATCTGCCGCCGATAGCCGGTGGAGATAAATATCTGACGCCGCTGAACATGGTCGACAGCGCACAAATCATCCCTGGCGATAAGAAGCCGACCGCGCAGCAGATGGCGGAAATCAACACCATCCTGTCCCGATCCTGAATACCACCCGCAGCGCGGGCTTACCCGGTAAAAAACCATGACAACGAAACAAATTAACCTTCCGCACCTTGCGGAGATGGTCTTTGGCGTGCCGCATTATGTGTCACGTCAGGCAATGGATGCTGTAAAAGCCGTTTTGCTTCCCCGCATTCAGGGAACAGTAACCGACTCTGTCATTACGATGGCGCTAAATCCGAATAACACCAACGCCCCAGAGCAGGTGCAGCCATCCGGTGGCGTGGCCGTTATCCCATCTCACGGCTTGCTGGTTCCCCGGCGTGGACAAATTACACAGGCTTGTACAGAGCTAACCAGTTATGAACGAATCCGCAGCCAGCTATATGCCGCATTAAACGATCCTTCAATTAGCGAAATTGTTCTGGATATTAATTCCGGTGGTGGTTTTGTATCAGGGTGTAAAGAGCTGGCTGACTACATTTACCAATCGCGAGAAACCAAACCCATTACCGCGATTGTGAATTTTAATGCTTTTTCAGCAGCCTATTTTATCGCCTCTGCCTGTAGCAAAGTCGTTATCAGTCAGACCAGCGGTGTGGGGTCTATTGGGGTAATCATGGAACACCTTGATACTTCGAAGATGGAAGAAAATATCGGTGTGAAATTTACGTCTCTGTACCGTGGAGATAACAAAAATAACGGCACTTCGCATGAGCCGCTGAGTGATGCCTCTCTCGCGATGTACGACAAGATGCTTGACGATATGTACCAGACGTTCACGACCTCAGTAGCTGAATATCGCGGCCTCGATTTACAGGCTGTTATTGATACGCAGGCAGGCGTTTTCTTCGGGGCTGACGCTATTTCAGCTGGTCTTGCTGATGAAATAGCTGATCCTCAGACTGCGATAAATGCTATCGCGGCAAAGCATAAGCAGCCCCGTCAAAAAACTTCCATTCAGATGCAGGCAGCCGCTATGGACCTGCGAACCAAAATGTAACCCGGCGCAAACGCGTCATTGCCAGAAAGCAGCCAGCAGGCTGCTTTTTTTATGCCTAAAAAGAGAGAAAAACTATGCCACAGATTGAAGAATTACGTCGTCAGCGTGCGGGTATCAACGAACAAGTCCAGGCGCTGGCCACGATCGAAGCGAGCGGCGGGACGCTGACAGCAGAGCAACTGAACGAATTTGCGAGCCTGCAGCAGCAGTTCACCGATATCAGCGCCAAAATGGAACGCATGGAAACCGCTGAACGTGCCGCCGCACTGGTCGCGAAACCGGTTAAAGCAACACAGCAGGCTCCGGGGATTGTTGTGAAGCAGGAGCCGAAGCAATACACCGGTGCCGGGATGACTCGTCTTGTCATGGCCGTCGCTGCCGGGGCCGGTAATCTGCAGGACGCGGCAAAGTTCGCTGCAGAGGAACTGAATGATCAGTCGGTATCGATGGCCATCTCCACGGCTGCGGCATCCGGTGGCGTACTTATTCCGCAGAACCTGCACAGTGAAGTGATCGAGCTGCTGAGTGACCGCACCATCGTCCGTAAGCTGGGTGCCCGTTCCATTCCGCTACCGAACGGTAATATGGCGCTGCCACGCGTAGCCGGTGGTGCAACGGCTGGCTATACCGGTGAAAACAAAGACGCCAAAACATCAGAAACGCGCTTCGATGACGTAAAACTGACAGCGAAAACCCTGATTGCGATGGTACCGATTTCCAATGCGCTGATTGGGCGGGCTGGATTTAACGTAGAGCAGCTGGTACTGCAGGATATTCTGACAGCTATCTCCGTTCGTGAAGATAAAGCTTTTATGCGTGATGACGGTACCGGCGACACGCCGATTGGTATGAAAGCGCGCGCAACTCAGTGGAACCGCCTGCTGCCGTGGGAAGCAGATGCAGCAATCAACATGAACACGATTGACGAGTACCTGGACAACATCATTTTGAAGGCTATGGACGGTAACAGCAATATGATCAATAGCGGCTGGGGCATGTCTAACCGTACCTACATGAAGTTGTTCGGACTGCGTGATGGCAACGGGAACAAAGTTTACCCGGAAATTGCTCAGGGATTACTCAAAGGCTACCCGATTCAGCGTACCAGCGCTATTCCTGCCAATCTGGGTACCGGCGGTAAGGAGTCCGAGATCTACTTTGCCGACTTCAATGACGTGGTTATTGGTGAAGACGGCAATATGAAGGTCGATTTCTCGAAAGAGGCCTCTTATATCGACGCCGATGGCAACCTGGTATCGGCGTTCTCCCGTAATCAGTCTCTTATTCGCGTGGTTACTGAACACGATATTGGTTTCCGTCACCCGGAAGGTCTGGTGCTGGGTACTGGCGTTCTGTTCTAACTCTTCCCCCTGTTAATAAGGCCCGCATATGCGGGCCTTTCCCTTTAAGGAGAATGTTATGGCTGTGAAAAATAAGTCTGTGGAACCGGAAGAAAAGGTTGCAGAGGATAGCCATGCGACCGTGGTCGCACAGGCGGTAAGTGGTCCAGAACGGGAAGCAGTGGTGTTTCTTGGACCGCATCATCGTTATTCCCGTGGTGATGTTGCGTGTTTTGAACGCCAGCATGCGGAAGAGCTGGTTGAGCGTCATATCGCGGTATGGCCGAAGGATGCCGAACGCGCGATGGCACCAAAACCGGGAGATGACGACTTTGATACTGACATTGGATGAAGTTAAAAACCAACTCCGACTGGAGCTGGACTTCACTGAACATGACGCCATGCTCACGCAGATGGTTAACGCCGCGCAGCGGAGCATCGAGCGTGATTATTACTGCAAGTTGGTCACCAGCGATGAAGAGCTGCGGGCGCTCCCGGAGACGGTACGCGGATTCATTGCGGACGAAGATATCAAGCTGGCCATCCAGTATCTTGTCAGTGATGCATATCTGAATGGCCACACCGGGCAATGGCTGGAAACTGCAGCAGTGAAGCATCTCCTTTTCCCTATTCAGGAGCATACCGTATGAGCTTGAAACCGGGAGATATGAACTGTCGCATTACGATTAGTTACCTCCAGTCCGGTCGTGGGCCGCTGGGTGAACCGCTGCCGGAAAAGTTAGTTGAATCGGGAAAGGCCTGGGCAAAGCGGGAGCTGGTATCGGGAAGAAAAGTCCGCACGATGGACCAACAGCAAGTGGTGGAAACCTGCCTGTTTACCGTCTATCCGGGCGTGGTGGTCGATTTCGACTGGAAAATCACGACAAAAGACCTGGTTTATACAGTCCGGAATATCGACCGTAAAACTGACCGGATCATCATTACGGGGGAGGCTGACGGGCGCCATGATAGAACTGGCGATTAAAACCGCGCTGGAGCGCATCACTGGCATGAATGCGTATCCGCTTTTACTGCCGGATATTGTCCAGGAAGGGGTGACGTTTCAGCGTATCTCTGACCCGGAAATGGTCTCGGGAACATTGCGGACGGGGATCGTGTCTGCCCGTATCCAGGTGAATCTGTACCGTGTTGATGATTACACCTCATTGCTGCAGCTGGATAAAAAAATCTGGTCGGAATGGAAGTCAATCGTTCACGGCCAGCTGGAGGGTATCCCGGTTCAGTATGTGGAGCGTGGTGGTATCCAACAGGATAAAACGACGCTGACGAACCGCAGCATCCAGTACCGCCTGATTCGTGATTTCATCATTCACTACGTGGCGGACTCTTCATGATCCGAATGGAGGTGAAAGGGCTGGATGAGCTGGAACGGCAGTTAACCGCTTTGGGGGAAAAGGTCACGACGAAGGTGTTACGGGATGCCGGTCGTGAGGCGTTAAAGGTTGTCCAGGAGGATATGAAGCAGCATGCCGGCTTCGACGAAACGTCGACCGGGGAGCACATGCGGGACTCAATCAAAATCCGTTCTTCTACCAGAAAGGCGCGAGGAAACACGGTTGTAACACTCCGTGTCGGCCCCAGCAAGAAGCACCATATGAAGGTGCTGGCGCAGGAGGTTGGCACCGTTAAACAGGTTGCAGCCCCCTTTATTCGACCCGCCCTGGATTACAACGTCCAGACCGTTTTGCGCGTCCTGACCGTGGAAATTCGAAACGGTATTCAAAACAGGTAGCGACCGCTACCGATTCATATAAGAGAGAATAATCATGGCTGAGAATCAGACATCGCCTGAGTATGCAATGTTGCCTGCAGGCACGCTAACCAAATGGGGGAAACCCGGCGACGCGCTAGCGGCGCTGAAGCCGCTTGATAACTGTAAAGCGTTGGGCGCGATGGGCCAGACCGGTGGGTTCGTTGACTGCACCACGCTGAAGGATAAGCAAAAGCAGTCCATCAGCGATCTGCCGGATGGCCCGGAAAAATCGCTGGGGTTCATTGATGATCCTGCGAACGTGAGCTTTACGGCGTTACTTAATGCGGCAGAAGCCCGCGAGACCATTCAGCTTTATGTCGAATTGCCGAACAAGCGTACCGTGACAATGCTGCTGGCGTTGTCTGGCTGGCAGATGAATGAAATCACCGCGCCAGCGAGTGAAGTGATTCAGATCACCGTACAAGGTAAGCAAAACAGCATTAAGTGGGGTACTGCCGGTGCTAATGCTGGCGGCTAATAATCAGCATTATTTACTAATAACAGATAGCCACCTCCGGGTGGCTTTTTATTTTAAGGACGCCCTGTGAAAGATAAAGATTTTGACCTGTCCGCGCTTAAATCCGCGCTTCTTAAATCAGTCCCGACGGTAGTGAAAACCGAGTTGTTCGGTGCAACGGTCTATATCCGCCGCCTGACCGGGGATTACCTCATCAGCTATGAAGAGAAAATGGCTGAAACCGCAAAAGCTGGCGCAGCGCGCGAGGCATCAGAGCAAATAATCCAGATCGTCATCGATGCACTGGTTCAGCCGGATGGAACGGCCATTCCAGATGAGTTTAAACCCACGGCAACTGAGCTGCTCAAGGCCCATGAAAACCCCGAGTTGCTGGAAGCCGTGGATAAGGTGAAACGCCACTCCATCGGGACGCTGGAGGAGGCGGAAAAAAACTAAATAACTCGCCCTGGCTGGAGCTAATTTTCTGGCTGGCCGACCGCTGGGGCGAGCCTGACCCATCAAAAATTGCTGCACTTCCGGCAAACACGCTGTACCACTGGCGCGCCTACTTCCTGAAACAAGGTATTTTCCGCCACCCTGGCGATGAAAATGCGCCACCTCCCGAAACAACACCTGCGCCATCCCGGATGAAGATGGAAGAGGAATGCGCGGCAGTCATGAGGGCATTAATGTAATGGCAGACGTCGCATCTTTAGCGGTCGGGCTGCACCTTAACGCAGCCAACTTTAAATCCCAGCTTCTGGGAGCGTATGGCGATGCGGAGAACCAGTCAAAAAGGTTTAACCGCAATGCTCAGGCGGACGCGAAAAAGACGGAAGACGCCTATAAGAAGGTCGGCCTTTCGATATCCGGGATGGCCAGCAGGCTGGCGGGGCTGGCAGGAGCCGGTCTTTCCATAAGTACGATCATCACAACGTCCAGGCAGTATGGCCAGGCGCTATCCGACCTGCAGGCGATCACCGGCGCGACAGCTGATGAGATGAAAGCGCTGGATCTGGCCGCGCAGGAAATGGGGCGAACGACAGAGTACAGCGCCAGCCAGGCAGCTGAGGCGCTTAAGCTGATGGCATCGGCTAAGCCGGAGTTGCTAAAAACTTCAGATGGTCTGCAGCAGGCGACGAACAGCGCATTGATTCTGGCGCAGGCCGCAGGAACGACGCTCCCGGATGCAACAAAAACGCTCGCGCTTTCATTGAACCAGTATGGCGCCAGTGCGCAGGAAGCGGATCGTTACATCAACGTTCTGGCCGCTGGTGCGAAGTACGGTTCATCCGAAATTACGGATACGGCAGCAGCCATTAAAAATGGCGGCGTCGCAGCTGCACAGGCTGGCGTCGGTTTTGAACAACTGAATGCGGCCATTCAGGTTCTGGCCGAGCGTGAAGTGAAAGGTGGAGAGGCAGGAACGGCGCTGCGAAACGTCATCCTGAATCTGGAAAAGGGAACAGATAAAACCCTGAAACCTTCGGTTGTCGGCTTAAGCCAGGCGCTCAATACGCTGGCAGGCAAGAACCTTTCAACGGCTCAGGCGGTGAAGCTGTTTGGCGTGGAAAACCTCAGCGCGGCTTCCATTCTCGTACAGAACCGTTCAAAGCTTGATGAATTGACCGCTTCTTTGACCGGTACTCAAACAGCGCATGAGCAGGCATCTATCAGGGTTAACAACCTGAACGGTGATCTGCTTGGGCTGAGTAGTGCGTTTGAGGGGATGGTCATTAAGATTGGCCAGAGCAGTAACGGCCCTCTTCGCAGCGGTATTCAGGCCGCTACGGAGGCGCTAAATGGCCTGGCGGATAACTTCAACACCGTCTCCAGTATTGCGCTTTACAGTCTGATTCCGGTTCTTTCCACAAAATTAACCGCAGGGCTTCGGGAAAATATCGCTGCCTGGCGGGAAAGCCAGGCGGCGGTAAAAGCGAGAGCGCTTGCCGATGCGGATATTGCCCGCAAAACGCTGGATTCAACCGCAGCCATCCTGAAACAGAACGACGCTGAGTTTGGTCATTACCGCCAGATGGAACGGACGGCTAAACAGTACGGGATGAATATCAGTTACCAGGATGAGTTTACCCGGCTTATCCGACAGGAAACTGAGCAAACCAATCTGGCCAGCCAGGCGAAATTTAAGCTGGCGGCGGCTAACCGGCAAATGTCGATATCCGCCCGTGCGGCATCGGTTGCCGTAGGACTGGCAAAAGGCGCGTTTAACTTAATCGGTGGCCCTTTCGGTGCCGCTATGCTGGCCGGTTCAGCCATTCTTTATTTTCATGAGAGGGCAAAAGAGGCCCGGCAATCAGCCATTAATTTAAAAGGCGCCGTCGTTGAAACCAGCGAAGCGCTGATGCGCCTCTCTCTCAACCAGCTAAATGTAAAGCAATTCGACCTGGAGGATCAGTATGAAAACCAGGTTGTGCAGCGAAACCAGCTGATTAAAGAGATTCAGGATGCCGACAGCCGTATTGGCAGCCTAAAAGGCTTTGACCCCTTCGGCCAGCTGGATGGGGTGAAAAAAGACCAGACGCGTGCGCGGGCGGACCTCGATAGCGTTAACGAGGGATTGCGTAAAACAGAGGAAAATATCAAGCGCGTCAGTGATGCCAAAACGCTGGCCCAGCTTGGGTTGTCTGGAAAAATTACGTCCCTTACAGACGACCTGAAAGGCGCGTTGAATGCGCCGCCCAAAGAGACTGGCGACGGGAACCCCTGGACGGGGGATGGTGGTACCGGCTCCGGGAAGGGTAATAAGGCTAAGGTCGACCAGTTCAAAACGCTACGGCAACAAATTGAAGAGGCCCATGCATCCAGCCTGGCCCGGATTAACCTTCAGGAGAAAGACAGCAACAGGGAGCTGCAGGAAGCAGCGAAGAAGAATGGCGCCAGCGATGCCGACCTTCAGCGCGCGCTATTGATGAATACGGAGAACTACCAGAAGCAGCGACTGGATCTGGCCGCACAGTATTCACCGGCGCAGGAAACCTTGCGCAAGGAACAGGAAGTCAGCCAGGACCTTGCCGAGCTTTTCAAAGCCCGTCTTCTAACCGAAAAAGATTACCAGACTGCCCGAATAACTCTGGCCAGGGATACCGCTAAAGAGTTACTGCAGGCGCAGGCTGACGAAATCGCGGCTCCTAAACTGGATATCGCCGGTGAAGTTGATCCACTGGTAGCGCTTCGTAATCAGCTAGCACAGCGGCAGGCTCTACTGCAGTCTTACTATCAGGGCAGCGCGATTAGCAAAGACCAGTACGAAATGCTGATGCAGAAGGCGACGAAGGAGTCCGCCGATGCGCAGTATCAGACCTCGCTGGAGCTATATCGATCGCAGGGTGAATTCCAGAGTCTGGCCGTTGGGCTATTCGAGACGGCACATGAGCGCTCCACGAATTTCTTAACGAGCATGCTGACGCGAACCCAAAGCTTCAAGGAAAACATGGTTGGCCTGTTTTCCTCGTTGACGCAGGCAGTCATCAAAAATCTCATTGATATGGCCGCGCAGGCGCTCGTCACCAGTTCCATCATGCAGACCATAATGGGAGTGGTTGGAATTGGAAGCAGCATAGCGGGTGGTGCAGCCTCCGGCGCGGCTGGCGCCAGTACCGGGACGGCGATCCAGAATGCGGGTAGTAGCTTCCAGTTTAACGCCAAAGGCGGCGTCTACGATTCACCTTCCTTAAGTGCCTATAGCAACCAGGTCCACGATACCCCGCAGTTCTTCGCCTTTGCTAAAGGCGCTGGTGTATTTGCTGAAGCAGGGCCGGAAGCCATTATGCCGCTGACGCGTGCCGGTGATGGCTCGCTGGGGGTACGTGCGGTCGGAGGCGGACAGAACGCCAGCACCACCGAAGGGCCAAAGGTCTGGATCACTATTTCCGGCGATAAGACGTCTACCGAAAGCTCGTCAGGTTTTGAAGAGTTTGGCCAGCAAATTGGGTCGTTCGTTGAGAAGAAATACCGTGAGCTGCAGGCGAAAGATATGCGCCCAGGCGGTGCTATCTGGAGCGCTGTAAAAGGACAACGCTGATGGCTATTGAAATATTTACCTGGAGTCCCCGAGTAAACCCAACGCAAACCGTGAATTTCCGTACTCGAAAGGCGCAGTTCGGTGACGGATATACGCAGGTATCAGGGGATGGATTAAATCCCCGGTCACAGGAATGGGAGCTGAATTTTGTCGGTACCGAAGACTATATCCGACCGATAAAACAGTTCCTGGATCGTCATGGCGGCACAAAGTCTTTCCAGTGGACGCCACCCCTTGAAGATATTGGGCTTTTCCGTTGTGAGCAATATAAACCAGTACCGATGGGTGGAGGGAACTACTCCCTGTCGGCAACCTTTATTCAGGGATTTAAACCATGAGCCTTAACGCAGATTATCAGAAGCTGGAGCCGGGTGATTCAATCCGGCTTTTTGAAATTGATGGCCGTTCTTTCAATATGGGCGAGGTTCTATATTTTCACGGCTATAACATTCCTCATACCGCAGCAGAAATTATCGCAGCCGGTGGTGACGAGTCGAAATTGCCAGCCAAAAGTATCTGGTGGCAAGGCACGGAATATAAAGCATGGCCATGCGATCTTGATGGCATCGAATCATCCACTACGGGTAGCGACGCACAACCGACGCTGCGGGTAGGTAACATCGATGGCTCGATATCCGCGCTGTGTTTGCATTATGACGATCTGGCGATGGCGCGGGTCACCATCCATGATACGCAGAAGCAGTATCTGGATGCGCGAAACTTCCCTGAAGGTAATGCAACCGCTGACCCGACGCAGGAAAAGCGCCAGCTATTTTTCATTGACTCCAAAAGCCTCGAAACTGATACGGAGGTAGAGTTTACCCTTTCAAGCCCGATGGACCTGCAGGGAATGATGATTCCTACCCGGCAATATCATTCGGTTTGCACCTGGTGTATTCGCAACAAATACCGTAGCGGCGATGGCTGCGATTATGCCGGGACAAAGTATTTCGACAAGAATAACAAACCGGTTGATGACCCATCGAAGGACGTCTGCAACGGAACACTCACTGCCTGCAAATTACGTTTTGGCGAGCATAACGAGCTGCCGTTCGGCGGGTTCCCTGGTACGTCGCTGATAAGGAGCTGATATGCGCCAGAAAACGATTCAGGCGATACAGGCTCATGCTGCAGCTGATTATCCGCGTGAGGCATGCGGATTGATTGCTCAACGGGGAAGAGTGGAGCGCTATTTTCCCTGCAGGAACCTGGCCAGCGAGTCGAATGATAATTTCGTTTTGTCACCAGAAGATTACGCAGAGGTAGAGGGTTGGGGAACGATTATCGGCATTGTTCACAGCCATCCTGATGCGACCACGCAACCCAGCGAACTGGATAAGGCACAGTGCGATGCAACACTGCTCCCCTGGCATATTATCAGCTGGCCAGAAGGCGATCTGCGTACCATCCACCCACGCGGAGAGTTGCCCCTCCTCGAGCGTCCGTTCGTGCTTGGCCATTACGATTGCTGGGGTTTGGTGATGAGCTATTTCCGGCAGAACCACGGCATCGAGCTGCACGATTACCGCGTTGATTATCCCTGGTGGGAAAACAACTATCCCGAAAATTTCTACCACGATTGCTGGTATGAATGCGGATTCCGTGAATTTGATGGCCCCCCGCAGCCGGGTGATATGGTGATCATGCAGGTGCAGTCGGACAAATGGAACCATGCCGGGATTCTGCTGGAAGGTAACATGCTGCTGCACCACCTTTATGGCCATCTCAGCCAGCGCGTACCGTATGGTGGATACTGGTTAGATAGAACGATGAAAATCGTTCGATATCATTCTCTGTGTTAATCTTTTGCGAGATTTGAACTAAAAGCAAAAGGGACACAGCGATGAAGAAAATAGCTCTGGCATTAGCGATATTAGCTATAACGGGATGCGCGACATCAGCCGTTCCTCCGAGTAAAGCAATGCAGGCACCAAAGGAACGACTCTTAAAATATCAAAGCGACTCGGATGAATATGGCAGTCTAACTGTAATTCGAGATAAGGGTATGGTTGGTGGGGGTTGTTACGCAACAGTCTACCTAAACGGTGAGCGTTCAGCGAAGTTAGATACGAAAGAGAAAGCTACATTTTATCTTCCTGCCGGTGAATGGGCGGTTGGCGTAAACCTTGAGGGTAAAGGGCTTTGTAGCTATTCAGGGGATAGGCAGGAGAGATTTATTAGTTTAAGGAAAACCGAGCATAAATATGTTCGTATATTTACTGACGGTGATGGAAATATGGATATAAGGCCCACGACCCTTAATTAAAAAAAGCCCGCTAAATGCGGGTTTTTTTATGGAGAAAAAATGCAAGAAGTAATGACGCGAATTGAATTGAGCGGACCATTAGGTAAAAGGTTTGGAAAAATTCACCATCGGCTAATTTCCTGCACACATGAAGCAGGAGAAGCACTGGCAAAAACCATCCCAGGCTTTGAAAAATTCATGATATCCAGTGAGGAGCGTGGATTAACCTATGCAGTATTCAAAGGTGACAAGAATATTGGAGTTGATGATTTAGGTTTTCCTGTAACCGGGGAAGTAATTCGTATTGTTCCTGTAATCATTGGTAGTAAAAAAGCGGGAGCATTACAAACAATTCTTGGTGCAGTTCTTGTCGTTGTCGGCGTCATTGTGGGTTATGTCAGTGGTGGGACTTTATCTGCAGTGGGGTATGGAGTAGCCAAATTTGGCGCGGCTATGATGTTAGGTGGTGTCGTCCAGATGCTTTCACCTCAGCCCGGAGGTCTTGCCCGTAAAGAATCCCCCGACAATAAAGCCAGCTATGCCTTTGGCGGTGTAACCAATACCGCCTCACAGGGTTATCCCGTTGGTTTGCTTTATGGTAAGCGGCGAATTGGCGGGGCGATTATTTCCGCCGGTATCTATGTCGAAGACCAGCAATAAATATATTCAGTAAGTAATTCCCTCCAATTCAGGCCACCTTGCGGTGGCTTTTTTTATGGACGCGATATGGCAAATAACATAATCAAAGGGCGCAAAGGTGGCAGCTCAAGCCAGCGCACGCCGACGGAGCAGCCGGATGATTTACAGTCCGTAGCAAAAGCCAAAATTCTCCTCGCGCTGGGCGAGGGAGAATTTGCAGGTGAATTAACGGGCAAGGATATTTATCTCGATGGTACCCCGCTATTAAATGCCGACGGGTCAGAGAACTTTTCCGGCGTGGCCTGGGAATTTCGCCCCGGAACACAGGCACAAAAATATATTCAAGGCATTCCCGGCACTGAAAATGAAATCAGCGTCGGAACAGAAATATCCAGCGAAACCGCCTGGAGCCATACGTTTACAAATACTCAGCTATCTGCCGTCCGCGTCCGTCTGAAGTGGCCGTCCCTGATGAAGCAGGAAGATGATGGTGACGTGGTGGGCAACACGGTTAAATACGCCATCGATTTGCAGACAGATGGCGGTGCCTGGCAGACCGTGCTGGAAACGGCGGTTACCGGGAAAACCACTTCCGGCTATGAGCGCAGCCACCGCATCGACCTGCCGCAGGCAGGGAGCACATGGACGCTCCGCCTGCGGAAAGTCTCGCCGGACGCAAACAGCGTCAAAATCGGCGATGTGATGACGCTGCAGAGCTACACAGAGGTAATCGACGCGAAGCTGCGTTACCCCCACACCGCTCTGCTTTATATCGAATTTGACTCCAGCCAGTTCAATGGTGCCATCCCGCAAATTTCCTGTGAGCCACGCGGGCGTGTTATTCGCGTCCCGGAGAACTACAACCCGGAAACGCGTGAATACACCGGTACATGGATGGGGGGCTTCAAATGGGCCTGGACGGATAACCCGGCATGGATTTATTACGATATCGTTGTTTCAGACCGGTTTGGCCTCGGCAACCGCTTGACCAGCGCCAATATTTCTAAATGGACGTTGTACCAGATCGCACAGTACTGCGATCAGCTGGTTCCGGATGGTAAGGGCGGCGACGGCATGGAGCCTCGCTATCTCTGTAACGTTTACGTGCAGGAACGCAATGATGCCTACACCGTGCTGCGTGACTTTGCGGCTATTTTCCGGGGAATGACCTGCTGGAGCGGTGAGCAGATTGTTGTGCAGGCGGATATGCCGCGCGATGTTGATTTCAACTACACGCGGGCGAACATTATTGGCAAACCGCGTTATTCGAGCAGCACAAGCAAGGCCCGCTACACCAACGCGCTCGTCTCCTGGTCCGACCCGGCGAACGCGTATGCTGATGCGATGGAACCGGCGTTCCTCCCGGAGCTGGTTTCCCGCTACAGCTTTAACCAGCTCGAAGTGACGGCCATTGGGTGTACCCGGCAGAGCGAAGCCCACAGGAAAGGGCTGTGGGGCATTCTGACCAACAACAAAGACCGCATGGTTGAGATTGATGTGGGGCTGGACGGTAAAATCCCGCAGCCGGGCTACATCATTGCCCTGGCTGATGAACTTCTGGCCGGACGCGTGAACGGCGGTCGTATCAGTGAGGTGAATGGCCGGGTGATTACCCTTGACCGGGATACTGATGCAAAAGCCGGTGACCGGCTGCAGCTGAACCTGCCGTCAGGCATATCTCAGGCCCGGACGATCCAGTCAGTCAACGGTCGACGGCAGATAACAGTCACTACGGCCTACAGTGAGACGCCGGAAACAGAGTGCGTATGGGTTATTGAGTCCGACGATCTGTATACACAGCAGTACCGCGTTATTGGGGTAAAGGACAACAACAACGCCACGTATACAATCACCGGCGTGGCCCACGACCCGGACAAATTCCCGCGTATCGATACCGGCGCGATCATCGACCAGCGCCCGATAAGCGTTATCCCTCCGGGGAACCAGTCACCGCCGGAAAATATCGTCATCAGCTCGTATTCTGTGGTGAATCAGGGCATCAGCGTTGAAACGATGCAGGTGCACTGGAATGCGGTGAAAGATGCGATTTCGTATGAAGCGCAGTGGCGACGTAATGACGGTAACTGGATTAACGTGCCGCGCAGCTCGGCCACCTCGTTCGAGGTCAGCGGCATTTACGCCGGTCGTTATCTGGCCCGTGTCCGGGCGATCAACGCTGCAGAGGTCTCCAGCGGATGGGCATACTCAGAAGAGAAAACGCTGACAGGAAAAATCGGTTTGCCGTCGGCACCGCTGGCGCTGACCACCACTTCCCTGCTGCATGGCGTGCAGCTGAACTGGGAGTTCCCGGAGGGGAGCGGCGATACGCAGAAAACCGAGCTGCAGTACAGTCCTAATCCCAACGGCAACGGGGCGATGGCGCTGTCTGATGTGGCGTATCCGGGCAAAACCTATCAGCAGATGGGCCTGCAGATTGCGGCGACGTTCTGGTACCGGGCGAGAATCGTCGATCGCCTCGGTAACGAAAGTCCCTGGACTTCCTGGGTGCAGGGGATGGCCAGCGACGATATCGGTGAGTATTACGACAAGCTGACCGAAGCGATTAAGGACACGGAGGCCTGGCAGGAAGCCCAGCGGGATATTGAGGAGACTCATAAGGAGCTGATAAAAACCGCCGAGGCTATTCGTGAAGAAGTCGCGCAGCAGGTCACCGATATTAACCAGAGTATTGATGATTCCGCGTCTGAGATCCGCCAGCAGGTTGACGGTCAGATAGAGTCCGTCAACAAGTCGATAACGGAGAATATCAACAGCGTAAATCAGACGCTCAGTGACAATATCACGGCAGTCAACAAGAGCATCACCGATGCCGTGAGCGATATTAATACCTCCGTTGACCAGCAGCTCGCTGACGTTAACAAAACCCTCACCGAGGGGGATGCTGCGTTAAAATCCCAGCTGCAGGCGGTTGAAAACAGCCTGAAACAGTCCATCGCCCAGGCGAATACAGGCTGGGACAAAGCGGTAAAACAGGAGACTGCCGACCGCATTGCGGACGTCAATGCGAAAGCCGCGCAGGCGGCAGACCAGCTGCTGAATGAAAAAACTGAGCGCGTGGCGGCTATTGATAACCTGCAGACGGTTATCCAGGATGGCGATGAGTCGCTGGCCCGTCAGATTGCTGAAATCTCTGCCGGCAGCGGCCAGCAGTTTGATTCGTTCAGTATCTGGTACTTCGATAAAGACAACGAAGGGTGGACCGAGGATGACGCCGGTCAGGTACCGATGCAAATCACGGATGAGGGCTGGCTGAAAGCATCTAATAGTACGTCCTCCTGTCGCTCGCCCAATGGACAAACAATCCCAGCCTCCTCTTATCGCACTATCATGCTGCGTATCAAACGTGTTGGTAATCCGGTCTGGAAAGGGCGGTTTTACTGGATTGGGGCCGATGAACAGGGCTGGAACGATGCTCGTTCGGTCACTATTGCAGAGCAGGAGTTTGATGGTGATGGTGTCAGCGTGGTGGCTATCCCTGATGTGAACTGGAATGCGTCCGGTACCGTCCGTCGTTTTCGTATAGACCTGGCTCAGGGACAGAACGCCGACAACTATTTCCTGATCCACTGGATCTCCGTTGGTCGCCCGGCACCGGCGGCCAGCACAGCCGCCTTGCGTAATGAGGAGATGGCGCGGACTCAGGCGGACGAAGCGGAGGCGATGAAGCGCTCCACGCTGGCGGCGCAGATCCGGGGCACCACCGACAGCAATAGCCTGAGCGATTTACGCTCCGGTCTTCTCTACCAGGAAATGAATGCCCGTATCACCGCTGACCGTGCAGAAGTCGTGGCGCGGGAGTCGCTGCAGACGCAATTCAACGAGAATAAATCCATGGTCGCGGAGGAGCTGAGTTCCCTGTCGACCGCGCAGAGCGCACAGGCCAGCAAAATCAGCGGGCTGGAAACTTCGCTCGGGAAAAAAGCCGATGCAACCGCGCTGCAGTCACTCACGCAAAAAGTGGAACAGCAGGGCGGCACGTTAACCAGCCAGGGCAATTCGCTGACCTCGCTGACCAACCGCGTAGGAAAAACTGAATCGGGCGTTTCTGCAAACAGCAGTGCTATCACTGGCCTGCAGTCCAGTGTCAGCAAGCAGGATAAAACGCTGACCAGCCAGGGCAGCGCGATAACTAAACTGCAGAACGACCTGACGACAACCAATTCAAACGTCAGTAAAAAGGCCGATGCGAGCGCGGTCACGGCGTTAACCAACCGGGTATCCGCGACGGAAGGCAACCTGACCACACAGTCTGGCCAGCTGACGATGCTGAAAAACACCCTGGCTGAAGGGAGCCTGATTAGCAATGGCGGCATGGATGTGGATCTGTCGTTCTGGGAGAACTCCGGTACCGGCTCGGCATTCACGTATGATGCAGGTGAAAAAGCGCTGAGAACGACAACCGGATCTGTTCGGGTTGCCAACGTCACGCGTATCCCTGCTGAGGCCGGGGTGACGCTCACCGTCTCATTTGAGTACAAAACATCGGAAACGATGAACAGCGTATCGTCTGATACCGTTGGTGTGATAACTGATTTGGGCAATCCTGTCGCCTGGCTATCCTCAGAATCTCCGTGGCTGAGTGGCGTGACGACCAGCTGGCAGACGAAAACCGTGGAGCTGACCATTCCGGCAAACTTTACCGGGAATTATGTCTACCTGCGGTTTGCCGCCGGGGGCTGGGCACCGTCAAATAGTGCGCGTCTGTATATCCGTAAAGTCGACGTTTTTTCGTCGACCGGGGTGTCGAAGAAGGCAAATGCCTCTGCCGTGACTGACCTGACAAGTCGCGTTGACTCAGCCGAAGGGAAGCTGGCCAGCCAGAGCCAGGCAATCACAAAGCTGCAGAATGACCTGACCACGACGAACTCGAATGTGAGTAAAAAGGCGGATCAGAGCGCGCTGACGTCACTGACCGGTCGGGTAGAGAAGACGGAAAACGGCCTGACGGCGGCGAACAGCAACATTACTTCTCTGACCAGCGCGATTGTTGCTGCAAAAGCCGCAGGGGACGACTTAATCCCAAACCCGACATTTGACCCTGCGTATAATCAGATGGGTCGGGTTGTTGTTGAAACGTCATCGGCAGGCGTACCCGCGGGCTGTCCTTTCAAATATGCCGCGAAGCTGGCCAGTCGCGATCATGTTCCGAGTATCAATAACATTGCTGCGACTGAAGGCGACGTGATTGAAATATCGGCGCTGGTTGCCTGTGGTGCCGGTACTGCAGCCTTTAATCTGTATGTGGCTTCTGCAGAATCCCCGACTGGTGGGATTGTTGCTGCAAACGCGGGAGGTTCGGTTTCAGCAACAGCGGGTAAAACCTGGGTGCGAACTACCTGGCGCTGGACCGTCACCGCTGCGGTTGCGGCGAAGGGCTATTTCCGACCTTTCCTGCAGATTGCGCAGAGTTCACCCTTTGGCACCATCTGGTATGCGACCGACTGGCACTGCCGGAACATCACTGCGGCAGCGAAAGCCCAGAGTACCGCCGATGCCACGGCTTCTGCAGTGGATTCTTTGACAACGAAAGTCACCCAGCAGGGGAATACTCTAACCAGTGTCGGCAACCGCACAACGGCGCTTGAAAATGGTCTAAAAACGACAGATGCGAATGTCAGCAAGAAGGCGGATGCAAGTGCTGTCCAGACGCTGCAGAATACGGTGACGCAGCAGGGCAAGGACATTACGGCGGCAAACAGCGCGATTACGAAGCTGACCAGCGACTTGTCGACGACGAATGCCAATGTCAACAAAAAGGCGGATGCAAGTGCGCTGCAGACTTTACAGAACACTGTGTCGGAGCAGGGGAAAACGCTGACAAGCCAGGGCAGCAGCCTGACGCAACTGAATAACAGCCTCAATGAAGCTGTTGCTGATGCGGATGCCTCCCGTGCGATACCCGGCAACCTGATTTCCAACGGATCATTCGAGCGCGGCCAGGCTGCGTTTACTGGCTGGCAGTCAGCGACGTCAGTCATAACGGCATCGTCACCGTACAACGGCACCCGAATCCTCAAGGTGGTGCCGGGCAGTAACGTGGTCTCGCTGCTTCAGAAGATTTCGTTCACAAAGGATCGCACCTACAAAATAGGTGTGTTCACGCGTGTTTCAGGTGGCACGACTATGCCGTCAGGCGCTGCCGGAAATAACAAGCTGCGTATTGGTGAATCCGGCGGACCACTGAAAGAGGTGCAGTTCAATCCCGCGACGCTGCCAACAGGCTCTGTCTGGCAGGAAATTTCTGGCACATGGAAAGCCACGAAAACGGCAGTCCTTGACGTCTCCATTATGGTACTGCTGGCGACGGGTGAGCAGTATTTTGATGATTTCTATCTTATTGACGTGACTGATGAGACCAGTATTGCTGCCAGCGCCACTGCCATCAGTAATCTGACCAACCGGGTAACGAGCGCGGAAGGGAAGCTGGAGAGTCAGAGCAGCAGCATCACGAAACTCACGAACGATCTGGCCACGACGAATGCCACAGTTAACAAAAAGGCGGATGCGAGTGCGCTGCAGTCGCTGCAGAACACCGTGACAGAACAGGGCAAAACCCTGAGCAGCCAGAGCAGCAGCATCACCAGCCTGCAGAACGGGCTGACGACCGCGAACCAGAACATCGCGAAGAAGGCCGACGCGTCAGCCGTCACCTCGTTAAGTAACCGGGTTACCGAAGCCGAAGGGAAACTGACCAGCCAGAGTAACAGCATCACGCAACTTCAGGCATCGCTGATATCCGGCAGTCTGATAGCTAACGGGGGGATGGAATCGGACCTTTCGCTATGGGTGGATTCCGGCACCGGCTCCGCATTTACGTATGATGCCGGGGAAAAGGCGCTGAGAACGACGACAGGCTCCATTCGTGTAGCCAACCAGACCCGCATTCCGGTTGAGCCAGATACGAAATTAACCGTTACATTTGAATTTAAATCCTCAGAGGCGATGTCGAATATATCCTCTGACTCCGTTGGGGTTATTTCTGACCTGAATAACCCCACCGGCTGGGTGGTATTCAGTACAACATGGTTAAAAGGGATAACGACCAGCTGGCAGAAGAAAACCGTGGAGCTGACCATCCCAGCAGATTTTACTGATAAGTTCGTCTATCTGCGGTTTGCAGCGGGCGGCTGGGCGCCTTCCACCAGTGCACGACTTTTTATCCGTCATGTCGTTGTGTTTTCATCAAATGGTGTGGCGGGTAAAGCCGACGCCAGTGTCGTGAATGATTTATCGTCAAAGGTTACTGAGCAGGGCAAGACGCTGGCCAGTCAGAGCCAGGCGATCACAAAGCTGCAGAATGACCTGTCGGGCACTAACGCGAACGTGACGAAGAAAGCTGACGCCACTGCCTTAAACGCGTTATCTAATCGGGTAACGCAGACGGAAAAGGATATCAGCAGCCAGGCTGACAGCATTACCAACCTGAACAGCTCGCTGAATATTAATGCTCGTAAAGGCTCAAACCCGTGGCTGGACGGAACGTTTGAAACCTATGACGCAAACCACAACCTGGGTGGGTCAGCGCGAGTGGTCACCGGGGTCAGTTACTCGGGCGGCAAATGTATGCGCGTTTCGCGCGCGCAGAACACGACAGGCAACAGCGATGATTTAATCGGCTCACGCCTTGCCATTCGCGATACGGCAGTATTCAGGGTTGAATTCTGGGCGATGATGCCTTCCGGAGAAAACCCGTCCAGCGGCTGGGTCACTGTCGTCGGTCTCAACGTACAAAATGATGCGGGCGCGAACTCATGGCTGGGGGCAGCGAATGTCAGCGAATCAGCGCTGGCCGGTCGTGACAAATGGGTTAAATTTTCCGGCTATGCAAAAGCCACAGCGAAAGGCGCGACGCGCGCTGTGGTCTGGATCTCCACGCGCGGGGCGAACGGCAGCAATACGCCAGGCTATAACCTGTATATCGACGACCTGGTTATTACAGATGTCACCGATGCTTACAATGCGCAGGGCACAGCAGACGCGGCGGCCTCTGCGGTTGACTCCCTGACCACGAAAGTCACCCAGCAGGGCGATACGTTGTCCAGCATCGGGAGCCGGACGACGGCGCTGGAAAACGGGCTGAAGACGACAAACAGCACCGTCAGCCAGAAGGCGGACGCGAGTGCCGTTCAGACCCTGCAGAACACGGTGACGCAGCAGGGCAAAGACATTACGGCGGCGAACAGCGCGATAACGAAGCTGACCAGCGACCTGTCGACGACGAATGCCAATGTCAACAAAAAGGCGGATGCGAGTGCGCTGCAGACGCTGCAAAACACCGTGGCGGAGCAGGGCAAAACGCTGACAAGCCAGGGCAGCAGTCTGACGCAGCTGAATAACGCCCTGAGTGATACCACGGCCAGTCTGGCTGCTGACGGTAAAATCCCCGGCAACCTGATTTCCAACGGGTCATTCGAGCGTGGTCAGGATGCGTTTACCGGATGGGGAAGCGTCGGGTCTGTTATCAGTGCGCAGTCGCCGAACTACGGCAGCAAAATCGCGATGTGTGGTGTGGGTCTTGCCACTCTATCCCAGAAGGTCCCGGTAACGAAGGGCAACACCTATAAAATCGGTGTGTTTGCCCGTGCGCAGGGCGGTTCGGTCATGCAGGATCAGGGCAATAACAAACTGCGTATTGGTCAGTCGTCCCTGCTGTACGATCGCCAGTTTAACACCGCAGACCTGCCCACCGGCTCCTCATGGGTTGAGCTGTCCGGAACATGGAAGGCGACTGTTGACGGGATGGTTGATGTGGCTATCTACTCTTCCCTGAAGTCTGGCTCTCAGTATTTTGACGACTTCTATTTTGTGGATGTCACGGATGAAGTGAATATTGCCGCCAACGCCGGGGCCATCAGTTCGCTGACAACGCGCGTGACCACGGCAGAGGGGAAAATTACCTCACAGGGCAGCAGCATCGTAAAGCTGACGAACGACCTGGCCACCACCAATGGCAACGTTAATAAAAAGGCGGATGCGACAGCGTTGACCGCGCTGACCAACCGGGTAACGAGCGCAGAAGGGAAGCTGGAGAGCCAGAGCAGCAGCATCACCAGTCTGCAGAACGGGCTGACGACCGCGAACCAGAACATCGGGAAGAAGGCTGATTCTTCGACGGTCACCTCCCTGACTAACCGGGTCACGCAGGCTGAAAATAAGCTGGAGAGCCAGGGCAGCAGCGTCACATCACTGAATAACAGCATTGCGGACACCCAGCAGGATGCGGACGCCGCAAAATCCATGCCCGGCAACATGCTGGCGAACAACTCGTTCGAACGCGGTTTTGACGGCTGGAGTAACTCCGGCTGGAGCACGCTGGCAGCGCAGAACCCGAAGTCCGGTAAATACATCATTCAGGCCACGAAGACATCCAGCGGTTCTACGGCCTGTGACCAGGTGGTGAAGCTGACCGGCGGCCAGACGTACCGCGTGGGTGCCTGGGTGCGCAGGTCTGGCGATATGGCCATCAGCAATACCAACAATACCAAAATCAGCATCCGCAATAGCTCAGGACCACTGAAAGATATTACGATCCCGGCCAGCGTCGGTACTGCATGGACTTATATCAGCGGCGACTATAAGCCGACGGCAGACGCCGAGCTGACCATCTCCCTGCGCTCCAGCCTGTCTGCGGGTTATCTGTATCTGGACGATGCATTCTGCATCGATGTCAGCGATGAGGTGGCCAATACCGTCAACGCTGCAGCCATCAGTTCACTGACAACGCGCGTGACCAGCGCAGAGGGGAAAATTACCTCGCAGGGGCAGCAGCTCACCAGCCTGCAGAACAGCCTCGGAAATAAAGCGGATGCCAGCGCTGTCAGTTCGCTGACGACGCGAGTAACAAATGCTGAAAATAAAATCACGGCCACATCAAACAGCCTGACCAGCCTGAACAGCACCGTCGGTACGTTATCCTCGACCGTACAGGCCCAGGGTCAGACGCTGGCGGAGACAAACGGCAAGGTCAGCTCGATGTACTCCATCAAAGTTGAAACAAATAACGGGAAGAAGGTGGGTGCCGGGATCGTGCTGGGCAGCGATGGTTCCACAAGCGACATGATCCTCTATGCCGACCGTTTCTCGCTGTTTAACCGCAACAGCAAGACTGCTGTGCCGGTGATGATTGCTGAGGGAAATGAGCTGTACATTGATACCGCACGTATCAAAGAGGGATCAATAACAAATGCGTATATTGGCGGTCGACTGCAGTCAACAAATTTTGTCAGCGGACAAAATGGCTGGGCGATAAATAAAGATACTGGTGGTTGCGAGTTCAACAATGTATTAGCGCGGGGAACTATCTACGCAACAAGCGGAACGTTCACGGGGCATATTGAAGCAACCAGTGGAACATTTAAAGGTGCTGTCGAGGCTAGCAGCTTTGTTGGTGATATCGCGGCGATGGGGGTTTTCCCGGCGTTTAACGGAAATATGAAATCCAGACTCATCCACCACGACACCAGCAACAAGGGAGGTAAATCCTTTTGTATACAAGGGATTGTACGCTGGATTGCTGGTAACGAAAGAAGCTCAATCGGGATTGAATGTTGGGTAAACGGCCAACGAGTTTCCAGGATCACTTTCAATACATCCGATATTGGATCGTCGCTAATTGGGTATTTACCCTTCCAGGGAACAAAGAGCGGAATCAGCACTCAAGACACATTGGTTGAGGTTGTCATAACCAGTACAATCGCCGCCTCGTTAGTTTCTGGCACCTGCATTATGTCCCGTGGTTCAGGAAATTGGGAAAACATTGGATGACAGGAGCGGCCCCGAAAGGGGCCGAAATCAATTTTATGCTTCAGTCAGCCAAAATTCTGCTTCTTCAAACATCTCCTGGATGGCCCGGCTGATTTGCTCTTTCTCATGTTTCTTTGCATCGGTATTGATGGACGCCATCGTCATCATGGGTTTCACCCGGATATCGGCATCAGGAAAGATGCGATGGATGCGCTTAGTCAGTTCAGAGTAGATAGTCTCCTTAGCACCGGCTAATCCCTCAAAATTCCGCTTATCGTAGACCAATTCAACAAACATCCCAACACCCCTTTACTGTATGCATATACAGTATTTATACTGTATATGTGTGTGATGTCAATACAGAGGAGCTACCCGTGGGTTTTCCATCTCCAGCCGCAGACTATGTGGAAAAGCAACTTTCGCTTGATGAAAAGTTCATTAAGCATCCGGCAGCTACGTATTTTATGCGAGCAGCAAATACATGTTATCGTGCAGGAATCTTGCAAGGCGCTCTGCTTGTTATCGATGCATCGCTTAATCCTTGTGATGGTTCTTTGCTGGTATGTGCTCTTGATGGAGAGTTTAGGGTTAAACGCTACAGGATGGCACCTAAACCGCATCTTGAAGATTTGACATCAGGTCGGAAGGAATCGCTGCCGAGTCAGGAGGATAATTGTCCACCAGCTGTTTTTGGTGTGATCACGTACATAATCAATGATGCGCGGTCAGGAGAGTTTGATGATTGCCCTGTTATGTGAAATTCGACCTTCGTAACAACTACTAATTAACGATGGCCCATAAATATTATATGGGCCACTTTTAATAACACGTGTTAATTTTCTAACTATTACCCTTCCCTAATTCACCTTCGAGCAGATCCTCTAATTTTTTCATTAAATCAGAGGGGATTTTTCGGTTATCTAGCTTTAATGTGACGTAATTCCCTTTGTATTTCGCAACAACCCCATCACCATACCGCTTCTCATTTTTTTGTATATCATCTGCATTTGTCGAAATGAAATCCTGCAGAGCCTGGATGATTCTCGTCGGTTCGAATTTTTCACCATTTTTCTTCATGCGCAGCAGCTGCTGTGCGGCGTCGAGCATGGCTTGCTTATTTTCCTGGTACACTTTGAATAAGTCGTGACCGGCGCGGGCGGATAGTTCGCCAGGATGCTGGAAAATGGCAATGATATCTTTAGGCAGACCCGCCGTACTTATACAGCGGGTAATGATATTGCGATCAACCCCCTCGGCCTCCGCTAATGCTTTGACGTTGCCATCGAAATCGTTAAGGCGGCGCTGGTATTTTTTTCCACGCTCATATGCACTGGTTGGCCGATAGTCGTTGCCCACTTGCGATAACCACTGCATCTGTTCATCGTCGAGATCACCGACTAATACGCGGTAGTCACAGCCAGTAATTATGGCGGTTTTACGGCGTCGGGAACCATCAGCGACCTCAATAATACCTGACGTTCTGCGAGCGAAGGCAGGGTTCTGCTGACCAGAAGTAAGGAATGAAGGAATGATGTCGGCCAATGCAGCTTCGTCTAATAGCTCTTGATCGCGTTCGTTACCCAGCCACACCATTGTCGCCATTTCTACTTTGTTTGCCGGGATAGTTTCCAGCTTAAAGCTAACGTTGCGGCCCAAGACAGGCAAAGTAATACTATTCCCTGACATGGAACTAAGCTGCCGCTGTAAATCACCAACCATTGGCGACACTGACCCCGATGTAGGGGCGTGGTGTGTTTTACTCATAATATTGTCGATATTGGGGGCACCTTTTAGGATTGAGCGCTGTTTCATTATTACTCCTCCCAACGTGGCTTAATCAAATCATCAAAAATTTCCTGGCAAACAGGCTCCCAAATAGAAACTGCATTTCGCCAGGCGTTAAGTGTTGAGCGCTGATAAGCAGCCTGCTCAAATACCGTACGCATTTTTATTTGGCCCTTTCCTACTTCATCTGTCACCCTGACAACTTGACGCAGAACCATCGACCCCCACGTATTTCTTATCTGCTCTTCCATCCAGCGAGATTGATTACCAGTAGTCAGGCTGTATTTGGTTAGTAGCAGTCGTACCACCGGCTCGAAACCGCCTAAATCAACGGTTTTTAGTAGGTCGAGAAGCATGGTGAAGAACTGCAGAACGGATGAATAATCAAATAGCTCTGCAGGGGTAGCTACGACAATAATATCGGCGGCACAAACAACATTAATCGTCCCTGTTCCGAGGTTAGGAGCGCTATCAATAACGATAATGTCATAGTTATCCCATACGGATTCTATAGCAGCTCGTAGCATCAGGTGAGGCGGATGAGGTAGTTTTCCCTGGGCGTGGTATTGCATCAGGTCCGTTTCGATACGGTGAAGCGCCAGGCAGCTGGGGATAATGTCCAGACCTGGCCAGCAGGTCGGCTTTATAGCGTATTCCGCATTATCACGCTCACCAAGGTAAAACGGGAGCAAAGTATCCTCGGCATGGATGTGTAAATCCGGTACATAGCCGTGATACATAGAGGCGGTTCCTTGCGGATCGTTACCTTCAATGAGTAGCACTCGGTGACCTTGCAGAGCTAACCATTGGGCTTCATGTACTGCAGATGAGGTTTTATAAACGCCACCTTTATGCGACATAACAGCTAAAACGGCTGGGTTTTTATCGGCTGGCCGTTGATTAGGATTACCGAAAATGCTCCGCATATGGCTAATTTGGTCGATGGTATAGCCAGCACGACGTTCGACGCGGCCACGTAATTCAAAATCAGGTGGTGGTAACCGCCCATTCTTCTCAGCATCTCTAATCGCTTGCGGTGAAACACCGATTAAATCAGCAACCTCGGTTATCCCCCAGCGGCGAGTAATTTTACGTGCTTCAGGGCTATCATCACCAAATTGCGCTATGGCAATGGCTTGCGTCATCTCTTGTCCGCGGCTGATACATTCCTGCAGTAAATTGATAAGTGACATTCCAATTCCCCCTCTTAGGAGTGCTTTCCCTTATGTTTTTTATCCTACTTTATGTTTTTAACGCAAAGCAACGTAAAAAACGCAAAGTTTGAGATAAAAAGCAAAGTTTATGATTTAACCACCAAAAACAACCTTTTCGTTCACTGAGGCAATGCATTATGAGTAAAAGCTAAGATGAGCAGAGAAGGTTAAAACCTAACTTTATGTTTTTTATAGCTTAACTACCTATAAGTGCATCATTTAATTGGTAGATAACACGTCGGTTTACCATCATGTTTTATCTCATGATGACTAACCAACCTATACGCAACCAAAACATAACACAATCAGAAAACATAAATTAATATTGATTTTAAGAGGCACTAAATCTGCAAATCATCACAAAAATAAACATCATAACACAAATACGCAT
>OEPS010000031.1_pt1 | contig 50681 bp, 49 predicted proteins | sample 1539411 | NCBI WGS metagenome assembly OEPS01 (sample SAMN02671747, study PRJEB22543) | soil metagenome | biome: bacteria | place: China:Hunan Province, Lengshuijiang City | collected 2012-10-15 | depth 0.08m m
GCCGCTCCAGAACATCAAGCCCGGCACCTGCTATCCGGCGACGCTCGTGACCACCGCCGACCACGACGACCGTGTCGTCCCGAGCCACTCGTTCAAGTTCACCGCCGCCCTGCAGAAGGCGCAGAGCTGCGACAGGCCCGTGCTGATCCGCATCGAGACCCAGGGGAGTCACGGCTATCGCCCCACCGACAAGCGCATCGCCGAGCTGGCCGACGAGTGGGCCTTCGCCGCCGCGAACCTTGGAGTCGGCGCCGGGCCGAAAGCGGCACCCGCCCGCTAAGCGCGCCCGGCGCGATGCAGGCAGGGCGCGCCGCCTGGCGGTGCGCCCTGCCTGCTACCCGTCGCTCACTCGACCGTGACCGACTTGGCCAGGTTCCGCGGCTGGTCCACGTTCAGCCCGCGTTTCGCCGCGATGTAGTACGCCAGCAGCTGGAGCGGGATCGCCGCCAGCACCGGGTAGAGGATGTCCAGCGTCTGCGGGATCCTGAACTCGTGGTCGGCCAGCTTCTTCAGCGCCGGCTCTTCGCGGCTCGTCAGCGCGATCACCCGTCCGCCCCGTGCCTTCACCTCCTGCACGTTCGACACGACCTTGTCGAAGACCGCGTCGTGCGGGGCGATGAACACCACCGGCATGTCGGCGTCGATCAGCGCGATGGGGCCGTGCTTCATCTCCGCGGCCGGGTATCCCTCGGCGTGGATGTAGCTGATCTCCTTCAGCTTCAACGCACCCTCGAGTGCGACCGGGAAGTTGAGGCCGCGCCCGAGGTAGAGGAAGTTCGTCGCGTCCTTGAACTCGTCGGCGATCGCTTCGATCTCGGCCGCGCGGCTGAGGATGTCCTCGATTTGCGCCGGCAGCTCCGTCATCGCCTGCGCGATCTCCCGTCCGCGCACGACCGACAGGTCGCGAAGCCGCGCCAGCTTCAGCGTCAGGAGCAGCAGGGCGATCACCTGGCTGGTGAACGCCTTCGTGCTCGCGACGCCGATCTCGGGGCCGGCATGCAGGTAGATGCCGCCGTCGTCCTCCCGCGCGATGGTCGAGCCGACGACGTTCACCAGCCCCAGCGTCTTCGCCCCGCGCCGCTTCGCCTCGCGCATGGCGGCGAGGGTATCCGCCGTCTCCCCCGACTGGGAGATGACCACGCAGAGCGTCCGCGGCGTTATGATCGGGTTCCGGTAGCGGAACTCCGACGCGTACTCGACCTCGACCGGGATTCGCGCCAGCTCCTCGATCAGCAGCTCGCCGATCAGCGCCGAGTGCCAGCTGGTCCCGCACGCCGTGATGACGATGTTGTCGATGTTCAGCAGCTCGTCCTTGGTCAGGTTCAGGCCGCCGAGCTTGGAGAATCCGTCCTCGATCACGAGCCGGCCGCGCATCGTGTTCCCGATCGTCGTCGGCTGCTCGAAGATCTCCTTGAGCATGAAGTGCGCGAATCCGCCCTTCTCGATCATGTCGAGATCCCAGTCGATCTTGTTCACGCGCTTCTCGCGCGCGGTCGACTGGAGGTCGCACACCTTGTAGTCGCCGGCGGTGATCACCGCCATCTCGCCGTCGTCGAGGTACACCACGTCGCGCGTGTACTGCAGGATCGCGGCGACGTCGCTGGCGAGGAAGTTCTCACCGTCGCCGAGGCCGAGGAGGAGCGGGCTCCCCTTGCGCGCGGCGACGATCTTCCCCGGGTCGTCGCTGCTGACCACCGCGATGCCGTACGTCCCCTCGACGAGGTGCAGTGCGTCGATCACCGCCTCCTCGAGGTTGCCGTCGAACGCGGCCTCGATCAGGTGCGCGAGCACCTCGGTGTCCGTCTCCGACTCGAAGCGGTGGCCGTGCTGCTCGAGCATCGTCCGCAGCGCGCCGAAGTTCTCGATGATCCCGTTGTGGACCACGGCGATCGTCCCCGTGCAGTCGTGATGGGGGTGGGCGTTGCACTCGTTAGGCGCGCCGTGCGTCGCCCACCGCGTGTGCGCGATCCCGGTCATCCCGGCGATCGGGTCCGCCGTGACCACGCTCTCCAGCATCGCGATCTTGCCGACGGCCTTCCGCGTCTCCAGCCCCTTCCCGTTCATCAGGGCCACCCCCGCCGAGTCGTACCCGCGGTATTCGAGGCGCTTCAACCCCGAGATCAGGACCGGAGCTGCCTCACGGGGCCCAACGTATCCGACGATGCCGCACATGGTGTCCCTTGTTTCCGTGGTCTTCGCTGCCTTCAACGTCCGAGTGCGTCGAGCGGTACCCGCGACCGCGCGACCAGGTCCTTCGCTTCCGCTGCCGTCGGCGCCTCGGCGATGACCCGCACGATCGGCTCCGTTCCCGAGGGCCGCACGTGAACCCACCGGTCGCTCCACGACAGCCGCAGCCCATCCTGGCTGTCGGCCGACGCATCCGGAAACGCGCCCCGCAACGCCTCGTACACCGTCGTCAGGCTCGCATCCGGCCGGTCCAGCTTGTCCTTGACGATCGTGTAGCGCGGGTGGTCGCCGACGATCGACGACAGCGTCCGCCCCTCGTCCGCCAGCAACTGCAGCACGATCGCGATGCCTAACGGCGCGTCGCGCCCGAGGTGCAGCTCGGGCAGGATCACCCCGCCATTCCCTTCCCCGCCGATCGCGGCCTGCTCGGCCCGCATCCGCAGCGCGACGTTCACCTCCCCCACCGGGGCCCGGATGACCGGCGCCCCGGCCGCGATCGCGACGTCGTCCACCACCCGGCTCGTCGAGAGGTTGATCACAACAGGTCCGATGCGGTGCCGCAACACCAGCTTGGCGGCCAGCGCGAGCGTGTAGTCCTCGCCGATCGCCCTCCCGTTCTCCGCGACGAGCGCGAGCCGGTCGACGTCCGGGTCTACGGCCAGCCCGATGTCCGACCGGCTATCACGCACCAGCCCTTCGAGTTCCGTGAGGTTCTCCGGGATCGGCTCCGGCGGCCTCGGGAACCGCCCGTCGGGCTCGAGGTTGATCGCGGTCACCGTACACCCGAGCCGGTCGAGCAGCTCCGGGACGATGATCGCGCCGGCACCCCGGCAGCTGTCGAGCGCTACACGAAATTTCCGGGCCCGGATCTTCTCGACCCCGATGAACGGGAGCGCCAGCACCGCGTCGACGTGCCTGCTCACGGCGTCCCGGTCCGGGAGCACGTCGCCGAGCTCCTGCCATTTCGCCCGCGGCACCCCCGCCTCCATCATCGCGCGCATCGCCGTCCCCTCGACGGCGTCGAGGAACAGCCCGGTCGGCCCGATCATCTTCAAGGCGTTCCACTCGATCGGATTGTGGCTCGCCGAGATCATGATGCCACCCGCCGCATGGTGGTGCTCGACGGCGAGCTGCGTGGTCGGGGTGGTGGACATCCCGAGGTCGACCACCGTCGCGCCGACAGATTGCAGCGAGCCGACGACGATTCGATGGAACATCGGCCCCGACACCCGGCTGTCGCGCCCGACGACGACCAGCTTCGAGCGCCCCGATGCCAGCGCCCAGGCGCCGAACCCGGAGGCGAACTTCGCGACGATCTCCGGCGTCAGCGCCTCGCCGACACGCCCCCGGACCCCGGACACGCTCACCATCAACCCTTCGTACATCGATGCCTCCCTGCCGGTTCGTGATGGCTAATAATCGCGCGCTGCCTCGTCGCCTGACACCCCCGGGCCGCATCGCGCCGTTTTTACTTCAGGCGCCACGACTGCGTCTTTCCGCTGCAGTCCTCCCCCCGAACGCCGCGCCCCTTCGTGCAGCCCGCCAGCCGGTTCAATACCTGGTCCTTCCGCGCCAAGCTTGCGCTCCTCAGCGCCGGCGCGGTCGTCGTGACCCTGCTGCTCGTTCTCGTCCCGCTCTACCGCTCATCGGAACAGGAGCTCTCCGAGGCGCACGGGCGCCGGCTGCTCGCCATCGCGCGAACGACGGCCGCGATGCTTCCGGCGGACACGCTCGAGGCGGTCGCCGGCCCTGATGGCCGCGATGGGTCATCGTTCGCCTACGGCCGCGCCATGCTCAAGCGCCTCTGGGCGGCGAACGGCGGTGACGTCAGCCAGCTCGCCAATGGCCTCGCCGTGCTCCGCCGCGAAGGGGGCCGCTACCGCTATCTGGTACACTCCTCCTGGGCCGCCGGCCAGCCGCAGTACAACCGCCGCTGGACTCCTCCTCCCGCGCTCGCCGACTCGATGGCCGCGGGGCGCGGCGCATGGACCCGCGTCAACGAGGAGGGCATCGGGACGATGATCGTCGCTGTCGCCCCGGTCACCCACGCCGGCGGCACCATCGCCGGCTTCGTCGTCACGATGATGCGCACCGACGACATCGTCGCCAACCTGCGCGACCGGCTCGTCAAGTTCGCCGTCTATCCCGCCCTCGCGCTCGTCCTGGTGCTCTTCGGCGCCGACCTCGCCGCCCGCCGCCTGACGCGGGGCGTCGAGATGGTCGCCGAACACGCCGAGGCGGTCGCGCGCGGCCAGCTCCGCCACGACCTCGCGTTCCGCGGCAACGATGAGATCGGATCGCTCGCCGAGTCGTTCCGGAAGATGACCCACAGCCTCGCGGGACTCGTCCGCGACCTCGAGGTCGGCGCGACCGAGGTCGCCGCGACCGCCGAGGAGCTCGCGTCAGGCGCGCAGGAGATGAGCGCGTCCACCGAGGAGGTTGCCGCCGCCGCGCATTCGATCGCCGAGTCTGCGGCCGTCCAGACCGAGGGGATCGCGAAGATCGTCGGCGTGTCGTCGCGAGTCGTCGAGCGCGCGATCGAGACCGTCGCCCACGCGCGCACCGCGCAGGCCGCCGCCGACACGATGACCCTCTCCGCGCAGCGCGGTGTCGCCTCGGCCCAGGAAGCGCTCGACAGCATGGGCGCGATCACCGAGGTCACCAACGAGACGGTGCCCGCGGTCGAGGAGCTCGGGGAGAAGTCGCAGCGCATCGGCAAGGTCGCTGACACCATCGCCGCGATCGCGCGCCAGACGAACCTCCTCGCGCTCAACGCCGCCATCGAGGCCGCTCGCGCCGGCGAGCACGGGAAGGGCTTCGCGGTCGTCGCCGACGAAGTGCGCAAGCTGGCGGGCGAGACCGCGCGCGCGCTCGACACGATTCGAAAGCTCGCCGGTGAGATGCGCACCGCCTCGCTGCGCACGGGCGAGCGCATCACCCAGGTGAGCGACCGGGTGAACATCGGCGCCGAGGTGATTCGCGCTTCCGCCGCCGCGCTCACCCAGATCGGGCGCGAGATCGAGGAGAGCCGCCGCTCGGTCGCCCAGATCGTCGAGGCAGCCGAGTCGCAGCGGGGCGAGGCGGAAGGGCTCGCGCGCGAGATCGAGGCGATCTCCGCGGTCGCCGAGACGAACGCCTCCACCTCCGAGGAAGTCAGCGCTGTCGTGCAGGAGCAGACGGCCTCGATGAGTCACGTCACCGAGTCGAGCCAGCATCTCGCCGAAATCGCGTCCCGGCTGAAGTCGGCCATGTCCCGTTTCGCGATCTGACCGCTAACTTCAGGCGGTGACGGACCCTCTCGCGCTGCTTCCGCTCGCCGCCGCCTCGCGGGGCGGCTCGATCGACGGCATCCCGGCCTCCGCGCTCGTCGCCGCGGGACTCACCCTGCTCCAGCGGTCGGCACCCCTCGTGCGAGCGCTCGCCGGCAGGCGCGCAGCGATCCTCCTCCCGACGTCGCCCGCCTACCTCCTCGCCCTCGCCGCCAGCGAGGGCCGAGGTGCGGTGCTCATGAATCCCCTCGCCGCTCGACGCGAGCTCGCCTGCCAGATCGCCGATGGCGGCGTGGGTGCCGTGCTCACGATCTCGCCGCTCGCCGAGCGCCTCCCGCCGGAAGTGCCGCGAGTCCTGCTCGACGATGCGCCGCGCACCGCGACCGTGATCGCAGCCGGATCGAGTCGAACCGTCGATCTCGGATCGCATTTCGCCCTCGAGGTCGAGGGCGACCCCGACGCTCCGGGCAGCGCCGAGGAAGCCGCGATCGTCTACACCTCGGCGATGCTCGGACGCCCGCTCGGCGCCATCCTCACTCATCGCGGGCTCCTCGCGAGCGCGCGGGGAACGATCGACGTCACCGGGCTCACCGGCGACGACCGGGTCCTCGCCGCGCTTCCCTATTCCCACCTCTTCGGGCTCGTCGCAACCGCAATCTCCCCGTTGCTCGCCGGGGCCGGCGTGACGACGGCTCCGCGCTTCCGCGCGGGGCCCGTGCTCGACCTCCTCGAGGGCGGCGTCACGATGTTCGTCGGCGTGCCGGCGATGTTCATCGCCCTCCTCTCGGCGATCGAGCGCCGCGGAACTCCCTTCCGTGCCGCCGCGCTCCGCCTCTGCATCTCCGGCGGTGCGCCGCTCGACCCCGCGGTGCAGGACCGCTGGCTCGAGGCCACCGGTGTCGAGCTCCGCCAGGGCTACGGGCTGACCGAGGCGTCGCCGGTCGCGCTCGTCAACCGGTTCGACGCGCCTAACGCACGAGGCACGTTAGGCACGCCGTTCCCCGGCGTCGACGTGTCCATTCGCGACGTCACGACCTTCGCCCCGCTCGCCGACGGCGAGACCGGGGAGATCTGCGTCCGCGGCGGGATCGTCTTCGCCGGCTATCTGCGGGGGCCCGGCGCCCCCCTGCCGGCGGGGCTGGAGGTGCGCGACGGATGGCTGCGCACCGGCGACCTCGGCCTCCGCCGCCCCGACGGCAGCTTCGTCTTTCGCGGGGTCACCAAGGCGATGTTCACCCGCAACGGCTTCAACATCTACCCGCGCGAGATCGAGGCGGCCGCCCGCGAGCTCTCCGGCGTCGCCGCGGCGACGGTCACCGCCGTCTGCGACCCGGCCCACGAGAACGCCATCGCCCTCGCCGCAGCCGGGACGGTCACCGAACGGCAGCTCCGCGCCTGGTGCGAGGAGCGGCTCAGCGCCTACAAGCAGCCGTCGACGATCACCGTCGGACCGGTGCGTTAGGCGGGGATCCCCCCGCCCTCCACCGCCGAGAGGAATGCCTCGACGATCGCGGGATCGAACTGCTTCCCGCTGTTCTCGCGGATCTCCTCGACCGCCTCGACCGGCGACAGCTGCGCCGGCCGGTATGGCCGGGCGCTGGTCATCGCGTCGTACGAGTCGGCCACCGCGGTGATCCGTGCCTCGAGGGGGATCTCCGCGCCGGCGAGGCCGTCAGGCATCCCGCGCCCGTCCCACCGCTCGTGGTGCGAACGGACGATGCGCAGCGACAGCGGCGCCTCGCTGAGCAGCGGCCCAAGGATGCGCCAGCCGACGAGCGGGTGCGTCATGATGTGCGCATACTCCTCGTCGGTGAGCGGACCGGGCTTGTTGAGCACCGCCTCACGCACCCCGATCTTCCCGATGTCGTGGACCTGGCCGCCAAGCTCGATCTGCCGCACGATGTCGCTGTCGAGATTGAGGGCGCGCGCGATCGCCGACGAATAATGGCTGACGCGGATGGAGTGGCCGCGAGTATACGGATCCTTCACCTCGAGCGCCTCGGCCAGCGATTGCACGCTGGCCAGGAAGAGCTCCTCGAGCCGGCGCGCCTGCACCGCGACGCGCTCCTCGAGCCGGTCCTGGTAGTCGCGGTTCTCGAGGATCAGCCGCCGCTTCTCCAGCGCCTGCGACACCCGCGCTCGCACTTCCTCGAGGTGGAAGGGCTTCGTCAGGTAATCCATCGCGCCCATCGCCAGGCAGCTGACGGCGACTTCCACGTCGGCGACCGCGGTGATCATGACCACCGCGGTGTCGGGGTAGCGCGCGCGCGTCTGGCGCAGCAGTTCGATGCCGTCGATCTGCGGCATACGCAGGTCGGAGAGCACGAGCGGGATCGATTCCTTCTGCAGCACGGCCAGCGCTTCCGCACCGTTCCCCGCCTCACGGCAGGAGAAGCCATCGTTCTGCATCAGGTGCACGAGTACCTGCCGCAGCCGCGGCTCGTCGTCGACGACCAGGCACCGCGGTGCCTCCGCCGCGATGGACGCGGTGCTCAGCGGCATGTCCCTGCCCCTGCTTCGACGTCCATCAGCGGCGCTTCCACTTCAGCTTCCACTTCGGCATCCTCGAATTCTCTCCCTACTGCCCGGCGGCGACATTAGCTTTCCGTGCAACCCTTCACTGAGCTTCGGCATGACCCGCGTCTTCGAAGACGATCTCGCCTCCGGTTTCGGCACCCGCGCCATCCATGCTGGTCAGCGCCCCGAACCGCTCGCCGGCGCGATCATGACGCCGGTCTATCTCACGTCGACGTATGTCCAGGAGGGACTGGGCGAGAACAAGGGCTACGAGTACGCGCGCGGCAAGAACCCGACGCGCGAGGCGCTCGAACGAAACGTCGCCGCTCTCGAGGGCGGACGCCATGGGTTTGCCTTCGCCAGTGGCGTCGCCTGCGTCGACTCGATCATGAAGCTTTTCAAATCTGGCGACCACATCGTCTGCGGGGAGAATGTCTACGGAGGCACCTTCCGCCTCTTCGACCGCCTCCTGCAGCACATGGGGCTCTCGTTCAGCTACGTCGACACCCGCGACCCCCAGCACATCGCCGACGCGGTCACCGCGAAGACGGTCGCCATACTCGTCGAGACGCCGACGAACCCGCTCATGCGGATCACCGACCTCGCCGCCGCGGCGCAGGTCGCGACGAAGGCCGGCGCATACCTGATCGTCGACAATACCTTCGCCTCTCCGTTCTTCCAGCGGCCCTTCGAGCACGGCGCGCACATCGTCTTCCACTCGACGACGAAGTACCTCAACGGCCATAGCGACATGATCGGGGGGATCGCCGTCGTGAAGGACGACGACCTCGCGACCAGACTGCAGTTCATCCACAACGCCGCCGGCGCCGTCCAGGGCCCCTTCGACTCGTGGCTCGCGCTGCGCGGAACGAAGACGCTGCACCTGCGGATGCCGCGTCACGACGAGAACGGGCGACGGATCGCGGGCTGGCTCGCCGAGCGACTCGGCCACGAGCGTGTCATCTATCCCGGGCTTCCCTCACACCCGCAGCACGCGCTGGCGAAGAAGCAGATGACCGGGTTCGGCGGGATGATCTCCATCGACGTCGGCACGAAGGAGCGGGCAGCCACCGTGCTGTCGCGCGTGAAGGTCTTCTCCCTTGCCGAGTCGCTCGGCGGCGTGGAGTCGCTGATCTCGCACCCGGCGATGATGACCCACGCGTCGGTCCCCGCCGAGCGCCGGGCCGCGCTCGGGATCACCGATGGCATCGTCAGGCTCTCCTGTGGCGTCGAGGACGTCGCCGATCTCCTCGGCGACATCGAGCAGGCGCTGAAGGGGCTGTAGGACAACGACACTTTGCTGCCGCCGGATCGTAAGGGCTCAATCCTCCACCGGAGCATGCCGTGCCCGACCGACAGATCCTGACCCAGATCTCCCCCCGCGCCTGGGAGCACCCGGCCGACCGCGCCGCGCTGAACACGCTGCGCTCGCTGCCGGGGTTCGACGAGGTACTGCGGAAGGCGCTCTCCGTCCTCGGGGAAACGGGCATTCGCCAGATCTTCCTCGCCAACGCCGTGAAGGTCGGGCCGACGCAGCGCCCCGCGCTCGATGCGATGTACGGCGAGGTTCTGCAGACCCTCGACGCACCGATGCGCTACGAGCTCTACGTCTCGCAGAACCCGGAGGTGAACGCCTACTGCATCGGCTTCGACAAGCCGTTCATCGTCGTGAACTCGTCCATGATCGAGCTGCTCGAGCCGGAGGAGCGGCGCGCGATCCTCGCCCACGAAATCGGGCACGCGATGAGCGGGCACGCGGTCTACACCACCCTCGCGCTGCTCTTCCTCCTCGTCGGGACCCGCTTCCTTCCCTGGCTCGCCGGGATCGCGCTCCTGCCGATCGAGCTCGCGCTCTTCGAGTGGTACCGCAAGGCGGAGTTCTCCGCCGACCGCGCCGCGCTCCTCGGCTCGCAGGATCCGCGAGCGACCATGAGCGTTTACCTCAAGCTCGCCGGCGGGCATCGCCACGACGACCAGACGGACCTCGATGCCTTCCTCGTCCAGGCCGCCGAGTACGAGGAGCAGGGTGACATCGCCGACCATGTCTGGAAGATCCTGAACACGGCGTTCCGCACGCACCCGTTCGCGACGGTTCGCGCGGCCGAGCTGCAGCGCTGGATCATGGCCGGCGAGTACGACCGCATCGTCCGCGGCGAGTACCAGCGGCGCACCGAGGAGCCGCGGCCGCTGGGCGATGACTACGCCGAGGCCGGGGACTATTATCGCCGCCAGGCGAAGGACGCCATGGAGACGGTCACCGACGTCCTCGCCCGCGCCCGCGATGCCTTCAACGAGCGAAGGGCCCGCCGCGAGTGAAGCTCCTCCTGATCGGGGGCGGGGGGCGCGAGCATGCCCTCGCCTGGAAGCTCCGGCGCGACGATCCGTCGCTCGAGATCATCGCCGCCCCCGGGAATCCGGGCATCGCCGCCATCGCGCGCTGCGTCCCGGTCGGCGCGACCGACCTCGTCGCCCTGCTCGAGCTGGCGCGCAACGAGGATGTGGACGTCGTCCTCGTCGGCCCAGAGGCTCCCCTGGCGGCGGGGCTCGTGGACCTCTTCCGCGGCGCCGGGGTCCCGGTATTCGGCCCGACCCGCCGCGCTGCCGAGATCGAAACGTCGAAGCGCTTCTCCAAGGACCTCATGCTCCGCGCCGGCGTACCGACCGCCCGCGCGGAGCACTTCACAGATCCGGTCGCCGCGAAGGCCGCCGTCAGGCGCTTTGGCAGCCCTGTCGTCATCAAGGCGAGTGGCCTGGCCGCCGGCAAAGGCGTCATCGTGGCTGGGAGCATCGCGGAGGCGGATGCCGCGATCGACATGATGCTCCGCGACGGGGCCTTCGGCGCGGCCGGCGAAGAGCTCCTCGTCGAAGAGTTCATGGAAGGCGAAGAGCTGTCTCTGTTTGCGATCACGGACGGGCGCACGTTTCTTCCCATGCTCCCGGCGCAGGACCACAAGCGCCTCCTCGAGGGTGACGCCGGCCCGAACACGGGCGGGATGGGGGCCTACGCACCAGTCACCATCGGGAGCACCGAAGTCGTCGACTCCGTGTGCTCCCGGATCATCGGCCCGACGCTCGAAGCACTTCGGGAGCAGGGACGCCCGTTCGCTGGGCTGCTCTACGCGGGACTGATGCTGACGAGGGACGGGCCGAAAGTCGTCGAGTTCAACTGCCGTTTCGGCGACCCGGAAACCGAGGCGATCCTTCCGCTCATGCGCAGCAGCCTCCTCGATCTCGTCGTCCGAGTCGCGGTTGGCGACTCGCTCGAGGGGACACCGCCGATCGAGTGGGAGGCGCGCCACGCCGTGACTACGGTCGTCGCCGCGGCCGGGTATCCCGAGGCGCCGGTGGCTGGCACCGTGATCCAGCTTCCCGTGGTCCCGCCGGACGTCCATGTCTTTCACGCCGGCACCCGGCTCGGCGCCGGCGAATCGCTGATCTCCGCGGGGGGGCGGGTGCTCGCCGTGACGGCGGTGGGCGACACCCTCCACGAGGCAGCGGAGCGGAGTCGCGGCTACGCCCGCTCGGTCGGTCTGGAGGGAAAGCAGCTGCGCGGCGACATCGGCTGGCGTGAGCTGAGCCGCGGTGCCCGAGCTTCCTGAGACGGAGACGATCGCTCGCGACCTCGACGCGAGCATCGCCGGCCGGTGCATCGTCTCCGTCGTGGTGACGAAGTCCGACGTGCTGCGTGAGGTCTCCGCTGCCGAGCTTCTGCGACGCCTCCCGGGCGCGACGATCTCCCGATGCTGGCGGCGCGCCAAGCTGGTCGTGCTCGACCTCGACATCGGAGATCGCCTCGTCGTCCAGCCGCGCTTCACCGGCGCCCTCCTGATCGACGACGGCACGCTCGCGGAATCGGAGCGGCGGTTCTCGACGCTCGCCCTCACGCTCGACGACGGCCGGCTCCTCCACTACCGCGACATCCGGCGGCTGGGTACGGTATCGCTGATGTCCCCGCCCCGATTCGCGAGCTATTCCGCGGCGTTGGGCGTGGAGCCCCTTGACCCGGCGTTGTCCGCAGAGCGATTATCGGTCCTTCTTCGGGGTTCGCGTCAGGCAGTCAAGAAGGTACTGATGGACCAGCGGGTGGTCGTGGGGATCGGCAACATCTACGCGAACGAGGCGCTCTGGCGCGCCGGGATCGACCCCTCCCGGGAGGCTCGCTCGCTCTCGTCGGGCGAGAGCGAGGCACTCCACCACGCCATCGTCTCGGTGCTGACCGAATCGATCGAGGCGCGGGGCACCAGCTTTCGCGACTATCGCGACGCGAGCGGCGGGAGGGGCGGCTTCGTCGAGAAGCTCGCGGTCTATGGGCGCGGTGGGCTGCCCTGCCCCCACTGCGGCGCACGGCTGGTCGCGACCCACGCGATCGACGGCCGGTCCACCGTGTTCTGCGCCCGATGCCAGGAATGAGGCGCCGCGTTTCCGACTTCCTCGCGCCGACGAGCGAGGAGCAGGTCGCGGTGATGCGCGATGACGTGCGCTCGCGCTGCGAGGATCGCCCCGGCGTCTACCGCATGACCTCAGCCGACGGGGAGATCGTCTACGTCGGGAAGTCGAAGCGCGTGCGCACCCGGCTCCTCAGCTATTTCCGCTGCGGGCCCGGGGAGAAAGGCGCGCGGATCGTCCGCAACGCGGCATCGATCGACTGGGAGTACACGCCGAGCGAGTTCGCCGCGCTCCTCGCCGAGCTGCGGCTGATCAAGAAGCTGCGCCCGCGGCTGAACGTCGCCATGAAGCGGGACGCGCGGCACTTCGCCTTCATCAAGGTCACGCGTGGTCCGGCGAGCAAGCTGCTGGTCGTGCGTGGCGCGGGCGACGAAGCGGCGGACGTCTACTACGGCCCGTATTACGGCGCTGAGCGCGTGAACGAAGCGGTGCGCGAGCTGAACGACGCACTCGGGTTGCGGGACTGCGGGACTGACCGTCGGATGCACTTCGCCGACCAGCCGGAGCTGTTCGAGCTCGCCCCGCGCACGCCGGGATGCCTGCGCTACGAGATCCGGAAGTGCCTCGGCCCCTGCGTCGGCGCGTGCACCGTCGACGAATACGGGAGCCGGGTGCGGATGGCTCGCTCGTTCCTCGAGGGGGTCGACGACTCGCCACTCGAGACGCTGCGCGCGGAGATGCTCGCCAGCAGCGAGCGCATGGAGTTCGAGCGCGCCGCGTCGCTGCGCGACAAGCTGGCGCGACTCGACGGGTTGCGCGAGCAGTTCATCCGCTTCCGCTTCGCCGTCGAAACGCTCTCGTTCCTCTACCCCGTCGCCGGCCACGACGGCGACGACCGCGTGTACCTCATCCGCCGCGGGCGCGTGCGTGCCGAGCGCCCCCTGCCGAAGACCCCCGCCGAGCGCGCCGAGCTGCTCGCGCTCGCCGACGACGTCTTCAACGGGGTCGAGTTCGAGGGCGCGGCGGTTCCGACGCACGAGATCGACGAGCTGCTGCTGCTGTCCTCGTGGTTCCGGCGGTTCCCATCCGAGATGGAGCGGACGGAACGGCACACCGTCGCCAGGGCGAAGCGGAAGCTGCGAACCGCCTAACGGCGCTTGCGGGTGAGGATCGTTCCCCGGCAGGTCGCGGCGCCGCACGAGCAGGGGTAGCGGCGCTTGGCGGCCGGGGTATGGCGCTCCTCGAGCACGTAGGCGTAGTCGTAGGCGAGCTCCTCTCCGGGCGCGATGTCGCGGATCGCCTCGATCCAGATCCGCTGGCCCTCGACCACCGCGTCGCAGTTCGGGTCGCACGAATGATTGATGAAGCGCGCCTCGTTCCCGTCGACCGCGGCATCGATCACGACGTCGTCATCGATCGCGAAGAGGAACGTGTGGTGCCGTTCACCCGGGACGTCCGGATAACGCGCGTCCGCTTCCGCCGGGGTCAGCCGGGCGCCGGCGTATTCGATCAGCCTCGTTCCCGCCGCGATCGGACGAGTCGCGAATGCGCCGAGTCCCTGCATCGGTGACGGGCGGATCTCGAAGGGAAGTGTGTCGTGCGACACCGGTCGGTCGATCTGGCGAGTCTCTTGCACAATTGGCCGGTCAGAAGCCGTGCACGAGGCACATGCACGGATGGTCAACGCATCGAATGGAGGCCGGCATGGCCACCACCTGGCAACCCACAACGATCGTGCAGTGCGTGAGCGTCCGACCCTGGCTCACCTACCCCGGGTGCGACGAGCCCGGGGGATGCCACGACCTGACGTTAGGCAGGATCTATTCCCTCCTCGGCGTCGAGGCGAACGGCTCCTTCTACCGCATCGTCGACGACTCCGGCGACGACTTCCTGTACCCCGCCTCGCACTTCCGGGAGCTCTGAGCGAGCGCCGCTGACGGGCTCATCCCGCCGCGAGGGGGACGAGCGCGGCCGCCGCGCGCCCATCGGCAATCGTCAGCACGGCGGCGCTCGGCTGGAGATCGAAGCGCCGCGCCCCCGCTGCTCCCGGATTGACGATCAGCTGCTCTCCGATGCGTGCGACGAGCTGCCGATGGGTGTGCCCGAACACGATGACATCCGCATCATACTTCGCGGCGAGGCGCTCCGGGCTCGGCGAGCCGACCTCGTGGCCATGGCTCACGTGGATGCGTACCCCGTCCACGGTGATGTCGATCGCTTCGCGCAGGAGCCTGCGTCCGGGCGCGTCGGTATTGCCGTACACCGCATGCACCGGCGCGATCATCCCGAGCTGCTCGAGTATCTCGTCGGGACCGACATCGCCCGCGTGCAGTATCAGCTCGACGCCGTCGAGGGCCTGAAACAGCTCGGGCCGCAGCATCCCGTGCGTATCGGAGACCAGTCCGATTCGGCGCGCTTCACCGGCCCTCATCGGTGTCCGGCATGGATTGCCGCGATCCCGAAGGTCAGCGGCCACCAGGACACGTCGGCGAATCCGGCGCTCCGCATGCGACTCGCCAACTCTTCCTGCGGGGGAAAGTGCGCGACCGATTGCGGGAGGTACTGATACGCCGTGCGATGACCGCTGATCATTCCGCCGATGATGGGGAGAATGTGGTGGAAGTATGCGTGATACGCGGCGCGCACCAGCCGGGAGCGCGGGGTCGTGAATTCGAGGACGACCAGCCGTCCGCCCGGCGCGAGGACGCGTCGTGCCTCACGCAATCCGGCATCCAGATCGGCGAGATTGCGGGCACCGAACGCAATGATGGCGCCGGCAACGCTGGAATCGCGCAAGGGAAGGCATAGCGCATCAGCCACGACCGCCGACACGGCCTTCGCCGACACCTTGGCACTTCCGGCGCGGAGCATCGGCTCGGCGAAGTCGGCGGCTACCACGCGACCTCTGAACCCGTCCGTCCGGGCGAGTGCCGCCGACACGTCCATCGTCCCCGCACAGAGGTCGAGATACGTTGCCGTCGGGTTGCGCGGCCAGCGCAGCGCTGCGATCGCCGCGCGTCGCCACCGGCGATCGATGTTGAGGCTCAGCAGGTGGTTGAGCAGGTCATAGCTCGGCGCGATCTGCTCGAAGACCGTCCGCACGTATTCCCGCTTTCGCTTCCCGCCAGCAGCTGCCGCAGCCGCTGGAGAGGGCTCCGGCGAGCGGCGCGGGTCAATCCGTGTCGGCGACATCGAGGAAAGCTCGTCACCCTGCGGGAGCGCGGCAAGCAGGCGGACATATCCGCGCTGGCCGCTGCGTGGCATTCGGGCTAGTTTGCTCGCGCGGCAGAGCCGCCAAGCATGAGCTCCTCACTCGACCTCCAGAATCTCCCCGACGCCGACGTCGTCGCCCTCGCTCAGCAGGGGCGCGAGGTTGCGTTCCGGGAATTGATCCGGCGCTACGAGCGACCGGTCTTTTCGCTCGTCTACCGGATGTGCCGGGACCGCACGACGGCGGAGGATCTTGCCCAGGAAACCTTCATCAGGGTCCTGAACAACATCGACAAGTACGACCCGGCCTTCAAGTTCTCGAGCTGGTTGTTCAAGATCGCGAACAATCTCGCGATCGATCATCTGCGCCGCCGGCGCGTCGCGACGATCAGCATGGATGGCGCGCCCGATGCCACGACCGCCTCCCAGATCGAGGCAACCTCGTTCGAGCTGGCGTCCCATGGCGAATCGGCGCTCGATGCCCTCGAGGCCAAGGAGCTCGGGAGCGCGATCGAGCGCGCGATCTCGAGGCTGCGCCCGGAGTACCGCGCATGCATCATGCTCAGGCACGTCGAGGACCGGTCATACGAGGAGATCGCCGCGACCCTCGACCTGCCCCTCGGTACGGTGAAGACCTACATCCACCGCGCGCGGCACGAGCTGCGAAAGGCACTCGAGGATGCGCGATGACCCACGAGCACCCCGTGACTCCGGTCACCCCAGTCGCGGACTTCGCTGAAACCATGGCTGAGCCTCGCCCGTACAGCGCCGTGGAGGACATACAGTGATCAATCGCCATCTGCTTCCCAACGAGATCGACCTGCTGGTTGACGGCGACGTCGGTTTCGGCGTCGCGCCGCTCCGGGCGCACGTTCGCCAGTGCGCCGACTGCCGCGCCAGGGTCGACGACGCACTTGTCGTCGTGAACGCGCTCGAGGAGATTCCGCATCTCGCGCCCTCCTCGCTGTTCACCGATCGGGTGATGTCGCAGGTCCAGGTCTTCCAGCCATGGCACGTCGCCGCGCGCGATACGGTCACCCGCTTCGTTCCCCGATCGCTGCCGGGCCGGATCGCCGCCGGGGCGATCGGGGCGGTCGCGGCGTCGGTGCTCGGGATGGTCTCGCTGTGGATCGGCAGCCGCGTCGGCGTGCTCACCTTCGTCTCCGGGACCGCTTTCCAGCGAGGCCGCGAGATCGCAACCAGCGTGGCTGAAGGGATCATCGGTGCGGCGTTCGGCCCGGCTGCGCTCGACGTGCTTCGCGCAATGGGCACCGCCGGCCTGGTCGTCTCGACTATCGTTCTTGCCCTGGGTGCGACCGCCGCTGTGCTTGGCGTCCGGCGCCTCGCCACCGCCTCTTCCCGCCGATCCGGAGGTATGTGATGCGACCCGCATCGTGCACCCTGCTGCTCGCGATGTCCCTGCTGAGCGCACCGCTTGCGGCGCAGGTTCGTGTGAACGTGAACGTCACGCCGCCGGCGCCCCCCGCCCCCGGTGTCGAACGGGTGCAGATCATCCGGGGCGCCGGGCTCAACGATCGCGGGAGGTGGCCGGACTCGCTCGACGCGCGTGAGCTCAAGCTCCTCACGGACAGCATCACGCTGCTCGCCAACGAGATCACGAAGGCGCAGCTGGCGGGCGACGCGAGCAGGCGGCTCGGACAGCTCCAGGGTCGGCTCGGGGCCCTGGAGGGTCGTCTTGGGGCGCTACACGGACGCCTCGGGTCGCTGCAGGGTCGGCCTGGGCGGATGGAAGTGCGGGTCGGGGATCTGCCGCAACCCCCGGTTCCCCACGCCGCCCCAGCCCTCTCGCCGAAGCAGCTCACGAAGCTCCTCAAGCAGGTGAGCAGCGACCCGCATGGAGCGAAGCTGCCGCCGCAGGACAGTATCGTCATGGGCAACTTTGCCGTCGGGCCGGCGATGTCGGTCGGCCGGGTGGCCAGCCTCGGTACGCTCGATGTCTTCGGCACCGTGAACGGCGACGCGGTCGCGCTCGATGGCGACGTGATCGTCCACCGGGGCGCGCACGTGACGGGTGACGCGCTGTCGATCGGGGGCACCGTCAGGCTCGACGGGGGGACGGTCGACGGTGAGATGCGGTCGCTCGACCGCGCGGTCACGCCGACCCAGGCCGCGGCGGCCTCCTCCTCGGGGTTCCTCTCGATCCTCGACCAGCTGCAGCGGACCATGGGCGCGCTCGTCGTGATGGTGCTGCTCGGATTCGGCGCGATGGTATTCGCCGAGGATCGCCTGCGCGTCGTCTCGTCGGCGATCGAAACACGCTTCGGCAAGTCGCTGTTCGCCGGCATCCTGACAGAGGTCTCGTTCATCCCGGCGCTCGTGCTGGCGGTGGTGCTCCTCGTCATAACGATCATCGGCATCATCCTGCTGCCGGTGGCGATTCCGGGGATGTTCGTCGTCGGCGCGCTGTTGACGGTGCTCGGATTCCTCGCGGTCTCGCGCGTCGCCGGGCAGGCGCTGACCCGCCGTGCCGCGACGGTCAGCGTGCGCGGTGCGGAGCTCCGGTCGATGCTTGCCGGACTGTTCTTCTTCTTCGGATTGTGGGTCGCCGCCGCGGTGCTCAACTGGGTGCCGGTACTCGGCTCGCTCCTCCACGCGCTCGCCTTCGTCGTCACCTGGGCCGCGGCGACGGTCGGCCTCGGTGCCGCGGTCATAACGCGCGGCGGCGGTCGGCCGGCGACCGTCCCGGTGGTGGCCGCGCCCGAAGGGTCCGAGCTCGGTTGGCAGACGCCGACGCCGATCAGTGGCATCGCTGCGGCCCGCCGTCAGGCGACCAACACCCCGGAGGTCTGATGCGCCCCGCGACGTTGTCCCTCGCCCTCACCGCGGCGTTCGTTCCCATGGCGGCAGGCGCGCAGCAATGGCGGACGATCGAGTCGGCGCGGCAACTGACGAACACCGCGCCAGCGACGGTGAACGTGAGCTTCGCCGGAGGGAAGTTCGAACTCCGTCCGCTCCCCGGCCCGCTGCTGTACCAGATGCAACTCCACTACGACGAGCAGGTCGCCGATGCCGTGCACGAGTTCGACGCCGGCAACCACCGCCTGACGCTGGGGATGAGCCACGCGAACATGGGGTGGCGGGCGCTGCGCGCGATGAAGGACAACGAGGGCGGGCGCATGACCCTCGGCCTCAACCCGTCGGTCCCGATCGATCTCGACCTCGAGCTCGGTGGGGCGCAGGCGGAGGTCGAGCTGGGCGGGATGCGGGTGAAGAACCTGAAGCTGAAGATCGGGCTGGCCGGCGGAAGGTTCAGCTTCTCCTCGCCCAACCAGGCGGAGATGGAGAAGCTCTCGCTCGACGTCGGGCTCGGGGGCGTCGAGTTCGAGAACCTCGGCAACGCGAACGCTGCGGAGATCGACGTCAACGGCGGGATGGACGGCATCAATCTCGACTTCGGCGACAGCGTCATGCGGAACGTGACGATCAACGCGGACGTCGCGTTCGGTGGATTGAAGATCCGCATCCCGAATTCGGTCGGCGTGACGATACGCGAGGAGACGAAGCTCGGCAGCTTCAAGCCCCAGGGGTTCACGAAGGTCAATGGCGCGTGGTTCACCCCGAACTGGAATCAGGCGTCGAAGCATGTGACCATCGTCGCGAACACCGCGATGGGTGGGCTCGAGGTCGAACACGCGGCTCCCTGACACGCTGGCCCGCTGATTGCCCCCAGTCGCGGGCATGAAACGGGATCCTCTTACAGTCGGCGGGTATCGCGTCTGGCCGCTGGTGAAGAAGACGGGCCGCGAGATCATGGACGACAACGTCCTCGGTCTCGCCGCGCAGACCGCATACTACTTCTTCTTCTCGCTCTTCCCGCTCCTGCTCTTCGTGGCGCCGATGCTGGCGCTGGTCGGCAACAAGCAGCAGATGGTGAACTGGCTCGTCGGCCATCTCGCGGCCGCGGTGCCCGCCAGCGCGATGGCACTCGTCCAGGGGGTGGTGAAGGACGTCGTCCTGAGCCCGAGCGCGCCGGCCGCCATCTCGGTCGGCGCGCTGCTCGCGGCATACGCCGGGTCGAACATCTTCGGGGCGATGATGGGTGCGCTGAATACCGCGTACGACGTCAGGGAAACGCGCCCATGGGTGCGGCAGCAGCTCCTCCGCCTGGTGGCGCTGGTCGTCGCCGGGGTCGTGATGATCGTGGCGACCGCGATCATGCTCGGCGGCGCGCAGGTCGCCGACTGGCTGGGAAGCGCGCTCGGGCTGAGCAGCGCCTTCACGAATCTCTGGAAGGTCGTACAGGTGCCGGTCGCCCTCGCGATCCTCGTCGGGGCGGCCTGGCTGGTCTACTACTTCCTGCCTAACGTCAAGCAGCGGCCGATCCACGTCCTCGTCGGCGCGATCGTCGCGACGGTGCTCTGGGTGATCGTCACCCTGGTCTTCCGGGCATACGTCGCGAACTTCGGATCCTACAACAAGACGTACGGGGCGATCGGCGGGGTGATCGTGCTCCTCACCTGGATGTACCTCTCGATGCTCGTCCTCCTCGCCGGCGGGGAGCTGGCCTCGGAGCTGCACTGCGGCACCGCGCGCGCGGAACCCGAGCGCGGGGCGAGCTACGCCGGGCGCATTGGGACGCAGGGGCGTCCGGGCGCGCCGAGCACGGAGCGCATCGAGCGCGCGCAGCCGCTAGCGGCGCGCGGTCCTGAGTAGCACCCTCGCATCGCGGCTGAGGCCGAGCAGCGCGGCGGCACTGCCGTCGCGCACCGCGATCTCGATCAGTCCACTCGACCCGACGAGGGCGAGCGGGGCGCCGGGCGCCACGTCGGCATAGGTGCGGAGCACGGGAAGGCGGAGCGTCCCGACCTCCACGATCCCGCCGTGCGCGGCGAGCAGGTTGGTGACGGCGTTGCCGAAGCGGTCGACCGTCAGGACGACCCCCTCGATCGCTCCATCGGCGAGGCGGCGGGCCTCGCGGGTTCGCCGGATCTCCGGATCGCTGACCGGCCCGCCGAGCGCGTCGAGGTGCGAGCCGGCGGCGAGCAGCGCGGCTGCCGGGGCAAACACGTCGCGCCCGTGAAAGGTCGGCGCTGCGCCCGGCGGCACGGGCAGTTCGACCGCCCTCGCCCCCGCGAGCAGCAGTGCGGGTGAGAGGAGGCCGTTGTCCGGCCCGACGAGAAAGCGCCCGTCGCTCTCGACGGCGAGCGGACGGCGCGCCGACCCGACCCCGGGATCGACGACCGCGAAGTGGACGGTGCCGCCGGGGAACTTCCGCCAATAGCGCGCGAGTGCGAGCCGGCCGGCCTCGATGTCGTGCGCCGGAACGTCGTGCGCGACGTCGACGATCAAGGCCTCGGGGGCGCGCGACAGCAGCGTGCCCTTCACCTCGGCGACGTAGCCGTCGGCCGTTCCGAAGTCGCTGAGCAGGGTGATGATCCGGCGCATCTCAGACAGATCTGCGCTTCCACCCGCCGGCGCGCCAGAGGACCATCATCGCGACCGCCCGGCCGACGGCGGTGAGGGAGATCGCCCACCACAACCCCGACGTTCCCCATCGGGCGACGCTGAGCAGGGCGAGGGGGATGCGGAGGGCGGTGATCGCGGTGGACGTGATCATCGGGGGGAAGGTCGCTCCCGCCCCGCCTAACGCCCCCTCGAGCACGATCTCCGCCGTGATGAACAGCTGCGACCAGGCGGCGATTCGCAGGTAGCGCCCGCCCTCGGCGATCACCAGCCGGTCGCTCGTGAACAGCCCGGCGAGCTGCTCGGCCCAGAGCGACTGCGCGGCGAAGACGGCGACGCCGAGGATGCTGACGAAGCCGACCGACACCCACCCCGCGCGCTCGGCGCGGGCGGTATCGCCGGCGCCGAGGCTCTGGCCGACGATCGCCGCGACCGCCGCGGCAACGCCGACGCCGACCATGAACAGCCAGCTCTCGACGCGGTGGCCGATGCCTAACGCGGCGAGCGCCGGTGTGCCGAACGGCGTGGCGATGCGGGCGATCACGACGTAGATGAGCGAGAAGAAGACGCCGGTCGCCGCCGTCGGGAGCCCGACGCGCACGATCGAGGCGATCGCCCCCCAGCGCGGCGCGGCGATGACCAGCATCCGGCGGCGGCGGAGGATCACCAGCCCGATCACGAACACCACCCCCCTCGTGGCGAGCGTCGCGATCGCCGCCCCGCGGATCCCGAGCGCAGGGGCGCCAAGCAGCCCGAGGATGAGGACCGGATCGAGGACGAGCGTCGCGACGACCGACGTCGAGAGGAGCAGGAAGGGCGTTCGCGTGTCGCCAGCCGCGCGGAAGGTCGCGTCGACGACGAAGAACCCGAAGATCAGCGGCGCGCCGAGCAGGTAGGTGCCGAGATAACGCACCCCGAGCACCGTCACCTCCGGCGGGGTCGCCATCAGCGTGAACAGGGTCGGCAGGAGGGCGAGTCCGATCGCCGCCATCGCCGCCCCGAGGACCACCGCGAGGAAGAGCGCGTCTCCGCCTGTGCGTGCCGCCTCGGCAGGCTTCCCTTCGCCGTGCCGCCGCGCCGCGACCGCCGTCAGCCCGACGCTCACCATCTCGGCGACCGAGACGATGAGCCAGATCCAGAAGATCGCCGCGGTGACCGCGGCCAGCCCCGCCGACCCGATCCTCGTGCCGACCCAGTAGGCGTCGACCGAGGAGAAGATCGTCATCAGGAGCATCGACGCGACAGCCGGGAGCGCGACCCGGATGATCGTCGTCCCCAACGGACCGGTGACCAGCGAGCGTCCGCCGGCCGCCGCGACGTGCTCGGCGGTGATGTAGAGCGTTCCCCCGTCGTGCGGCTCCATCGGCAGGGCGGCCGCGGAGACGTGCTCCGCCGGCCGCGCGTCGGCGGCGCCCGGCGGGGGAAGCATCAGGCGCCGGGTGAGCCGGCTCCAGCCGCCGCGGCGATGCCGGCGGTGACGGCGGCGGCGATCCTGCCTAACGCGATGGCCGGCGCCGACCGCGGGTCGGCGACGACGATCGGCGCGCCCGTGTCTCCGCCCTGCGCCACGTTCGGCGCGAGCGGGATCTGCCCGAGGAGCGGGAGCTCCAGCTCGTCGGCGAGGCGCTGGCCGCCGCCGCTCCCGAACAGCGCCGTCGGCTTGCCGCAGTGCGGGCACTCGAGCCAGCTCATGTTCTCGACTATCCCGAGCACCGGCACGCCGACGCGCTGGAACATCTTCGCGCCGCGGAGCGCGTCCCCGACCGAAACCTCCTGGGGCGTCGTGACGATGATCGCGCCATGCACGTTGGTCGCCTGGACGAGGGAGAGCTGTGCGTCGCCGGTGCCCGGGGGCATGTCGACGAGCAGGTAGTCGAGCTGTCCCCAGTCGACGTCGCCGAGAAACTGCGTGATGATCTTCATCACGATCGGCCCGCGCCAGATCGCCGGCTGGTCGCGCTCGATGATGAAGCCGAGGCTCATCACCTTCACGCCGTGCGCGTCGAGCGGGATGATGCGGTCGCCGATGACGCGCGGCGCCTCGTTCACTCCCATCATGCGCGGGATGTTCGGGCCGTAGATGTCGGCGTCGAGGATGCCGACCTTCGCACCACCGGCAGCGAGCGACACGGCGAGGTTGACGCACACCGTCGACTTGCCGACGCCGCCCTTGCCGCTGGAGACGGCAATGATCCGCCCGAGCCGGGGGTAGGCGACGGGCGCGGGGACCGAGCCGCGCGGCGCCTGCGCCCGCGGCGCCGCGTCCATCACCGGAAGCGACCGCCCGCCCGACGGGGCGCCGGGCGCACCGGCCATGCTGCGCGGGGGCGGGGTCGCGCCGCCGGCGCCGCGCTCGGTCGAGTCCTTCACGTCGACGCGGACGTCGGTGACGCCGTCGACGCGTTCGATCGCCTGGCGGATGTCGCGGACGATCGCCGCGTCGTCGGCTGGGGAAAGGAGGACCGTTAGGCGGACCTTGCCGTCGACGGTCGTCGCCAGGTCGCGGACCATCGCGGCGTTGAGCACGTCGGTACCGGCGCGCGGGCTTGCCACCGAAGAGAGCGCGCTGACGACGCGCTCCTGGAGATTCTGGGCCATCTGGAGTCGGATCGGGTCGAGGGACGGAGGCGCGGCCGGCCGGACGAGAACCCGGGTGCGCCCCCGACCCCGCGGTCGCCTGCACTGTCGCACCGCACCGCGAGATGCCCGAAAGCTAACGGCCCGGCGCGCCCCCCGCGCAGCCGTGACCCCGGGAGCTCAGCTCTCGATGCCTGCCGGCTGTGATTCGGCAAGATAGGCGCGTGCCGCCCCGACTACGGTCTCGCGCACCGACTCCAGCGTGCCGGGGACGAGCGCACCGGCTGCCTTCGCGTGGCCGCCGCCGCCGAACTGCCTCGCGAACCGGTTCACGTCGACGTCGCCGGTGCTGCGGAACGAAACCTTCACCTTGCCGTGGCCGAGGTCACGGAAGAACAGCGCCAGCCGCGTGCCCGACACCGAGCGTGCGTGCTCGACGATCCCGTCGAGATCCTCGCTGCGCACCTCGTGGCGCTCGAGCGCGCCCGAGGCGACCGAGATCCATGTTATGCCGTGCTCGCGATCGATCCCGAGCGTCTCGAGCGCTTCCCCGAGCAGCTGCAGGCGGCCGATCGGGGCCGACGCGTAGATGCGCGTGTACATCTCCTCGGGATCGACGCCGGCGGCGAGCAGCGCGGCGGCGATGGCGTGGCAGCGCGGGCTCGTGTTGCTGAAACGGAAGCCACCGGTGTCGGTGAGGATCGCCGCGTAGAGCGACTGGGCGATCGGCGCGGTCAGCTCGAGACCGAGCACCGACGCGAAGTCGAATACCAGCTCACCGGTCGCGCACGCGGTCGTGTCGCTCAGGGTGATGTCGCTCGGCGGCTCGTCGCTCGGGAGGTGATGGTCGATCACGAGCTTCGGGATCGTCAGCCGTCGCACGGTCTCGGCGAGCGCGCCCAGCCGCTTCAGGTCGCTGATGTCCTCGACGACCAGGACGTCGGCATCGCGGAGCGCGGCGGCGCCCTCGGGGCTTCGATCCACGACATCGTCGCCGAGGAGGAAGCGATACATCGCCGGCCACGGCGTCGGGTTGACGATGAACGGCCTCAGCCCACGCTGCGCGAGGAGACGCGCCAGCGCGACGCCCGAGCCGCAGCCGTCGCCGTCCGCGTTGATGTGCGTCGACAGGGCGACGCGCATTCCCGGGCGCAGCACGGCGGCGAGCCGTTCGATGTCGGCGCGGCGAGTCTCGGCGACGGTGAGAAGGTTGGAAAGTGACACGCGCCCGGGGTGGTGGTGGAACGGACGCGGCGCCCGCATCGCTGCGGGCGCCGCGCCTTCGGCTGACGTTGCGGCGATCAGACCGTCGTGCTGGCGGCCGACTCGGCGCGTCCGATCTTCGAGTGCGACCGGCCGTACAGGAAGTAGATCACGAGACCGATGACCATCCAGATGATCAACCGCTCCCAGGTCTGCCGGGGGAGCGACGACATCAGGTAGCCGCACGAGAGGATGCCGAGGATCGGCACGACCGGGACGAACGGCGTCTTGAATGGACGGTGGAGGTCGGGGCGCTTGTAGCGCAGCACGAGGGTGCCCGCGCAGACGATGACGAAGGCGAGCAGCGTCCCGATGGACACGAGCGTTCCCAGTTCCTCGATCGGGAGGAAGCCGGCCGGGATCGCGGCGACGAGGCCGGTGAGGATCGTCGTGATGTACGGCGTCTTGAAGCGCGGATGCACCTTCCCGAACACCGCCGGCAGCAGCCCGTCGCGAGCCATCGCGAAGAAGACGCGCGGCTGTCCCATCAGCATGACGAGGACGACCGATGCCAGGCCGAGGATGGCGCCGATTCCGACGAAGTAGTTCAGCCAGGCGAGGCCGGGGCCCGCCGCGTCGAGCGCGACCTGCACCGGGTTCGGGACGTTGAGCTGGCGGAAGGGAACGAGTCCCGTCATGACCAGTGACATCAGGATGTAGAGCACCGTGCAGACGGCAAGCGAGCCGAGGATCCCGATCGGCATGTCACGCTGCGGGTTCTTCGCTTCCTGCGCGGTCGTCGACACGGCGTCGAATCCGATGTAGGCGAAGAAGATCACGCCACCGCCGCGGGCGATGCCGCTCCACCCGTACTTGCCCGGTCCCTCGCTCGGCGAGATGAACGGATGCCAGTTGGCGGTGTTCACGAACATGAACCCGAAGACGATCACGAGGAGGACGATCGCGACCTTCAGGAAGACGATGACGTTGTTGAAGCGCGCCGACTCCTTGATGCCGATGACCAGGATCACCGTCAGCAGACCGATGAGGATCATCGCCGGCAGGTTGACGATCGAGCCGGTCGGGGTGAAGTGGCCGTTGGCGAAGGCGAAGGGGGCACCGGAGATCTCGGCGGGGAGCGGGAGACCGATCTTCCGCAGGAACTCGGCGAGGTAGCCCGCCCAGCCGACGGCAACCGTCGATGCGCCGAGCAGGTATTCGAGGATCAGGTCCCAGCCGATGATCCAGGCGACGAACTCACCGAGCGTCGCGTAGCCGTAGGTGTACGCGCTGCCGGCGATCGGAATCATCGAGGCGAATTCCGCGTAGCACAGTCCCGCGAAGGCGCAGGCGAGGCCGGCGAGAATGAACGACAGCACGACCGCGTTGCCGGCATAATTCGCCGCCGCGGTTCCCGTGAGGACGAAGATTCCCGCGCCGATGATCGCGCCGATTCCGAGCAGGACGAGGTTCGTCGCGCCGAGGGCCCGCTTGAGGGAATGCTCACCCTCGGCCGTCGCCTCGTTCTGCAGGGACGCCATGCTCTTCGTAGACCACAAACCCATACCGGTTTTCTCCAGGGTCGTGAGGGGGCAGGCGAAGGGACCACGAGTGCCCGCCCATCGAGGTAGGGACCAACAGCGCGAGAAGTTGGGACTTTGGCTGGTCCTTTGTCAAGCGATTTTCCCCACGACACGAGGGGGAAGCGGCTGCGGCGCCGCGAATTCGCGGCGCCGCGCTTCGCTCCACAACGCGCCCCCGCTGGCTGTCAGGAGCTGTAGTTGGGTGCCTCACGCGTGATGGTCACGTCGTGGGGATGCGACTCCCGCAGCCCCGCGGTCGTGATGCGCACGAACTCCGTCTCGGTGCGCAGCGCGTCGATGTCGCCACAGCCGACGTAGCCCATGCCGGCCCGAAGCCCCCCGATCATCTGATAGAGCACGTCCCCGACCGGGCCGCGATACGGAACGCGACCCTCGATTCCCTCGGGGACGAGCTTCTTGAGCGACATCTCCCCCTCCTGGAAGTAGCGGTCGGCGCTCCCGTCCTGCATCGCCGAGAGCGACCCCATCCCGCGGACCATCTTGAAGCGACGTCCCTCGAGGAGGAACGACTCGCCCGGGCTCTCCTCGGTGCCCGCGAGCATCGAGCCCATCATCACGCTCGATGCACCCGCTGCGAGGGCCTTCACGATGTCGCCCGAATACTTGATGCCCCCGTCGGCGATGACCGGGATGTCGCCCGCGCCCTCGACGGCGTCCATGATCGCCGTCAGCTGCGGGACGCCGACACCGGTGACGACTCTGGTCGTGCAGATCGACCCGGGACCGACGCCGACCTTCACCGCATCGACACCGCGCTCGACGAGCGCGCGCGCGCCTTCGCGCGTCGCGATGTTGCCGGCGATCAGCTGGACGTCGGGAAGCAGCTCGCGCAGCTTCGCCGTCGAGGCCAGTACCGCGTCGGCGTGGCCGTGCGCGGTGTCGACGACGAGGACGTCGACGCCTGCATCAACGAGCGCCTTGGCGCGTGCGAATACGTCGCCCCCCGATCCGACTGCGGCCGCGACGCGCAGGCGCCCGTGCTGGTCCTTGTTCGCGTTCGGGAACTGCCGCCGCTTGTGGATGTCCTTCACGGTGATGAGCCCCGTGAGCTTCCCGTCGGCGTCGACCACCGGAAGCTTCTCGATGCGATTGCGGCCGAGGATTCGCTCCGCCTCCTCGAGCGTGGTGCCGACCGGGGCGGTGACCAGCCGCTCACGCGTCATCGCCTCGCGCAGGGGACGATCGAGGTTTCGCTCGAACTGCAGGTCCCGATTCGTGATGATCCCCACCAGCTTCCCTTCCTTGTCGACCACCGGGACGCCGGAGATCCGGAAGCGCTGCATCAGCGCGCTCGCCTCGCGCAGCGTGGCGTCGGGATGCAGGGTGATCGGGTTGCGGATCATCCCGCTCTCCGAGCGCTTCACCCGATCGACTTCGGCTGCCTGGCGGTCGATCGACATGTTCTTGTGAAGCACGCCGATCCCGCCGGCGCGGGCCATCGCGATCGCCATCTCCGATTCCGTGACGGTGTCCATCGCCGCCGAGACGAGCGGAACGTTGAGCGCGATGCCGCGAGTGAAGCGCGTCGCGGTGCTGACGTCCCGCGGGTGCGTCAGCGAGTGACGCGGCGCGAGAAGGACGTCGTCGAAGGTGAGCGAAGGCTCGTCGCGTACGCGCGCATGCGGGCCTGCCTGCTCTAAACGCGACGGCCCGCTTCCGGAGCGATCCGGAGAAGCGGGCCGTGACGATGAAGGAATCGTAGTCGCCATGGCGAAAGGTACCAGTGGCGACCGGGTAAAGCCAGCCCGGGGGCCGGCTGCCGGAGGGGGGCGGGCCCCCGGTCGGTGCCTAACGGTCGGCGCTAGCGGGCCATCCCGCGGAGACGCCGACGGAGACGGGCCGGAAGGAAGAACGCCGCCGCCGAGAACACCGCCCGCAGGTTCATGTCCGCCAGATCCTCGGCCGCGCCCGACCAGTGCGCGAGCAGCGTCGAACGCCCCGCGTTCCCGATCAGCCGTTGCAGCGCGAGCACCAGCAGGTAGACGTCGTCGACCTCGCCGAAGAAGGGGATGAAGTCCGGGATGAAGTCGAACGGCATGACGATGTACGCGAGGGCGCCGGCCACGAGGAGCTTGTCCGTACCCGAAACGCGTGGATCAGTCATCAGCCCGACGAGCAGCCGCAGGTAGTTCGGCAGCTGCCGGATGTAGTGCATCATCGTCTTCTTCGCGCCCCGTCGGGGGTGGATCACGCCCTCCTCGACTGGCGCCTCGTGCGTGGGGGAAGCCGCGCGGGCGGCGCTGGCGGAGCTCCGGCTGCGGCTGCTGCCCCGGCGTCGCGCGGTCGTTTCCTGGCCTCTTGGACTCACGTTGACTGCTCTCCGGACCTCGATGTACCTGGCGTCGTCGGGGCGCTGGATGCGCCGGCCGCGGGGCTGCCAGGGGTCGGGGTCCCGGTCGTCCGGGAGCCGTTCATGCCGGCAGCGCCGGCTATGTCACTCGCAACAGACTTGCCAGCAGCCGCGACTCCTTCGAGCGCCGACATCGCCTGGCCCATGAACCCCATCGCGCGGGAGATCGTCGTCGCGGAAACCTTCCCCGCCCGGAGCGAGTCTTCGACAGCGTCACCGAAGCGCTGGAAGATCGAGGCGGGGGGGGCGGGGCGCTCGGCGTAGCGCGACTCGAGGAACTCGACATAGTCGAGGACCTGATAGCCCCGCTCGTCGGAGAGCGATTCCAGCTTGCGAATGATCCGGTCCCGCAGGTGCTGTTGCATGGCTCGCTCTCCCAGGGTCGTGCCGTTCTTCCGCGCTCAGCCCCGCCAGCGCGCCCGCTTGCCGCGTGCATCGATGTGCACGTACGGCGTGCTGTAACGACGGCTGGTATATACCCCCATGCCGCCCCGTAGCTCCGGATGATCCTGCTCGACCATCTCGACCGCAAGTGCCACCAGCCGGCTGTCGGCGGCGGTATATCGTCCGTCGAAGTTCGCGTCGATCGCGACATCGGCCGCGTCACCATACTGGTGCCGGCTGTCCCGCGCCGAGCGCCTGACGCCGACGTTGTGGCTCGGAGTGCGGAAGCCGGAGTGCACGTCGAGCGCCACCGACTCCGCGTTGGCTGAATCCCTGCCCTGCATCCGCCGGACCTGGGAGATCACGAGTTCCAGCTTGTCGAGGAGCTTCGGCTCGAGTGCGACGTAACGCGGCCAGGAAGACTGCCCATCGTGCGTGAGGAAGTCGGACACCCGGAGGTGGGTCGTCACCTGAAGGTCGACGTCGCCCGGTCCCACCTCGATGAACCCCTCGGGCGCATCGTGATGCCCGGCGAGCCGTTCGGAGAGGTACGTCCCGATCTTGTAGCCGTTGAGCGTCGCGCCGAGCTTCTCGGCAAACGGCACGAGCACGGCGACGGTCATCTCGTCGACGACGTGGCGCTCACCATCGCGAAGGAGCGCCAGGTGGTACATCCCGGGCTCGCTCGGGGCCAGCAGTTCGGCGCCGCTGAGCGGGAGGGGCGCGCTGGCCAGCGAGTCGCCGCCGGTGCGGACCCACGAGTATGCCAGCTTCGACGGATCGCCTTCCACCTCGAGCGGATATTCGACGCGCTCCCCGGGCAGCACGACGCGCAGCTTCACTTCGCCGCTCGTCCCGAATGCGTCTGCGCTCGGCGAGACGTCCATCTGTGCGACGGCGAGCGTTTCGAACGGCTTCTTGAGGAGCGACTGCGCGGGCTGGTGCAGTTCGATAACGGCGAGTGCGGCGCTGGCGAAGGCGGCGATCGTCAACCATCCGGCACGGTCGCGGCGCACCGGCCGGCGCGCGCGACGTTCGCCCTGCATCAGCTGCGGCTCCAGCGCGCGCGCCAGCCGCGAGCGTCGATGTGCGCGAAGGGGCCGTGGGCGCGAGTCGCGCGATAGACCCCACCGCCACCGGCGAGCTCGGGATACTCCCGCTCCACCCGCTCGACCGCGGCGACGATGACCTTCGCGTCGCGCGAATCCACCCGTCGATCGTGATTCAGGTCGTCCATGCGGCCGTCGCGGTTGTTGTCGACGAATACGTCCGCGGCATCGCCGAACTGGTGGCGGCTGTCCTTCGCGCGCCCACCCCTCCGGCCAACGCCCTTCGCGTTGTACTGCGGCGTGCGGAATCCCGACATCACGGTCATGTGCTCGACCGGAACTCCGTGCGCCTCCAGATCCTGGATCACCAGCTCGAGCTTGTCAACCAGGGCATCCTCGAGGACCATGTACTTCGGCCAGACATCCTGCTGGTCGTGCGTGAGGAAGTCGCGGAGGCGGAAGTGCTCGGAGACCTGAAGGTCCTGGTTCTCCGGAGTGACGACGACGAATCCATCGGGATTCTCGTAGGCCTCGCTGCGGAGACGGCCCCGCTCCTCGGGCCAATAGCCGATCCGATAGGAACCGACGGTGCCCTTCACCTTGGTGTGGAAGGGGAGGAGGGTGATGAAGCTGATCGGCTGCTCGGCGGCGCTGTCCGGGAGGGCGTAGACCCCGGGATTGCGGACCGCGCTGTCCCCGAAGAGGCGGGTCAGGATCGGGATCGCGAAGGTCCCGCGGCGGGCTGACACGAAGCGGACGCGGAGCTTGCCGCTCCGGCCGTAGACGGTGTCGCGGGGGATCCCGGCGATCAGCGTCCTGGCCGACGACTCGCCGGCGCTGCCGCCAGTCGCATCCGCGGACGCGACGGCATTCAGGCTGTCGCCCGCTGCGCCCGTCGCGGTGAGGCTGGCGCCGCGTGCGGCCCCGTTCGACGCGCCGAGCGCGACCGCCGCAATGCCACCGACCCAGAGCGCCCGCGTCATCGCGCGGGCGAAGTACCTGCTGTTCATCGTTCTGCTCTCCCTGGTAACCAGACGGACGGCAGTGACTGGGTCACCGCCGCCTCACGGCTTTGCGTACCGGCTGACCATCAGCCGGCTTGCCCTTGGCAAGGAGCCCCGCCGAGGCGGGGGTGCTACCTGCTCTGAAGACAGTATAGACCTCAGAGAGGTAAAACTTCCAACACTACTTCCGGATCAGGACCGGTGAGTCCTGACCGCTCGGACAGGCTAGTAGATGAAGACCGGCGTCCCGACCGGCACCATCCGGTACAACGTTTCGATGTCCTCGTTCCGGAGCCGGACGCAGCCGTGGCTGGCCGCTCGGCCAATCGACGCCGGATCGTCGGTCCCATGGATGCCGTAACCATCGCCCATCTCGAGGCGATACGTGCCAAGTACCCCCTTGTACTTGCGCTGGTTGGTGCCGAAGGGGGGAATGATGATGTTGCCGCCGGCGGAGATCTCCTTCCCCTCGCCGACTTCGACGGGGACGATCCGGCCGTCGGCGTACTTCTTCACGACGTCGTTGCCTTCGACCGTGATCGTCGAGCCATCGGCGGCCGGGATCTCCTGGCCGCGCTGGAGACGGACGAGGCCAAGATGCTTCTTCTTCGCCATCTCGACGAAGTGCCAATCGGGCGGCACCCAGACAGGATCGGCTTCCTTGTGCTGGACCACGAGGCGGCCGCGAGGTGTCTCGAACTTCCAGTGCGAGCCGCCTCTTTCATGCTCCAGCTCACGGCCGCTCCCCGTGGCGACACGGGTGCTGAACAGCGTCTGATCTCCCTGCTTGTACCAGAGACGGTTTTCCGCGATCGACACGACGATGTATGGCCGGTCACCCGGCGCCTCGTCGGAGGATGCGAGAACAGCTTCGAGGGTGTCGTTCGAAGCGCCGACGCTCTTCTTCACGTCCTCGAGGGTTTCGAGGGTATGGTTGAAGACCATCCGCGTCACGTCGCGCTCGTACCGAGCCTCCGCGGTATGGGTTACCAGCAGAACGCTGACCCCGGCGAGAATCACCACGCCCGCGATGAGTCCCCAGGCGATCCGGCCGCCGTGTCTGAAGAATTCGAAAGCCATCGTATCGGTCAGTAGAGGTAGACGGTGCGGCCGGGGGTCAGGTTCGGCGCGATCGCATTGATGTCGGCCGACCGTGCGCGGATACTCCCCGGAAGGATGTAGTTCGGATCGGCAAGCGGTCCGGCCGTCGGCAGCGAGTAGATCACGGTGCCACCGTTCAGGAGGATCGCGACCGGGCCAAGGGCGCCCTTGACCGATCGGTCAGCCGGTATTTCCAGTCCCCGGTCGGTGTAGACCCACTTCGGCACTTCCCAGCTCCCGCCCGTGAGGACCTTCTCGACCGTGCGCGCCCCGCGCGGCGGAGACATGCGGACGGTATCCGGCCCGGTGCCGATGCTCTTCGCGGGTGCCACCTCGACGGGCATCTCACGCAGCAGCGCGCCCTCCTGCTCGAGGATCATGCGCCCCGAGTCGACGGCAATGGAAACGTGCAGCTCCTTGTCGCCCTGCGCCTGTCGCTTGATGAGGGCGACCGCGACACGAAGCTTGTTCTCCTCGGTCGCGATGACCGCGTCGGCCTGCTTCTTCTCGGCATCGCTCATCCCGGAGCGCAGGCGAGCGACCTCGCTCGTATAGTAGTGCTGCTTGTAGACCAGCCACGCGTCGGCAGCGAGCATGACGAGGAAGGCGACGGCCATCGTCGCGAGGATCCCCGGGTAGGCGTGGCGGAACTCAGTCCACCCCCTGCGGCGCCGTTCGCCCGACGCGGGCGGTCCGCCCTGCGCGCGCGGGGGTGGGGGCGGCAGCTCCGAGGTGGGTACGTGCAGCGGGGTCTCGTGGCGAGACGGGATCGCCGGCGTCCCCGATTCGTTTGATTCCATCGTGTACAGTGTGGCTAGGGGGCAGCGGGAAAGCCCGCTGGAGGTGTCAGTAAGGCAAGGGGGGTACCGGCATGATTGCACCGCCGAAGCCGGTTCAGCGTCCGACGATCGTCAGCAGCTCGAGCACGGGGATCCCGACCGGTTCGCTCCGCCCCGAGCGGACCCGAGCGGTGATGATCGCTCGGCTCAGGTCGGGGAGCTCGCGCGCGGTCGCGGCCAATGACGGAGGAATCGCAAGGTAGAGTAGCGCGTTCTCTCCTGCCGGGCCCTGCGCGAGCAGGTAGGGCTCCTGGTCGGTCAGTCCCTTGCGCAGCGGGTCGGCGACCTGATGCGCGAGTACCTCGACCTCCCAGTGGACGAGCCGGCCGGCGGTCCCGTCGGGATCCGCACGCAGGTCGGCCGCGCTCAGCGCGCCACGGAGCGCCGTGTCGGCCACGGAGAGATCTGCCTCACGCACCCAGCCCTCGACCTGCACGCGCACCCAGCCGCGCTCGCGGCCCGTGACCGTCGCGCGGGCGCCGGGTCCGAGTGAGCCCAGGCGCTCCCCCCCTGGCGAGGCAGCGATCGCCGTCTGAACGACCGGGGTGAGAACCAGCCCGTTCCGGGTCGTATCGGGGCCTGCGGGCGGCGGAGGGGGCGCTTCTGAAGCCTGCGTCGCTGCTGGCGCATTGGTGGCTTGGGCCGCGGGGGCGGACGGTTGGGTAGCCGACCGTGACGAGGGGGCGAGCGCCTTCACCGGGAGCCATCCGGTGCGCCGGACGTGAACCCACGCGCCCTTCCGCTCGACTTCGATGAGTCCCATCCCCCCGCGCAGGTCCGCGAAGATTGCTCCTTGCGCGCTCGCCGAGGAACGCAGGCGGACGGCAGCCCCCGGCTTGACGGTGAGCGGGAAGGAGTCGCGTGCGCCGCCAAGGAGTGCGGCGGCGATCCAGCCATCGATCGTCGATTGGACGTACGCGCCCTTGGCCGGGCCGGTGGCGACTGGCGCGCCCTTGCGCACGGTTGCCACGGGGTTGCTGCCGGCGTTGGCGAACAGCTCGGCGTCACGAGCGGCAACGCTCTGCGCCGCGGCGGGAGCCGCGATCGAGATGAGGGCGACGCCGGCCAGGTAGGGCGCGAACGCGCGACGCGCGACAGCGAACAGGGAGTGAACATGTCGCATGTCGCTGTGGGTGCGGATACATTTGAGCACGGCGAGTCCGATTATACCACGCAAACGCTAGAGAGCATAGATGGCGGGGAGAGTCAAGCGACCGGTCGTGCTGGTCGTGCTGGATGGCTGGGGATACCGCGAGTCGCGCGAAGGCAATGCGATCGCGCTGTCGCGTACGCCGACCTGGGACGCGCTCTGGAAGCGCGGGTCGCGCACGTTGCTCGAGGCATCGGGCCTCGCTGTGGGACTGCCCGAGGGACAGATGGGCAACAGCGAAGTCGGACACCTCAACCTCGGCGCCGGTCGGGTGGTCATGCAGGACCTCGTGCGCATCACGCAATCGATCAAGGACGGGTCCTTTTTCGAGAACCCCGCGCTCGTCGACGCCTGCCGCCGGGTGAAGCAGAGCGGCGGAACGCTCCACCTGCTCGGGCTCATGGGCAAGGGAGGGGTGCACGGAGTCGACACGCACCTCTGGGCGTTGCTCGACCTCGCCGAGCGGGAGGGGGTGCCACGGGTCGCGATTCACGCGTTGATGGACGGCCGCGATACCCTGCCGACGTCGGGGCTCGGGTACATGCAGGAGACGGTCGCGCAGGCCAGGGGGCGCGCGCGAGTCGCGAGCATCGGGGGGCGGTACTTCGGCATGGACCGCGACAAGCGCTGGGACAGGACGGAGAAGTTCTACCGCGCGGCGGTGACCGGGACCGCACGGCCGGTGCGCGACCCGATCGAGGCGATTCGAGCGGCCTACGAGTCGGGGGTCACCGACGAGTTCATCGAGCCGGCCACGGTCGTCGACGAGAAGGGCCCCATCGCGCCGATGCACGACGGGGACGCGGTGATCTGCTTCAACTACCGGTCGGACCGGATGCGCCAGATCGTGCGCGCGTTGACCCTCCCGAACTTCGATGGGTTCGACATCTCGAAGCGTCCCGCGCTGCACGTCGTGACGATGACGCAATATGACCAGACCTTCGACCTCCCGATGGCGTTCGCGCCGCAGTCGATGGCGAAGATCGTCGCCGAGGTGGTCAGCGGGCGCGGCATGACGATGTTCCGGACCGCGGAGACCGAGAAGTACGCGCACGTGACCTATTTCTTCAACGGCGGTGTAGAACCCCCGTATCCCGGGGAGGAACGGCTGCTGGTGCCGAGCCAGAAGGTCGCGACGTACGACCTCGCGCCCGAGATGAGCGCGCGGGGGGTGACTGATGTCCTCTGCGGCGCGCTGGCGGGGAACGATCACGATTTCATCCTCTGCAACTACGCGAACGGCGACATGGTCGGGCACAGCGGCTCGCTGCCGGCGACGATCAAGGCCGTCGAGACGGTGGACGAGTGCCTGACGCGCGTTGTCGCCGCCGCGGAGGAGGCGGGTGCACGACTGCTGGTGACCGCCGACCATGGCAACTGCGAGATGATGATCGACCCCGAGACGGGCGGGCCGCACACGGCGCACACGACGAACCCCGTGCCGCTGGTGGTGGTGGATCCGGATGGAGATCGCACGCTCCGCCCCGGCGGTGCGCTGTGCGACGTTGGACCGACAATTCTCTCGATGCTGGGCATCGAACGGCCGGCAGAGATGACCGGCATCGACCTTCGACAGGATGGAAGACGCAAGTGAAGCGAACGACGCTGGTGACGAACGGGATGCTCGCGATCGCGCTGCTGGCCGCCGCGGCTCCACTCGCGGCGCAGGTGGGCTACGATCCGGCGAAGAGCCCCTACCATGATGTGCCCTGGCGCCAGGGCCTGACGTTCGTCGCCGGCTGGTACAACGCGGCGATCGACCCGGCCGGAGTCGCCCCGCGGAGCGCCCCGATGTACGGGCTGCGCTACGACCTGCAGCTCGCGGGGCCCGCCCAGCTGACGATCCGCAGTGCAGCGACAGCGTCGAAGCGCCATCTGCTCGATCCCCGCCAGCCGAAGGCAACGCGCATGCTTGGCGAGGTCGCCGCGCCGCTGCTGCTCACCGACATCGGGCTGACGCTGAACCTGACCGGCCAGCGGAGCTGGCACGGGCTCGTCCCCCTCGTGCAGTTCGGCGCTGGCATCGCGTCCGACCTGAAGCCGGCAACGGACGTTGGCAACTACAAATTCGGCGGGACCTCCGGCACCACCTTTGCACTTTCGCTCGGTACGGGCGTTCGCTATGTCCCGGGCGGACGCTTCAACCGGTGGGAGGTGCGCGGCGACGTGACCGACTACCTGTTCGCGCTCAAGTATCCGGGATCGTACATCTCGACGCCGACGACGCCGTCGGTCCTGAAACCAGATGCCTCGGCCTCGAGCTGGCGGCACAACGCGGGGCTCACGCTCGGCCTCACGTACCGGTTCCTGCGCTAGGCACGCGAGACGCGGGAGCGGCCCGTCCTCGCAGTCACACGTCCGCGGAGCAACGATCATGGCGCACGACTTCGAAGACATCCACGACCTCGACGACCTCAATGACGACGAGCTGAAGACGCTCGTGCGGACCCACCTCGCCGCGGAAGCGGGGCTGGATTCGCGGGAGATCACGGTGCAGGTCGAGGATGGAGTCGTCACCCTGACGGGTATGGTCGGCACCGAGGCGGAACAGCGGATCGCCGAGCACGTGGTGACCGACGTCCTCGGCGTCGAGCACTACGACAACCAGCTGGTCGTGAACCCCACGCGCCGGTCGGTGAGCCCGATGGACATCGACGACCATCTCGCCGACGAGGCGGAGCACGAGGGGCTGCTGCTCGGTGATCGCGCGCTCCCGCTCTCGCCCGAGGCCGAGCACCTCGAGGAGGATCTCGACGCGCGGCTGTATGGCACCACCGACGTGCAGAGCGCGATCGAGGACGGAACGGCGTGGGTGCCACCCGAGTCGCCGACCCCCGAGGGGCGCGACGGCAGCGAAGCGCGCTGAGGTCGAAATCGTTCGCCGACTTGTCCGGCTCGTGAGAGCCGGACATTTTCTTTTTGTGCCGACCACGACACTGACTCGCCGCGTGAGCTTCGCCGCGGCGCACCGATATCGCCGTCCGGAGTGGGACGACGCGCGCAACGCCGCTGCCTTCGGGCTGTGCGCCCGCCCGAACTTCCATGGCCACAGCTACGTCTGCGAAGTGACGGTGCGGGGGGCGGTCGACCCGCTGACCGGATTCGTGGTGGACCTCGGGGTGCTCGACCGCGCGCTGCAGGCGGAGGTGCGCGACCGGTTCGACCACGCCAACATCAACCTCGACATCCCGGAGTTCGCCGACGGGCTGCTCGTGCCGAGCGGGGAGAACATCGCGCGCTACATCCTCGAGCGCGTGCAGCTGGCGTTAGGCGGTGCGGCGACGGTGACGTCGGTGTCGGTCGCCGAGGACGACTCGCTGCGGGCGACCTACTCGATCGACGGGTGACCGGGCCGCCGGCGGGCGCGATCCTCGCCGGGGGGCGGGCGCGGCGCTTCGGTGGGGGAGCGAAGGGGCTGGAGCTGGTCGGGGGAGCGAGGATCGCCGACCGGGTGATGGCCGCGCTTGGCGAGGTCGCGATCGAGGTCATCCTCGTCGGCGCGGGCCCGGCGGTGGCGGGGGCGTTCCCCGGCCTGCGGACGGTCCCCGACGAGTCGCCCGGTGCCGGCCCGTTAGGCGGGGTCGTCGCCGCGCTGCGTGCGACCGGGCGCGACACGCTGGTGGTCGCCTGGGACATGCCGTTCGTCGAGGCGGTGCACCTCTGGCCCCTGGTCGAAGCAGGGAGCGACGCCGAGGCGGTGGCATGGGAGGTCGATGGGCGGGTCGAACCGCTCTGTGCGCTGTACCGCGCGGGGGCGGCGGAGAAGCTGGCCGCGGCGTTCGCCGCCGGCGAACGGAGCCCGCTCGAGGCGCTGCGCCGGCTCCGAGTGCATCTTGTAAGGCGTGCCGCGAGCGGCGGTCCGTCTCCGTTCACGAGCGTCAACACTCCGGAGCAGCTGGAGGCGGCGCGCCGGGCGTGGTCCACCCCGCGCTGACGGCGTGGCCGCGCCGGTGCGAGCGCGCCGCTCGACCAGCTCCTCGTCACAACCAACCCGGGTTCACTTCCTGATGCGTCTCGCCATCGCCGTGCTTCCGTTCGTCGCGCTTGCGGCATGCACCTCGGCCGTCTCGACGGTCCCCGCCCCGGCGCCTGCCGGCTCGCCCCCGCCGGTTGCGCCCCGGCCGGCCGCTGACGAACGGGCGGCGCTGCGCAACTCGATCGACAGCGCGGTGAACGCGCCGAAGTTCGACAACGCGTTCTGGGGGATCCTGATCGTCGACCCGGCGAGCAGCGACACGCTGTACTCGCGGAACGCGGGAAAGCTCTTCATGCCGGCGTCCAACATGAAGATCATCACCGGCGCGGCGGCGCTCACCCGGCTGGGAGCGGACTATCGCTACCGGACCTCGTTCGTCGCGCGGGGGGTGGTGCGCGACTCGACGCTGCGCGGCGACCTGCTGGTGTTCGGCCGGGGCGACCCGACGGTGAGCGATCACATGCGCAAGGATGCGATGGCGCCGCTGCGGGAGATCGCCGACTCGCTCCGCGCGCACGGGATCGCGCGGGTGAGCGGGCGCATCGTGCCGGCCGGCGACGCCTTTCCCGGGCCGACGTTAGGCTACGGCTGGGACTGGGACGACCTCGACTACGCATACGGCGCGGGGGTCGACGAGCTGATGTTCAACGAGAACTTCGCGACGATCATCGCGCGCGGGGGGCGCCGTCCCGGGGCGCCGGTGACCGTGGAGACGCGGCCGGCGCGGAGGAGCCCGAAGGTGCGCGTCACCGCGACGACCGTCGCGCCGTCGGCACCGGGTGCGCCGAAGGCGACCGCGCCGATCTTCCGCTGGGACAGCATCGGCGGCGGTGCGCTCGTCGAGGGGACGATCGCGGTCGGCGACAGCACGAGCGACGACGTCGCCTTCCGCCTGCCTAACGCGGCGTACGCCGACGCGCTGGCCGAGGCGCTTCGCGACCGGGGAGTGCGGGTCGACGGGCGCACCTACCGGGACACCACCACCGCCGGCGACACCCTGTTCGTGACGCTGTCGCCGCCGCTGCGCGAGATCCTTCCGGCGCTCGAGAAGCCGTCGCAGAACCAGATCGCCGAGGCGCTGTTCAAGACCCTCGCGCTGGAAGCGACCGGGGTCGGCTCGTCGGACAGTGCGCGCAGGGTCATCGAGCGGCAGCTCGCCGCATGGGGCGCGAGTGACGGCGGGTACGCGATCCGCGATGGGAGCGGTCTCTCGCGCCACGACTACGTCTCACCGGAGACGCTGGTTCGCGTGCTGGCGACGATTCGTGGCGACACGGCGTTCCATGCGTTCTACGACGCGCTGCCGATCGCCGGGGTCGACGGAACGATCTCCACCCGGATGAAGGGAACGCCGGCGGAGGGGAACGTTCACGCGAAGACGGGCTACGTCGACAAGGCGCGGTCGCTCTCCGGATACGCGACGACGGTGGACGGCCGGATGTTGATCTTCAGCGCGCTCTGCAACAACTGGACGGTGCCGACCTCCGAGGTCGAGGCGGTGCAGAACATGATCGCCGCGCGACTCGCCGGGATGCGCCTGTCGCCCGCGGCGCAGTGATCGCCTGACGGTGCTCGACCTCGCCGCGGCGTCGGCTCGGGTCCTCGACGGGCTGAAATTCGCCGGCGCCGAGGAGATCTCGCTCGCCGACGCGGCGGGGCGCGTCCTCGCGAGCGATGTCCGGTCCGAGGTCGCGCTGCCGCCGTGGGACAACTCGGCGATGGATGGGTACGCGGCTCGCGCGGCCGACGTGCGCGGGGCGAGTGCGGCGGCGCCCATCGCGCTGCGGGTGGCCGGCACCGTCGCAGCGGGCGCGCGCTGGCCGCTCCCGCTGCACCCCGGTGAAGCGGTCCGGATCATGACCGGTGCCCCGCTGCCGCCGGGCGCGGACTGCGTCATCCGCATCGAGGACACCGACGGCGGCGCGGCGACGGTACGCATCGCGTCGGCGCGCGACGTCGGCCGCAACGTGCGCCCGCGCGGCGAGGACGTCGCCGAGGGATCACTCGTCGCCTCGAGCGGCGCGATCGTCACGCCGGGGCTGCTTCCGCTCCTCGCGGCGGTTGGATGCGCGCGGCTGGCGGTCGCGCGAAGGCCGCGAGTCGCGCTCGTCGGCTCCGGAGATGAGCTGGCCCCGGTCGGCGACTTCGACGCGGTGCGCCGCGGGGAACGGATCGTCGCGACGAACGGATACGTGCTCGGCGCCATCGTCCGCGAGGCGGGGGGCGAGGTGCTCGACCTCGGCGTCGCCCGGGACGATCGCGAGCAGATTCGCACGCTGATGGCCGATGGCGCGGCGCGCGCCGACCTGGTCGTGACGACCGCGGGAGTGTCGGTCGGAGAGCACGACCACACGAAGTCGATCGTCGAGGAGCTGGGACGCGTCGACTTCTGGCGGATCAGCGCGCGCCCCGGCTCGCAGCTGGCGTTCGGGACGATCGGCGGCACTCCGTGGCTCGGGCTCCCGGGAAATCCGGTCTCGGCGGCGATCACGGGCGAGCTGTTCGTGCGGCCGGCGGTGCTGCGCATGCAGGGCGTGACTGCCGTGCACCGCGCGCCTGTCAGCGTACGTCTCGGGGAGCGGGTGCAGGGGGCGCCGGGGATGACGCTCCTGCTGAGGGCGCGGCTCCTGTCCGATGGAGGCGGCTTCGTCGCCGAGCTCACGGGACCGCAGGGGTCCGGATTGATGTCGTCGATGGCCCGCGCCGATGCACTGCTCGTGATTCCCCCCGATGCCGGGACGCTCGATGCCGGGTCGGTGGTCGCGGCCCTGCCCCTGCGCGGCGCGGTGGCGATGGACCGGATGCTCCGGGCATGACCGCGAGCGCGTCGAGCGAGGTCGACAGGCTCGAGCAGTCGCTGCGACGGCGCTTCCGCGTCATCGAGACGGAGATAGCGTTAGGCGCGGCGACGATCTCGCTCGCCCATCCGGCGAGCGCGGATGAGCTGATCAGCGAGGAAGACTACCTGAAGGACGAGCGGCTCCCCTACTGGGCGGAGCCATGGCCGTCCTCGTTCGCGCTGGCGCGCCATCTGGTGAGTGATGATTCGCTGCTCGGCGCGGGTGGCGGACGCCGCATGCTCGAGCTGGGGTGCGGCGCGGGGCTGGTGGCGGCGGCAGCGACGCTGGCGGGGTTCACCGTCACGGCGAGCGACTACTATGAGGACGCGCTCAGCTTCGCGCGGGTGAACGTGTGGCATGCGACGCACCGGCTGATCGACGGCGTCCACCTCGACTGGCGTGCGCTCCCCGAGCTGGTCCCCCGCTACGACGTCGTCATCGCATCCGACGTGCTCTACGAGCGCCCGTACGCCGAGATCGTCGCGAGGGCGCTCGCCCGCACCATCGCAGCTGGCGGAGTCGGCATCGTCGCCGATCCCGGGCGGATGGCGACGCCGGCATTCATCGAGGCCTGTCCCGGGGTCGGGCTGGACGTCACAAGAGGACGGCGCCTCCCCTACGAGGAAGGCGCCGTGAGGCAGACGATCGACGTCTACGAGATCAGGTGGGCCGCCGGCTGAGCCAGCCGGGAGGCGACCACCTCGGCGATGTCGCGCACCGGCACCGCCGAATCCTTCGCCTTGAGCCCGTCGCTCATCATCGTCATGCAGAAGGGGCAGGCGACCGCGATCTCGTCAGCGCCGGTCGCCAGCAGCTCCTCGGTGCGCTCGATGTTGATGCGCTTCCCTTCCCGCTCCTCCATGAACATCCGCCCGCCCCCCGCGCCGCAGCAGAGGCCGCGGTCGCCGGAGCGCGGCGCCTCGATCAGATCGACGACGGGGAGCGAGCGCCGGAGGGTGTCGCGCGGCGCGGCGTAGACGTCGTTGTAGCGGCCAAGGTAGCAGGAATCGTGATAGACGACGCTGAGCCGCTTCCGCTCGTCGCCGCCTAACGGTACACGCTCGTCGGCGAGCAGCTTCTCGATGAACGTCGAGTGGTGGACGACGTCGTAGTTGCCGCCAAGCTGCGGGTACTCGTTGCCGATCTGGTGGAAGCAGTGCGGGCAGCTGGTGAGCACCGTCTTCACGCCGTAGCGGTCGAGGGTCTCGATGTTCTGCTTGGCCAGCATCTGGTAGAGATACTCGTTGCCCAGCCGCCGGGCGGGATCGCCGTTGCAGCTCTCCTCCTGGCCGAGGATGGCGAACCTGACCCCGGCGGCGGTCAGGATGCGGGCGACGGCGACGGCGATCTTCTTCGCGCGGTCGTCGAACGATCCCATGCAGCCGACCCAGAAGAGGACCTCCGGCTTCTCGCCGCGCTCGACCATCTCGGCCATCGTCGGGACTTCGAGCCCTTCGGCCCACTTCGCCCGGTCGCCGGGGCTGAACGCCCACGGGCTGCCGTTGCGCTCGAGCGACTGGAAGGTCGGCTGGACCTCCCCTGGGAACCGCGACTCCATGAGCACGAGATGGCGGCGCATCTCGTTGATGATCTCGAGCTGGTCGATGCCGACCGGGCACTCCTGGACACAGGCGCGGCAGCTCGTACACGCCCAGAGCTCGTCCTCGGTGATGAAGGTGTCGAGCAGCCGTCGCTCGCCGAGGATCTGCTCGGCGGTGATCGCGCCGCCATCCATTCCCTCGCCGTGCACCAGCATCGGGCGGGAGAACTCCATCCGGTCGCCGGTGACGAGCGGCCCCTTCTCCATCAGCCGCTGCCGGGTGTTGATGACGATCTTGCGCGGGCTGAGCAGCTTGCCGGTGATGTTCGCCGGGCAGGCGGCGGTGCAGCGCCCGCACTCGGTGCAGGAGTAGCCGTCGAGGAGGTTCTTCCAGGAGAGGTGGTCGACGTCCGACGCGCCGAACTGCTCGGCGTTCTCCGCCTCGAGGTCCATCGCCTTCATGACTCCCTTGGGCCACGGCCCTCCCGCGGTGTTCGAGAGGTAGACGTTCGGGATCGACGTCGCGACGTGAAGGTGCTTCGAGTACGGCAGGTAGTTCAGGAAGCCGAAGACGAGCAGTCCGTGCGCCCACCACGCGATGTCATGGCCGATGCGCGCGGTCTGCGGGTCCACGCGCGTGAAAAGGCCGCCGAGCAGGTGCGACGCGAACTTCTCCGGCGCGACGTCGCCCGGGGAGAGCGCGGCGAGAAAGCCGTTGGCCAAGAGGTACGACACCATGAGACCGCCGATCATGCCGAGGATGATCAGTGCGTCGGCGTGCTCCAGGTTGTCGCCCTCGAGCCGGCGCGGATGGAGGACGAGGCGGCGGTAGAACGCGAAGGCGATCGCCGCGAGCACGATCAGGACGAAGACGTCCTGCGACAGCGAATAGAGCCGGTAGAGCGGATGCGGGAGGAAGGCGAGCGAGAAGCCGGGGAAGATCCCCTCGAGCACGAACTCGATCGTGCCGACCGTCAGGACCATGAAACCCCAGAAGATCAGCGCGTGCATCACGCCGGCGACGGGCTCGCGGAGGATCTTGCTCTGGCCGATGGCGATGCCGAAGACGTTGGCGAGGCGCCGCATCGGGTGGTCGGTGCGGTCGGCGGCGAGGCCGATGCGCATGTAGCCGACGAGCCGCTGCACGTTGAGGGCGAAGAACCCCGTGGCGACGGCGACGAAGAGGACGAAGACGATGTTCGAGGTGCTCATGCGCGGAAACCTACGCGTCGGCGCCCGGGGAAAACAAGAACGCGCGGCGGGGAAAAAACAGAGGGGACGCCGTTGCCCGGCGTCCCCTCTGTCAGGCGATCAGCGACTCGTCACCCCTTGTGCGCACGCGCCGCCCGCACCGCTTCGATGAGCGGCGGGAGGATCTCGAAGACGTCGCCGACGATGCCATAGTCGGCGAGCTTGAAGATCGGGGCTTCCCTGTCCTTGTTGATGGCGACGATCGTGCGCGAGGTGCGCATCCCGGCGAGGTGCTGGATGGCGCCGGAGATCCCGACCGCGACGTACAGCTCCGGGCTGACCACGCGCCCGGTCTGGCCGATCTGGTCGCTGTGCGGGCGCCACCCATCGTCGGTGACGGCGCGGGTGGCACCGACGGCGGCGTCGCCGAATGCGGCGGCGAGATCCTCGACGAGCTTGAAGTTCTCGGCGGCCTTGAGCCCGCGCCCGCCGCTGACGATGACCGGTGCCTCGGAGAGGTCGAGCTTCGCCTTGCCGCCCCCGCGCATCTCCTTGACGACGACGCGCGAGGCGCCCGGGTCCACCGGCGGCGCCGCCGTCTCGACGCGACCCGCCTTCGCGTTCGGCTTCGCGGTGAACACGTTAGGCCTGACGGCGACGATCGCCGGGCTGCCGGTGAGGGCAATGGTGGCGATGACCTTGCCGGTATGCGTCGGGTGCTTCGCCTCGATCGTGTCGCCGCTGGCGGAGAGCCCGGTCACGTCGCTGACGAGCCCGACGCCGAGCTTCGCGGCAACGCGCGGCGCGAGGTCGCGCCCCTCGGCCGATGCCGCGAAGACGGCGGCGCGGACGCCGGACTGCCTGATCACCGCCGCGGCGAGCGCCGCCGCCGCTTCGGGGTTGGCATTGGTGAACGCCGCGTGCTCGGCGACGTGGACCACGTCGGCGCCGTGCGCGCCCAACGCCGCCGCCTTCGCGGCGATGCCGGGGGCGCCGGCGAGGAGGGCATGGACCTCGCCGCCCCCGGTGGCGTCGGCGAGCGTGCGCGCCGCGGTCACCACCTCGAGCGCGACCTTGCGCAGCTCGCCGCCGCGCTGCTCGGCGAATGCGAATACGTTCGCCATCAGAGTACCTTGGCCTCGGTCTGGAGAAGTCGAATGAGCTCGGGAACCGCCGCCGCGCCCTCGCCGATGATCCGGCCGGCGGCGCGCTCCGCGGGGAGCTCCATCTTCACGACGCTGACGGTGCCGCCGTCGATCTGCACCGGCCTGGACTCGAGCGGCTTCTTCTTCGCCGCCATGATCCCCTTCAGCGACGGCAGGCGCTCCTTGTTCAGCCCCTCGTCGACGGTGAGGACGACGGGGAGCGGAAACTCGACGATCTCGCTCGCGCCCTCCAGCTCGCGCTTCGCCGTCCCCTTCCCGTTCGCGATCTCGAGCGAGGCGATCGCGCTGACGCAGGGCAGCCCGAGCAGCTCGGCGACCATCGGCCCGACCGACTGGTCGGCGCTGTCGATGGCGACCTTGCCGAAGAAGATCACGTCCCACGGCGTCGCCTTCAGCTCGGCGGCGAGGGCGCGCGCGATCGACAGCGGATCGCCGCCGGCGCGGTCGGCCTTGAGGTGCACGCCCCGGTCGGCGCCCATGCTCAGCGCCTTGCGAATCTGCTCCTGCACCGCGTCGGGGCCGATCGAGAAGACGGCGACTTCCCCGTCTCCCGTCTTTTCCCTGAGCTGGAGCGCCGCCTCGACGGCCCAGAGGTCGAAGTCGTTGACGTCGTACTTGAGCCCCGTCTCGTCGATCGACTTTCCGTCGCCGGCAATCCTGAACTTCACGTCCATCACCGGGACGCGCTTGATGCAAACCGCAATTCTCACGGTCTCACTCCGAAAGGATGAATGCTGAAGATCGCGCCGGCGAGGAGCAGCGGTGTCACTCGAACGCGGACAGCCCCGTGATCGCCTGCCCGATGATCAGGGTGTGGATATCGTGCGTCCCCTCGTAGGTGTACACGCTCTCGAGGTTGGCCATGTGGCGCATCGACGCGTATTCGGCGAGGATGCCGTTGCCGCCGAGCATGCGGCGCGCTTCACGGGCGACGTTGGTCGCGATGTTGACGTTGTTGCGCTTCGCCATCGAGACCTGCTGCGGGGTGAAGGTCCCCGCGTCCTTGAGCCGGCCGAGGTGGAGGGAGAGGAGCTGCCCCTTCACGATCTCGGTGATCATGTCCGCAAGCCGGGCCTGCTGGATCTGGAAGCCACCGATCGGCTTCCCGAACATCACGCGCGTCTTCGAGTAGGAGAGCGCCTCCTCGTAGCAGCCGATCGCCGCGCCTAACGCACCCCAGGAGATGCCGTAGCGGGCCTGCGTCAGGCACATCAGCGGGCTCCTGATCCCCCCCGATCCGGGAAGGAGCGCGGTCGCCGGGACGTGGACGTCGTCGAGCACGAGCTCACTCGTGTCCGACGCGCGAAGGGAAAGCTTCCCCTTCTGGTCCTTCGCCGTGAATCCCTTCGTGTCGGTCGGGACGATAAAGCCGCGGATCGACTTCGGGTCGGGATCGCCGTTGGTCTTCGCCCAGACGATCGCGACCTTCGCCTGCGAGCCGTTGGTGATCCACATCTTCGCCCCGCTGATCACCCAGCTCCCATCGGGCTGCTCCTTCGCCATCGTGATCATCCCCGACGGATTCGAGCCGTAGTCGGGCTCCGTCAGGCCGAAGCAGCCGATGATCTCGCCGGTCGCCATCCGTGGGAGATAATTCCTCTTCTGTTCCTCGCTTCCGAACGCGTAGATCGGGTACATCACGAGCGCGCCCTGCACGCTGGCGAAGGAGCGGATGCCGGAGTCGCCGCGCTCGAGCTCCTGCATGATCAGGCCGTAGGCGACGTTGTTCAGCCCCGCGCAGCCATACTCCTCGGGGAGGTTGGCGCCGAAGACCCCCAGCTCGGCGAGCCCGGGGATGATCTGCTTCGGGAACTTCCCCTGAACGTAGGCGTCGCCGATGATCGGCATGATCCGCTCGTCCACGAACTTGCGGACGCTGTCGCGAACGGCGCGTTCCTCTTCGGAGAGCGCGCTATCGATGTTGAAGTAGTCGGTGGCCACGATCATCGGGATTGGGAGAGCCTCAAAGCTCGCCTCCGGACACCCGGGATTCAAGCCGAGCGGGCGATCCTCGGCTGCGGTGCGCACACCATCCGGCGGGCGGCAGCCTCGATCCCCAGCTCGCGGGCCTTGGCACGGAAGGCACCGCCGTGGTCGATCGGGCGTCCCGTCTCGTCCTGCCACTGGTGCACCATCTCGTGCAGCAGGGTATGGAGGGTCTCGTCCCAGCCGTGGCGGCGAATGTGCGACCGGCTGATCGCGATCTCGGCGGGGTCGCCGGCGGGGGTGGCGGCGGTGTAGTGTCCCAGCCGCGATCGCATCCGGCGCGACACGCGAATCTGCACGTCGCCGAGCGTCCCGGCGAAGTGCCGCGCATTGAGATCGCGGTGCGCCGCGGCGAGGCGCTGGGCAAGCGGCAGGTCCTGCGGGGCCGTGCGCTCGCGGGTGATGCGGCGAGGCACCGCCGGAACGTCGTGGGTGAGGATGTGCCGCTGCGCCTCGCGACGCTCGGCGCGCGTCCGCCCCTCGACGAACTTCACGATCGCGCGGAGCACCGGCTCCTCCGCGCCGAGGTAGGCCTCGTGCACCCGCAGCTCGGTCCCGCGATAGCTCACCATCACCGCGCGGTTGCGGGTCAGCGTGAGGGTCGTGATGCGCCGGAGGCCGAGGGCGCGGAGGCGGGAGAGGAGGTCGTCCGCGGTGATCGCGGGGACAGCGAGGTCGAACGAGAGCTGGGAGGGATCGATGCGCGCGCGGCCGAGGAGGCGAGCTATCGCGTGTAGCACTTCACCGCTCCGGCAACGAATTCTCGTCGATCGGGAGTCCAGACGTAGGTGGTCGTCGTGACCTGCCCCTGCTCGATGTCGAGGACGTTGAGCGAGGATGGGCGGCCGCCGCGCGAGCGATTCGACACGGTGCCGGCGGTCGAGATCACGGTGCCCTTCTTCGTATGCTCCACGTAGTGGATGGCTTCCTGGTGGTCGTGGCCGCAGAGCACGGCGTCGACGGCCATCTCGGCGAAGGCGCCGAGGATCTTGCGCGTCTGCTTGAGCCCATGCCGCTGCGACAGTTCGCCCTTGACCGGGTTGTGGTGCATCACGATCACCCGCGCATCGTCAGGCGGGGAGAGCTCGAACTCCGCCCTGGCGCGCCGGAGCTGGGCGGCCGTCAGGTAGCCGATGATCGAGAGGTCACGCAGGTTCCAGGTGAGCGTCTTGCGCGTGATGCCGTGCGACGTATTGAGGCCGACGATCGTGATCCCCGGCAGCCGGAGCACCGGTTCGAGCTCCGGCGAGATGTACCTGCGATAGTCCTCGTACATCTTCGCGGTGTCGCCGAGGCCGAGGGGGGCGTGCCACCAGCGGACGTCGTGGTTGCCCGGAACGCAGATCGTATGGCTCACCTTCTGCGCGTCGCGGATGAAGGCCCGCGCGCGCTGGAACTCCCCGGCGCGCGCCCGCTGCGAGACGTCGCCCGAGATCGCGACGACGTCGTAGCTCTTCCGCTGGATCATCTCCTCGATCGCGTCGATCTGCTCGGGGACGGCCGGCCGCCCGAAGTGCAGGTCCGAGACGTGGAAGATCCTCATTCAGAGTGCGGCAATGATGGCGTCGGTGAACTGGTCCGTGTTGGCGGTGCCGCCAAGGTCGCGCGTTAGGGTCCGTCCCTCGCGGATCACCTTCGTCAGCGCCGCGCGAATGCGGTCGGCGCGCTCGCTGTCATCGAGGTGATCGAGCATCATGCATGCCGCGAGGACGAGCGCTCCCGGATTCGCGATTCCCCTGCCGGCAATGTCGGGCGCGGTCCCGTGCACCGCCTCGAACAACGCTGCTCCGGCGCCGATGTTTCCCCCCGGCGCCAGGCCAAGCCCGCCGACCAGCCCCGAGATCTCGTCGGAGAGGATGTCGCCGAAGAGGTTCGTCGTGACGATGACGTCGAAGCTCTCCGGCTTCATCACGAGCTGCATCGCGCAGGCATCGACAATCCGGTCGTCGAATTCGATGCGCCCGGCGTACTCCTTCGCGATCTCGCGCCCGACGTCGAGGAAGAGCCCCTGCGAGAACTTGAGGATGTTCGCCTTGTGGACGAGCGTCACCTTCTTCCGCTTGTGCGCCACCGCATACTCGAACGCGTAGCGGACGATTCGCTCGGAGCCCGCCCTGGTGATGAGAGCGACCGATTCTGCCGCCGCCTTCGCGTCGCCGGCGATCGGCACATAGTGCTCGATGCCGATGTACAGGCCCTCGGTGTTCTCGCGAATGAGGACGATGTCGACGTTCTCGTACCGGCCGCCGGCGCGGATCGTCTTCGCCGGCCTGACGTTGGCGTACAGGTCGAAGGTCTTCCGCAGCGCGACGTTGACGGAGCGGTATCCGCCGCCGACCGGCGTCTCGAGCGGGCCCTTGAGCGCGAGGCGCGTCCGCCGGATCGACGCGAGAGTCGCCTCCGGCATCGGATCGTTCACCGCCGAGACGCCGGCGAGTCCGGCGACCTGGCGGTCGTAGAGGAAGTCGCAGCCGGCCGCGTCGAGGATGCGGACCGTGGCGTCGGTGATGCCCGGTCCGATGCCGTCGCCGGGGATGAGCGTTACGTGTGTTGGCATGACGAGGAAAGAAGAGCGGCGCTCAGGGCGCCGCGACGAGATCAGCAAGGGCGAAGGCGACGCTCTCGTATGTCGCCGGGGTGATGCTGGTTCCCGCCGCTCCGCGCACATCGCCCATCCAGCGCACGGAGGATCCGCGCGCGTCGAGCAGCGCGACGTGGAGGACGGGGCGGACCTTGCCGTCAGGCACGCGCTCGAAGCGGAGCTCGACGGGAAAGAGCGCGTAGCGCGCGTCGGTGACGGCGATGATGCTGCGCAGCTGCGACGCCAGCGGCTCGGCAAGCCGGTCGTCCGACATCCGCACCCCGAAGCGAAGCCGTTCCGCCGCGAGCGAATACGGGTCGCTGACGTACCCCGCATTGCGCCGTGCCGACCGGGCGAGCGCTGGCGGGTAGCTCCAGCTGGTCCGGAATCCGCGTTCGCCGAGCGCGCGTTCGATCGCGCTGTCGAGCGCGGCAAGGGTGCCGCGCGGGTCGTCGATGCGTGCCGCGGCACCGATGGTGTCAGCGCGGAGATAGTGCACCGGAAGCACCACGATGTGCTGTCCGGCGAGCCCGGCGAGCGGGCTCATGGCGCGAACCGGCTGCTGCGCCGGCCGCGGTGCCTGCGTGTCGGCGGGCGCGGCCTGGGGCGCCGGCGCCGGTGCCGCAGCCCTGGCGCAGCCAGTGAATGTTGCGGCGGCTCCGAGCGCGGCGAGAACCGGCGCGACGATCGCCACGAGCTTCGGACGTCTCACGCGAATCCCGGGTGAAAGGTTGCTAGGAAGCTAACGGCGCGGCGTCGCGGGTGGCAGACCGTGGCAGATGACGCGTCGAGCGCGCGAGCACCCGCTGGCGGCTTCCGAATCTCGCTGGCGAGCTGCCAGCGACAGACGACGACTCACGCCCCACCGATGCCACTTCCCGAACACTGCTCCCGCGCCTGCGCGGTCGCCGTGTCCCTCGCCTCTGCAGGATCGATCGCCGGGGCGCAAGGCGCCACGCCGCCGGGTGACGGGGCCGCCCGCGCTCGACACTCTCCCAGGACCGTGGGTGGCCCGTGACGTCCTGTCGCGGCGACCCTGACCTCGTCGGCCAGCGCAGGTCGGCGGTCCGCCGGCTGGCGGAACCGTCGCCGGGGAGGGCGCGCCGGCGTTCAGCGCCGACGGTCCCCGCGTCTACTTCGTTCGCGA